>Ga0131853_10003351_pt1 | contig 28757 bp, 16 predicted proteins | sample TergutLab28metaG_FD_92764 | JGI IMG/M metagenome (GOLD analysis project Ga0131853, IMG submission 92764) | Labiotermes labralis P1 segment gut microbial communities from Petit-Saut dam, French Guiana - Lab288 P1 (version 2) (version 2) | ecosystem: Host-associated > Arthropoda: Insects >...
CAATATTACAATTAGTAGCAATATATAAGATAAAGCTACATGTTTCGGCCCTGTATGTAGACCATCATCAGGTTGTCCAAAGAACTTATTAAGTGACTATACAGTTTGTGTGGTAATTTTGGAAGGGGGACGAGATCTCGTCTTATATCATAAATCGTGGGATTAGTAAAAGTTGCCAACATTTATATTGATGCGTAATTCATCATGTGAATGCATAGGTATTCATCTTATGATCCAGTCATATATTGGTACTAATTGAAATATTGTTGTGTTCATGACCGTATGTATATACACGTGTAGAAATAAACACACTGCAGCTTTGTATTACTGATCTAAAACAACAGGGATGACACACCTTAAGATTACCTATGTAATACTGTCATTACATTTCAAAATATTAATATTTCATATTAAAATTGAAGTGCATGAAAAATTAGTAGCAGGGAAATATATCCAGTAAAGAGGCTTTCCTTCGAAGAACGCACTTTTTCCAGCTGTGTGAAGTAATGTCAAGTTTTAGGAAAACTTTCTAGTTTGAACCTTAAAAATTACGGAAGCCGAAGTTAGAGGCACCAGCTGCAGAAATCTAGCCAATTATAAGCTGCTTTTTATTTAGAGAGACTTTCCTCTTTCGATATATTTGCACAGCAATTTATTATTCCTTGTCTTGAAAAATCACGCAAGCTTTGACTGTTTAGATTTGGCAGGACACTTTCCCCAGACGTAAGAATAAATCTGGTCTACAGTGATCACTGTAAATCTTATGTATATTGGACCGTGCATCATTGTGATAGCTGAAGAATAAGAGACCAACTTGATGTCACTTGATATTATGTTTTATTTCACTTCTTCTATGCTCAACATGTTTCGAACATTAATACATACATCGTCAGGAGCCTGCGACTTTTCTATTGTATCACAACATTGGTCGTGTGTTCTTGTTTCTATGTGTGTTGGACTTTCGGTGTGGCTTGGTTGAGGTGGTATCCGTGTAGCAGGCTTCAGTCTGCTACACGGATATAAACCAGCCACACCGAAACTCCAACACACATCGAAACAAGAACACACGACCAATGTGGTGATACAATAGAAAAGTCGCAGGCTCCTGATGATGTATGTATTAATGTTCGAAACATGTTGAGCATAGAAGAAGTGAAATAAAACATAATATCAAGTGACATCAAGTTGGTCTCTTATTTTTCATATGATCACTGCATTTAGGCGAGATATTTCATGAAAGACAGGTGTAGTTAAAGGTAATTTCGCCTGCTTGGGTAGCCGAATCGATTGTACACTTAGAAAGGAGACCGATCTTCTCCACAAAAAGTAAAGTTTGCTTTAATTTTCACTATTACTTATTCTAACACGAGACAATGGTCAAGTTCATCAAAAAACGGTTCTAATTCTTGAACAGATTTAAGGGTAAGAATGCTTTGCAAATTGTTTATTGTATTAGTGTTACTGGTGGGCCAGGTAGCTCAGTCGGTATAGCGACACACTACGGGCTGGACGTTCCGGGATCGAATCCCGGTGGGGACGAGATTTTCCGCCCGTCCAGACCGGCCCTGGGGCCCACCCAGCCTCCTTTACAATGAGTACTGGGTCTTTCACGGGGGTAAATTGCGGCCGGGGCATGCTGCTGACCACTCACCCCCTTCTAGTGCCGCGGTCATGGAAGAGTAGAGGTATATCTCTACCCAACCTCTGGGCCACACCGGGCCTGTAAAGGGAACATTTTTTCCTTATTAGAGTTACTCCTTTGGTTATCGAATCCTATAAAACATACCTATTATGCACGTCATGCACGTTTGTCAGTCCTCGTGCTTCGCAGCCAGAAGGATTCCGTCCATTCAAAAGTAATTTATTGGCGAGTTTCTACTCCAAAGGTTTGCAGCGGTAACTTTGTTTTGACCGGTAAAATCTCAACGCAGTCCATTTGTTGCGCGTAACTCAAAGAAAACTTTGTTAGCTTCGCCATTATTGCTTCGGCGAATAAAATAAGCCAAATATGTATCTGAAATATGTATGGGACGAAATTTTAATAAAATCCCATATGAAACACATCAGTATATTAAATATATATATATAAATACGTACAAAGTGTCACTGAAATATGACGATCTACCCTCTGTTACACCTGTGAAAGATTAAATTATTCTTCTGAAACAAATCAATATCAAAGCCAGTGATGAATGCCAAATCGCAACGAATGAATAGGTTTAGAATGCGTGCCCACACAATTTTTTCTTCCGGCGCAAGGGTCAATGGTCCAGGGCCTCTTCATTATCGAGGCTTCACGATCACACTCACACACCACACTCGATTGGACTCCTCTGGACGAGTGATCGGCCCATCGCAGAGACGTCTACCTGACAACACAAAACATTTACAAGAGATAGCCATGTCTCCGGCGGGATTCGAACGTACAATTCTAGCAAGCCAGCGACTGCAGACACACGCCTTAGTGCGGTCACTGGGTTCGGCAACCGTAATACAGGCCTAGTCTAGAGTGTTATTGGAATATTTCCTTGGAGGAATACACAGGCTAGGTAACCAGGCATGCAGCTGAACCCGGAACCTCCGAAATAAGAGCAGGAATGCCAGTGAGCCGACGGCGACGGTTGGTAGCCGAGCACCGATGGAACAATCTGATAAGCTGTTTGTAAAGTTAGCGTAATCCTATACAAATGATAGAACGGCGGAAATCGCGCGCACATTTAACAAAAGAAAGCGATCACTGGACAAGAGAACAATTCAAACAAATGGAGTGTGCTGATGTAAACGTCAGACACACAACAAAATGGTACTATAATGAATAAAACGTATTTCAAAGCCAGCTACCATTTTAACGGCATTTTGAATAAAAGCACCCGATTGTATGTCGAGATACATAAATTATCATTACTATTGAGGTTTAGTTGGACGTTGCGAAATCAGGTCGGTGAATATGTACCAGACCACACGGTGTCACATACCAGAAGAGAGTATTATTCATGGTGGAAAGGAACGCGTCATTTGTATGTAAAAGTCCATTACACATAGGAAATGAAGACGTTTAGTCTTTAATTAAAGACTATTATAAATCGGATATCGTCTGTTCCTATGCTGAAACACTTGGGAGACAACATGTACGACACGTTTATATTAATATCATAAACAAATGGAGAGTTGTCTGGGAAATTGCACTGTTTCTTGTTTCAACTACAGAGCTGGCACAATACAAACGATCTTCGCCCAACGTCCGTTTGTGTATTAACACAAGTCTGGACTCACGTTACCCGAGGCAACACATTTCGAGACGACGGAATTTAAGTACACTCGCTGTGAACTTCTATGGCAATAAACAATAAATTTACTACGTGTTATAGTGAAATAATATTTGATATTTAGGACTCAACTCTGTACAGGAAATTACAAAGGGACCCGCTGCGACTGAACATAAATATTTAGTGTTATAAAGTGAATCCACTGGGATAATGAAACCGTCATAATTTGGATTATTGATCCTACTTAAAAGCGAAATTGTTTATAAGCCTCTCGAGGCCGTGTGGGATGAAACAGTCTACAGTTGTTAGTGTGCATAACAGGATTTAACGCAGATTCGAAAGTTTTAACTTTGTTTCTTTAAATGATTATCATTCTAATGGTTCGAGAGTTAGGTTGGACAGACAAAAGCAGATACATAGAAAAAATACAGACCTGACAACACTATTACATCATATTTTACAGATGTAGAAATTAAGCTAAAATAACAGAATAAATTTAAGCCTATAACACGCCATGAAGGCTCAGAGGGGGAGTAGAAGTATAGTTCTACTCTTTCTTTAACCTCGGCGCTAGATGGGGTGGGTGGTTAACGCCACCCCACGCTGCTTTACCCCCCGGGAGAGAGACGCGGTACCCATTGTATAAGAGGCTGGGTAGGCCCCACGGCCGGTTTAGACAGGTGCGGAAAATCTCGTGCTCACCGCAATTCGAATCCCGGACCGTCCAGCCAGTAGCGGGTGACTAAACACGCTGTGATATCCCGGCCAACAAAATAAAGGAATTTTTGTATTATTTTTAACTGGTGACAGTGTCAAAGAAGGAAATATACGTAACGTATTTATAGTGTTGGATTCACGTGTACATGGGAAGATAACATTAGAACGGATCCCAAAGAAATAAGATGGGATGAAGCGGACTGGATTTATCTCAATACAGATATACGTTGCGGGCTTTTGTGAAAGTGGTAACAAACTTTTGGGCTCCTTAGAAGGCGGAAAACCTGTTAACTAGTTCAGAAATCAGTAGCTTCTCAATAAGGACTATGCTCTGTGGATTTACTTATTATGGGCACAGAGTGACTCCTGCGAATTCAGACTCGGTGTTTAGGTGGAGGGGGGGGGGTGGATTCCTCCCATAAACTCTGTTCGTTGCACAGACGTAACGAGTACGCTCGCTCTGCCCATACGCTGCCTACAAAACTCACTATGTTTGTAAGTAAATAAGCAGAAAGATTGAGAAGACATAGACCTAAGTTACAAGCTTGTCACGACACGCGTAGATCACGCACCTGTGCGTCATGAAGAGTTAGAGGGGTCCAGTTTCTGGCTGGTGCGTATCTTTTGATCGGGATATCCGCATGGCTATGGGACACACCCAACCACGTGACTGCTAGCTGTGAGGCACTGAGCGGTCTAAAACTCCATACAAAGACCCGAAGGCATTTGGGGGATCTACTCACTGACGTTCCCCCGTATTACGCAGAAATTGCCTGCTGGAAGGTCCGGCGTAAGTCGAATTTTTCTTTTGTTGGGACCGAGAACATGTTATCGCCCAGCAATATTCTCCCAACACCTCCTTCTCATTACGCTTTCATTCCCGTAAGGAAAAACTAGCACCCCTTTAAAAATGTTATTTCACTCTTTATTTTACAACTGTTTTAATTCTGAACTTAGGTAAGAAAAGGGATTGTCTGAATAAAATTCCCGCCCTCTTTGCTTCAGCACTAAGTAAAAGTGCTTAAAGCTTCAGGTCACCCAACTCACGCACTAGCAAGCAGTTCATGCTGAACGGACGCCATCTGTTAACCAATCTTACAAACCGCCGGGCAGCAGCAAGATCCCACTGCCATTGGCCGGTATTAAATTCCAGCCGTTTACTCCTACGCTTCATATGAACTGTGAGCTAAAGTCGTAACGCTGTACAATCTCACCTAGCGACAGCATCGATTAAAAAAAAAACACGCTAAAAGTAGAAAGCTTTATTTTTTTTTTCTCAATAACCAGCACAAATAACCCGTTAAGAATTATCTGACTGGCATAATCCGTTGTTTATTGCTATCTCGCTGAGACTCTTTATATGGAGTAAAATATATGAGAACAAAGATTTGCAGTTCAGTACTGCCGTTTGTAATTAAAACTCATAACCAAAGAAACAGTTATTAAAAACAGGTAGAACGATTACGAATCATGAAGGCACAAAGACTGTAATGCAGACAAGATGGGAGTTCGAATCCCAGTGATGAACTATAAGAGGGGTCACTAACGTTTTACAGGTGGAAGCAAATAGGGGAAAAAAAGAAATTTACAACGCTGAATTTTATTACTCAATTATTATACCAACTACTGCACATATATAAAATTTTATATATGTGCAGTAGTTGGTATAATAATTGAGGAACTCAACAACATGCACGGTGTAACAACGAAAATAGCTGAATTTTATGTTTTGGTCACCGTGTATCCTAGTATGTCTCTGGGTAAATGACCAACTTGATGAACAATTACGTTATATAATAGTTTTTTATTATTATAATCCTCGACATGCTTCGAGCAACTCTGTGCTGATCATCAGGACGTGAAATTGTATTAATACGGCAACTGGTACAGGGACCGTCCGGTGTGCAGGTTCTGCATGTAATTGTAATAATAATAGATCATGTTAAGATATAAATAATGGGGACGATTATAAATAAGTGAATTAACAGTAAGTAATTTCAAGAGTTACAAATAAGGGTGACAACGGTAATTGACGGTAGCAGTTTTAAATAACGGTAAGTCGAAAATAATGCTAACGGTTGCAGATAATCGTAACAATAGTATAGTAAGTAATGTTAACGGATGTAAATAGTGGTAATAGTTGCCAGTAACTGTAAAAAGAGCAAGTAATGGTAACAGTTTGTAAGAAGACGACAATGTAAAACACATTTTGTAAAATCAATAATTTGGAAACCGTATTGATTTGAAAACATGAGGGTCAAAAGCTACTGGCAATCTTTTTTATCAACTGGAGTCATCCATTTAGTACGTTTGCATGCGTACTATGACCCATATAGAACTACTCGTAAATTTCTTCTGGGCAAATTAGCAACTTGATGCACAATTACGTTATCTAATACGTTTATTATTATAATCTTCTACACGTTTCGAGCATATATGTGCTCATCATCAGGATGCCAACTTGTATTAATATAAAATCTGGTATAGTATTCTCTGTAAGTGACCGTCCGGTGTGCAGGCTATGAACAGCGGACGATCACTTACAGAAGGTGATTCCAAGTTGTCAGATTTTCAGAACCCGACTATACAGCTACCTAACTAGTAAACATGACTTTTAAATGAACAGTGTCAATTTTTCTTTCTTCTCTCTCTACTACATTTTATTTAATTCCCTCTTTGTTTTATCCTGCCCATTTATGTCCTTTTTGCAGTCAGTGTTGAATGACCCTTCAGTGGTTGCAAAATGAACACAAATGCACCAACTCTGGTGCATTTTACTTGCGGTTCCTGTTTTAACATCAGTGACTTTAATTTTTTTTTCGTTGGATTTGATAGAAATTCACATCCATGTAAATGTTTTAAAGTGGAATTTATAAAAAAAATTGACAGACACTAGACAATTTCTAATCTATTCGTCTACATGATTTTTATTCAGTCTGCCGTAAACTTCACGGGGGGGGGGGGGGGGGAAGGAGAGGAAATTCCTAAAATGTATCACTGTTTTCTGCCTGCCCACACAGAAACGAGCCAGGTTTATTACAAAATACGTGCTCTCGTTAACATTCATTGTAACAACTGAAAGGCTTGCCAATCCTTTGTATCGCAAAACATTTAATTGTTTGTCAGTACGACATTTCGTTTGATGTCTAGCAATATGTATGTATGAATTGGTGTGCGTATGTTTAAAAATAATTGAATGGAAAGACATATGCAAATCACACAAATATTAATTTCAGTTTTCATGTGGCTTTTCGGTTGCTGGTTATGTCACAGGTTAAATATCAAACGTCCTAGGTTACAAAATTAACAGTGCCTCAACTGACGCCAGGGAATTACAAAAAGTTTGGTCCGTAGTGCAAAAACGCTCCAAAAATCCAGCAGCCACGAATAATTTCAAGCTGCCAGAAGCGGGATATGAAACAAGTTCGATACTGAGGACCCAGCAATGTTCGGCGCCACAATAAAAAAATTTAATCTCCGTGTTGAAAATGCCGCCCCGAAATTTGTACATCCCTGTCCACGCAAATTGCTGCACTGTGGCTTTCGGTGCAAAAGTATTTCCACTTGTTAAAGCAGCAATTTCAAATTGCTTATTGATTTTGTTAATGTTTTATTTGAAGAAGCTATCTCATTTATATTTGTTACATTCTGACGAAGATAGGTCCAGGTTAATTGTGAATGGTAAGTTGAAATAATCACTTCACGGATGAAGGTGGAAGGGGGATGGGGGAATTTAAGTCAATGAAGGTATGCAGAGAAACTTGGAAACTCTTAGGATAACGCATCTTAGATCAAGATTCGATTATGGGAAGAACAAACAGTTCAACTAGGCAGCGGGTTTCTACATATCTTACAAAATGAAGCCTGATGTTAAAGCTGTCTCTACTTATAGCATAAACGCCAAGTACCGTCAGTACTAGAGGGTCATGATTGGTTTCGCTTCAAGCTTCGCATACAGCACTACGGAAAAAAAGCCGCCGCCCCCTCTGTAGGTTGTATAGGCCATAGAGTCAATTTGAACAATTTCGAGAACAAAACGCTCTCTCCCATTCCAGAAATCTGACCATGCTTCCGCAGTAACGCAACTCGAAACCTAGACCGACAGACCTATCCAGTCCCAGCACGTACACTGTACGCTCTTAACGATTCACATTAGCGTTGATTTATTACCTCTGACCAAAAGTACAACAGCGTCTCAATATTTCGCTGTTTACTTTTGTTTTTTTAACAATATACCAAACATTACCTTCACTGCACACCAGATCGATCAACCATATCGTGTTGATTTTCTATCGTGTCCTATTCAGGCGTAATTTCCAGGAGCATTACATTAGTTTTACTGGAACAAAAAAGTTTGCTGGACTGTGGCGTGTTTCATCAAGAATTTCAAAGAAACGTCTTTATTTGTTCCTATTACTTCTATACGGAACCTACACAAAGAGAGCTTTCATCTTGGTCCTCCGGAAACTAAAAAGTAGACTAATGCCAAGTGCAGAAGAAAGGAGAACTTTTCGACGCACAGCAATAATTTGGTTATGCATGCCAAGGGACTTCCATCATTCATCATATTGTCAAATTCGTTTTCATATTTTTCCTTCTCATTTCTCTCTTTTCGTCCCGGTATATCTCAGAGCTGCTTTGCTTTTATTTTCCATTATATCATCGTGGGAGAGAGAAAAGAATTTAAGTAGTTCAAAAGAAATACGAAACATTTCGCCTGGTGTATGAAACTTGAATTGAGGAAAGTTAAGTTTTGTAATATTGACAAGAAATAAAGCCTACCCGTTAAGTCCTTCAATATGGGTCTAAAAGATCTATTTCTCATAAAAACGTTCAGTTCCACGGTTTCAAGATTATGTTTACGTCTACGCCTTACAAAACAAATAAAAAAGAGGTTATTTTTATGTAAATACTGAGAAAGCACATTCCACTTTAAATTTACGAACTGAATAAAATGTTTCTTTAAATTTGGCGAGAAGTATTAGTTTTGTTTTGAAACTAGTGGCAGGGGTTGGAATTAAAACAGATTCTAAGCAAAGATTTTCGGACTGATCAGTAACAAAATTCTGTCAACATGATGACACACATGCAGATGGCATCGGAAATGGAGCCAACTCTCGAAATATTGAGTATATAAAATACAGGCCAACCCTAACCTCAGAAAAAGACAATAAATAACAGAAGTTAATACCGGTATAATACTGAGCCAATCAGCGTCACAAATATTCAGGAAGAATATAAACTTGCATAGGTAATCGCTCGCAAGAGAGTCGTCAACAACGGAAGTCCTAGTGGCTAGAATACAAAATGAACCAACAGGTTTAACAGTCAAAAGTTCTACGTTCTTCTCACACATTGTATATTTCGTATTGATCTGAAAAAAAAACAGCATTTACTTCCCTGTACAGCATTAACTGCCTTCTCTTATAACCGAGACAAGATGTGTTTACTGCGCGGTACGATCTCAATGTTTAAATGTAATTCGGGTGAAACTAATTTTTTTAATGGGTCCAGAGTATAGCTTTAGAGGTAATTTGACTGCGAAAAATTTGTTAGACGGTATTATAGCATCATCTGCCAAACTGAACCGACGTGAAGTGCGAAAAATTTGGGAAAAGCGGGCAATAATGCGGCCGAGATACAAACACAATTCTTATAATGAAAGCCAACGAGATGCACTACTTCTCAAATTTATTTGATAAAGTACTTTACATGTTTCGGACAGGTCCACTGTCTATCATAAGGAGTATCTCAACACTGTACACACACAGTTGGTATTTGTCATACTAGTTTTGTTGGCGTTGGCTAGCGTGGTCAGGATGGAACGCTAGAAGACGATGCACGGTCCTCTGAATGCCAAAATACAAAGTGTTGTCCGTGTTCCACACTTCTCTATAACCGGAATTCGAACTACAGACCTTCCGACCTGCACAACTCTCTAAACATCCAGCCCATCCCCTTTCTCATCCACCGCCTTACTGACGAATTTTTCGCTCATTGCCCCGCACTCCCCAACCCCCTAGTCCATAAAATAGGGAATTATACTCTAGCCGACCTGACTAACTCGTACAAAAAATATAAACATAAACGTACGAAGCATATATTGCTTTAATTAGCTTACCGGAAGTCGCAGTGTTTTTTCACTGCCGCTATTTACCCGTATATTCGTATACATATTATTCAGTTCCACTTGTACCATAGTGTAAATATTTATTCAAATTGGTTACAGGAACAATTTTGTAATTTATCCTTGTACACACTGCATATACTCTCTGTGCAGTAAATCTCTTTTTTTAAAAAAAAAAAAAAAGAGACGTTCCGAATGCTAGCCGATGTGTTATTTTTACTCCGATTCGTTTGTTTGCATCTAATAGTGAACACTTCGGCAGTATGTACTGAACCACAGGCAAATACGGCAGTCCTAAGAGAAACGACATTAAACAAGGAATTCGTGCGAAAGAAGAGAATTGGGGCCGGGGTTGGGGGGGAGTGGCGATTTTGAATATATTTTAATATGACGCCTTCCAGTGGCGTTTGCGTGTAAGTTTTTTTTTTTTCCGAAGAGGCTGATGTGGGCATCGCAAAGGCATGAAAACAAATTCTTGGAAGTTAATGGCGGAATGAGAAGGAACCCAGCCGTACAATCAAAAGAAAGCCTGATAAATTACGCAATGACTGTTCTAGAATTGCTTGGAATTCGTGATGTTAAAACTTTCCTTTCTTGGAAATACAGCAAAATATGTGTGGGTAGAAATCCGTAAAATAGCTGCCATAGAACTTAAAATTATATCGGAGTAATATTTCGGAAGCATACTGACTGTTATTAAGGACAGGCACAAATAGTCTGTTTCCAGCATTCGGCGCCGACACTGTAGCACTTTGGCCTACGTGGGCTTGCATTCGCGGTTCTGAGTGTGACGCGATCAAAGCTGATTTCCTCAAACTGTAACCTACACAAGTCAGCCGTGCCAGTCGTCGTATTCAGTTCCTGTAAGGTATTAACTAATTGCTCGTCACTTCTCTGACAGTGAAATCTGAAAGATCGAAACAACCACCATTCATCACGATTATGAAACAGTTACATTTGAGTCCCAGTCTCAAAACCTATGTCCCTAAGGTCTCTCATTATTTTTCTGCAATATCTTTCTTGGTCTTTGAAGTGTCAGTTTTTGCATCCATCGATAAATACAGAATCAAAGTCCTAAAGTTTTCTATTTCCTTACACGCAGAGGGTTAAGATATTACACATTACAAGTTATTTGAATAAAGTGCTTAAACTGAACGCAATGGTCGATAGGGTAAATTGTACCTCTCTGTCAGTCATCGCGTGTCAGCTCCAATAGAGATTAAAGGATTATGATTAAACTTTTACTAATGGCAATTCTAAACGGTGTACGAAATTTACGTATAGACGTAACAATGAGACCCGATGAGGTTGTCTACTGTTGACGTGGAAAAGCAAGAAGTATAACATATTCTGGGCATGTGTCTGAGGCCATAGTTAGTCAGCGTGCAAGGCGCATGCGCCGAAATATGTGGCTTGTCTGGCACTACGACAGTTTTCCACATTATCTAAAAAAGGTACGATTTTCGGGAACAAGTTATTGAACATAAAATGTATGTTTTTGTATTATCTACAGTTATTTTGTTTTGAAGTGAAGTGAAGTGAAGTGAAGTGAAGTGGAGTTGCGTTGAAGTTCTTAGGGACAAAAGCAACATGCACATTAGGGTGACCTTACATTGAAGGTACTTGATTTATTGTGTGTTTCTTGTACTGTCGTTGTTTGAACTTGTTTTGTAATGTGTGTGTGTGTGGGTTTCGTAATGTGTGTGTGTGTGGGTTTCGTAATGTGTGGGTGTTTTGACAATTCTGTGGTTGTGTTGGTAAAATGTGTATTTGTATTTACTGTGTTTCTGTATTGTTTCTTTTATATATATTTATTCTTGTTTGTTACTAGTGTAAGGACTATCGTCACCGAGTGAAAACTCAATTCCAATAAATAATAATAATAATAATAATAATAATAGATTCAAATATTTATAGTTCTAGGAAGAATTTACCGGTATGTCATCATAAGTGTCCACGGATCTTCGTGCAAAGTATCCGTTTTTCTTCTCGGTTTTTAATGAAACTTGAATTTTTTCGAAAGATTTTCTAAAAATCCTCCAATACCAAATTTCATTAAAATCCGTACAGTGGGAGGCGAGTTGTTCTGTGCGGATGGACAGACGAAAGGACAGGCAGGCACGACGAACTTAATATTCACTTTTCGGAATTTTGCGAACGCGACTAAAGGGTCTCATGCTATTTTTTTTATCTCAGCGTTCAATATTTCGTACCTATAAAATCGTCATTGTAACCTGAACAGCTAAATGGAGGTCCATTCACATCGCCAGCGTAGAAAAATGGAAATTCTGTTTTCCGTAACCTTTGAAATCGTATTTGCTGTGATGGAGTTCACGTAGACAGTTTATACATTGAGCCAAGCATCGTGGAGGTCATTAAAATCAGAAGATTAGGATGGGCAGGTCACATAATAAGAATGGAAGAAGAAAGGATTCCAAAAAAGGTTTTAAACGGAAACTTCTACACCACAAGACCTGTGGGAAGACCAAGAACTAGATGGGCGGATGTGGTCCAGAAGGATGCATTACGGATAAGAGGATGGAGGAGAAGAGCTGGAAATAGGGATGAATGGAGGCGTCTTATGAGGGAGGCCAAAGCCCGGAAGAGGGTGTAGCGCCATATATGGGTGGATGGACGGTGTTCACGAAGTAGTTAGCGAAGATTACTTCAGGAGCTTAAATTAAGGAAGTTGCAAATTTACAGAAGTTAAGTGGGAGATGTGGAAGGAATAGGGTCATTAATAGCGTCTACGCTTGCTCGTGGGTCAGCACTGCAGTTTCTGTGGTTCAGCGGTTTGCAGGTTCTTCCTGCAGTCTGACGGAGTTCTGTCTCAATTGCCATCAAGTGTTAAGCTGTGAGACGGAAGATAAAGTGATGATCCCAGTATATGGGGTAACTGATGCATGGACCAGGCGTTGTATTTAAGAATCAAAGTAACATATCAACGAGAACAAAGAATAAGCAACCGTGCTACTGTGTGTGTGTGTGTGTGCGTACACAATATTTGTCTAACGACAAAACATATATCCCAATTTTAATACGTTTTATGAAGCCGCGTATCATCTCCTTAGAGATTAAACTTTGAAACGAGTTTACAAAGTTACAAGTTACTTGTCTAAATAGCTTTTTACTTGGAGTGCTCCTGTTCTCAAGTTTTAACTACAATTAGCTCTCCAACATACGGAGTGTTCCTGACATATGCTACACCACTGGGCTTGCTGAACAACAAGCAGAAACAAGTCTATTTAGTCTCGACCCATTTGGAAACTTTTATGTTCATCCTAATGATTCCAAAATAAAGTAGGTCATGACTTTCAAAGACAAGGCGTTAAAGGGCCCACGTTAACATAGACTTTTGTGTTTTTTAAACCGCGCATCGTAATGCAATTATACAATATCACCCGACGAAATGCACATTTCCCTAATTAATATTCACATTTTTAATTGTTTAAAATTTTGTGAAATTAAGAAATTAAAAATTAAAACATTAACTTTAGGAAATGTAAATTTCTTTGATTTATAATGTATAAACAGACTTTCGTATTGTATGTGTTTATGGAAAGTGCTCCTAAAACGTGTCGTGTTTTCCTGAAACCCTCTATATAATACAGAGCTGCACAGTTTGGTAACGTTTCTGGGAAAGGTAAAGAGTAAAGTGCACCCTTGTACAGGCACTGAGGTTCTGTACAGGCCGTACGGCCCATAGGGGGAGTAGAGGTATAGCTCTACTCTTTCTTGATCACGGCACTAGAAGGGGGTGAGGGGTCAGCGTCACGCCCCGGCCGCTCTTTACCCCCGGGAAAGACCCGGTACCCAATGTACAGAAGGTTGGGTGGGCCCCAGGACCGGTCTGGACAAGTGCGGAAAATCTCGCCTCCACCGGGATTCGATCCCCGGACCGTCCAGCCCGTAACCAGTCGCTATACCGATTACGCTAACCGGCCCACAAAGTTTCTGGTAGAGCAATTTAATTCACTAAAAAATTAGGCGTGGATTCAACACTCACATCTGAGAGTTGTCAACAGATGGCTCACAACAGAACGGCCTACGTCATCATCATAAACATCAAGGATTGGGCCCTTCGATCCGTTCCGTCTCCAGAGTTACAGCTGCTCGCGCCAACGTTTCTTCGGTCTTCCAATTGTTCTCCTTCGTTGTGGTCTGTAGTGTTATGATTTCAAAGGGATTCGGTTTTGTGGCATTCTTTGCAATTGTGAAAGCCAGTTCCGTCTGTATTCATCTATCGTGTCTAGCATGCCTGTAATCCGTAGTTCGCGGCGTATGTAGTCATTTGTTTTGTGGTCGTAAAGGGTGTAGCCTGCCAGAGGTCTCAGTAACTTCAATTCTGCCGCTTCAATTCTTTGTCTTTCTGACCCATATATAAATGTAGGTAAAAGTAAGTGTTGTATAATTTCAAAATAGTTTCCGTTCTCACTTTTCTAAAACTAGTTCTCTTAATACGAGTACCTATTAATTGTAAAAATTTTGCCAATTTGGGTTCTACATCATTGGAAAATAGGTAAGATACACTACAACCTAAATAAGTAAACTGGCTAATTTGTTCTAGTGTTTCAACATTTACAATAATTTTATAAACGATGAAACCACCTACATGCAAAAGTTAATAGCCACCATGGTCACATGATTAATTCCATGGCAAATGTAGTTCTTTAAGGGATTTTCTCTAATCGGATGTCAGTTGTTCAGATTATATAACAGACAGGGCAAAACCGAATTACTAGAAGTAAACATTGTTCCCGTGCCACTTTGTGACCCATAAATCCCATACGGACGGGTCTCCACTGTAATGTCGGCGAATAACCGCGTATCCATCAAATCTAACGTACTACGAAACAGGGTGTCAGATAACGCAATGCAGTACCCTTACCCTTCTGAGATAAACATTCCTAACTTAGTACCAATGACCTGTTTTTGCCACACTTCTTAGTCAAGGGAGCTAGAAACTTTCGTTCATATTTATCGTGTTTTAAAATTAAATGGCATGCCTTTAGACCAGAATCTAGATGGAGTGCCAATGGCACAGGGAACGACCATTTATTACTCGGTGCCAGTAGTTTATCACATACCATTCAAAACGATTCATTTATGTTTCGCAATGACGAAGAGGCTCTAAGCCTGCGAATACGTTCGCACGATTACATATACATCACTTTGAAGCTCAGCCAGGTACATAAATTAGGACAGCCTTATGGATTTGTCATCGGGAATTAACGCACTCCATTTCCCCAAAATTACACATATAAAACCACCACTACTCCGTCATCAACCGCGCCACAAGGTACACTTCAATAGGCATACACTCAATTCTATCGACAGAATATTGGTTCAGTTTCAGCACTTTCCCGTTTCCTTCGCCATGTTTTTTTTAAACCACTTCATCTTCAATATTATCGGTTTTTTCGCTATTCTTTTTTACGCACTTCAGACTCGAACCCATGCATGGAAACCCAGTATAATTTAATGCATAACGCGATCTCCGATCATTGCTATTTCGGGAACAGGGGAAAAAGTGCAATTTAGCGCGCAAAGCTATCTACTTTCATTTACAAGCGCTGTCATCGCAAGGTTATAAATAGTGGAATAATAATTTAATTATCAGCAAGAAGCAAGGGCACTTGTTTCTTTCATTATATTAATAATGACGTACTAATTAACAGGTTCAAATGCACTGTTGTTGCTAATATTGCTAATGACTTTTGTTAGAAACTTATGTAGAAAATTAAGTGAATAGACGTGTAGTTAAAACAAGGACGAAATGTTTGTTCAAAATGTGACGCCAGCAATACGATCATTTTTTTGTGTCATCAGATGGTTTTCCTTCACTGAAAGACCAGCAACAAACAGCTACTTTGTCTTCTCTCTTACAACGTCTCTCTTTTACCTCTTCTCACATTTTACACGAATGAATAAAATATTGTGCCCTGAGAGAATTGTGTTTGGTCGCATTCTGTTGCACGAGGTGAAAATTGTTTGTGCTCAAAATGGAGGCGGAGGTCCAGTTTAGAGTCTCGTAGTATAAGAAGCGTTGATAGGCCTAGAGCGTGCTTTGGTTTTGTGCGACTGCCTGATGGAACTGGATGACAAGGCGTGCAGTTTCTTTGGTTCTGAAGTTTAGGACATTATCATTGTTACCATACCAATAATAACAATAATAATAATAATACGTCAGATCGAATCTGCGTTTTGTCTGGTTAAAGTACAAAATTTCAACAATATGGAGTTTTGGTGACTGACTGACTGACTGACTTCTCAGAGCAACAAGATTGAAAAATGTTACTGTACTGAAACCAACAGACAAGTCTAATATTTATTGATATGTAAAGAAGAAACACGGGGCTATGAAGATTATTTAACTAACTAACTAACTGACTGACTGACTAATTGACTGACTGACTTACTAACTAACTAACTAACTAACTAACTAACTAACTAACCGACTAACTAACTAACCAGCCAACCAACCAACCAACCAACCAACCAACCAACCAACTAACTAACTAACTAACTAACTAACTAACTAACTAACCAACCAACTAACTAACCGACTAACTAACTAACTAACTAACCAACCAACCAACCAGCCAGCCAGCCAACCAACCAACCAACCAAACAACCAACCAACTAACCAACCAACCAACCAACTAACTAACTAACTAACTAACTAACTAACTAACTAACTAACTAACCGACTAACTAACTAACTAACTAACCAACCAAACAACCAACCAACCAACCAACCAACTAACTAACTAACTAACTAACTAATCAAGCAACCAGCCAACCAACCAACAACAAACAAACAAGCAAACTAACTAACAACCAACCAGCCAGCCAGCCAGCCAACAAACACACAAACAAGCTAATTAACTAACCAACCAACCAACCAAACTAACTCATCCACCAACCAATCAAGTGACTAACCAACTAAATAGCCAACTAACCAACTAACTATCCAACCAACCAACAAACTAACACTATTCAGCAAAGTCCTTCTGAGAAGCAGACAGTTCCAGAGTTGGTCAGTAAATTGCCAGTGTTTCGTATAACCCGACAGTTCATTTCTTGGTCCATCAGCTTGTCCCTATCCTCAATGAAACGAATCCAGTCTACACTTTTCCGTCCTGTTTCTTGAAGATACATTTTCACATTACCTTCTCATCTAGGTCTAGGTCGTCCAAATTTTCTCTTTCTTTCAAGTTTCCCCAGCAAAGCCCTGCAAGTAGTTCTCTATGCATCATTCTCCGTGACATGATCACAAGAACAATATTTGGTGAGAATTACGTATCATGATGCTCATCATGCATTACTTCATTTCCCTGGACAAGGATATAAATTTTACTGTCATAAATAGAAAGTCGGAACAAACCAAATAATTGCTGAGGTAAATACAACAGCGTTCTTTGAAGGTCTGAATCAGTTCGACTCAACTGTAAATAACGAGACGCGAGAGAGCAAGCAGTCAGCCACTGTTTCATGGAACTCTCCAGTATTAGTGAATATACATTGATTACTTGAGTGTGTGTATGTGTGTGTGTGTTTGTGTATGTGTGTGTGTGTGTGTGTGTGTGTGTCAACATGGTTCTGCACTTTTAGGCACACAGAAAGGGTGTCCATCCCTCGGCTTTCTAAGTTCTATTCAGAAGGTACCGAGAATGAGGGGCGGATGAGTGATTGCCCACCCTGCACGAGTCTCCGTGGTGGCAAGAGATTTTTCTCTTCAACAAAACCCGTCCATTCTGGCCCTGGGGACCACCCAGCCTCTTCCAGTAGCTATCGGAGCTCTTCCCGAGGGCAAAGCGCCAGGGACGTGGCGTTGACCGCCCACCACAATCAAGCATCGAGTTTAGGAAATAGTGAAGCTACACAATTATTATACCAACTACTGCACATATATAAAATTTATATATGTGCAGTAGTTGGTACAATAGTTGAGTAACTCAACAACATGCACGGCGTAACAACGAAAATATGTGAAGCTACACTTCAATTCTACACTGTACCTTCATGGCAAGCTACAGGGAGTAATTTAACCGTATGTGCATACATACATACATACGTACATAAGTAGATAGTGTGAGCGGAGACGGTTTATTATTGACCATGTATAACTTGTTCTCACAAAGTTTCCACAGCAACTGACAGTTTCTACGCAACTCAACAACGAGAGCGGATGGTACTAGATCCGGGTATGTAAAGACTATTCTCTTGATCTCAGTAGTGTTATTCACGAAGTATTTTATATTAACTAAATCAGCTATACACACAATAGTATTAAGTGACTTTGTTTATTGCATTTTCTGATAGAAATTACACGTAACCTAAATTATGTATATGTATATATATTTTATATTTTGTTGTACATAATTTAAAAATACTGCTTTTAACCATCCACCATTATTTTGTATATCATATTCGTCAAGGCTAGTAACGTTCAATATGACCAATCTGGAATTTTAAATCATACATTAGTACTAATAGCAGCGTATTTTACTCATTGCAGTTAATCAATACCAGAAGCTGTAATTACAGCTGTATGAGCTCCTGATGATGGGTGTCAACACCCGAAACATGTAGAGCTGCCTACAGAAATGTAATAAACTGAATAAGTCGCGTGTTGTTGGACAATTATTAAATTAGTTTCTACGTACTGCATAGACAGCAGCTTTGTGTTTGAAGGCATGCTTTGTGACGTATAAAGAAGTAAAGTAAATTCAGTGGTCCGCTATAATACAGATCATAACCAAGAAGGAATAATGCACGAAAGGGTTTATAGAAGAAAGAAAGAAAGAAAAAAGAAAGAAAGAAAGAAAATTGGCGAAACGTATGAAAGGAATTCTTCTCTGCTGAATGCATACGCTAATTTCCTACTGATTACGTTAAAGTGAAGTCTCGTTTCAGATTAAAATTATTATGGAATTCGTCTTGTTTAGTATTGGCGATGAAACTTCCGATTCTAATAAAAGAAATTTGGTTAACTAAACACCATTATTTTTCAAACAGCCTGCTTGGCGACACGCGAAAAACAGCAGTTAGTATCCGAATCGTTTTCAACATTCCACATTTATAAATCAGACCACTTACAACCACTGCGTACCAGCAGCCAGAATATTAGCAATTATTATTTACTGATTCGGCTGTCCTTGTGCAACTAGAGATCGGTTTACAGATAAAAAAAGTTCCAGCGAACGAAAACCGGCAACGGATATATAACAGAGGATTGATGTAACTTTAGAATATGCGGTCGACTGTTCCAGTCTGATGCTGGTGAACCTTCTCAATATTGTTTCATGATAATGAATAAGCAACGCCATCATTGATGACGTGTATCTGGGTCGACCACAAGGAATCCCCTCTCCGCCATACCAACGTTCGTATGTCTGATCGAACTGTGTTCATTAAAAAACAATAACACCTACTGCCCCCATCCTCTGACTTCCGTCAGCATTCCCACTGCGCAGGGAAATATATAAAAGCGTTTTACGTTCGTCTATTTTTGTTCGGAATTCTGGTCCGTCCCTCACGTCCATCTGGGGATTGACTAATGGGAATGTTGTGCTAGAAAATCCGGAAAGGAAAGAGAAACGTGGGACGTTGAGTTTCAGAAAAGTAATTTGAGTTAATGACGTACATAAACGTAGAATTTTACGCCAACCCTTTAAAATGACATAATATTCATATGGTTGACAATTTCACCCCGTGAACCCCAGCATAATCACAACAAATCAGTATATATATATTTTTTTTTTATATACAGTTTTTCTTGCCTTACACCAGCCAGGGTAGCGCGCGGTTGGTATAGGCATTAGGCCAGGAGCTGGATGACCAGCTACTCGAATCCCGGCAAGGATAAGAGATTTCCTCTTTACGAAGACGTCCGGAACGCCTCTAGGGCCCAACCAGCCTCCTATTCAAATGGCACCGGTGTTCTTTCCCCGTCTATAGCGGCCGGGGCGTGAAGCTGACCACTCGCCTTCATCTACTGATGAGGTTAGTAAAGAGTGGAGCTGTACATCTACAACTTCCCTATGCCTTCATGGCGTGCAAAAGGACAACTTTACTTTTTTATATTACACTACCATTCACCCTTTAAAGACGAAGCACACACTGCTTCATTTAAAGACCCAGTCCGTACCGCGCTGTAAACACTTTTCATCTCGGTTATAAAAACCAATCAGTTTATGCTGTAAGTGGCACAAATCGCTGTTTGTTCTCAGATAAATACAAAACATAAATACAGTGTGGGCAGAGCGTACAGTTGTTGAATGTTAAACTGTTGGTGCATCACGTAACCAGTAGGCGTTAGAAGGTTAAGGAGATTATTTACGTGAGTTCGTGTGTGCGTGCGTGCCTTTGTGTACCCGCTCTACCCACTTATATATCAATGTATGTTACGTGGTTATATAGATAAGTTTATAAACACATATGCTTATGTTTACATTTTGTTGTATTTTTGGAACATTTGACAATAGTAAGCCCAGAAAATACTGCATATCTACTGCGTTATAAACAGGGAAACAACACAAGACAGAAATTCAAGATCATCTATTTTAAAGCTACATACTTAACTAAAGTACGAGCTGATGTTATTGCTGTGTCAGCCTATATATCTAGTTTTATTATTATTATTATTATTATCATCATCACTATCATCATCTCCTTTATGGAGAGTATTATATTCCTGAGACAAGCTATGTCCCTAAGGAATACAGTGTTGCAGCTATTCTGTTGTTACTATTCATGGAGCTTATATCGTTAGTTTCAGTGTTGAATCTATTGTACTTTTATATTAGCACTTTCCGAAGTATGTGTGCAGTGCCCAATATGGCTGTTTTCTGTAGTTCCTCGACTTCATGTTTTCCTGGTATGTTGCTCATGTAGTTTCTGAATGACTTTGAAATAGTCCCAGTCGGCCCTATTATTACTGGTATCACCTTTGTTTTTACATTCCACATGTGCTGTAGTTCTATTGTAAGGTCTCTATATTTTAAAATCTTATAGGCTTCTTTTATTATTATTATTATTATAATCATCATCATTATCCTAGGAAGATATTATCACTCCAAGCAAATTATCAGCGATTTGTCAATTGCTCTTTCAGAGTTTACTCTGTCATATACATCCCGTAACAGATTTAAGTCTAGACATCTAGCAATTTTGGTCATCCTTGAATGAAATATATAATATCGCAATGTCACGGAAGCAGCAGACTATATGATGCCGAAATCAGGAGCTACACCAATTCAATTTTGCATTGTCAAACAGAATTACATTTGAGATTAAACGTTGAATTATCCATGCAAGGTGATGAGCTCTTGTGAGTTAGAATTATTGCAGCACCTACAGTTGCAAAGGAAACATACACACAGATGATCCACAGAATTACAGGACAATACATTGGTCAAACCAACAGAATTGCAGGAGTAATGCGTTTCTACGCTTAATTCAGACAGCCCCATCCCGTCTTCACCTCTCTCATTCGTACTTGTATTACGGGCACAGTTAATGATGTATGACGGAGTTAAAGACCGGAGTTCATTTATATTTTTGTTCAATTATTTGTATAATGTAGCAGGATTAAAATTATGTGAAAGAAGTAGTATGTGTGTGGGTAACTGCTGAGTTAATTTGCACGGACTTGTGAACAACGCATCGAAGATCTGGTCTTAACTGTTGGCCGTAATTTCTTGCCGAAATCAAGCCACTACAAGATTCTCAACATGGACCCTGCTCCATAGATCTTGTTTATATATTTTTATTTAAACAAGAATATATGGTCAACAAAACCTTGATTAATTGAATAAAGAGGGTGTTCATGAGTTACGGACATTTTTACAGGATACGTTTTCCTAGGACCTGTAAGTAGTAAGCATGGCGATATGGAATGAAAGTGACGTCACAGTCACGTGATGTAAACAAATATGGTGGCGGGGCCAATGTCCCCTGTACCGGAAGTGACGTCACACGTAAACAAAGATGGCCGACCGCATTGCCTCCGGCGGTCACGTGATGTAAACATATATGGCGGATGACCTAATTATCCCAGACAGTGTGGCGCCTTAACCCAACCTTAACCTCTGCTGTGTAAAAAAGACGTCACATGTAAACAAATATGGCGGATGACCTAATTATCCCAGACAGTGTGGGGCCTTGACCTAACTTTAACCTTTGGTATGTAAACAAATGACGTAGTATGCAAACAAATATGGCGGTGGTTACGTTATGTAAACAAATGACGTAGTACGTAAACAAATATGACGGATGACCTAATTATGCCAGACAATATTGCGCCATGTAGGACGAGACAGCTTGGCGCCTGTTGCTATTTTGAATGACTGCAAACCTAAGTTTAAAGTCCGCCATTTTGAATGAACGCCATTTTTAATTTGTGTTAACCTATATTTAAATTGAATTAGTGCTTTCCGCCTTTTTGAGTATGGCTACAAGTGCGGTACTTATAAAAATAAAAATACATTACCTACTAATTTGTGCGTTAAGCTGGTTAATTACCATGCAATCCTACATTCCACATAATCTATTCTACATGCTCAACCCATACTTCATCATCACTCCTTGCATTAAGGCTTTGCTGAAAGGGCTTCCTACATTATATTTACCCTCAACATTAACTTCGTTCTATATGGACGACCTACGTTTCACATTATCTCCGTTCTACACACAACATAATCTCCGCATTATCTCCATTCTACATGGATACACTACACTTCGATATTTACTCTCCGCATTACCGCTATGTCGTATAACCATCCTACATTACATTTACTGTTCGCCTTAACACCATTCTACACGGTTAGCCTACTCTCTGTTCTACATGCACAACCTATACTTCATTATTAATCTTTGCATTACAGCTTTGCTGAATGGACTTCCTACATTATATTTACCATCATATAAAGTTTAAGATAGGCTTTAATTTAAGACTAGCTCGCTGGTAGCCATACTGAAAATGGAGGAAAGCGCCAATTCAAATTTAATGTAAGTTAGCACAATTTTTAAAAGTACCGCGTTTATAGCCATATTCAAAATGGCGGAAAGCACTAATTCAAATTTTAAGTTAGGTTAATACTAATTTAAAATGGCGCTCATTCAAAACGGTGGCCTTTAAATTTTGGTTAGCAGTCATTCAAAATAGCAGCAGACGCAAAGCTGTCTGGACCTACATTGCGCCATACTGTCTGGCATAATTAGGTCATCCGTCACATTTTTTACATACTACGTCATTTGTTTACATCACGTAACCACCGCCATAGTTGTTTACATACTACGTCATTTGTTTACATACCAAAGGTTAAAGTTAGGTCAAGACCCCACACTGTCTGGGATAATTAGGTCATCCGCCATATTTGTTTACATGTGACGTCATTTTTTACATAACAGAGGTTAAGGTTAGGTTAAGGCGCCACACTGTCTGGGATAATTAGGTCATCCGCCATATTTGTTTACATCACGTGACCGCCGGAGGCAAGGTGGTCCGCCATCTTTGTTTACATTTGACGTCACTTCCGGTCCAGTGGTTATTGGCCCCGCGACCATGTTTGTTTACATCACATGACTGTGACGTCACTTCTGTCCCATACCGCCATGATTACTACTCCTGTGATAAAAAATGTTCATATAGACATGTGTCCGATTTTGGACGGTTACGGAGATATGGCCGCTTGAAACTTAGAATAGAAGGTTAGGATTATTGAAAATAAATGGAACAAAATAATACAAAAACATAATACCTAATAAATTTAAAGTATAAATGTAAATTATTTGCATGAAATTGCCTTAAATTTAAATTGACCTGCTCTTTAGCAGGTTTTCGAAAATGCCGCGCCCTGCACCCACTCACGCCGCCGTTTGGTTTTGAACAACGCGAGTTGCCAGGCAGCTTCTGATGACTGTTCCTGTTCTGCTAGTTCAAGGTCGTGGTATGTGACTTGCGATGCGCCGTTTACGGGAGGGCGTTTACGACAATTAGAACACACCCACAGCTCCGCAACCATTGAGAATGTGACTCATATTTATATTAACTTTTTATTAGATCATACAGATTTAGGAAATCATCTCGTGCAGTAAGGCCCATGAGTCATGAAGTACCCTGTTTACAATAACAGTACCAACAAAAGAACACAATTAGACTTACATTAAAAATAGTTCTACAAAATATGATAATATGATTTCGTCAAGCGGGTTTGTTGTCCCGAAACGTCGGGAAGTATCTACCAATCTATGTTTTGTAACTTGTAAGAAGAGCGAAGATCTCTGTGCTTTTTGACTCAAGAGACTCTCGCAACTTACAATTTTAGGCATTCCAATGGCAAATGGACTGCGCATGCGCCTTACACATTGTTGCCACGAAACCCACTTCACTGGCATAACGTTACAGCCTTCTAGAACTTCCGGCAGGAGTAAGAGGATTTTTCTCTTTTTCAGAATATCAGTATCTGCCCTGGGGCCTACCTGGCCTCCTATTCAACAGGTACTGGCGCTCTGTTCCTGGTGGTAAAACGGCTAGTGCTTGAAACTGAGCAATCACACCCATCTAGTACCTACGTCAAGTGTAAGTAGAGCTATGAAGTCACTCCCACATGCCCCCCCCCTTTTATTAGCGTACAAAGAGATAACATTATAATAACAGGTATGCATAACTGAGAAGACAAATTTCTGAATTCCGTAAAGACTATTCTAGAATGTAAGCTGCCTTGAAAATTTTACTGACATTTTCAATGGTTCTTTTCACACACTCCAAACCAATAATGTTGGCCTCCGTAAATAGAATAGGACTGTCAACACAACATTCAAGTTTTTTACATGCAATATGCGCCTTATAATCTCTGAACATGCAGCTGCATCGAAGTCACCTTTCAAGAGTAGTGAGTGGTCTGTGATATATTTCCGCATTTCGAAAATACTGTTGCATCGTTCAAAATTAAGCGAGAGTAGAAATAAAATGCGACGTAGTAATTTTATGAGTAATATTTTCACAGCGTTGTTGATGAAAATTACCTTTTCATGGGATACCAAACCATGGTGAATGGTAATTTGTTACCGTTATTTCGGATGAACATTTTGTTTCCATCTTCACGGTAGTCAAAGAACACCAATGACAGGGCTTCTTATCCCATAACACTGTAATATTCATTAACTGAAATACTGTAAGAGTAACCGCATGCCAGGGTGAAGCTATTCAACAAAAATTAGGATTATACTGAATTTCAAACCGAAAGCCCGATTTTCCCTGTCAGTTACGTCTAGGTTTCACTTACACTGCATTATTTTGATCAGTTTTGTACGTTAATTTGTATATGACAGGTATTGCCTAGCGTGCACAATTAATTAAATTGCTTTATATGTTTCCACAACACGAAAAGTGGGATGAAAAGTTGGCTTGATAATTAGCGGGGCAATTAGAGAGACAGTGTTTAAAATGACGCTTCATTTTGACGGCACAAATTATTATTCATGCCAGGCACAATAACAACATCACACAGGCTGAGCGAAACCAAAGCTTACGGTTTGACACAGCACTGGCGTCGGTTTGCTTGTACGAATATACTGTATCAGTGTGTTGTCCGGCTTTGTGTGTCCAGTAGCTCAGACAAATCACTGATTTCCTTTGGAAGGAACATTCAACTAGCAACAACTAATGTAAAGTGTGTGTACTGGTCTAACACAACTATATTTATTGGTAGAATATAAAGTATTTTCTACATAAGTTACAAGTACATGTTTCGGCGCTTGATAATGGCCATCTTCAGGTTGTACATGAAATACTTATTAAGCAGTTACACAAAACATACATGGTCTGTTTGTATGGGGTAGGAAGGGGGTTAATATGACACAATAAAGATGCATTATAACTTCGTACATGAAATTTTACAGATGAGTTTATTGAGATAGCAGCCTGATTTATGTAAAACAGTAAGATACTGCTAACAACTAGGGTAAGTTAATAAACCTGAAATTATGGTCACAGATGCTACATATTATTGTACAGTGTATATTTTATACTTTAGTGTAATCACACGTCACACATAGACATAATATACCTACCATAGATTTAACTATATAAGCTTAGACATAGCTTGGTAACAGCATGGACGCCTCATGTAACCCGCACCGTCCAACCTTTCCGACAGATACGAGATCTCGTGCCCACTTTACCCCCTCTCTTCCCATATAAACAGCCCATGTATGTTTTGTATAACTGCTTAATAAGTATTTCAAGCGCCGAAACACGTAGTTGTACCTTATGTAGAAAATACTTTACATTCTACCAATAAATATAGCTCTGTCAGACCAGTACACACACTCTGCATTAGTTATTTCATAGAACACAACGGGGATGACGAACCTCATGATTCAACTAGCAGTTCTAATAAATGCGAAATACGCTTCATTACATCAAAAGTAATGACGGATTGCAACTAACAAAAAGTGTATCCCATGAAATGAGATTAATAATAATTATGTTCGGCTCAGTCTAAATTCGGTTTTTTATTGTTCATGTGCTGACGTGACAGCCATAAGGCCAATTAAAGAGACAGCACATGGACGTAAGAAAAATACACAAGTAACAAACGAAAATAGAAAACAGATAATAAGATATCAAACTAAAACAACATTAATATTTGTTTTTGGCACAACAGCCCCCCAAGGGGCCACAGCCTAATCATTCACGAGGTTTCTAGATCACACACAACGACGCACCACAGTCGGTAGGATTCCTCTGGACGAGTGATCAGCCCGTCGCGGAGACCTCTACTCTGACAACACACAACACTCAAAACAGAGAGACATCCATGCCTCCTGTAGGATTCGAACCCACAACCTCAGCAGGCGACCTACCGCAGACCTACGGCTTAGACCGTGAGGCAACCGGGACCGGCCTGAACAGCTTTAATAAATGTTAAGGTAAACATTGTTAAAAGAGATCAATTGTTGCTGAATATACTGACAGTACATTTCCCTTCATTTAAATTTACTGACAAGCACGCTTAGCAGCGCAGGGCTTTTTGCTAAATCAGAACGCGATTGCCACAATGCACAAGTACAGAGATACTGCAAAATTACTTGATTAATAATAATATTATTAACATATCATGGAAAATCGAGAAGAATGAGATGGGCTGGGCATGTGGCGCGTATGGGTGAGGAGAGTAGTGTGTATAGGTTCTTGGTGGGGAAACCGGAGGGAAAGAGAACACTGGGGAGACATAGGCGTAGATGGGTGGATAATATTAGGATGGATCTCCAGGAGGTGGGATGTGTGAAATGCGGGGAATTTCTTGACTAGCTGCAAACCAGTTAGCTACTCAAGAAGGACTATGCACCGTGGAGTAAGTAAGTAACATATCATGGAACCAACAAGTGAAAAATGACAGAACCATCCCTACAAATAACACGTGATAATAAGAAAATATTACGTCTACAACATTTTTAAAAAAGCCAACGACAGTACTTGAGAGTATGAATGTGAGATTATTTTACAGTAACCACCGACATGTTTCGGCCACTTATGTAGCCATCTTCATGGTAGCAGGAAAAAGAGTACAGCCACAATTATAATATGTCGGAATCAATCTACAGACAAACAATTCACAGAATTTAGGTTAAATTCACAGTTGAAAGGCTACCTTAATGGTAGGTACATATGGGCCCTTAGTTGTGTACTTAACCAAAATTGTATGAATAATTCTTATTGTAGATTGATTTCGATACATTATAACAGCGGCTATATTCTTGTTCTTGCCACCCTGAAGATGGGCACTGGAGTGGTCGAAACATGTCGGTTTACACTATATAGCATACTTACTGTCATATACTCAGGTGTATTTATTTGCTTTTGAAAAACAATGCAGAGACCACGGAACTTGTAAAGCAGGATCATGTCTGCAAACAGAAGTTGCAGTTTTAGGAGGCAGGAAGAAGGAAACCGAAAGGATTCTAAAAGGTAAAGAACTTAAAACACAGAAAGAAAGCATGTGGAATGTAAAACCAAAAGTGATACCACGAAAATGGAAACATCTCAGAATCACTCCGACAATACCTGAACAACATACCGGGAGAGCACGAAATCAAGGAACTGCAAAAAAGAGCCATAATGGGCAGTGCACACATACTGTAGTGAGCACTAATGTGAGAGCACAAAACATTCAACATGGGAAATAACATTACTTGTACCATAAGTTGTGACTACAGAATAGCTGCGATATTATATACCCTACAAACATGGTTTGTTTCAGGTATAAAATCGTAAATACTGTACCCTGGAAAAAGGTGAATAATAATAATAATAATAATAAAATTTTAAAGCAAGAAATTGACAGTAGATGCCGGTTATGTAAACACCATGAAGAAACTATTGACCACTTAACTTCGGGATGTCCCATTTTGGCAAAGAACGAATATTTAATGAGACACGATAAATTTTGTACACATTTGCACTACTCATTATGCAAAGCCCTAGGTATTGAAACTACAGACAAATGGTACATACACATGCCCAAGCCAGTGTGTGAAGAGGGAGATGTTATAGTGTTGTGGAATCAAGCAGTACATACAGACAGAGAAGTTACAGCAAATAGGCCAGATATAATAATTAAAAACAAAAAAGAGAA
>Ga0131853_10003352_pt1 | contig 28756 bp, 25 predicted proteins | sample TergutLab28metaG_FD_92764 | JGI IMG/M metagenome (GOLD analysis project Ga0131853, IMG submission 92764) | Labiotermes labralis P1 segment gut microbial communities from Petit-Saut dam, French Guiana - Lab288 P1 (version 2) (version 2) | ecosystem: Host-associated > Arthropoda: Insects >...
ATATTGCTTATCCCCATAACGACCTTAAGAGTAGGATAACATTCCCCTTCCTCGATAAGAGTGAGAAAATTTGGGGTTATTTCCAAAAGCTCCGCAAGCCTATCCACTGATAAGCCTGCGGATTTGCGTAATTTTTGTATGCGCTGACCTATTTCTTTACCTGTTTCATCTATCATATTAACACACCACCAATGAGCCGCTATTAGGCTGGTCGTTCGCTACCAACACGCTTCGCGCATTAGCCTGCTCGCCCAAGCATCCCGGGCGGGCGGCGCGTATGCGCCGACGACCGCTTTAGCGGTTACTCTTCCTTCCATAATAATCCTTAAGGTAAAGCCCTGCCGGGGCCCACCTGTTGCCATGTTAAAATGATCCCGGCAGGGGAAAAACCCAAGGAAAACGAAAAAAGTGCCACGTATGCTAACTAAACGCACACAGGCACCTAATAAAATACGACGGTAAAACTTGATAATCGGAGGTTGATTATTTGGGGAAAATGTCGTATAATTATGGAGGTGTGGTAAGGGGTTTTTTAATTGCCCTTTGTGTACGTGAGGTCGTTTCACGTTACAAGGCGTGAGGAAAGGTGAGAGCTTCCAATCGCCTGCCGCCCACCTGGTAAGTGTTGCAAGTAAATACCAAGAGATTACGACGGATACACTATATTTATCGCTTCCTTTGACAATATTATACAATATGCTTTATAGATTTACAAGAGTTTTTTTTAATTAATATAAATTATAGATTGCGAGTAGTCTAACGCACAAAGCGCGTTAGCGACGGGTTAATCTTTTTTTTTATGAAACATACAGAAAGTGACCAATACATTATGACCAGCCTCCTAATCGCAAATATAATAGTCTCCATAAACAACTCTAATGTGGATAAGCCTTTTAGCTATATTGTTCCGGCAGAGTTTAGTGAGCGCGCCCTTCCCGGTATGCGGGTTATTGTGCCTTTTGGGCGGAGCGATAAACCTGTGGAGGGCTTTATTGTCGATATTGTCGATGGGGAGAATCTTGATATTGACAAGTTAAAAACCATAATACGCTTCCCGGACAAAAAGCCTCTTTGCAGCGAGGATTTAATGCTTTTAGCTAAATGGATGCAAGATAAATATTACGCCACTTTAACTGAGTGTATTAAATGTATACTGCCCACAGGGATTTCAATAAAAACTGAGACGGTATACTTCCTAAACCCTGTTATTGAGGTCGGGTTAAGCGAAATTGAGGAAAAAATAGCAGATTACGCAATAAGAAACGCCCCTGTAAGTAAAGAGGGGTTTTTAGCTGTATCCGGTGTTTCGTCGAAAAACATCGATTCTCTCATTAGAAAAAGGATTTTAATAAAAGAGAATTTAACCCACAGTAAAGATTATATAATATATGAGCGTCATGTGGCTTTAGAGGAGAGGTTAGAAAATGTCAAGCTCCCTTCTGGCAAGACCAAACAAGGGCAGGTTGTTAAATATCTCCAAATACATGGGCGTACTCCCGTAAAAAAGCTTAAAGAGGACTTGCAAATCACGGACTCCCCTATTAATTCGCTGGTACAAAAAGCCATCGCCGCTTATGAAAATGTGGAAATACGGCGGGAATCGGCTTTGGGAGAGAAATTCAGAGAGGCAGTTAATTCAGCCCATTTAAATCTCACAAACGAACAAACAGCCGTACTAAGTACTATATTAGAAATCGCCCCCCAAAAAGAAAAAAAGCCCATTCTCCTCCACGGCGTAACAGGCAGCGGAAAGACCGAGATTTATTTACGTGCCATTGAAGAGGCTCTTAAAAACGGCAAGGATGCGATTGTTTTAGTCCCTGAAATTTCTCTGACCCCACAAACTGTTGGGCGGTTTAAAGACCGCTTTGGGGAAAGGGTTGGGGTGACTCACTCCCGTCTGTCAATTGGGGAACGTTATGATATTTGGAAAAACGCCGCCGAAGGCAAAATTTCCATTATGATTGGGCCCCGCTCGGCACTTTTTGCCCCTTTCAGGAATTTGGGCATAATTATAATCGATGAGGAACATGAACATACTTATAAATCCGACACAACGCCTAAATATGATGCCCGTATTACAGCTATTAAGCGTGCCAGCCTTACTGACGCATTTGTTATCATGGGTTCGGCAACCCCCAGTATAGAAGCTTATTACAAAGCTTTAAAGGGCGATTATATACTTACAAAGATGAAAAATCGCGTAAATATGTCAATGCCTGAAATCGACATTATCGACATGCGCCGGGAGCTGGAAGAAGGAAACCGCTCCATGTTCTCTCGTGAGCTTTTAGAGGGGATTGAGGATAACCTTAATAAAAACCTCCAAACCATATTGTTTTTAAACCGCCGCGGGCATTCCACCTTTGTTTCGTGCAGGCAATGCGGTTTTGTGGTTAAATGCGAGGATTGCAGCATAAACTTTACCTATCACCATTATAACGAAAGCCTTATTTGCCATTATTGTGCCGCTAAGGCACCGGTGCCTAAAAACTGCCCTCAATGCGGGTCTAAATATATACGGTATTTTGGCGTAGGCACACAAAAAGTGGAAGATGAGCTTAACAAGCTGTTTCCTGCCGCTAAGGTACTGCGGATGGATATGGACAGCACAAGGCAAAAAGGGGGTCATGAGAACATTCTTTCGGATTTCAAGAATGGAGGCGGGCAAATACTTGTAGGCACTCAAATGATTGCTAAAGGACTTGATTTTCCTAAGGTTACACTGGTTGGAGTTGTGGCTGCGGATTTATCTCTTCATATGGGGGATTACCGCTCCGCTGAGAATACTTTCCAGCTTTTAACCCAAGTTTCAGGCCGTTCAGGTCGGGCCGATTACAGTGGCAAAGTTATAATCCAAACCTATAATCCGGAGCATTATGCCCTAATATACGCAAAAACAGGGGATTATGACAGCTTTTACGAACATGAAATAGCCCTTAGGCGGCAAATGGATTATCCTCCTTACTCTCATATTTTTGAAATTTTGGCAACGGGAGAATCTGAAAAAAAATTAATTTTGGTTTTACAGGGTCTTTGTGATATACTGTATGTGAGTAATTTTGATAAGGCTTTCGAGCTGATTGGCCCATCTCCCGCGCTTATCTCTAAAATCCGTAACAGATACCGCTGGAGGCTTATAGTTAAAGGGGCTTGTGAGGATAAGCTCAAAGATTTTGTACTCCACGCTGTGGATAAACTGAAAAAAACTGAAAATATAACAGATATTAACATAAGCTTGACCTTAGACCCCTCAACAAATTCTTAGTGTTACTGGAGGATTATTATAATATGGCACTGCGAACCATTAGGTTGGAAGGCGATGAAATCTTAAGAAAAAAATCGAAGCCTGTGGCTGAAATAAACGAAAAAATACATATACTTCTTGATGATATGCTGGAAACTATGTATGCAATGGACGGCGTTGGCATTGCCGCGCCTCAGGTAGGGATTTTACGCCGGGTTGTAATTATCGATGCGGCAATCGCAAGAGAGGAAGAGGGCGAATCGGATATTCTTGAGCTTATTAACCCTGAAATTGTTAGTATGGAAGGTTCACAGATAAATACGGAGGCTTGCCTTAGCCTGCCGGGGGAGCAATGTCATGTTGAGCGCCCTGAGAAAGTTGTTGTCCGCGCCCTTGACAGATATGGCAATATGAGGCAGTACGAGGGCGAAGGGTTTTTAGCCGTTGCCTTTTGCCATGAAATAGACCATTTAGACGGTATAATTTTTACGGATAAAAAGATAGAAGGCTACGAAGAAAAGGAATAGAGCTTAATGAAAATAGTTTTTATGGGAACGCCGGAATTTGCGGCAGCGGCACTTAAAGAGCTTATAAAACGCCACGAGGTAACGGCAGTTATAACCCAGCCTGATAAACCTGTAGGGCGCGGTAAAAAACTTGCGTTTACCCCTGTTAAAGAGGTGGCGCTAGAATATGGCATCGAAGTCTATCAGCCTCAAAAAATCAAGGCTAAAGAGTTTGCGGCAAAGCTTGCGGAGCTTGAAGGGGATATTTTTGTAGTTGTTGCTTACGGGCAAATTTTATCGAAAGAAATTTTGGATATGCCTAAGTACGGGTCTGTGAATATCCATGCCTCTTTACTTCCTAAATACAGAGGGTCGGCGCCTATACAATGGGCTGTAATAAATGGCGAGAGGGAAAGCGGTATTACAATTATACAGATGGATGAAGGGATTGACACAGGGGATATGTTATTGAAAGAAATTATCCCCATAGCAGCTGATGAAACAGGAGAGTCCCTTCATAATAAACTTGCTGCTTTAGGGTCAAGTACTATTTTAAAAGCTCTTGAGCTAATAGAGGACGGTAATATATTGCCAACTCCCCAGGACGACTGTTTATCCTCGTATGCCCCTATGTTAAAGAAAGAAACCGGGCAAATTGACTGGAATATGGGCGCGGTGGAAATTGAGCGGCTTATACGGGGGCTTTATCCGTGGCCTTCGGCATTTTCTACTTTGCCGGATTTCGGTATTGTTAAAATAATAAAAGCTGAGTATATGCCGTATAATACTTATGATGCTCCCGGCACTATATTAGATATTGATAAAAAAAGAGGACTGATAGTTGCAGCAGGAAAAGACGCGCTGCTTATTGAAAAGATTCAGATAAGCGGCAAAAAAGTGATGGATGTTCCCGCGTTTTTACTTGGGAATGAAATAAAAACAGGTATGATTTTTTTATAGGAGGATGATTTTATGCCAATGATGCCAATGTTTTTCGGGGATGCGACTTTTTTACTGCTAATCCCTGCAATGATACTTTCTATGTGGGCGCAGTTTCGCGTGTCCAGCAGCTTTAACAAATATTCGCAAGTTATGAGCCGCAGGGGAAAAAGCGGTGCCGAGGTTGCGCGTAGTATACTCCAGGGAAACGGTATATATGATGTTGGGGTTGAGCTTGGGCAAGGACACCTTAGCGATCATTATGACCCTAAGGCGAGAACGATTAGATTATCGGATGCTGTGTATAATTCCTCAAGTATTGCGGCAATAAGTGTAGCCGCACACGAGGCGGGACACGCCCTGCAGCATGATACGGGATACGCGCCTTTATTTTTACGCTCTTTTGTATATCCTGTTGCCGGTTTTGGTTCAAAACTTGCTATGCCTTTATTTATTATCGGCTTTTTACTTGGTGAAGGCGGTTTTTTCCTTGTCGAATTGGGAATATTATTATTTGCCTGTGCGGTATTGTTTCAAGTGATTACTTTGCCGGTGGAATTTAATGCTTCAAGACGCGCAATTGCTGTACTTAGAGATGGGGGCTACTTAGCCGAAGATGAAGTAAGGCCTGCCCGAAAAGTACTAAGTGCAGCAGCTATGACTTATGTTGCGGCTACTCTTGCGGCACTTTTACAGCTGCTTAGGCTGATTTTGATTTCCGGGCGCAGAAGATAACAAGACATTCGTTAAAAGCGGGGGTTTTAGAGATGAAACTAAAAAAAATATTCTTTGCCATCTTATGCAGCCTTTTGACCTTTTTCATACTTAGCCCTGTTGCGGCGCAAACTCCCGGCAGTGCGGAGGATCCTCTTGTTACAAGAAGTTATGTGGACCGGCTTATTGCGGATTTGGCAGGCATATCGGTTGGCGGCAACCTTACCCAGCAGCAGCTTGATAGGATAGTAAATGAGGTTATAAGCCGCTTAGATCAAAGCGGGCAAGGGCAGGGCAGTCATTTTCAGCATAACACAGCCGGAAGATATACTCCGGTTCAGCTTTTAAGCGGTCAAATCCTTGTTGGGGATGAAGGGACTGAAATAATCCTTAGAAGCGGTACTGCGGTTGCTCATACAACAGGTACTGACGGGCTTGCCAATATTACAACAGGTACAGATATCCGTCATGGTGAGGAAATTGGCAATAACAATATGCTCATAATCCCCCGGGATGACGGCCGCGGCGTTATGGCTACCTCAAATGCGTGGCTCCTTGTTAAAGGCAGCTATGATATATTATGATATTATGAAAACGGATATTTTAGGCATAGGAATAGATACGAAAAACCGCGGGGAAGTGCTGGATGAAGTAATTGGCTATATTAAAGCCAATGAGAGAAAATGCAAACTAATAGCTACCCCAAACCCTGAAATGATAATGCTTGCCGGCACTGACCCTGAGTTTGCTCAGGTACTAAATCATGCGGATTTGGTAATACCTGATGGAGTTGGGGTTGTTTGGGCTTCTAAATACAGCAAAATCAAGCTTTTGGAGACTGTTACAGGCTGCGATTTGTGTTTTAGTGTATTTGATAATATAAGAGGTATGGACGGTGCAAAAGTTTATATACTAGGTGCTAAGCCGGGTGTGGCACTCCTTGCAAAGGAAAAGATGGAAGATAAGTATCCGGGGCTAAATATTTGCGGTGTTCGGGACGGTTTTTTTAAGCCCGAGGAAGACGGTGCCATCGTAGCTGAAATAAATGCCCTAAAGCCTGATATGCTCCTCGTTGGGCGTGGTATGGGAAAACAGGAGAAATGGATATATAAGTATAAAGACAACCTTGACGTCAATTTTGCCATAGGCTGCGGCGGTGCCATAGATGTTATGGCAGGGACTGCTAAGCGGGCGCCTAAAATCTTTAGGAAATTGGGGCTTGAGTGGTTTTACAGGCTTCTTATGCAGCCTTCCCGCTTTTTTAGGATGCTTGTACTGCCGAAATTTGTTGTGTCGGTTATTTTCGATAAATTTTTCAGGAAATAATGGTATAATTTGTCTTGACAAGTACTGACTTGCTGTGTATAATATTTAGAAGTGTTTAGTGCAAGGTAATGCAAGGGGAGGAAAATTATGTATTCTTGGGACTTTTTTGACAATTTCAAAAAATCATTTACACCTCTTACTCCCTTTGTCTCAAATTTAAATTTAATAATAACCAGCAAAAACAATAAAAATTAAAGTTTTTATTGTTTTTTTTTATCCATGAAGGGAGGTTTGATATGAAAATTTTAATCAAAAACGGCAGAGTTATTGACCCGGCAAATGATGTTGATGATATTAGAGATATTTATGTAGCAGATGGGGTAATCATTAGCCCTGCCGGTGACTTTGCGGCTGATAAAGTAATAGATGCGGCTGGAATGTGGGTAACCCCCGGCTTTGTTGACTTACATGTCCATCTTCGCGACCCTGGGCTTACCCATAAAGAGGATATTAAATCCGGCACAGCGGCCGCCGCTATGGGAGGTTATACAACTATTTGCGCCATGCCAAACACCAAGCCTGTTATGGACAATCCGGCACTTGTAAAGGAAACCTATGAAAAAATACAGTCTGACGCTTTGATAAACGTGCTTATTATAGGTGCCGCAACCTGTGAGCTTAAAGGTGAAACTCTTGCCGATATAGATGGCATGAAACAAGCCGGTATATGCGCTGTAAGTGAAGATGGTTTTTCGATTTTAGACTCGCTCCTTACTAAAAAAGCTTTTGTGGCTTGCGCTAAGGCGGATTTACCTATGTTTTCCCATTGTGAGGATTTGAAACTTGTTAACGGCGGCGTTATTAATGAGGGAGTGGCGTCTGAGCGGTTTGGGATGCCCGGCATTTCAAATGACTCGGAGGATGTAATTGCGGTAAGGGATATAATACTTGCAAAATCCACAGGCGCAAGGCTTCACCTGTGCCATGTAAGTACAAAAGGCAGTGTGGATATAATAAAGGCGGCAAAAGCCCTAAATGTTAACATAACGGCGGAATGCTGCCCTCATCATTTCACCCTAAGCGATGAGGATATATTAACAGACGATGGCAATTATAAAATGAACCCGCCGCTGCGCTCCCTTGAGGACAAAAAAGCTATAACCGAAGCCTTAAAAGATGATACTATTGAAATAATAGCAACAGACCATGCCCCTCACCATGAGGACGAGAAAACAGGGGGCTTTAAATCCGCCATGAATGGGATAGTCGGACTTGAAACGGCACTACCCCTTTGTATAACCGAGCTTGTGGAGGGCGGTGTACTTACCCCTTCTAAGCTGATTGAGAAAATGGCGTGGGTACCGGCAAAAGTTTTAGGGATAAAGGCAGGGGCTTTAACCCCAGGTTACCCCGCTGATATAGCCATAATTGACTTTAATACACCTTATGAAATAGATATATCCAAGTTTAAATCAAAAGGCAAAAACACCCCCTTTAACGGCAAAAAGGTTAAAGGTAAAATAGGGTATTTGATAAAAAGCGGCAAAATAATAGTAAATGAAGGAGGTTTAAAATAATGGGAATAATCGACAAATTAATTGACAAAATTACTTTGCTTAAAAACCCATCTGTGGTAGGGCTTGACCCTCAGCTTAATTTTGTCCCTGAACATATTTTGGAGGAAATGTACGATACTTACGGGCACACGCCAAAAGCTGTGTCTGAGGCTATATTTAAGTTTAACACGGAGATAATTGACGCGGTTTATGACATAGTACCTGCTGTTAAACCCCAAATTGCAATGTATGAAATGTTTGGCACCGAAGGGATTGACGCTTATATTAAGACAATAAAATACGCCAAATCTAAAAATATGTTCGTAATTGCTGATGCTAAGCGTAATGATATCGCATCAACAGGGGCGGCTTACGCAAAAGCTTTCCTCGGCAAAATTAAAATAGGGGATGTGGAGGAGGAAGCCTTCGGGGCTGACTTGCTTACAGTAAGCCCATATCTTGGGCAGGATTCATTGGAGCCTTTTATAGATGAGTGCAGATTAAGGGATAAAGGGATTTTTATTTTGGTAAAAACCTCAAATCCGGGCAGTGGTATGCTTCAAGACTTGCTTGTGGACGGTAAGCCTATATATGAAATTGTAGGAACCTATATTGAAGAGTGGGGGACGGAGCTTAGGGGCAGATACGGTTTCTCCCCTATAGGTGCTGTGGTCGGTGCCACCCATAAAGAGCAGGCAGCAAGGCTTCGTGAAATCATGCCCCATACCTTTATGCTTGTACCCGGCTACGGCGCGCAGGGGGGTACTGCAGCGGACTTATCCGTATGCTTTAACTCGGAAGGGCTTGGGGCTATCGTAAACAGCTCGCGAGGGATTATCGCCGCATATAAAGGCAAATGCGCCCCACAGGAACACTTTATGGCGGCAAGGGAAGCGGCAATCATTATGCGGGACGATATTGTTAAACATATATAAGGGAGGTAAATAACAATGGGCGGCAAAAATATAAATATCCGGCTGATTTTAGAAAACGGACAGAGTTTTGGAGGCTGTGCCTTCGGTTATTTTAAAGAGGAAGAGGATATAGTTGGTGAAATGGTGTTTAACACAGGGCTTACCGGCTATCAGGAGGCGTTTACAGACCCGGCCTACGCCGGCAAGCTAATGTGTATGACCACTCCTTTAATCGGCAGTTACGGCTTAAATTTTGAGGATATGCAATCGGATAAAGCTAGGCTTAAAGCCCTTATCGTGCGTCACAAAAGCGATTATCCAAGTAACTGGCGCTGTGAAATGACTTTAGACGGCTTTCTAAAACAAAACAAAGTTTTGGGTATGGAGGAGCTGGACACGAGAGCATTAACTCGTATAATGCGTGAAAACGGCACAATGAAAGCCATTATAACCACAAAAGATTTAAGCGCGGATGAGATAAAGGCAAAATTCAGTAAATGCACAAATGAAAATATTACAAAAGAAATTACCGCCAAAGAAAAATATATAATAGAAGGCAAAGGCTTGCATTTAGCACTCCTGGATTTAGGGGTTAAAACCAGTGTACTAAAGGCACTCCAAAGAAAAGGGGCTAAAATTACGGTTTTCCCGGCATTTAGTACCGCCGCGGAAATACTGGAGGCAAACCCTGACGGCATATTCCTTTCAGGAGGTGCCGGAAATGTTGATAATATGGCAGCTATAGTCAATACAGCAGCTGAGCTTGCGACTAAAAAGCCTGTTGCGGCAATTGGTCTTGGGCATTTAGTTTTAGCAAAAGCATTAGGCTGCACTATCTCCCCTATGAAATTCGGGCACCACGGCGGCAATTATCCTGTTAAGAGTTTGGAGAGCGGCAAGGCTTATATTACAAGTCAGGGACATGATTATGTAGTTACTGACTGCCCTGCGGATATTATCCCAACTTATATAAATGTAAACGACAAAAGTATAGAGGGTATAAAGCACAAAACCCTTCATGTATCCGGCGTACAATGGGCACCGGAAGGGAATCCCGGTCCCGAAACAGAATTTATATTCGATGATTTTCTTAAAATGATTGAGGAATGGAGGTTAGTTCATGCCTAGGAATCTTGATGTTAAAAAAGTACTTGTAATCGGCTCAGGGCCTATTGTTATAGGTCAGGCGGCGGAGTTTGACTATTCAGGCACTCAAGCTTGTGAAGCCATAAAAGAAGAGGGGGTGGAAGTGGTTTTAGTAAACTCCAACCCTGCTACAATCATGACTGACGCAGGCTTGGCTCATTATACTTATATTGAGCCTCTTACTATCGAGTTTTTGGAAAAAATCATAGCAAAGGAACGTCCTGACTCGGTTATAGCCGGCATGGGAGGGCAAACAGGGCTTAACCTTTCCTGTGAGCTTCATGACAGGGGGATACTTGCCAAATATAATGTAAATGTAATCGGCACCTCAATCGCCTCTATAAAAGAGGGGGAGGACAGGGAGTCCTTTAAAAAGCTGATGGAGCGTATTAACGAGCCTATAGTTGAGAGCGTTATAGTAAATGACATTGAAACCGGTGTTAAATTCGCAACAGAAGCGGGCTACCCTGTAGTTGTGCGCCCGGCATACACTTTAGGCGGCACCGGCGGCGGACTTGCGGATAATGAGCAGGAGCTTAGGGAAACCTTGGCACTTGGGCTGCAGCTTAGCCGTGTTGGGCAAGCCCTTGTGGAGCGCAGTATAAAAGGCTATAAAGAAATTGAGTTTGAGGTAATAAGAGACTCCGCCGGAAACTGTATCGCCGTATGCTCAATGGAAAATATTGACCCGGTTGGAGTACACACAGGGGACAGTATAGTCGTTGCCCCGGCACAAACCCTTGCGGATAAGGAATATCAAATGCTTCGCACCTCGGCAATAAAAATACTTGATGAAATAAAAATCGAAGGGGGCTGTAATGTCCAATTTGCCCTTGAGCCTAACAGCTTTGAATACGCCGTAATCGAGATTAACCCAAGGGTCAGCCGCTCATCGGCACTTGCTTCAAAGGCTACCGGCTACCCTATTGCAAGGGTTGCGGCAAAAATTGCCCTTGGTTTTACTTTGGATGAGATATTGAACAAAGTAACAGGCAAAACCTATGCGTTTTTCGAACCTGTGCTGGATTATGTGGTGTTAAAAATTCCTAAATGGCCTTTTGACAAATTCCAAAGTGCCAAACGTACTTTAGGTACAAAAATGATGGCTACAGGGGAGATTATGGCTATCGGCAACTCCCTTGAACACGCGATTATGAAAGGTGTGCGCTCCTTAGAGGTTAAACAGCACAATTTAGACCACAAAGGCTCAAAAGATAAGACAATTGAAGAGCTTAAACGCCTTGCCCGGGTACCTGAGGATGAGCGGCTTTTCCATATTAGCGAAATGTTAAGGCGCAATTACCGTATGGAGAAAATATGCGAGATTACAGGGATGGACTCATTCTTCCTTCATAAAATTAAAAATATTGTTGACTGGGAAGAGGAGCTTAAGGAAATCGGCTTTAAGGGCTTAACCCCTGAACTTTTGCGCTTTTATAAGGAAAACGGCTTCTCCGACGAGGGGATGGCAGGGCTTTTAAATGTGTCTGCCAAGGATATATTTAATAAGCGCAGGGAATGGAATATACATCCTGTATATAAAATGGTTGATACTTGTGCCGGTACTTTCGCGGCGGAGTCATCTTACTACTACTCCACTTACGATACGGACTGTGAGGTCGCGCTAAACGATAAGCGTAAAGTCCTCGTAATCGGCTCAGGGCCTATTAGGATTGGACAAGGGATTGAATTTGACTATTGCTCCGTACATTGTGTGACAAGCCTTAAGGAATTGGGGGTTGAGACAATTATAATAAACAACAACCCTGAAACCGTAAGTACAGACTTTGACACGGCGGACAAGCTGTATTTTGAGCCGCTTACGGAAGAAGATGTTTATGAGGTAATACTTAAGGAAAAGCCTGATGGGGTTATCCTCCAATTTGGGGGGCAGACGGCTATAAAGCTTGCCAATTTCCTTAGTGAGTCTAATATCAACATCTATGGCACAAAACCTAAGCAGATTGATATAGCGGAAGATAGGGAGAAGTTTGACGAATTACTTGAAAGTATCGGTGTACTCCGTCCTAAAGGCAAGGGCGTTTGGAGTACAGATGAAGGGATGAAAGTGGCTGATGAACTGGATTTCCCTCTGCTTGTGCGCCCATCTTATGTACTTGGCGGTCAGGGGATGGAAATTACAGTTGACAAGGATGAGCTGCGCTCATATTTGGATAATGCCTTTAAAAATGACAGTAAAAACCCTGTACTTATTGACAGGTATTTAGGAGGCCGTGAACTTGAAGTTGACGCTATATGCGACGGCGAAAATGTCCTTGTGCCCGGCATTATGGAGCATTTAGAGAAAGCGGGCATCCACTCCGGCGATAGTATATCAATCTATCCGCCCCAAAATGTATCGGATGCTATGAAAGCCAAAATTTTAGAAGTTACGGAAAAAGTGGCCAAAGCACTTGAAGTTGCTGGTATGGTAAACATCCAGTTTATCGAGTTTGAAAATGAGCTGTATGTTATAGAGGTAAACCCCCGCTCATCCCGGACAGTGCCTTATATTTCCAAGGTTACAGGTGTGCCGATTATTAATCTTGCCACCCGTGCCATGCTTGGGGAGAAGCTTAAAGACATGGGTTATGGTGTTGGGCTGTATCCTGAGGCGAAAATGGTTTCCGTTAAGGTACCTGTGTTCTCTACTGAGAAACTGCCCCAGGTTGAGGCTATGCTGGGCCCTGAAATGCGCTCAACCGGTGAAGTTTTGGGACTTGGCAAAGACTTTAAAGAGGCACTTTACAAGGGTTTTGTTGCATCAGGGAGCTATATCCCAAAATCCGGCGGCATAATCCTTGCCACTATAAGAAAAAGGGAACAGGAGAACTTTGTACCCCTTGCTAAGCGTTTTGCCGCTATGGGCTGTAAGTTTATGGCTACCAGCGGCACGGCTGCGACCCTTCGCGCTCATGGTATTGAGGTGGAGGAAGTTAAGAAATTAGCCGAAGGTGTGCCTAATATCCTTGACATTATACGAAGCGGTGTAATAGACTTAGTAATAGATATACCTTCAAAAAGCAATGATATAGCCAGTGATGCCTTTAAGATACGGCGTGGTGCCATAGAGAGCAAGGTAGATTTTGTAACAAGCCTTGATACGGCGGCGGCTTTGGCGGATGTTATGGAGAGTGGGCTTGTAATCGAAGACTTAGATGTTTATACTATAAATGAGGTAGTAGGTACGCTTCGTTAAAGTCCAATTTGTGACTATGTTTCCCTCTCGTCATTAAGGTTGTAGTTAAATTGAATTTTGGTTGTCATTGCGAGTCAGATGCAAAGCATCGATGGGTTAATCTATAACCTATTAAGTGATGAGATTGCTTCGTACTAACACGCTTTGCGTGTTGTCCTCGCAATGACGATATGTGTACAGTACATCTTTAAAAACCTGTTTCGCTACAAGTCTAATGACAGTGTATTTGGCTATCGTCATTGCGAGGAGTCTAACACACTGCGCGGCAATCTATAACAAAAAAACAGGAGGTATATTATGAAAAAATACCTTGAAGCAGCAATCACTTCAACCCAGAAAATAAGCGATAAAATATACAAAATGGATTTATCCTGTCCTGAAATCGCTAAAAGTTCTGAAATGGGGCAATTTCTGAATATATATTTAGATAAAGGGGAGATGATACTTCCCCGCCCTATAAGTATCCAGGATGTAGATAAGGATAAAGGTGTCTTGTCAATAATGTACTTAATTGCAGGTAAGGGCACGGCTTATATGGCGACTTTGCCTGTTGGTTATAAGCTAAATATCGCCGGTCCCTTGGGCAACGGCTTTGTTTATAAAAATTATAAGAAAATCGCTTTAATCGGCGGCGGTATAGGGGTACCTCCTTTGTACTGTGCGGCAAAAGCCGTACTCGGCAAATATCCTGACCTTGATGTGGAGATACGCGCTTACATCGGTTTTAGAGATATTGAATTTGTCAATTTGGAAGGAGAGTTTAAGGCATTAGGGGTTAAAACCCTCTTAACCACTGACAATGGCAGCTATGGCATAAAAGGCAATGCTTTGGAAGCTTTTAAAAATGACGATTTTGCACCTGACTGTATTTACACCTGCGGTCCCTATGGTATGCTTAGGGCTGTTGCAAATTACGCAATGGATAATAATATCTCCTGTCAAGTCAGTATGGAGGAGCGGATGGGCTGCGGCATTGGGGCTTGTGTAGGCTGCGCTATTGCCATTAAAAAGGGTGAAGATTTTACTTTCAAAAAAGTTTGTAAAGACGGCCCTGTATTTGAAGCACAGGAGGTGTTGTGGCAATGAAAAATCTTAGAGCCTGTTTAGCATCTCGCTTTCGACGTGATTTTAAGGAAATTTTTCGTCAGGCGCGGAAGCACCGGCGAAGCATAATTGCAGATATTACGCTAGGAGGTGCTGACAAAGCATGATGGAAAATTTACAAAAAGCACGACGGAATGGAGATACTAAACAGGCTCTTCTTAAGGTAAATATTGCCGGCGTTGAGCTTGCAAACCCTGTTACCACAGCATCAGGCACCTTTGGCTACGGTCGGGAATATAGTATGTTTGCAGATCTAAACAAACTTGGCGGCATATGTGTAAAAGGCGTCTCCAATGTGGAATGGAAAGGCAACCCCCCTCCAAGGGTTATGGAAACTTATGGCGGTATGCTTAACTCTGTAGGGCTTCAAAACCCTGGTGTTGACTATTTTATAGAAAAAGAAGTGCCTTTTCTGCGCCGTTATAATACCAAAATAATCGTTAATGCTTGCGGGCATTCTGTGGCTGAATATGAAGCTGTGTGCGAAAAGCTAAACGAGGCGGATATTGATATGGTTGAGCTTAATATATCCTGCCCTAATATTTCTGAGGGTGGCAAGGCTTTTGGACTCGACCCTGAGGCGGCTAAAGAAGTTGTTGCTAAATCAAAAATAAAGCTTACCAAAAAGCCTCTTATGGTTAAGCTCTCGCCAAATGTTACAGATATAGCTTTAATTGCCAAAACAGTCGAAGGGGCAGGGGCTGACGCGATTTCACTTATAAACACTCTTTTAGGCATGAAAATTGATATTTATAAGAAAACAACCCCTTTTAAAAACAAGTTTGCGGGGCTTTCAGGTCCGGCTATAAAGCCTGTGGCTCTCCGTATGGTTTATCAGGTTCATAAGGCGGTTAAAATCCCCATCCTTGGTATGGGTGGTATTACAACCGGTGAAGATGCTATTGAATTTATGATGGCAGGTGCCGCGGCTATTGCTGTTGGTACAGCTAATTTCCGGAATCCAAGAGCCTGTGAGCAAATCCTTAAAGAAATTGAGGAGTTTATGGATAAACAAGGCATATCTGATATTAATGAGATTGTAGGGATTGTATGAGTTTTGCCGAATATTCAAAAAATTTGTTCGAAAAACTTATCACAAATAATTTCGAACCCATTAAAGGCTTAATGGGAGATGAAATATCATACGCAACACCAATCATAGGGCTTGTGAGTATCACAGGCTCTATGTGGTATGCTGTAATTATTGTTAATACCAATATAATTGATAGTGAAACTTATAAAAATGCCACAAAACCTAGGATAAATGCCTATTTTGAAGGTCTTTTATCAGATTATGGCAGGAAAAATATAGCGGTGCTAAACCTTTTCGTAAGCGAAAAAGCCTCAGATTATACGGTCTTTCTTTCGGAGGATAATTTTGAGTTTGATAGAGATGTAATGAATATATATTGGGAAATGAGGCTTTACGACGAAGTTTTAACCATAGGCAAAAACCATCCGGATAAAATAGCTAATTTAAGGGTGCTTGTAATGGATTCTCTTAATTTTTCTTTAGTAAATGAGGAAGCTGTAATTTACGAAAACACAACCGAAGAAATTTACCAGCGCGCCCTTAAACAAAGGCCGCGCTTAGAGGTCAAAGGGGGTCAAGCCCCTATATTTACCTACATCCTCATAATAATTAATATGATGATACATGCATCAATCGCTTTTAGTGGAGTACAGGGCTTTAACATTGCCATGGGGGCCGGTGCTTTAATCCCCCGCCTTGTAACTGAGGGCGGGCAATATTACCGCCTGTTTACCTCTATGTTTTTACATGTTAATTTTATGCATTTGATAAATAATTGTTTCTCCCTTTATATTTTTGGCTCACGGGCTGAGCAATTTTACGGGGGCTTCAAATTTTGGGTTATATATATGCTTTCAGGGGTATTTGGGGGCATTGTAAGTGTTTTATTTGTGCCGAATCCTACCATAGGTGCTTCCGGTGCGGTTTTTGGGCTTTTAGGCGCAGTCCTTGCCTTAACGGTTAAGTCAAAGATGGATGCAGGGGGGCTTAACTATCCTATCATGCTCATACTTGCGGGAACCAGCTTGGGTCTTGGCTTTATGCGCCCTGAGATAAACAATCACGCCCATATAGGCGGGCTTATCGCAGGGTTTGTTTTAGGATTTTTACTGTATAGGAGTAAACGTTATGACAGTTGATGAGCTTAATGAAGAGCTTTGGGCGGCGATGAAAGCAAGTGAATATGCGGACAAGCGCCCTGTTTTTGGGCTGGGTTCGCCTAATGCCAAAATTGCTCTTGTAGGTGAAGCCCCCGGACATGAAGAGGAGAAGCTGGGGGAGCCTTTTGTAGGCAAGGCAGGTAAGAATCTTACTGAGTTTTTGAAGGCTGTAGGGCTAACACGGGATGAATTGTATATAACCAACGCGGTTAAACTGCGCCCTTCCAAACCAAGCCCAAAAACAGGGCGGGCATTAAACCGGACGCCAAACGCCCGGGAAATTGAGTTTTTTAACCCCTATTTGCATAGGGAGCTTGAAATAATATCAGCGAAATACATAGTTACGCTGGGTAATGTGCCACTCCGCGCTGTCACTGGGCAGGATTTAAAAATAGGGGACTGTCATGGGAGACTGCTGTCCGCTGGGGTGTATAAAAACGTATTTGCCCTGTACCACCCGGCAGCGGTTATATATAATCAAAGCTTAAAAGAAGTTTACTTAAGGGATTTGGAGGCATTGTGTGATGAAATACGAAGTGTTTAAAACAATCAAAAGTAGCGAAATTGGAGAGTAAATTATGAAAAACCTAGCTTTATTCGACCTTGACGGCACTTTAACCGACCCTAAAGAGGGTATAACGAAATCAATTGCTTATGCACTTAAGCATTTTTCTATAGAAATTAACAACCTTGATGAACTTACGAAATTTATCGGTCCACCGCTTAGAGACTCTTTTTGTGAGTTTTACGGTTTTTCGGAAGATAAAACGGAAGAAGCGGTCAGTAAATACCGCGAGTATTTTTCGGAAAAAGGCATATATCAAAATGCCCTTTATCCCGGCACTCTCGACATGTTAGGGGAGCTTAGAAAGCGCAATATAACAATGCTTATAGCTACATCAAAGCCAACTGTTTATGCAATAAAAATTGCTGAGCATTTTAAATTCATACAGTATTTTGATTTTATCGCCGGATCGGAGCTTGATGGCCGGCGCAGCAATAAAAGAGAGGTTATTGATTATGCTTTAAATAGCATTGGCTGCACGCAAAAAAAGGACGCTATCCTTATGATAGGGGATCGTAAACATGATATAATCGGCGCGAAAGAAATAGGGATTGACAGTATTGGTGTAACTTGGGGCTATGGCTCACAAAAAGAGCTTTTAGATGCCGGTGCCACGTGGGTTGTGAATAGTTGGGAAGAGATTGTTAAGATTGCGGTCTCCTAACACGCTTTGCGTGTTAGCGACGCGGCAATCTTATCACGCAATATGTTTTAGATTGCTTCTTCGAGCTAAAGCTCTCCTCGCAATGACGAGCAAAGAAGTTAATTTCGAGACAACTCTAATGATAAGGCTTAGGGCTGTTTCGTTACGTATCTAATGACCAAAACAATCCAGCGTCGCAGACTTTAATGCAAAAAGCCGGGCAAAGCCCGGCTTTTTGGAATTGGCTGACCGTAGGCGCAGCCTACAAGCCGATACCTACATACTTAATCTCTCAGGCTCCGGATACTGGACCCCAAAAGTCTCCACTGTAATCTCTCTTATCCTTTGATCCGCAACAGGTCTATCCTGTGCCGCTGTTTGGGTACCTGCGATTCTATCCACTACATCCATACCCTCAATTACTCTGCCAAAGCCCGCATAATCACCGTCTAATAAAGGCGAGTCACCATGCATTATAAAAAACTGGGATCCAGCTGAATCGAGAGGCATAGCACGGCGCGCCATGGAAATAACCCCTCTTTCGTGGAGCAAATCGTTGGCTATCCCATTAGAGGCAAACTCACCTCTGATAAAGTAGCCGGGGCTGCCCATGCCGGAACCTTCAGGGCATCCTCCTTGTATCATAAAGCCTGATATAACCCTGTGAAATATAAGCCCATTGTAAAAGCCCGAATTTGCAAGGTAAATAAAGTTGTTTACCGTGTTTGGAGCTATTTCAGGATAAAGCTCAACCCTTATTACTCCCCCGTCTTCCATAGTTATAGTTGCTATTGGAAATTCACCCATTGGTTCTCTCACCCTTCCTGTTGTTTGAAATGCACCGCTTTCATATGCGATAAATATAAATACCGCACACATTATACCTATTGCTATCATTGCAAATTTCTTTTCCATTAGATGTCATTTCCTTTCATTATATCATAAGGACATTTTTGACTCGACTTTTCATTTTGAAAAGTCTCGTTGCACCTGTCTGTTGAAACCCTTCGCATTGCTCAGGGTTTCTTGTTATGTGCACATTATATCATAAGGACATTTTTGACTCGACTTTTCATTTTGAAAAGTCTCGTTGCACCTGTCTGTTGAAACCCTTCGCATTGCTCAGGGTTTCTTGTTATGTGCACATTATATCCTTAATACCATTTAAAAACCTATCCGCTTCTTCCATGGTGTTATATGGCGCAAGCCCTGCACGTATAAATGAGCCGCTCTCCCTAACCCCAAGCTTTAACGCCACAGTCATAGCATAAAAATCCCCTGTGGCTATAAAAACACTGTGTTCCTCGCACATACGTTTGCAAAAGTCACGATTAGATATCCCTTCAGCACGAAAAGCGATTGTAGGGGTTTTAGGAACAGTATCCTCAGCTTCGTAAATAGTTATACCTTTAATCTTACGCATTTCTTTACGTATATAATCGGCTACACCATTTTCATACTCCTCTAAAGCTTTGTAGCCTGATATAATCTGCTCTTTAAAAGTCGTGCCTGACCCAAGCTCTGCCACAAATTTAATAGCGGCGGATATACTTGGGATACCTTCATGGTTTTGGGTGCCGGTTTCTAAGCGGTCAGGGGCATATTCCGGCGCAGGGGCTACTTTGTATACATCCAGATTTTCCAGCAAATCTTTTCTCATCACAGTCATACCAACATGAGCCGCAAAAAACTTATAGGCGGAGGAAAAAAGCATATCAATCCCCAAATCCTCCATATCCACATACATATGAGGTATAGCGTGAACCGCGTCAACCGCGACAAGTGCCCCAACTTTTTTAGCCTGGGCTGCAATGGGCTTAATATCAGTTATTGTACCGATACAGTTTGACGCGGCACCTACGGCAATAAGTTTAGTTTTTTCGCTTATTAATCCAGGCAGGGCGTCCATATCCAACGTAAGGGTCTTGATATCAAGAGGGATATATTTAACCACCACCCCTTTATCCTCTGCCGCTGTCCGCCATGAATCAATATTGGAGTGGTGCTCAAGCTCCGTAAGGATTATTTCATCCCCTGCATTCCAGCCTTTAGCAAGAGCCCTTGCCACATGAAACATCATAGTAGTTGCGTTTGCCCCAAATGCAACCTCATGATTGGGGGCATTAAAAAGGGTTTTTATATCATCCCGCGCTTTATCTATCAACTCTTCCGTTTCAGTACTTGTGGGGAAAACGCCGTGGAGGTTGGCAGAGCCGCAGGTCATATAGCCGCATACAGCTTCAATTGCCGTATCTAAAAACTGTGTACCCCCGGGACCGTCGAAATATACCACGGGCTTGCCTTTATACTCTCTTTTAAGTGCCGGAAAACGGCTGCGTACTTTTTCTATTGGGAAATTCATATTTAACTCCCTTCGTTTAAAAACAGGCTGTATCTGCTGATACAGCCTGTTTAAAATCTATGCTGCGCGCGGTCAGCCGATTTATACTACAAGCAGCTAGATTACAGAAACGACATTGACGTTTCTAAAATCTAATCTATTTAGTCATTTCTTCTAAATAAGCACCAACACCACAGCCGGGCTTTGGAAGCTTGCCAAATTTAGCAAGGGCGCGCTCAATAATACCTAAAGCCACAACTTCATCATTTATATCAACATTACCCATATGACCTAAACGGAAAAGTTTGCCCATATAAGATGCAAGACCCGGAGCCACTATCATACCTTCAGCCATAAGTGCTTTCCTAAACTCTAAATCATCTACCCCTTCAGGGTAAATTGCGTTGGTTAAGGTAACGGCACGGCAGCCTTCTTCCGCTAAGAGAGTAAAGCCCATAGCAAGAAGTGCTTTTTGGACGGATTTGGCGTTTTTAAGATGTCTCTCATAACGCACTTTAAGCCCGCCTTCTTCTTTAATAAGCCTGATAGACTCTTGAAGAGCCCAAATAAGGTTTACAGCAGGGGTTGCGAAGTATTTCGCAGGGTCTTCCATAGTAGGGAGCCATTTATAATAGTCACAATAATACTCAGGGATAGTGCCAAGTTCTTCCCTTCTCTTCATAGCTTTTTGATTAGCCCAAAGCATAAGGAGACCCGGGCATACGCCAAAAGCTTTTTGAGTGCCTGTGAAAAGAATGTCGATATTCATTTCGGCAAGGTTTTCATATTGAGCGGCACTTGAGCAAACGCCGTCAACTATGTATAATGTTTCAGGGAAATTTTTCATCATGGCACCGATAGCCGCAACATCAGCCACAACAGATGTAGAAGTGTCAACATGACTTACAGTCATAACCGCATATTGCTTTTCTTTTAACTTAGCTTCAATTTCAGAAAGAGGGATGGTTTTGCCCCATTCAGACTTAAGAACGTCCACATTTAAGCCTTTTCTTTCGCAGATTTCGATAAATCTATCCCCAAAGAAGCCATGGCTTATGATTAACACATTATCGCCTTTTTTAGTGGAGTTGGCTATAGCCATTTCCATAGCAAGGGTGCCTGTACCTGCAACTACGAAAGTTTTACCGTCACAGCCAAACATTTCATGTAAATCATCAATTACTTCTTTAAAGTCTTTTACAAAGCGTGGGTCACCAAAAGCTTGAATTTCTCTACCCATTTCAACTCTAATTGAATCAACTACCGGAGTGGGGCCTGGGATTTTTACTAACCTTCTGTCTACCATTTGTATCCTCCTTTAATATTATAATGAGTTTACTGCCTTGTTAAAATCTTAACCCTAATTATGGCATATAGTAAAATAACCTCAAATACAGTAACAAAAAACACAGAGATTTTTTTGTAGGTCAAGGAGCTTAAGGTTCGCAGTACCCAGAGGTACGAGCGGATTTTAAGCGACGCAGAGATACGGAAAAATAGCAAGTTTTTGTTACTGTTTTGGGGTTATTTTACTATAAATATCAGCCGTAGTCAACATTGAGTTTGTACTAATTTTCTGGTGTGATAGTCTCGAAAGGGAATGGACGCGGCTGTACAGCAAAATAGCTGCCAAGATATAGTGAAATATTAATTTGCGCGAAAATTCTTGAATAATTTGTCAGATTATACTATAATAAATACATGGACAAAAAAATTGAAGTAAGAAATATGATACTAAGCCCTAAAGAGCAAGCAGAACTACGCAAGCGGATTATTCGGACAGCATTGAAGAATCTGAGACCTGATGGAAAAGTTATGGTTACAAAGGTGTCGGAAATATGCGAATGCTCTAAGAGCCATGTGATTGGAACATGGAAGAAATATCAGCTTGGCGGAGTACCTGCCTTAGAGGCTCCAAAGCCTGGAAGTGGAAGAGGGTCAGGCAGAGTTAAGCTTAAATTTGAAAAGCAAGAAAAAATCATAAAGTTAATAATTGATAAATATCCGGATCAGTTGGAACTTAAAGGCTTTCTATGGGATAGAAGAAATATTCAAAAACTTATAAAAGATGAACTTGGTATAGATATAATCCTGCAAAATCTATCTACCTATATTAAAAATTGGGGCATGACACCGCAAAGACCAATAACAAAAAGCTATGAGCAGCAGCCGGAGTGTATAAAAAAATGGTTGGAAGAAGAATATCCTGAAATAAAACGAAAATCCAAATTTGAAAAAGGCAGAATTCTTTGGGGAAATGTAACAGCCATTAAAAAAGAAATCAGTTATGCTAAAGAGTATGTTCCAGAGCAAACCTTCGTAATACCCACAGGTAATTATAAGCTTCGCATAAATATGATTTCAGTTCTATCAAACCGAGGCACGCTAAAGTTTATGCTTTACGAAGGCTCGACGGACGCAGAGCTGGTAATTAAATTTATGAGCAAGCTTATAGGCCAGGAAGAGAAAAAGATATTTTTAATCCTCGATAATCTTTCGTTTTATCATACCAAAATCGTAAGAGAGTGGTTAAACGAGAGAGAAGATAAGATAGAGGTTTTCTTTCTGCCTCATATGCCCCAGAGTACAACCCGGATGAATACATAAACGACAATCTTAAGGGATAGTGTTTATGATTTATCGTGCAGGTCAATATTCAGTCGGGGAGCAATTTAAAGTGAATACAATAAAATGCCCTAAGTGCGCCACTTTGATAGAAATAGACAAAGCAATGGAAAATCAAATTGAATCACGCCTGCTTATAGAGATTAATGAGAAGCACCAAGAAGAGCTTAAAAGGGCGGCAGCTGAGGCTAACACCAAGGCTCGGGTACGTATGGAGGAGGAGCTTCGTAAGCGGGGCGATGCTTTAAAAGAGACTAATGAGACCCTTCAAAGTGAAGTTAAAAATTTAAGTAAGGCACTCCTTGAGGAGCAAAAAAGCCGCTTAAGCGCAGAGACTGCGGCATATAAAAAACTTCGGGAGGAAGCTTTAAAAATAAGAGAGGAAGCTAAAAAAGAAGCTGATGAAAACCATCGGCTTAAAGAGCTTGAGCTTCAAAAACAGCTAAATGACACAAAGAAAGCCCTAGACGAGGCTCTTAGAAAAGCTGAGCAAGGCTCCGAGCAAATACAAGGGGAAATTTTGGAACTTGAACTTGAAAGCCTTTTGAAAATGGAGTTCCCGGGGGATATTATTGAAGAGGTTAAGAAAGGTCAGCGAGGGGCTGATATATTGCAATATGTGAAAAATCAACGGCTTGAGGATTGCGGCGTTTTACTTTGGGAGGTCAAAAACGCTAAATGGAATAAAGAATGGATCCAAAAGATGAAAGAAGATGCCCGCCGTGAAAACGCCTCTATCGGCATTATCGTATCTAGGGAGCTGCCTGATAACTACAAGGATATGCAAAATGTGGAAGGCAATATTTGGGTAACAGCCCCCCGCCTTGCCCCGGCACTTGCTCAGTCTCTCAGGGCTACTTTAATCCAAGTTTATTATGCCAATAAAAGTGCGGAAAATAAAGATGCAAAAATGGAGTATTTATACAGATTCCTAACAGGAGTAGAATTTAGAAACCGTATTGAAGCTATGGTTGACGGTTACAATACATTGATGGCGGAAATGGAAAGTGAAAAACGCCAAGCTGAGAAAAGATGGGGTAAACAAGAAAAAGCAATTAGGGCTATGGTTGGCAATACATATGGTTTATATGGGGATTTACAGGGGATTACAGGCAGTAAGTTATCAATTCCTTTACTGGAAGCCGCTGAAGAAGGGGAGTAATATGCAAATACTTGTAGACGCTGACGCTTGCCCTGTTAAGGAGATTATTGTACGCCTTGCAAAAGAACATAAACTGTTGGTGACTATGTTAATCGATACATCCCATCAAATAAATGACGGCTACAGCCGTGTAATTACAGTTGATAAAAAGGCTGACAGCGTTGATTTCGCCCTTATGGGGCTGCTAAAAAGCGGTGATATAGTCGTAACCCAAGATTATGGCTTGGCTGCAATGGCTTTAGGCAAAGGGGCAAAAGTGATTAACCAAAACGGCTTGATTTATACTAATAATAATATTGACAGACTGCTAATGGAGCGGCATTTAGGTGCTAAAGCCCGCAGGAGCGGGAAGCGGACAAAAGGACCCGCTAAACGGACAAAAGAGGATGATGAAAGGTTTGAGAGGGCGTTTAGGGGGATGGTAGGTTTTTAATACCTATATCTCCTATGATTGAGCTATAATAAGTAAAATAACTATAAAGTAGCAGTAAGTTGGCAAAACCGTGGATATAGTGAATTAAAGCAGACCACACCAAGGAAAAGTTCCCTGGCATGGTCTTTTTTCACTTCTTTTTTCACTCCTAATTCCACAAAAGGGAATCGTCGTGATTCCAGTCCCCGCCGTCCATTATCCGGGTATGGCGGATATTTCCGTCAGAGAATGTCCTAAATTCATAAACAGAGCCGTCCCATATGGAGTAATATACAGTATGACTGCTGATTGTATTTTGTGCGGTGTAATCGATAAATACAACTAATCTTACACGCCCTTCCTGCAAGCCTTCAATATCCACATCATCTATGCCATGAGGTGATTCAAAAACATAATCAGCATCACTTATTAAATCATAGCGGTAAGAATAGCCTCCGTCATAAGCACGTATAACCCTGTTAGGCATTACAGTTGGCGCAAACAAACTTTCCGCCGTGTCTCTTACCATTCCAGGTTCAAGAGCGTTAATAAGGGTTAAAACTCCAGGAGGTATAATTTGCAATAAGGCACCTGCCGATTCCCACCCTTCTATAAGCCTAAAGCTGTTTGTAAGAAAATCCCAATGGCTGGGCTCCCAATGACCTACCATTTCCAAATATTCCATTACTGATTGGCTGTTTGGGTCTTCATTGTGTTCAACACCGCTTGGGAAGTTTACAAAATATGTATTGCCCCCTGTTTGTGCTAAAAATATTGTCCCGCCTGCCATAATGGGAGGATGCTCATAAGTATAACCTTCCCTTGGGCTCATAGCAAGACTTAGAATCCGCCCGCCGTAAGGAAAACCGGATTCTTCAAACATTTCTTCCCTTGTGGCTGTGTGATATACCTCCACAAAATGTCTTGTGCCGAAATCAAACTCAACTGAAAATTCATCCAAGCCGTATTTACCTTCCCAAAAAGCCGGAAAAACTATGGAAAAACCTAGATTATCAAATTGATGGAAAACACCTGCGCTTTCAATAAGCCCTTCACTTTCTAAAAACGTCCGTAACGCCCCTGCAAGCCCCTCAGGAGTTTCCTCCATCCACCAAGGAATGCTCCCAAGGAAAGTTATATTATACGCAGTATCATCCATTTCATGCGAAAAGACTAAGAGTGTGCTTGCATCGTTCCATGCACTGTGGTGTCCTATCCAGCCCTCACTGTCAGGGAAAAAGGTACCCCATCGCAAAGTTTCCGATTCAAGATCATCTGTTTGCACCATAAAATCAAGACGCCACAGTTCTATTATGGTGTCAGGTATTATATTATCAAATTCAGCCTCTTTTTCTAATATATTAATGCGCCTATCAATAATATTTGCCGGGCGGATGTCAATAGGATTATCCCGATCCCCAATGGCAAAAATCCCAACGGTAAGCCCCTCGGTTAAACTCTCAATATAGAGATTAGCAAAATCCGCTGCAGTCCGGGGGCTGTCCCCTGCCGTATCAGCTTCCTCAGGGGTTTGGCTGCTGCCCATACCCACAGTGCAGGCAGTAAGCACTGCTGATAAAAGGATAGCGGCAGATATTGCAATTGCAAATTTTATATGTCTTTTGCTTTTCATAATCCCTCTTAACCTCTCCTAGACCTAAGCGCACGCTTTTAAGCGTGTATAGTCATCGATACTATGGATAGCGCATTTCAAGAATGCGTCAGCGTTCACTACCACTGCCCCGGTTTTAAATCAGGGGGCAAAGGATTCGGGTAAGTTTCCCCGTCCAACATCTCAAGCCATGTATCTTTCGCTTCTTTTATAAGAGAGATATCTGTCAAATACTCATATCCTGTACAAGCCAAAACCTTAGCCGCCAAAAGCATCCCCTTATGTGCGACAGAAGATTTACCTTGTGCAACTGCCTGCCAGGAGTGACCGGCTGTGCCCACTGCCCAGGTTGCGGCACTAAACTGCCCGGTTGGCACAACCCAGCTTACATCCCCAACATCAGTGGAGCCGCCGGACCTGGCAACAGGATTATAAGCGGCACGGAAGTTGTATATAGGCTCATCTACAATATTTTTAGCATTTTGCTTGCCTACAAGGTTTTCGGCAAAAGGTTTTATATTGGCTTTATCAAGGTCTGTTATTACATTTCTGAATTTTTTAGCGTACTCAAGCTCTTCCTTTGTATAATCTTGAGGGAGGAAGTAGTCAAGGTTTATATCCAGTTTCTCCGCTATAGCATTATTACCTATGTAGTCGGAATAGGCGGCAACCTGACGTATTTCAACTTTGGTTTGGGTCATAAGAGCGGCCCCTTTTGCAATATCGCAAACTCTTTCGTAAAGTTCCTTAACCAAAATTACCTTAGGCGCGCGTATGGCGTATAAAACTTGGGCGTAGCTTTGTACTACATTAGGTGCCGTACCTCCTGTGTTTATAACTGCGTAATGCACTCTCGCATCGCTTATCATATGCTCGCGCATGTAGTTGACCCCAACATTCATAAGCTCCACCGCGTCAAGGGCTGAGCGGCCTAAATGAGGTGCCCCTGCCGCATGAGATGATGTGCCGTGAAAATCAAAAAACACACGGAAATTAGCGAGAGAGCCGCTGCCTGTAACCTTATTAACCGTACCCGGATGCCAAGTTAGGGCTAAATCACAATCATCGAAGAAACCGTCACGAACCAGATAGCCTTTGCCCCCTGCGTTTTCCTCGGCAGGGCAGCCGTAGTAGCGTATTGTACCGGTTAAATTCTTCTCTTCCATCAATTTTTTAAGGGCAACGGTGGCTGCCAAAGCAGCGGCACCTAAAAGCTGGTGTCCGCAGCCATGTCCTTCCCCGCCGGGGGTAACAGGGGTATGCTTATCAACATCCGCTTCCTGTGAAAGACCTGAGAGCGAGTCAAATTCACCTAAAAAAGCTATAATAGGCGCTCCGCTGCCATATTCGGCTATAAAAGCAGTCTCTTCCCCTGCTAAGTCGGCTTTTACGCTAAATCCTTCCTTTTTCATATATTCCTGCTGAATTGCGCTGGATTTATATTCCTGAAACCTTGGCTCGGCAAAGCCCCATATTTCATCGGAAATATGAGTAAAATCCGCCGATTTGCTATCAATAAAGTCAGACAAGTATTTACGAAAATCCATGAAGCACCTCCGTTAAGTTATATTTAAAATTATGATACTATAAATTTGTGGGTAAAAGCAATCTATTTCGGTTAATCCATCACAATAGCGTGATTTTCCGCCACAAATTCATCTCCTACCTGTTTGCCATCTAAATCGTAAATTTTTCTATGTAAGTGATTATGCCTTGTATGCCCGCCCCAAGGCTCTTTTTGTATTAAATGCTCTTTTTCATATATTTCATATTTGTATATTGGTGGATTATTAGACCTCCACGCCCCTTTTAGGTGGTCGTCGCTTACTTCAATTATCAACTGAAAAGGCTGGGTTGTATCATTTCGTATCATCAAGTCCTTGTAATTATAAAAGCAGGTGGCATCTGAGCCGAAAAGCTTATCAGGTGTGGTATCGTAACCATGGCGGTGACGCTCTGTTATCGTAAGAGTGGTATGCAAGCTCATCCAATAAAGAAAGCCTGACAAATGGCACAATCCTCCGCCTATCCCTTCACTAAATGCACCTTTTTGCAAAATTACACCTTTAAGATAACCCTTACGCTCCGTAGTTTTGCCTATAAGCTTCCAAAAAGAAAATACCTCCCCCGGGTATATAGTAACTTTGTTCACTCTTTTAAGGGCTATTTGTAAATTTGTTATTTTATTTTGCTCCAAGCTTATGTCAATGCCTTTAAGATGCCGAAGGAGCGGTGTTTGATGGGAAAAATAAGTATATTCAAACTCATTTGTACGGATTTTGGCAAATTTTATACCGCCAAAAACCCAATACATATGCCGCTTGAATATATAGTAAATTACACCAAGCCTTTGGCGGATGGGATTTCTCTCTTTAGGCTCATTTATACTGCGATAGATTTCCATTCACTTAACTCCTCTATCCTTTATATAGCAAACGACTTTCGAAATCGTGATTGGGCGGCGCGCTATAGCAAACGACTTTCGAAAACGTGATTGGGCGGCGCGCTAAAACCTTCGGTTTTACCCAAAAGCACCTACCCCAACTGCTTTTGGGTCGCGCTTGCCCAATCGCGTTTCTCAATGTCGTTTGCTATAAAACCTTCGGTTTTAC
>Ga0131853_10003353_pt1 | contig 28755 bp, 12 predicted proteins | sample TergutLab28metaG_FD_92764 | JGI IMG/M metagenome (GOLD analysis project Ga0131853, IMG submission 92764) | Labiotermes labralis P1 segment gut microbial communities from Petit-Saut dam, French Guiana - Lab288 P1 (version 2) (version 2) | ecosystem: Host-associated > Arthropoda: Insects >...
CATTTTTAAACATAATGCACCACTGCTGTACTCCGCCTTCACTCATTACTTGGTTTCCATACACCTTACAAAGTTGCTGATGAATTTCAATTGGTTTGTGGTTTTCCACCAACAAAAACCTAATCACCGAATGCACCTCGCAACTCGCGGGATTTTCTATTGCAGCACACATTTTAAAAATTCACTGTTAACAAAGCAGAAGCAGCACAAACCGCACGCTACCACAGCTGGATGCGTACTGAGTGAGGGGACACTCTGACACCAAAATGGCGGCGCTAGCCCCGCCGATTGCCTCGCCACGCCAAAACGTAAGTTACTTTCTGGATAGCCCTCGTACATACTCACACCTAAGGATAAGTGAGAAAAATTACATTGGAAGTGTGTCCTGTGAAAATTGCTTGTGAACACCCTTGGAGCAAAATGAAGCTATTGTCATAAAACTGTGAAATAGATAGTTTTCACATGTTAATTACACAAAATTTTCTTATAGGAATCCACTGAGGTGGAAGAAACACTATCTTCCGATCAAGTCAGGCCAATCCTTAACACACAAGTTTGTTTCACAGGGGCACTGTCTAGAAAGTCCATTGTGTGCGCAAAGGTGCATGTGCACACAATTGGTGGAGTTTTGTGTATATGATAGTATAATTTTCTGCATTCAATTACCTAATTTTATGTAATACCACTACTAACATAAAATATAAATAAATTTATTCATTATAAAGAAAACATTGGCTTCACAAGTTTATTGGGTATGTATGTATTGGGCCTCTTGTCAACCATGACATGGCACATCCTTCAGTCATGGATGGCAGAGATGAACTTCAGATGTGGAGGGTAACTCCAAGTATATTGGATAAGCAGCTGCAGACATCCAACAAATGGTGATCATTATCTGTGGGGTTGGGTGTGGGCTGACTCCCCCCCTCCCCCCACTGCAACTAACATGGTACAAATTGTTATGCAGGACATCTGTGCTCTGGTGAACATTAACAGGAAGGGACAATAAAATATCTGAAAAACAATGCAAGCTTCAAAACAAATAGAACAGGAATATTGGAGACTTGTAAGGGAGTCAGTGAATTTAAGAAGAGTTCTCAAGTCTTCCTTTCCTATACATTACGTTCTGTTATTTCTGTGTATTATCTCACAATGGACTACTTACATGTACAGTGGGTAGGCCCTCTCACTGCTGCTGTATGCAAGTGTGGAGCACGGATCGTAAGTCAAGTAAAGCCACACAGTGCTCCATATGGTTACCAGATGGAGCAGGAACTTCACTGGTTGTGAAACTGCAGGTTTGGTTGTGCCTTTGGCATTTTACCACTGACTTGGAGCTGCCATGTAATCATTAAGTCCCCTGTATCTCTGTATACCCATGTGCATTTGCAGACTATAAAGTGGGGAGTCATGGACTGTTGCTTGCATGGTAAAGGCTTAAATTGCGGACTGCTGGAGGAGTATAAATTGCTGTTAGGTTTCTAATTGTTAGAGAAATTGTAGAGGGGGAACCCCTGTCTACTGCCTGAAATAGGGTCATGTGGATGGGGCAGGCCCCTGATGTCACTATAGATCAGATGATTGTCATGGCTTTTCTCTATTATGACCCATTAGCAGGCTAACAGTTCTGGAGAGGAGAGCATATATTTGGCTTTTGCCCTTAACTGACCTGAGGTAAAAGTGATATTTTCTGTACTCTCGATTTGAATTTTACAGGGCGAGTGGAAGTATAGCTCCACACCTTCTTAACTTTTTAACGCCGAACTACTTCTAAAGACTGAGCTGTACCGGCTCTACCTAGAGCAACAACCTTGCCCTTGGCAAGACAGAACTGGTTATTTCCTCCCCCGTTCTCTTTTCCCAGGCTATCATCATGGGCTATTGGTGGCCCTCGCGGAAGAGAAAGGTGAAGGCGTTTTTCTTAAGCTTTCGTTATGGGATGTTTCTTTGAAGCATTTGACTTGGCTACAACTCATCGGGACAACAAGTTTCTTCTTTGGGCTGCCCGGCAGCAGGAGCTGCGTCTGATCATTCCGTAAGGGCTACGTAGACGTGCGGGATATGTAAACAAGTAACATTTGTTCTCGGCCACTTTGTTTCCTAAATGACATGTTGTGTTTTTTGAGTCAGAACATATCCCGAGGTCTATGTAGCGCCTCACACTGAACAGGGGGTTGGTGTACCTAACCACCCCGTAGGGTTTTGTTTTACATTTTTTGTTTGTGACGCGCAAGTCTATGTTGTGCCGTTGTATTGGAGCTTATGTATGTTGTGTTTTGACACACTGATTGTAGTGGCTGGCCAATCGTGTTTCTTGTTGTACAGTTAGGTTTTCTTTGTTTTTGGACCGGCGAATGTAGAGTGTTTTGTGCTAAGTCTGCCTGAGCATTCCTTGTACTGTTGTATTGTACGCTGTTCCCCCCGTGGCAGACTGACGCCGGATCTAAGAATCATATAAGATTGTGTGTGCTACGTATGTTACGATCGGCCTAGCCAGAAGTCCATGTTCACTTTGAATGTTACTATCTTTTGTTTCATGTGGCTAATTCACCTTTTGCGTATTTGTTTGCCGACAAGTCAATTATATTATCACTTGCTAAATTACCTCTGTCTTTTCCATTACACATACTGACCACCTACCACAAGGCCCCCACTAGTCAGGATTCGATTGCTCAAAGGGCCGAGGACGAAATTAGTGCCAGCCCTCGGGTTAATACACGCCAGGACTTTGTCGGTCGGTGGAAGGCCCGCCCCTGAGGGCTCAAGACGTTGTGCAGTGAGCCCTTTAGATTGCCAAATGACTTATAAAAACATGGCAAACAGTGTTTCGAAGTTTGGAGGCATTTTGTTCACTCCTCTTTGGTAAACTGCTGTGGCTTGCTATGCTGCAGGACCCTTGAAGGTCAGGCTTTCATTCAGGAGCCAGAATGTACCCCATTCACCCCTAAACCCCTCCACAAACACCGATGTATATATATATATATATATATATAGCCACTTAGTAACTGCATTTTTTCCAGCCGACTAATACGGTTGTGACACTGCATGCTTTGATTATCGCTCACTCTGGAGTTCACTGTGGGTTGAAATATCAACACTGACCTATGAAGCGAAAACTCTTTCTTGACCAGAAAGGTTGTCAGTGGCATACTGTACCCATATAATTCAGACAAAAGTAATGCTCAAAATTCGGAGATACTCACAAATATCGATGTTTACAGCTACAGATGGCCAACAGACCTGCCTCTTGTAGTGCTGGGGTAATCTGTAGGGGTTGTAGGGTAGTAACATGCAGCATACAGCTGTCAGTCTACTAAAAACATCTTGGGCACCCTCGAATAGCTGAAATTTCACATGCAGTTACATCGCAGCTTTAGATCTGTTTTGCTGTCACTGTAGAAGACGTTTGTATCTTTAGAGGTACTGTATAATGTTTCTGCAACTCTGGCCAGTCATATATATATATATATATATATATATTGCAAACAAGGTGGACGATTGTAGGTTTCAGAGCCATTGCCGGGAAAAAAATAAAACTTGAGGAGGAAGCCATCAGTGAAATTCTGGTTGCTGACACCACCTCAGAATTAGGTGCGGAGTCTAGCGATGTTGAAGACTAGTTTCAGGAAGAATAAGAAAAAGAAGAAGAACAACAACAAGCCTCAGCAGAAGTCACCATAACAAACACTGGCCAGCAAACCCAACTGTGCTGCTGTCTGTGTTCTTCTCGCAGCCAAAGAAAGGGCATGCAGTGTGCGAGATGTGATGTAGGTCAGTGCATGGTGCCTTGTTTCGCGGAGTATCACACAAAAGTAAATTTGTTATATATCATCCTCTTTGTGAATACTGTGTGTCATGATAAAACAGTGATCCAAGATGCCACAGACCTTATGCAACAGCCAGAATTATGTGAGTAATGAACTATTTACATAATATTTTAGATAATACATGTGATTCACAGGCCTAAATTTATTATAAAAATAGGTGAACATTTTTTCCTGGATTAACCAATTGATAAGCAGAGTGCAAAATTTTATTTCATTAAATTTGAAGGAAAAGTCTATGAGATATGTTTTTTGTTTCTAAGAGTAAGCATTAAAATTTAAAAGCCCCAGTAAAAAATTCTGGCAGGCAGTGTTGCTCGGAGGGATTTAATTCTGGCATCAAAGGGTCAACCTGCACACTGAATGGAGGTGAGAGGTCTGCCTCACAGCCTGGCTGCTTAACCACTGAATACGAAGCTGGGTCATCCAAAGAGCCAGTTTGGGACCCAGATTTATACCACGATCTTCAAGCAAATGACAAAAGGTAAACGCACCGCATAACAACTGTGAAGTTTTGTATACCATGATGTCTTATAATACAGTGTAGACAAAAAAGATTGAGCTGCTTTTATATCCCTAAGGCTCTGTCTGAGGAATGTTTGATGTCACACCCTTAAGTAAAGTTTGTGCTTGACTCCACAGCAAATAGTCAAGCAGGCATTACTAGAAGCTTTGGGATTATCTTCACTGTCATTCTCTGCCTTTCCATAATCCATTTTAAATCCTGATAATATACACCTAGGCCACAGTCAACCCTCAATGTAATAATGGTCACTGATTTTCTGGTGGATGCCTGGTAACCAGCAACTCCAGAGTACAGCTCCTTAGTAAATGGTGGTTTTGGCTATATAATGTTGAATGGTAAGATGAATTATGAAGTGGATAGGATGCTGAAAGAAATATGCCAGCATTTGCCTGGAGTGACTCAGGATGGATGACCTGTCAAGATACCCCATTTGTGGGCTAGGATTTTAATATAAAACTCTTGGATATGAATCAAATGCAAACCACTAGACTGCAATACTCTGTTTTGTTAGTGCTCCCACTGGCCCTTAATCTGATAAGTGGAGTTGTGGTAAGTCATAATACACTGATGACAAATGTTGCATTACTGACTACATCCTGGCAGTTGTCAGGTTTGTTATCTCTCTGATTTTCAGCAAAGGATACTCATTTTCTTATCTGCTCACCATGCACAGCTTATACAGCAGTTCAGAAATTATACAGTTTTCATTTCTGGACAATGCACACCATGCTGCATGATGCCTTGTTGAAGATGTACAGTATGTTCCTCCAGAAAGTTGGTACCCACTGCAAGGTCTCATAACCCAGACGACAGGATGCACACTGTAACCTACATTGAAACCTCAAATACATATATATATGGTTTGCAAGTATGTAGGAAGACTTGGCTGTCTGCATCTACAAGGCAAATTAAAATGTTGCATTGCTTCATATCACTCACTGTCAGCAAACTACATGTTGGAGATCAGGTCAGTTTCTTGGAGCAGTCCCATCACCCAACAATGGAAAGGCTGATTTGTTGTATTAGATCTGAGGTTCTCATGGTAGTGAATTTCATGACCCATGTCTCTGGGATGTGATAATGTGTAATCTGGTACATGATTACCCACATTTCTGCACAAAATACACTCCCATCTTTAGGGTAGAAGATGGATGCAGCAATGGATTCCTCTAATATGTTAGGAACCACCTACTAGGCTACATGGTGTTATGTCACAGAAGGCAACAATCTTAAGCCCTGGCATTCATGTAATCCTACTTTTCTCATAAAAATTTGTGTAAAGCAGTTCTGCCCAACATAATGGTCACTACCCCTAACCCCATGTTGGCTGAGGGAGCACTGTAGTATATGATGTTATTCTGAATGACATATTCCTCAAGATAGGGGTGTTGTGAATTGGTCTTTATTTAAATGCAGAGAAATTCTGAAAGTTCAAAACACATATTTGGAGAAATGGATAGTAAAAGGAAAATTTACCAGTAACTGATGTTATTCACTTCTGCATTCAGTAAATCACCATACATTTATGCTTTGTTATTACTGCGTGCAGTGGCTACAGGATTTTGTTCTGCAAGAGGCTGTTTTGAACTTGTATTGCTGCTGTTATTGTTGGCTGCGGAGCGACCACGACCACCTCTACGTCCACGACTCTTACGTCCTGATCGCTGAGGCATATTCTCACGCTTGTCTGCTGTCACTTCAAATGGTGAGTCAGAGTCAGGGTTTCCTACAGGTGATAGCTGAAACAAAAGTGTAAATTATCAGTCTGCAACTGATTCTTCACAAGTGGGAAAATAATATTAAAATGGTACTAAAAGAAGTGTGGAGTAAGGGTATGAACTGAATTCATCTCACTCACGATAAGGACCAGTTGTGGGCTCTGACAAACACAGTAACACAGCCTTGGGTTTGAAATAGTGCAGAGAATTAGACTAGCTATGCAAATATTACCTTCAGACAAGGGACTCCACTCCACAGTTCTTTGTGCTTTGACATCTCTCGTGAACCTTAATGTTAATGTACTGCCAATACAGAGTTTCCTGTGCAGCAGACCTATGTTCTGTAGTGGTCTCTGACCCAACAATGTACTTATACTATACTATGTACTTATAAACAATTAAAAATCAGATGATACTGCAATATCAGCCATTTACCAATTTTAAATGATTCATGACCATGCACTGATGATTCGTTATGAGAAATATAATGAATCATCAGTGCATGGTCATGAATCATTTAAAAGTGAAAAATGCCCAACACCCAAATATAACACACGCCTATAAGAACACGAAGAAGAAATTACATATAACCAATGCCACAATATGGATCAACGAAGAGAAAAAAAGTATTTCGCATAAATCTCATAATCAGCCATTTAAATTTACATTTGGCTGCAAGGACAGACAGGCTGTCCACAGGATTAATACATACAATATCAAAACCTATTTTAAATAAATGTTGTAAACCTACTGTTAATATTCTGTGTCAGCTTTGTGAGCATCATGATATATTCTCATTTAAGATTTTTGTACTACAGGCTTTAATTTGAATCACTGAAATTAAACTAAAGATACATAAGCTTTCATGGAGACTTCCTGGACAAGAAAAAAAAATTTCATTATTTTGGAGGCCATCCTTTGACCAAAACACAGGAATTTTGTTTTGAATTGGTGAAACTAACAATTCAACAAGGTTCCATCATTATGGGTATATGATTATTTCAACTGTGGATCCCATGCCAAAAGTGTCTAAAATCTCTTTGGAAAGTGTGGAACTGAAACATGCAAACGTAACCCCTCATGTGCATTCAGTTTCAGCATTCTGTACAAAGAATATGTCAGTATTTGATTAAATTACATGTGCTTGTGTGTGTGTGTGTGTGTGTGTGTGTGTGTGTGTGCGCGCCCATGCGTGTGCATGCGCATGTGTTGATGGTGTTAAGCTTTCCAGTCTACATTTCCAAGTCATGTCTGTCCTATTTACCTGCTGCACTGTCTGAGGCAGTGATGGTGGGGCTTGAGCTGGAATTATCTGCTGTGTCTGCTGTACACAGTTGCTGTTCTGCTTGGACTGCATCTTGTTTGGCTTAGAACGTGAGACCTGAGCTCCTGGATGGGCCTGTGGTATGAGGCGGAGAACATTCCCTACTGCTTTCGTGCGACCCTCACGGAAAACCTGTTCATATATATATATGCAGTTTGGAATGACAGCAACAAATTAAAATTGCATTCACAAAGATATTACGTTTAGATTATACAGGGTCCGACAGAAATCCCTGACGATTTGGCAACACAGCTGTGAGTGGAACCACTGGCATGGGGAATTTGTCCTTGAGTGCCCTTTTAGCGAGACTCAAAGTCAAACGAGAGTGTCCCTAGTTGCAATACTGTATTGTTGTGGGTGAGAAACTTCAGAGAAACAGCGTCTGCCACAAAAAGAAAACATCCAGGAAGAGAGCCTTCACTTAGAACTCCTGAGAACACTGAATGAGTGTGTCAGGCTTTTGTCAGAAGTCCTTGGTGATCGGCAAGCAGAAATGCCATTGCGTTAAGAATGTCTAATCATATGGTGTGCTGAATATTGCATGAGGACTTAAATTTCCATCCTTACAAAACGGTTATGGTTTAAGCAATAAATGATCAAGACACTAAATCGAAAAACTGTTTGTGAGGTTCTGTTGAACACTCTGGATAACAATGACCTTAACCATGTTCTCATGATGGATGAAACAAATTTTCATCTTTGTAGCAATGTCAATTCTCAAAACTGTCGCTACAGGGCAACCAACAACCCTCGCGATATTCACCAGAAACCTTTACATTCTAAGAAGGTGTGATGTAGCATCTTTTGGGGTGATCAGCCCCTTTTACTTTGAAGACGAGGCAGGCAGGGCAATAACAGTAAATTCAGCCCGCTACACTGAGATTTCTGGAACTGAAGTTGCAGAGACTTGATGTTGAAACTCAGACTCTCTGGTTTCAGCAAGACGGTGCAACGGCTCTCATTGTGAGGACTGCAATGCGAGTCCTCAACGAGATGTTCCCAGCTTGCCAGATCTCACAAAGAGGGAATATTGAATGGCCTGCAAGACTGCCCAATCTCAACACCTGCTACTCTTCCTGTGGGGATATCTCAAGCAAGGTGTATGAAAAGAAACCAAGGACAACAGTGGACTTGAAACAGAACATCAGGGATGAAGTGGCAGTAATTTCTCCCACCATGCTGTAACGAGTGATGCAGAACTTCCAGAAACGCTTGCAGGAATGTGTTGACAACAAGGGATGCCACCTCACAGACACTATATTCCGGAAGTGAATGTTGTAATTAAAATGTTTTGAGATAAAGATAATTTTAGTAATAAATTCACATAAAAAGATAAGTGTACTTTTCATTTTACACATATTTTAACTTAAAAATCATCAAGTTTTTCTGCCGGACCCTGTATTAAGGGAATGCTTGTTATTATTCAGTTCAAAATCCTGTCATCTTGTATACTATCACAAAACATAAAGATTAAAATAAAACAAAACTATAATCCTGCCCTTTTTTTGTGTGTGTGGGTTTGAAACTTCATCTCTTACATCAAGCAAAGAACAAAGATAGATGTCTGTATCGAGAACAGGGTACCAAGGAGAATACTTGGACTTAGGGGGAACAAAATAACAGGAATACGGAGAAAACTGCTTCATGATTCTTCCTCATCAAATGTTCAGGACAATTATACCAATGAGGATTAGATGGATGGCACATGTGATTTGGATGGGAAAGATGACAAATACATTACGTTCTAATGGGGACACCTGAAGGAAACAGACCGTGTGGAAAAATCTTGGATGAAAGGGTATGGACTAGGTTCAATTGGAAGGCTTTTGAGAATATGGTCATGAAACTTCAAGTGACATTAACCTTTAGCTAATAAGTTAGCATTTAGTTTAGTCTTCATGCCGATGGTACGGCGTTTATATTAGACAGCCCTTTAAATCGTTGCGCGTTTGCCTATAAACATTTATAAATTATGAACCGAAGGTGATGAAACAATGAAATAATCTGCACTGTGTTGCGAATAAATCAGCGATATTTCAGTTCAAAAAAGATCCAGTAGAAACGTTTGGTGCCTACACGCAGGAAATTAATTTAAAAGTTTTATAATTTTCAATTTATTTTACTTACATTTCTGTTTTGGGCCTGATGTATGCACAGGAAATTTCAGTGTCAAGTTTTGTGGAGTTCTGCCTTGGTGTGGTAGTGTCAGAAACATCATCTTACTCCACATGCACACCATACATTCCCAAAACTTCACTAACAATTTTTTTCTTCACACCACTCACAGTTCACACGCGACATTTTAGCTGCGTTCCCGTCATGAACCAAGACTGACCAAACTTTGTTGAGTGCAGTTCCAATCTACCGACTTGCGCCATCATTTCCAGTATATCTCTCACGAGGAGGATTCAAGAGTCTCTACATCATATTTTCTTAGTCTGTCAAGGAAAGAGTAACTAAAACAAAGATATTTCAGCGGTTGTCTAAAAATGCATGAAATTCTATTGCCTAAATAAATGCTGCAGTTGCTCGATGCCCCTGCTTCTTCACTCTTGCTGTCCCAAACCGGTTCAGATATCCGGTTTGGGGACAGGAACCCAGCTCTCTTACGCACAGACATCACAGACTGCTGACTCAGAAAGGAATATTCAGTCCGGCTTACTATTACGAAGGTGGAACAAGTGGTAAAGCATTGAAATGCCATATTATTTCAGTTGGTTTATCGCTATAATATTTACAGATCAGTCTGTTTATTTTGGTACATCATATGGCAGTTGGAATTGTAAGCCCAGTGGAGTTTCTGAATGAAGCTTTTCACTTGCAGTAAGTTATGGGAAAATCATGACCTCATAGAGTTGCGCGTAATTACCTATATTTATTTGTATGGGCAAATTTATGCATCCTGTTTATCTTAGATTTCAAAACATCCTTCTCAAATAGGGCAGAAACTGAACTGAAATGTAACACAGGCATTAGAGAAAATTTGGCATTGGCATTTTATCATACTGACGGGTGGTACTTGGTCCCTAAATGTGTCTGTGTGTTGACTACAGGATCACAAACAGTAAATTATGTCACCAAGTGACGTAGAGCGGGATACACAGCAAGAAAATTCTTATACGACGCATGCCTTCAGGAAGAGACTTCTGGTAAAAGCAACACTTAGCAGAGTGCATGAAGCTTCACAGTGGGATGTGTGGTCAAAGTGCTGGGTGAACAAAATACGATCCACTGCTAAACGTATCTTGAGAAGGAAATGAGTCAGCTGCTTAGCATAAAAACAAACAGACGAGGTTTCGAAGATTGCAGGGTGGCTAGAAACTGCCCTTCTTGACGTGCATATGTACATAATAGGGTAAAGTGGCCGGAGCGTGAATCTGACCACAAAACATTATATAATGTGGAGAAAACAAGTGGGACTATAATTCTAAGCCTGTACATGACTGTACAGAACATTTAAATGGCTACAGGGCACCGATATGGAGCCTTCGTAGGATGCCGATTTAAAAGGATCTGGTGCATTAGTCGGATAAAGGTTAAAAGCAGGGAATTTAATTAGCATTGGCGCTATTAGGTTCTGAACAGGAACTCTGCTCCACAGAGTTGGTTGGTTTGTTAGTTTGTTCGTCAGTTAGTTTTAACTTAACATAATAATGTGTTACCATTCTCTGGCCAGCTTTGATGTATTCAGGATGTTTTATGAAACGGAAGTGAACAAGCGCTTTGTCCCCTGTGCGCAGACATTCTTGTGACATGGACAGAATTGATGCTGTTTGACGAATACTCCCACAATGTACTGGAAGAGACAAGGTCTCTGTTACCACAATTTACAGACTCAGTATGATGTGTGGTAATTGTCAGGCTACTAAGAGTCAAAGATACTCCAGGTGGATGACAGGAGGGAACAAAAATGTAGGTTATGGAGGAACAATAAGCTACACAAAAGCATGAAAATGAAAGTTATGGATTTTAGTACTTATCATCCCATGCCACTACAGAGCAAAGTGAAACAACAGTAAAATCCGAACAATGGATTATGACATTTTTAAAGAAGATATTGGAATCCGTAGTTCATTAACAAACCACCAAGAAAACAAAGAACTACTATGGTTTGGCCCTGTTCTTCAAGGAGAGAGATCTGTGGGATGTCATGATGCAGAGGAATAGGGTTTTGCCAGGTAGTACAAGATATCAAAGGAGAGAATCTGGTAAAGAACAAAAAGTAAAGACTGTGGGAGGACAGAACAGATGGGAGACTTTGTGTCAATCAATCAATCAATCAATCAATCAACTTGAAGTGAAAATGATGCAACAAGAATGACAAGGATATGAAGAGGGGAGAACATATGACTATAAAGTATTAGAATAAATGAATTTTGATATTTAATGCAGTAATTACAATGATAATCAACAATATGAATTTCAAGGCTTAGAAATTTCAATATAATTCAGAATTCTTAACTGTGCTCCAAGTTTAACAATACCCTTCAGAATCCCAGTTGCACCCTCAGAAAAGTAATTCAGGAACAATTCGGCTTACCCATGGCTTGATATCGAGAACTGATTGTCGTCGGATGATGAAGAACCAGAATCTCACCTTCAAACTCCCAACATGCACTAGGATTTACTGCTGGTGATACCATCACCATTCCCTTTCTAATTTGTGATCTCTTTATCTGAAAGAAAGCATCAGAAGTCATACACAGACGCATTCAAGGTTATACAGCTGGCGATCATTATTGAATGTGACACCATGCAATCTGGAGTTACATAACATTTCAGAGGCACCTGTTACTTCCATATTCAGAGTAGAAGAGTGATGATCAGTGTAAAATGGTATGTGGTATAAGCCATCAGGATAGTGACTGGCTGTGAATGGATCAGTGGCTAAAAATGTCAGCAGTACTACAATACTAATGAAGAGAATTATGAATTTCAGCATTTTTTTATGACAATGGAAGGGACGAATGATGAAGAAGTAATTACCTTCTTCAAAGCAAAGGATGCAGTCTGTCCTCCTCTCACTTCTCTCACAACCATGCGTTTTCTATGGATGCTCTTCACTGCAATTGGTGTGAAGTGCCCTAGTGCATCAGGTCCAAGGAGGAGAGTGTCATTCAGGCGGATCACACCCTTCAGGGTTGTTCCTGATACTACTGTTCCTACACCCTGTGTAACACAAATTTCACAATTCTGTTAGGAGATACCTCTGCAGGGTCAAAGGAGAGTAAGGAAAGTATGAAAGGGAAGACATATAGAAGGTGGCACTATCTTTGACTGAGGTTCAACCCACCTGAAGAACTCTTGTGCAGTGAGTCTTCCATCTAAACCTTAAGGATAAGGGGCAGGATTCTTATCCATTAATCAGCAGGTTTGTCTCTTTTCATGTATTTTCTGTGCTCTAAGTTGCAAAAATTCTGCATCAGTGATTTCCAAGTCTTTGCCGACACACACACACACACACACATTCTCCTTCCCTTCTACTTCTTCCTCCTCTGTCCTCCAAAGATTAGGTTCAAACCTTCTCCAAATTCTTATCCACACGCAAATGATATCCCTGTGGTTTTCAACAAAATTCACACAAGCTTTTGCAGTCAGGCATTGTTCATTCCATTAAAGTGTGTTACCCATTTTCCTCTGTAGTTGCCTATTCTTCCATTTATTAAACACATAAGTATTTCTTTGGCACTTTATATACCCAGAACTCAATACTACTTTCACACCATGCAACCACACTTTCTCCCTCTACAGTATTCTCGATTATTTCTTGGCTGGTGGCTGTATTCAGTATGTAAAATTTGAAATTTTCACAGCAGAAAGTCATCATAGTATGGTTTTATGGGTTATAACACTGTATAATCTGATACATGGACACCAACATTTCAGTGCAACATACTCCATCAATGCCACCCTGAACCTCGAGGCCAGTGTGGTTCTCAGAACATCGACAGCCACCTAACAGACAACACGGCAGCATATCCTACAAAACCACAGGCAGTATACTCCACATACATACGTACTGCATTTTTCTTCTTTTCCTATAATGGAATTTTATGCAAGGAAAAAAATGTGAGCTCACTGTGGGGTGGGAATGCAAATAATGTAATCATGGATATTTCACTGCAGTTCTGACAAGTTAACCTTGACAATATTAATCAAATCTCACTTACAGGTACCGAGTAGGTGTCATCTATTTGAAACTCTGCTGGCTCATCATCTCGGCTTGTCATTCTTGTTGTCAGCAGGTTCAAGAACATCTTGAGAAGATTCAGATTTTCTCCAGTAACATTGGAAACTTGAAATATCGGACACAACCTACATTACACAAAAATATACAAACTGTTGGTGTACAGTGGAATATCTTCAAGCACAAGAGATATCTGCACTGTAAAAAGGACAAAGCACTGGAGAGATTAGGTATGTGTACAAATGGGCCAACAACATTCCAACTGAAGAGGGTGTGGCTGCCTAATTTGTGAACACTTGGTGGCTTTCTGGGAGGAAGCTGTGTCACATTGATCAGAACTACAGAAGAATCTAAGATTCTTGCTTTTCTCTTACCAGTAAACAGAATTTCAGTGGCCCATACGAAATATCGGTCAGCAGACTTTAAAGGAAGAGACAGTTTGGAAGACCTAGGTAAGAATAATAATAAAATGGATCTTAAGATGTGGAATGAATTATATGATCCATGGTAGGATCCCATGGCAGGCACTTGTGAACAGTGCAATGAATTTTATGTTACTCATATCATGCATATTCTTACATACACTACATTAACGAACAAACGTATTCAATAAAATACGATAAATACAGATCACAAAAAATTCATGAGAATTATCAAGGTACGTGAAGCATGTGAAGTACACCACCTGGCATGATATACTTCACACGCCCCATCTGGACGAGATCCCCTCGGATCACTTAAATCAAGACATGTTTGTATACATACTTGAGACAAAATATGAACTGCTGGATCTTGAACTTGAAGAGGATCACTGTCACGCAATATGTATATTTTAATATCACAACACTGTAAATTTATACTTGTCAACTTTGTGTATTCTACAATTTTAATATTTTAATGATACCAGTGATGGTGGTCAGTGCCTAGATCGGTGTGCTGGACTTTCACTCCTTCATTCTTGGAGACTCCCTGAGGACGGCACTCCAGTGCAAAACATGTAGGAGTTTGGTACTTGTCATGAATTATATTTTATGATTTATATTTTATTGTATTTTACTGAGTGCATTCGTTGGTTTATAGTGAGGGTAATGAATCTTTGAGTGCCATACAAGGCAGGGAATTCCTTGACCAGCCACATCATGTATGGCTTCTGAAGGACTCTGCTGTACAGTTACTTAGGTGGCAAACTACAGAGTTAGGTATGTTTGAATGAAAGTCACTGAAAAATCATATTTTAGCAAATCACAATGTTTCGCATTTATCACACAAATTAAGTGTCACTGATGTACTGAAGAATGCCTTCACATATCAATAATTAAATATCTATATATATTCACTGTGGGCCGGGTAGCTCAGTCGGTATAGTGACTCGCTACGGGCTGGACGGTCTGGGATCGAATCCCGGTGGGGACGAGATTTTTCACCCGTCCAGACTGGCCCTGGGGCCCACCCAGCCTCCTGTACAATGGGTACCGGGTCTTTCCCAGGGGTAAAGTGTGGCCAGGGCGTGCTGCTGACCACTCACCCCCTTCTAGTGCCGCGGTCATGAAAGAGTAGAACTATACCTCTACCCACCCTCTGGGCCACACCGGGCCTGAAACGGGATCACTTTACTTTATATATATTCACTAACTAGGAACTTACTAGTTTACATGTACCTGTGCATGCACACACACTGCTTACACAGAGAAGCAGTGAAACAAGAATTCTTTCAAGAGATGGAGAAAATGAAGAGGCAATTTTTATCCTATGGTCTGAAATGCTGACACAGGTTTATTATCAAATAGAAGTCAAGAGGAAGATTGAACATTCTTCAAGTTAGACTTTCAAATTTTAAAATAGGTGCATAATCTGTACCTTTATTTAATCTCACCTTTCAGACACAAAATTTGTAGCACTGACAACCACATCATCAGTGTACTTAACCATAACAGGTACCTTCCTACAGCCAGGTGACTTCAGTATTCGTACCAGAAGTCTGAGTGTATCCTGCAGTACATTTGGTGGGCACATGTCAATTTTTGTTACCACAACAAACACAGGCACACTCAGCGCAAGAGCTAGTCCCAGGTGTTCCTTCGTCATGCCCACTATGCCTGCATTTGCACCCACCTGTAACATTATATAATAAACAAGGTACAAAATGTACAAGTAATAATTCATGTACAGTTACTCCTTCTGTTTAATGACCATAAGAGCTGTAAGACTAATAGAACAAGGATACTGAGGGTAAAGAGTGGGGTTATTTGTTTGGCATTCCTTATTAAGTAAAAAAAATAACAGAAATAAAAATCTTATGTGGAGACCAAATTCATGAATCTGTCCATCCATGACCTAGCATCAGTGACTAATCATAGTATTTTCATTATATTTGGCACAGGAGTTCTTTACAAAACACTGTTCAACACAAATGTGAGTTACATGAAAATTGGCTACACAACAGCCACATAAAAGAACTTGTACCCCTACCTTACATATTTCTTGAACCATATGGGTGAAATTTCATATAACTTCATCCAATGCTGTAATGGACAATGTATGACATTCTGACAGAAAAGTGCCTCAGTGAACTCTATGTACTGTCGTGCAGTGGACACCAGTTGCAATCTCGCAGCTCTTTGTTGTGTATTAGTATTAGTACTTTTTACAAAATAAGAACTGTACTGAAGGGAATATAAATCATATAGTCTTCAAATGGTTGGTCTGTGGTTCAGACAGGGTCTTCCGCTTAGAAATTCAGAACTGGTGCAAAAAAGAAGTTGTTACCACTGCTTGAGAGGTTCAAAAAAATGATACAAAATATCTTACCATAAGCATCCCAAAATCAGGAGCATGACCAGTCATTCCAAAGACTGTGGTCTTTAGGTAACGTTCATGGCCTGCCAAGTCGATGAATGTTATCACTTTAGATGATTTCTCACAGATTTTCACCCAGTCTAGAGACCCATGCTCTGGCTTGTTAACCACATTCCCTACACAAAAGGTAATGAAACATCAGATGATTTTCTGCTCAATGAAAATACAAATGACCATCTTACTTAGTTAAAATAATACCTACCAAGGCTATCAAAGCCCAAAATATCATTCCCAACAGAACTAGTACGTCCAGATTCCATTTCGTGTTTGTGGCGAAACAGCCTTTGTCGAGCATGCCCTCTTCCGTTGTCCAACTCTCCATGTGTCAACACCCCTAACAAAGTAGATTTCCCAGCATCAACATTTCCCACAACAGCCACCCTATAAACATAGAGTCACTTCCATGGTTAGTTCAATAGTTCACTATCTCTATTTATTGCAGGACAAACATTCATGTCTTAACTTTCATATTTTTCTTTCCATGCCCTGTGAAATTAATTTCAAACAGCACCAAACATGTACTGTTCTATATATTGTACATCTTACTATTAATTTGGTCCTACATGTTTCAGCACATTCAATATCTTCGGAGAATGTACAACGATGTTGTTAAAATGTACAGCAATAAAATAGTTCTACAATAATCCTATACATCAAATCTGCAAGTTTTAGTTAAAATATACAGCATTTAAAATATTATTATAAAATGATAATACAGTCTGTTATTGTTTACAAGTTGTCTCTTTTACAATTGTTCTAGAAAAATCTATTTCTTTCTGGTCCGAGTTGGATCCTGTCCCCATATGTTGTGTCTTGCCAGTTGGGAGTGTATGATAATCGTAAAACTATTTTACTACTGTACGTTTTAACAGCATTGGTATAAGCTCCCTGAAGATGGTGACTGTGCTGAAACATGTAGGACCAAATAAATAATAAAATACACAATATATAGAATAGTACATTTACTGGTGTTGATAAGAATTTGTAATCCATTCACGTCTTACATGACATAAACCTAAAGCCAATGCACATGATCACTGTAACATGGCAGCTACTTCCTGAACCAAGAAGGCCACTTCTGCTTGTAACTTAAAAATACAAGCTTCCTAACTTCACTGCACTTCACATTGTGTGGCATAACTCATTCTTTAATAACCTTACAAGTGTGTTACTACCACTTTTATTATTACCTGATTTCCAGGAAATCTTGCTGATCTACCCTGCGCCTCACTAAATACTGCCCTGTAACACCTTCTGCCACCTTTCTCTGCCTTAGCAACACACAGTCTGCATCCAACGTAGCAGCCAAAGACTGTAAAGTGGCCACTGATGCATCATATTCATCTTGCTTCAAGCCACTTTCACTGCCATCTGAAAATTAAAAAAATTCTTGACATCCTTACACATGAGAAGATAACACCTGATAAAATAAAGCTTTCCCTGGCTACACCATGAACACATATGGGGGAGTGGAGGTACAGCTCCCCTCATTAACCTCAGCAGTAGCTGGAGGTGAGCTGTTAGTTTCACAACCCAGCCACTCAACCTCCAGGAACACAGTCCACAGTACCTACTCAACAGGAAGCTGGGTGGGCCCCAGGACTGGTCTGGACACTTTGGAGAAATTAAAAATATCTATCGCCTGCTGGGAATCAAAACAGAATTCCTTAGAGGTCCAGACCATAGCCTGGTCACTATACCAACTACACTATCCTGCTGCAGTTCATTAACTTACCACAAATGTACCTATATTTCAGGAAACTTTTCAAGTTGCTGGAATTAGATATCTTATTTAAAAAAGAAAATTAAATTTCGTAGGCAAGAAACTTTTCAAGTATTCAGAAATTTTCTCAAATGATTTTATTTGCAAACTCAATAATCCTATTGGCAGCCACAACAGTATCATACTATAATTTCAGTAGACTTTGTGCCAGGAGGGGGAGGAAATAAATATAAAGAACACACTGTTACCAGCTATCAGTACACATACCTTCACCAACACCAACATCAAAGATGGTTTCTCCCCTCCCGTCTTCTAGTCTCTCCTTTAGTCGTCGTTGCAGTAGATCATACTGCTTTTCGTTTGGACTTACCAGTGCTGTCTGTGAAAGAAAGACAGTATAACTGAATGTTAACACAGCAGAATTTTCTTATAACAGGATCCCCTGACATATACAACAAGAGGATATGGGCAGGAAATTTGAAGAGATAAAAAATGCAAACAAAGTTTCAGTCAGAAAACCTAACAGAAAGAAACCACTTGGGAGACTGCAAGTAACCAATTCCATGGAGCTAAGTCCTTTCCTGAGAAGCTACCAGGTCCTCAGCTGGTCAAGAAATTCCCCACACTTTATGGAACCCAAAGGTTCATTACTGCATGCACAATAGCCAACCACTGTCCCTATCCTGAGCCAGATTAATCTCGTCAAAGCCCCCATCCCACTTCTTAAAGATGCATTTTAATATTACCCTCCCACCTATGCCTAAGTCTTCCAAGTGGTTCTTTTCCCTCAGGTCTCCCCACCAAAACCCTGTATGCACCTTGCCTGTCTCCCATATGTGCCACATACCCTTGATTTGATCACCTGAATAATTGGAAGACCACAAGTTTAGCCATAAAGGTAATAAACTGGTTCATTACAACTATAAGTGTGATCATGTGATCTGAAGTGTCTTTGTTCAGACAGCAGTTCAGTGGTAGACTCTTCTGAACATGGTAACAAAACTTCAGTTCCATGAAAGGCAGGAATTTACTGCATCAGGTAAGCAGCTACTTGGCTTCTTAAAATAGGCCCTCCTGTGTGGAAGTGGACACTGAGGCCAAACAAAAAATACCCATTACACACTAATCCTTTGGAAATATAAAGTGTATTAGGTATTCAATGCTGTCTTTCTTCTTGTTCATGTAATTATTTTGTGAACATACATAAATACTGCACATACTTTAAAGTGTTTGCTGAAAAACGGATCACGTCCCAACGGTTAAATAGAACACATTTCCTTTCCCGGCCAAATTACAGTGCACAACATTCGTGAAAAAGTCATTGTATATGAGGTTCTCACTGTAATGAACATTATTACAACTGGAGTTTTGTGGGATGTGACTACATGTAACCTGGTAACTAGATATCCACAGACTCGAGAAAACTGCTGTTTTTCCAGGATAACTTTCTTCTGGAGGCAGTGGGTTCCTTTGAAACATTGGTACCCATCTACCAGATACCAAATTACATGACATCACATTCCAGAAGATCACAGCAGTAAAAATTCACTGTGTATTTTAAAAGAACAAGGCTAAAAATAAAATATCCAGTTTCACCTTATATGTGATGAATGATATACAAATGTAATTTGCAGGGGTACTTGCATTACCTTCATTCTTACAGAAGAGTAGTCAACTGCTGGAGGCACTGGTGGGTCTTGTGCTGCAGAAAACATAATCGAAGTTTCCTCTGCCTTTGTTGGCGTCTGATCCACCACTGCTGCCATGATCTATTTTCCTTTTATACCAAGAACAACCGTACAGCCACCTTATCTGTAGACCATTCAGCCGTGTATTCGATATCCCGTATAAAAATCCAAAATAACTCCTATTCTGCAGATTCTAGACATTCCTATCATGTGCAGAAGTCTTAAAATATGGATGCTGCTTCAGTACTTGAGACCGTGTATGGTGGAATAATTATGCATTTAATGCTTGTAAGTTCCGACACTAATGGTCACTCTGAAAGTTAAAAGAAAATACCTGTTAGCCGAAACAGGAACTTTGTAAATGAAATCGTGCTGGTAACTAACATTTTACAGCACAGTGGTCACTATACGTACCACCTGCTACAACATTAAACAACATTCTGCATTCTGTCCACATAGTGTATCTATGTAGTAGTATCAAGAAGTTCCCAGAATTGTGGCCTTGTAGTTAAATGAGTTATGATACAGCAGAGATGCTGCAGTGTGTGTTGCCTGTAGCCTTAAAGTGGCTGCACATTGGAACCTGTTACATGACACAGCTGCTTGAATGGAGGTTTGTCCAAGCTGTGTGGTGCAATGTCTTACTTCGAGCCAAAAGCCAACATCATGTTCATGTGACATCTAGGGAGGAGTGCTTCAGGGAAACTTTAGACTTTGTGAACTGTTTATGGAGACAATGCTCTTAAAACACAGCTGTGTATGACTGGTACAAGCGTTTCAAGAGTGGGCGGGAACTGCTCAAATACAAGTCTGGCAGTGGGAGACCTTCCATTTCTGTGAACGCTGAAATAATTTCAAAGGTGAAGGGGCTGGTGCATGCCAACTGGCAGATAACCATCAATGAGGCTGTGAATGAATTGGGTATCTCATATGGATCAGCACAGGCAAGGCTGACAGAAGAACTACAGATGATTTGAATGAGGTGAGATGGATTCTGCACCACAACAACACCCCAAGTCACATGGCTATCGCAGTGCAGCAGATCTAACAAGCTGCACTCACACTGCAGTCACTGTATTCACCAGACCTCACACCCTGTGACTTTTGGCTCTCCTTGGACTAAGAATAGGGCTTCAGAGCCAATGTTTTGCAACACTCAAAGACACAAAGTGCATTGCAACAGGTGGACTGTGTGCCATACTAAAGGAGGCTTTCCATGAGTGCTTCCAAATATGCCAAACATTGCAGCAGGTGTGTGTGAGTGTGCATGCACACACGTGCACACAGGCGATTAGACTGGGCAGCATTGTGTTTCAAATATTTAAGTATGACAACTGAATTACAGGAACTTTTTGAGACTCCCATGTATGATTCTCAGAAAAAAGAGTGATTATTTCCCTTAAGAGCATTAAGAAACTGCTGCCTGTGACTGAGATGCAGTGTTTTCATGATATATATGAACTAATTCTTAACTATTATGTATATAAATTTCAGGCTTCAAAGGGGTTACCCACACAGTAACTGCTGCTCACTCTCAGGGTCACTACTCTATTCCTGGATATGAATAGAGGGCAATCACACAAAAACGGGTAATAAACTTGGGTCATTCCATGCTCTGTCATTAAACACATGAAGACAGCTGAATTTTCTTTTTTTTACTGCAATGGAACTTTGTCTATTTAGAGGTTCCCAATACCTACATAAAATCATGAGATACTACACTAACCCAGCCATTTTCTAGAGCCATCATGCTGAATATGGGACATGGATCATTCCTCACTTGGTAGTTATATCAATATATATATTCAACCATGATATTTGTATCTCCAAAAGATATTACTATACAGTATAAATATACAAGAGACAATAGAGGATTACAGGTGAGCATAATATGGTAAATCAGTCCCGTTACAGGCCTGGAGTGGCCCAGAGGGTTCCAGGAAGTTAAGGTTCCCAGATTTCATGATGACACAGGATGGTGGTAAGGTTGTGAGCCTTACGCACCGGCCGCCTTTAACCCCAGGAAATACTCCTGGTACTCATTTCAGTTAGAGGCTGAGTCGACCCCAGGGCCATAGTGCGATCAGAAGGATTTTATGTCAATGAAAAATTCCAATGACACCAGCTGGGATCGAACCAGTGACCTTCTGATTTGTAGCACAGCATCTTAACCACTGTGCTACCACAGTCCCCGAGCATAATATGACAAAGCTATAAAAAAAGATGAATATATATATATATATAATTTTAAATGATTCATGACCATGTTGCATAGCAGTTGTCAAACTGACAACTGCTATGCAACATATAGCACGCTGCTCTTTAATCTAATGTCTACATCTCGACACATATTTTGCTGACCCTGCTTACACAATGTATCAGTACTCCCTGAGGACGACCCCTTGAGGGCTGAAACACATAAGAGTGTTACAGTGTGAATAAAGTGGTGTAAACATACACATTGCATAAGCCAGACTTTTATATAAAATAGTGTCATCAGTGCACAGATATGGACAAGATAAAGTTGAATATAATAAGTTTTTTTTAATGTTATGATAGATAATTGTGTTTAAACCAAGTGTTTATAGTTTCAAAGACTGTATGAGTATTGGCATTAAATTTGGTAGTGTTTGAGTGAGTAAAGAGTATACTTGTATCATCAGCAAACAAAATAGCTGTAGATTTATTATTTGTAAACTTAGATAAATCATTCATATACTGTATAGAAGAAACAGCAGGAGACCCAGGATGGAATGCTGTGGGACACCGTGTTTGATCTTTGCCCACTTAGAGAGGGTGCTATCATGATGTGTTGTATTATATATTAAAACTTCTTGATATCTGCCTTTAAGGTAAGACTGATAGAGTGGTTTATCTTTATCAGCTATTCTTAAGTTCCCAGCTTAGACAGCAGTATATGTCATGATTTACAAAATCAAGGTTTGTTTGAGATCAAAGAAGATACCTGCCACTATTAATTTATTGTTCAAGGCATTTAAGACTTTCTTAGTTTATAAGTGGCATTTTTGGTTGCTAACTTAATATGAAATCCACTTATGTAAATGTTCCAATAGTCTTGTTTGCATTACTTCTTCAAAAATTTTTGAAAAAAAAATGCTGAGAGATATTGGACTACAGTTACATATGTCTTTTTTATTTTCTTTTTTGTATAAGGGCTATACACAAGTACAAAATTATGCAGTAAAATTTGCTGTAACCTGACTATACTATGGACTGGATTTCCAGGCAGGGGAAGGATTTTTATCTTCTCCAAAATGCCCAAACTAGCTCTGGGGCTGAAGGTATGAGGGGTTCTTCACCTTAAGGGTAAAGTGACATGTGCAAGATTTGCCCACTCACCTCCATCTAATGCCCAAGTTAATGAGTTGATCTATCCCTATTCTGCACCTGCATAGCTTCACAGCATGCCTGATTCAATAAATGACAAGACAGGAAATGTATGCATAATGTAACATCGAGGTGTGTTCCTGCAACCACTGTTGCTGTGGAAAACCAGTTAAGTATTAAATACGTGCCTGTAGCCTTAGTTATCTAGCATGCACAGCGCATGTGCCATACTGTCATCTGTTGCCCATATGGCTCTACAATATTTTTCAGTGTTATCTCACATATATTAGGGGTGGGGGGGGGGGAGTGTCTTGTGATTTTTTTAACTTGTGTCTAAAACATTTCTCAACCTCAGAAGAACTGAGCGAGATACGATAAAAAATGTATGTGGTCTTCGAGTAAAGTACCCATTATGCTTGTCAGATTTTAATTAAACTTGAATTTTCTCGCCATTTTTTCGAAAAATGCTCAAATATAAAATTTAATAAAAATCCGTCCAGTTGGAGCCCAACTGTTCCATGCGGACGGGCAGACGCATAGACAGACATGACGCGGCTAATAGTCGCTTTTAGCAATTTTTCGAAACTGCCTAAGAAAAGAAGGTAACTTTGAAATTTTGCATGAAAAGGAAATAAACTTTCAGTTATGTACAACTTGTTGGGTAAATATTAACTAAAAAAACTGGAGGAGGTAACAGTCACCGTTTTTTAAGCACAATTTAAATTTCACCTTTTTTTTTTCTTTTCTTTTTCTCCCCAGCACGTTCGTATTACTTATCTCAAAGGAAGTAATTTTTGTATCGTGAATAATAAGGGAAGTTTGAAATGGCAAGCAAACAATGGGAAACTTCTTACCCGTGGTTGGCCACGCTTGCCATTACTCTTCCTTCTACCGATAAAACACGCGGTTCAGTTTCACAGCAGGTACGATGTTGTGTTATGAGTGACAGAAAGCAGTATCAGTTCAAAACCCGAACAGTACTCGCTTTATTAAACGGCGCAGTAGGCATCATTCATTATATCAGGTAGTGTGTATGTCAAGCATTATGATGTATACAACATAACCTAAAATTCGGAAATAACTGCTTCGCCCCACATACGTGGTATTTTTAATATCTGATGATGACTGAAATAAAATTCAAAGTGAAGGTGGCATTACAGCAGTATTATGTTTTGGGCATTTCTTCTATTCCATACCTAGTAATTATTAATCACACATTTCAAGATTACAAAAGCATAATGGAGATCATTCATTTGGTGCGCCCAACACAGACTAACACAAAGTAACAATGGCTAATTCTGCTGGCCTCTTGAATGTTCTGTATTGTGGTTAAACCACTATACTGATTTTAAGAATTGTAATATTTAATATCCATAATAAAAATTTTAGTGATATGTAGTAGAATTCCTACCATATAAGTTGAAACATTATCTGCACATGCTAAAGTTTTAGGTGCCCCCTGAAGATTGTCAACAGTTACAGCCAAAACATGTTGGAGCATTAGTTTACAAATAAAAAGTGTTGTGTAACAAGCTGGTATTAAATTTTACATATGTAAGATCATTGCTGTTTGGTGTTCCTCAGTACATTGTGGGTAACTAGACTATGCAGAAAACTGGCCATTTTTTCCCGAAAGGTACAAAAAAGAATGGTCAGACTTTGTCTCATGCACTTACAGAGTCATCCAGTTTTATAAGAATTATAAGTACAGTTGCCTGTATCCTGACAAGAAGGAATCCACGTGATTTATTAACTTAAACTACATATTAAGACCATGTGCAAAAGATATGATTATTGTGAAATCTTCAGGAATTTGACAATTTGTGTGAAACATCAAATTATCTCAGGTGGATTTTCTGATTTTTCAGAACTTTGTCCCATTACAGGTGTCAAGAGTGACACATGCAGTGCAGTGCATCTTTGTGATTCATCATAAACTGACCCTCATGTTATACAGAATACACCATAAAGTATACTTCACTCCAAGAAACCCTCATGGAAAAAAAAAGCATGCCTAACAGAAGTGAAATGTGCTTCAACATAGTGCAGAAGTTGCTGTAGGTCTGATACAGTATGCAAGATACTGTCTACAATAGACAGTTTTGAAATTTGGATATGATATCACAAATAGATAGTGGATGATAACAGAACATTCAGCATTAATAGCTGCTATTTTTTCGTGCTGAGAATTCATTCATATTTTGTTGATAAGATCTGGGCCAATTTTCATCCTAATAGTTTCCTAGCCTGACATCAGGCTGAAGATGTAGCGCAGTGCAAAGAAAGTTTAAATAAAATGCCTGTTATTAATATATTTTACAGAAAATAATTATTTTAAGGTTCAAAATGCAGTGTAAGGGTATCACTGGTCCAATGACCGGTTAACACTTTATCCTATTGTTCTATATACATATATTATTTTATCTAATAATCATCAATTGCCATTCCTTGTTTGTTGTTTACTTTGTAACACAACCTGCTTGCTCACCACCCATATACATGATGGAGTAATAGCATTGCATAATAAATGCTAGTTATCAAAATAAGGACCCTGTACATGTATCAATTCAAACCTCCATCTACAGCAAAGATGGTTTCCTCACACACTGTTACTGAATACAACACACATGTAATAAGCACACTTTCTTTTCAGAATGTGTCATTCAATATACCAAGATAATTGACAGCAATGTGAGAAAGCTGTTGTACTTCAGCATGGGAACAGAAAACATTTTGTCCAGAATTATGAAAATTGCTGTAGGTGGCACAACAAAACACCAGGCAGTTGCAGCACGCCTTCAATATCCCTGTCAGGTACCAATAATGACAACCACAATCGACATAAATTGGGACAGGAAAATAGTCATGGACTAAAATATGTTTATGTGAGTCACTACAGAAACTGAAAGAGAGCTCTAACGGAATGTTTCAGTGGTTGTATGCAGATTCCAAACACTATTAAAACCACCAGTATACCACGTAATTTCCACATAATGGGAGTTTGAGTTTTTTTTCAAATTCGTTCCTTAAGATGTCCTGGATAAGTATTCAAGACCCACTCATAACACATGCACTGACATCACATTTCGTAGCTGCACATAATGAAGCAACGTGAGATCTGTACTGTGACTGAAGAAATTTTACATTAGTGACTTCCTTGCAAAATTCCAGCAACCAGAAGGTCCATCATTGTCCTTCCATTAACCACTGAAGGATGCCAGCTTTGGTTAGAAATGGGAAATATACTGAAAGTAATATAACCACTGACACGAGGCACAGGGCATCATCACATCATCCATGACAAGGTACAGAACAGCATACTCAAAAACTCTTCCAGGAAAACCGAAGAAATGGATGGTCAGTGAATAAAAACATTCACATGCATGACATAACCATGTTTTGTGAGTTTTATACTACAATAATGTGAAATGTGGCCATGCATTCAATAGTGGAGAGGATTAATGTCTTTTGGGATATGATGTCATGTAGAATGGTAAGTGCATATCAACCTACATGACATCATAACCCAGAGAACTGAAATGTTTACCAACACTACTGTGACAACTTGTGCAACTTTGTAGTCAGAGAACCATAATACAGCCACACTTAAAAAATAAGGCCAAGTTTACAATGTACGGTAGATAGGGAAACAGTGTCTGCATTCTCCTCAGATGTTAGTTTTGTTGTCCTTAACAAATCCAATGTAAATGGTAAGGTGTCCTCTTTTACAGTAGTATCTTTATCATACTTTTTTTTAAACTTTCAAAAACTCTTGTTATAACTCAGTTTTGTGAGGCATCTGGTAGCTTCGTGTGTGAATTACGTATGATGTCCGTATCATCCAGATACCTACATTCCTTTAGTTATGAGTAATGTCTCACATAAGAAAAGTATAGTTTTCTGTGTCCATGCTATGAACGCATTGAACAGGTTTCAGTGCAGAGTGCCACCCATTCTTAACCTTGGCACTAGATGGAAGCGATTGATAAACTTCACGCCCCAGCCGCTTTAACCCCGGAAAAGAACCCCAGTACCCATAAGAGGGCCAGTCCATTCCATACATTTTCAAGCAATGAAAAATCTAGGACTGTTTGATCCTTGAAGATGGCCCAAATACTTGTCCTGAAATGTCGGTAACAAACTAACAATCTATACTGCCTAAAATCCTAGAAGAAAGCAAATCTCAAGATAAATCTCTTGCCCTCTGGGATTCAAACCACTTCAGCCTGCCATCCAGTCACTATACCGCACACAGATCCTGGCTCCCAGTAATGTATACAGATACACTTGTGGTAAATTAGTTCTTTACCCATGTGGGTTTCATGTAAAATATATATAACTGTTACGCGATTCTAATCATTTGATAAATGAGAGTAAATTCCCCAAAACTGTCACAAAATTTGTGCGTCAGTGGGACACGTTCGTTGTGATAAGGCGTAATGCAGTATTTCACAGTCTCTCGTTGAAGTTTCAGTTATAATCAGAAACGATATATGAAATGGGAGGTGTATGCATATCTGTGCAGGAAAGCTTAAATTATACAAGACTAGATCTAGAAAAGTACTGCCAGGATAAAGATTTCTAAGTTTGTGCCATCAAGATTCACCTAGATACAAAAAGTGTATGTATAATTGCCATTTATAGGGCCCCTTCTGGCAATTTGGATCTATTTTTATCTAAATTAGATGCTGTTCTTAGGAATTTGTATACCACTACACTCGAATACATCCTTTGTGGTGACATAAACATAGACTATCTGACAGTGATAGGAAAAGTCAATTAGATGCCTTATTAACAACCTATAACTTGACAAGCACAGTGAATTTCCCAACTCGCATTCAAAAAAATTCTGCTACTGCAATTGACAACATCTTTATTGACACGTCCAAAATGGGTAATTATACTATATCTCCACTAATAAATGGGCTATCAGACCATGATGCCCAATGTATAACACTACATTCATATACTTCAAGACCTCCCTTAAAAAATTATAGGTTAATTAGGGACATAAATGACCACACGATAAATGATTTCCTCAACCAGTTAAGCTGCGAGACCTGGGATAATGTATTTTCTACAGACGACGTTAACATAATGTTTAACTCCTTTCTAGACACTTATCTGAAAATGTTTTATTCTAGCTTCCCCTTAAAAAGAGGATTACTTTAGGAATTTTAACATCTTGTAAGCAAAAAAGAGAACTTTACACTGCATGTAGAAATAATAACAATCCAGATCTCTTAAAGCATTATAAGAGTTATTGCAAAATTTTCTCTGCTGTTATTAAGGAAGCAAAAAAACTAAATTATGCGGACAAAATTTAAAATTCCTCGAACAAGAACAAAACAATTTGGAATATAGTACATTTAGAATCTAACAAAACTGATAATACAGATAAAATTAACATTTTAAATATAAACGGGATCCCAATCAGGGATTGTCAAAAGATGGCAAATGAATTTAACAAATACTTTTCATCTGTAGCTAAAAATATTAACACTAAACAAAATAAATTTAGTCCTTACAATGTAGATAACATTACCCCCCTTCACTACTTA
>Ga0131853_10003355_pt1 | contig 28753 bp, 28 predicted proteins | sample TergutLab28metaG_FD_92764 | JGI IMG/M metagenome (GOLD analysis project Ga0131853, IMG submission 92764) | Labiotermes labralis P1 segment gut microbial communities from Petit-Saut dam, French Guiana - Lab288 P1 (version 2) (version 2) | ecosystem: Host-associated > Arthropoda: Insects >...
ACTGTTACAAAAGAGATGTCTTGTCACTCTGATTGGTTGGAGCCTTTAAGGAAACTTAAGAGTGCCGATAAAGGTATTTACTTTGTTGGATATCCGCTTGTAGCCGAGGGTTCTATTTGGTTAGTGGCTTCGGGAGTAAACGTAGTAGTTGAAATAAATATGGAAACATGCGAATCTATTGTGCATGAAGTAGGGGAAAAGAATCGGCGTTACAGCGGAATCTGTTTTGATGATGAAAACTATTGGCTTTTGCCATATCCGGATGCAAATACGCCTATTGTCAAGTGGAATTCCCGAACCGGTGAAATCAAGGAGTTAGTCTTGGAATCCAGAAACAGCCATGCTGCTATAGTGTATCGATATGGATACGTATGGGTTTTGCCATACGCAGGCAGTCATGCTTATAAGATTGATACACGCTCTGATTTCGTTTCCATTGCGGAAGAGTTTGAGCCTGAAACAAACGACAGCTCGGTTTTAAAATATGACTATGTACAGGTTTTTGGGGACACCATATATGCGTATACCAGTCAAAGTGGTAAGCTTGTGCAGTACAACGCTGCTACAAAGGAACGCAAAGAGGGTGTTGTTCGTATATCAGAGGAAACACTTAATAATATAGAATCGTTGACTTCCAAACAGTTTTCAATAACCCCCGACTCAATAAGCTCTGAGTTAGGATGTAAATACTATGAAAATAGTACTGCCCCGTTAAAGAATTTTGTTTGCCATATTGCAAATGAAGATGTTTCAGAGCAAGAAATAGAGGTAAAAAACCGTCGGATAAAGATATTTGAGCAGAATAACGTCAATGCCGATGGGACATCCGGGCAAGCTATATACAATTTTGCAAAAAGCCTAACTACCAAAGGAGATTAAGGTATGTCTGTACTTTCAACCTGTATAAACGCATATATGCAAGAGAAAAAAATTGTGTTTTTCGGCGCAGGGGCTGAAGGCATTGTCTCCTTTTTAAGCTTGATAAATGCCGGGGTATTGGTGTCTTATTTTTTGGATAATGCACCGGGCAAGCAAGGAACAAAACTTCATGGCATACCCGTATATCATCCTAATAAATTAACTCAGGAAAATAATGACGATCTGCTGATAATTATCACTGCCATGGATTATTCGAGAATAGTTAGGCAATTAAATAATATGGGATTTTACGATATTTATGCTTCTACTTATAAAGACGCAAATGAGAAAATTTCAGACATATCAGATGGGAAAATTTACTATTCGGGAAAATCCAAAATATTTAATCGTTTTGATGTTGCTAAAGTCAGTGCATTGTTTTCTGATGAAGCATCAAAAGAACTTTATTCTAAAATTATTAATAAGCATACACAAGGAGACCCTGATTTTTCTGACATTTACACGAAAGAACCAATGTATTTCAACGATATTTTTCGTGAACATATTACGCAGGACGAGATTTATGTCGATGCAGGCGTTCACACAGTAAATACAGTAATTGACTTTATTTTCTACACCAAAGGTAAATATAAAAAGATATATACCTTTGAACCGGACACTACAAACTACAATAGACTTAAAAGAGACTTGCCATATATAAAAAATGTCGATTTATACGAATGCGGCCTTTCCAGTTTCGATGGCGAAGTCTTTTTTGCTTCGGCCGGAAATGGCGGATCGAGCATTATATCAGGCGAAGGGCATGACCCAAATGAAGTCGCAAAGATTAAAGTTGTGAAAGTAGACACATTTTTGAAGGATACGCCTACTTTTATCAAAATGGATATTGAAGGGGCGGAATATGATGCCCTTATAGGTGCTGCAGAAACTATTAAAAAATATAAGCCGAAACTTGCTGTATCTGTTTATCATAAATATTCTGATTTGTTGGAAATCCCGCTTCTGATTCATGAAATGGTGCCTGAATATAAGTTTTATTTAAGGCACCATATGCCAAATTCTTTTGAAACGGTGTTGTACGCAATTGTCTAAATACGAGGTGACTAGCTTTGAGCCCTGATAAAATATCAATTATAATACCTGTCTATAATGTTGAACCATATATTAGAAGATGTTTAGATAGTGTAATACATCAAACATATACAAATCTTGAAATACTTTGCATTAACGATGGTTCTACTGATTTAAGCGGTAAAATATGTGAGGAATATGCCGCTAGGGATAAGCGAATTAAGGTGTTTCACAAGAAAAACGGAGGGCTTCCGTCTGCCAGAAACGAAGGAATCAAAAATATTACAGGGAAATATGTTGGCTTTGTTGATTCAGATGATTGGATAGAGCCTGAAATGTATGAAATTCTTTATAAGCTAGTAAAAAGCAAAAATGTATTAGTTAGTGCTGTGAATTTTTTCACTGCTACTGATACTTACTCCACCCCTCGAAAAAACACAAGAATCATTCCAGAAAGACGGCTTAGTCAAGAAGATATGCTCTTATATATATATAGACTAGACCTTTATAATGGATTTCATGTTACTGTTTGGAACAAACTATTTTCTGCAGAACTTTTTTCATGCGGCAAATTAAACTTTGATGAAACACTTACAGCAGCAGGAGAAGATGTTTTGTTTACTGCACAGGCGTTTATGACTAAAAATTGCACAGGTGCTTATAGCGACAAGGCGTTATATCACTACTATCAAAGAGATACTTCGCTTGTGCACTCATCTAAGTTAAATTCGTTTATATACAACGGTTCTTTGAAAGCGCATAAAATGGTTGAGGATTTATTTTCTAAAAATGGGTATGATGATTTTGCCATGTTAGCAAAAAAAGAAATTTGCTATTATGCAAGTTATATAGCTGATCTAGCCATCAAGTCAGGAGATAAAAAAGTTTTGTCTTTTATGCAAAAAGAGATGAGGGATTATCTGAGCGCATACACCGAAGTATATAGTGAATACCCCGAAAGGATTGAACGGATTAACAAACTTATAGAGCTAGAGCCTGTTAATATAAATGGAATGCGTGAATTTTAAGCGATTTTTGCGCATTTCAAGGCGAAGGATTGAGGAATACTTCATGTATTCCGATTGACGACAACAAAGAAAGGTGCAAAAATCGCTTAAAATTCACGCTGTTAGCTTTATGTTAACAGGCTCTAGACTAGGAGAAATGCTTGTGGGCAAAATATCAATTATAATACCCGTCTATAATGTTGAGCCATATATTAGAAGGTGTTTAGACAGTGTAATAAATCAAACGTATAAAAACCTTGAAATACTCTGCATAAACGATGGATCGACTGATTTAAGCGGTAAAATCTGTAATGAATATGCCGCTAAAGATGCACGCATTCGGGTTATTCATAAAGAGAACGGTGGTTCATATTCTGCCAGAAATGTGGGTCTAAACAATGCTACCGGCAGGTATATTGGTTTTGTGGATCCTGATGATTGGCTTGAGCTTGATATGTATGAGACTTTGTATAATCTGATTCAAAAATTTAATGTATCTTTTAGTGCAGTTAGCTTTTTCTTTGATGATGATAACGGGTCTGTTTCCGCCGTCAAGCAGGAAATAGTTCCAAAGGGAGCGTTAAGCCAAAGAGAGATGCTTAAGCGCACTTTTACTAGCCCCTACTATTCGGGTCTTTTATTTAATATTTGGAATAAGCTCTATTTGGCGGAATTTATAAGAAATAATTGTTTGTCTTTTGATGAAAGCGCTATGTCAGGGATGGATATATTATTTTCTTGCAAACTAATGCTATGCGACAATTGTACTTGCTCGTATATTGCAAAGCCGCTATACCACTACTATCAACGGAGTATGTCTGACTCAAAGGTAGATAATTTTGAATATAATGCCAAAAGGCTGAAAATAAAAAAACAGTGTATTGATATGATTACTGAAAAAGGATATGAAGACTTAACCACTTGGGCAAAGCGTGATTATGGCTACCATGCAAGCATTTATATGGAGTCTGCAATAAAAAATAACGAGGATAGACAACAAACGGATTTTATGAAAAATGAAATGAAGCGCTACCTTGATGTGTATTATAAACTCAATCAAGAGTACCCGGATAGAATCGAGAGGTTTAACAAGTTATTAGAGGCTTAAGGAGTTTATACCTTATGAAAAACAAAGAAATCTGCATTGCTTATGCAACTGATTCTAATTATATTAATCCAACATGCGTTTCTATATATTCATTATTAAAAAATAGCGATGCGGATAATATGTATTCGATTAATGTTATAATCCCGAGTGAAGTTAGTCAAAGAGAACGTGATATTATCAAAAAAGTTTGCGGCAATTTCGAAAATTGCAGTTTGAATTTCGTTGTCTTTACTGATGAATTAGTCGGTGTTGAATCGGTAGTTGCGCATATTTCTAACATTACTTATTATAGACTGCTTTTGCACAAATATCTTGAAAATTTCGACAAATGTATATGGCTAGACTCTGATACCATTATTTGTTCGGATATTAGTGAGCTTTATGAATTTGAAATAGGGGATAACTACATTGCCGGAGTTAAAGCTCCAGCGTATCAATTGGCAGCTGATTATCATTGTAAGCGGCTTAAAATTCCCTCAATCGAAGGTTATATAAACGCAGGAATATTAGTTGTGAATATGAAAAAGCTCCGTGAAAACCAAATGGAGTATTTATTTTTAGAGCTTTCTAAAAGAAATTATGCAGATGTTGATCAGAGTGTAATTAATGTTGCCTGTTACGGAAAAATCTTGCATTTGAATTTTAAATTTAATTTCCAACCAAGTCGTTTATACGAATCAAATAAGGACATTTTCAAAATTTTTGATCCTCATGAAATTGCACAAGCTTATACTAATCCAACAGTTGTTCATTTTTTGGATGCTGTAAAGCCGTGGCAGGATTTAAGTTATGATTTTAATAATTGTTGGATAAACAGTTATACAGAGTTGGCAAAAATACTGCCTGAGATTAGCGGATTTTATTCGGCAAAAGATGATAGGGCTGAAAGTATATTAGATTACATTGACATAAAGAATGCGGAAAAGCTAGTTTTCTACGGAGCAGGAGCTCAAGGCAGAAATATGGTAGAATATCTTAAGTTTTTGGAGATAAAAATGCCAGACGAAATATGGGATATAAATGCTGAAAATTTTTCAGATGCCTACGGCATAAGTGTAGTAACTCCGAAGTTTAATGGAACTATAGATTACTTGAAAAGCATAGCATTGGTTATTTGTATTGAAAATCACAGGATTGTCCAAGCTGTTCGAGAGCAAAGCGAGAAAGTTGGAATTGCCAAGATATATACTGCAAGCGATTTGAAGAAATCTCTTCGTGAAAGGGCAAAGATAATTTGGGAGAGGCTAATAGCCGATGTTGAAGAAAATGGACAAGCAGTTCTTTGAGAAGGGAGACTCGATGATGAAGCGAATTCTAGTAACAGGCGGTGCAGGATTTTTGGGGTCGCATCTTTGTGAGAAACTGGTAAATGATGACTGCTATGTTATATGTGTAGACAGCTTTATCACCGGCAGAAAGGAAAATATCAATCATTTAGTGGGAAGTCCAAAATTTGAGCTGATCGAGCATGACATAATAACGCCGTTTAATGTTGATGTTGATCAAATATATAATTTGGCGTGCCCAGCAAGTCCTGTTCATTATCAAGCGGATCCCATCAGAACGATAAAAACAAGCATGTTTGGTGTCTTTAATATGCTAGAGCTTGCCTCGAATACAGGTGCGCGTATTCTTCAAGCCAGCACCAGTGAAGTATACGGTGACCCTAAAGTACATCCTCAATCGGAAGATTATTGGGGACATGTCAATCCGATTGGAATTCGGGCTTGCTATGACGAGGGCAAGCGAGCTGCCGAAACATTGATTTTTGATTACCATCGACAACAGAACGTTGATATTAAAGTGGTACGCATTTTCAATACTTATGGCCCGCAGATGTGTCCGAATGACGGCAGGGTTGTTTCCAATTTCATAACGCAAGCGCTTAAGGGCGAGGATATCACAATATATGGCAATGGTTCACAGACCAGGAGCTTTTGTTATGTAGATAACTTGATCGATGGTATTGTCCGCATGATGAATAGCCGTGCAGGCTTTCTAGGGCCGGTCAATCTAGGGAATCCTGCTGAGTTTACTATAAAAGAATTGGCTGAAATGGTAATTAAAATAACCGGTAGCAAATCAAAAATCACTTATTTACCGCTTCCGGATGATGACCCAGCACAGAGGCAGCCTATTATTGAACTGGCAAAAAAAGAGCTAGACTGGTTACCATTTGTGCCACTTAGCGAAGGGATTGAGAAAACAGTCGATTATTTTCGTAATTTGATTGATGAGGTAAAAGCATGATATTAATAACAGGTGGAGCCGGATATATAGGAAGCCATATTAACAAGCTGTTAAGCGAAAGCGGCCATGAAACCATTGTGTTTGATAATCTCATTCGTGGTCATGCCGAGGCTGTAAAATGGGGAAAATTGGAGAATTGTGATTTAGGCGATATCGGCAAACTCAAACTTCTTTTTGATAGATATCAATTTGATACGGTATTCCATTTTGCCGCATATGCGTATGTAGGGGAGTCAATGGCGAATCCGGCCAAATACTATCGAAATAATGTAGCCAATACTGTCAATCTATTGGATGTGATGTTGGAGAATGGGACAAAACATATCGTCTTTTCATCCTCCTGTGCGACTTATGGTGTGCCTCAAAGCGTGCCGATAAAAGAAAGCACCGAGCAAAATCCAATCAGCCCATACGGCCGAACCAAGCTGATTATGGAGCAGATTCTGAGTGACTATAGCACAGCTTATGGACTTAGATACATATGTTTACGTTACTTTAACGCAGCGGGCGCTGACCCAAGCGGGGAAATAGGAGAGTGCCATGACCCGGAAACCCATCTTATTCCGTTAGTACTCGATGCAGCAGCAGATAGCAGGAAAACGATTAACGTTTTCGGCACGGACTATCCAACCCGAGACGGCAGCTGTATACGTGACTATATTCATGTGTCTGACTTAGCCCGAGCACATATTCTAGCTATGAAATATCTAAAAAACGGCGGCGAAAACTGCTGTATAAATTTAGGTAATGGTGCAGGAATTTCAGTTTTTGAAATTATTGACGCTGTGCGGCGGATAACCGGAAAAGACATTTGCATTAATTTATGTGACCGTAGACCCGGTGATCCTCCGGAACTTATCGGCAGTGCTGAAATGGCAAAGAATCTATTGGGGTGGGAACCGCATTTAAGCGACGTTGACACGATTATCCGCGACGCATGGAGATGGCATCGAAAAAACATTAAAAGGACTGAGAGCATATGAAGGTTTGCGTAATTGGCACGGGATATGTGGGGCTTGTCACTGGGACATGCCTGGCAGATTCCGGAAATACTGTGTGGTGCGTGGATATTGACCAAAATAAAATTGAATTACTAAGTCAAGGGATTTGCCCTATTTACGAACCCGGTTTGGAGCCGATGATTGCTACAAACATCAAAAAAAAGACCCAATTTTTTACAACGGATTTGCATGAAGCTATTTCACGCGCGGAAGTTTGCTTTATTAGCGTTGGAACTCCAATGGGAGAGGATGGGAGCGCCGATTTGCAATATGTCCTGGCTGCTGCTGAGAGCGTTGGGAAGTATATGAAACACCATATGTATGTCGTCAACAAATCCACGGTTCCGGTGGGAACGGTGGATTTGGTACGCCAACGCGTTCAAGATGAGTTGGATCGTCGTGGCAGTAATTTAACATTTGATGTGATTTCTAATCCCGAGTTTCTGAAGGAAGGAAGCGCGGTCAGGGACTGGACGCACCCAGACCGCGTAGTTGTCGGTGCGGATACGGAAGATGCCGTGAGAGTGATGAAGGCGCTGTATAAGCCGTTTTTGCTGAAAACAGATAGCTTTATAGTAATGGATATAAGAAGCGCAGAGATGACAAAGTATGCGGCAAACGCTATGTTGGCGACAAAAATATCATTCATCAATGAAATAGCGAATATATGTGAGCTTATGGGGGCCAATGTGAAAATGGTGCGAAATGGCATCGGCAGTGATTCAAGAATTGGCTATAGTTTTATTTATCCCGGATGTGGATATGGTGGAAGCTGCTTTCCAAAGGATGTACAGGCATTGATTAATACTGCAATAAAATCAGGCTATGAGCCGCAGATTTTGCAGTCGGTTGAATCGGTCAATGCTAGACAAAAGCGTGTTTTAGCAGATAAAGTTAAAGCACGCTTTGGAGATGATTTGACCGGCAAAACATTTGCCATATGGGGCCTTGCGTTCAAACCGGAAACTGACGATATGCGAGAAGCTCCATCTATTACAATAATTAATGAATTAACCGCAGCGGGAGCAAAAATCGTTGCTTATGACGATAAAGCGAAAGATCAAGCGATGGAGCATTATCTCAAAGGAAACAAAAATGTTACATATGCTGACAGTAAGTACGCAGCGGTACAGGATGCAGACGCGTTACTGTTGGTTACTGAATGGAATGAATTCCGCAGCCCTGATTTTGAAGAAATTGCTAAATTAATGAAACAGCCAATTATTTTTGATGGACGTAATCAGTATGACGCTGTTATAGCCAACAAATATAATTTTGAATTGTATCAAATTGGGATGTAGGGTATATATGGGGGCTTAAAATGGAAAAACAGCCGTATGACAATAATTTTTATAATACTATTACTGAGCTGCAAATTGGCAGTGCAAAAAGAATTGTGTCTATTATCTATGAGTTTATTAAGCCGGATTCCGTAGTCGATGTAGGATGTGGAACCGGAGGAATATGTGCTGAATGGCTGCACGTTGGTCTTGAGGATGTTTTAGGAATAGATGGTGATTATGTTGACCGAAACTTACTGTTGATTCCGGAACACAATTTCAGAGCCCATGACTTGACCAATCCATTTCAAATTGCGCGTCGCTATGATTTAGCCAGCTCTTTTGAGGTTGCGGAGCATTTGGATGAGGCATATGCCGGACAGTTTGTCAAGTTGCTTTGCGATTTGAGCGATGTTGTTGTTTTTTCCGCTGCAATTCCCGCACAGGGTGGTATGCAGCATTTCAACGAGCAATGGCAGAGTTATTGGTGTAAACTATTCATGGAACAGGGCTATATTGCCTCTGATTATATAAGAAAAAGAATAGCCGGAGATGATAAGATTAATTTTTACTACAGACAAAATGTAGTGACTTATATTCGTAAAGATAAAACAGGTGAATATCCGCTTTTGGAAAAAGAGTTAATTGATTATCCGGAGCAATTGAACCTTGTTCATCCGGAAATGTGGCAGCGTCTTGAGGCATGGAGGGAGTTTTCATTACTTTACGACTCTGACTATGCAAATCGGAAGTTTCAAGCGCTTGAAACTCTTGCAGCAGGGAGAAATATTGTGTTGTGGGGCGCAGGAATGCGTGGTATAATTATAGATTATTTTTGTGATAGGTGCGGATATTTCCCTAACCGTTTATTCGTAGACATGTTTAAAGAAGAAAGCGACGGCGGGCGCATCCCCATAACACCTCTTAATGAAATTGCAAACCCATCGAACAAGTATTTTATTATTATAACGCCACAAAGCAGAAATGAAGCGATAGAGAAAAAATTAACCGAAATGGGCTATGATGAAGGAGATTATATATATTTTGATGATGTGAAAGTATAGAGTATACATTTTATGGCGAGTTAAAAAGAAAAAGGAGGCAAATATGAGTAATCCATTTATTTCAATTGTGATACCGCTTTTTAATAAGCAAGAATTTATAAGACAATGTCTTGAAAGCCTTGTGATACAGACGTTTTCTGACATAGAGATTATTTGTGTTGATGATTGCTCGACAGATGATTCTTTGGCCATAGCTTGTGAATATTCAAAAAAAGATAAACGGATTCGCATATTGTGTCACGAAGTAAATATGGGGGAATTGAAATCAAGGAATACCGGTGTTGTGGCTGCGACTGGACAGTATATTGTTTTTTTGGATGCTGATGATGAGCTTGAGCTATTTGCATGTGAGAAGTTATACTTAACTGCGAAGCAGCACAGTGCGGATATATATGGATTCGGCACAAAAATAGTAAGCCGGGATAAAAATACAATTGCACGCAGCCGGCGTCTCTTTAAAGTTCACAACGGATATCTGTATGGGCGTGACATATTACAAAAAAGTATGGTTGAGAGAACTACGACGAGATATATTTGGGATAAAATGTATGATTCTAAATTGTGCAAAAAAGCGTATGAAATTATGGACGAGTATCATCCTGTCAAAAAGTTGAGTCCAGTGTCGGCAGATGTTTATGGTTTTTTTATTATAGCTTATTTCGCTAAGACCTTTTTCGGGTTTGAGGAGCAATTGTATAGGTATCATTATGGACGCGGCATTATGGGCAGCGAGCAACTCAATCTTACTCAATTTGAAAGATATTGTATGTCCTCACTGTTTGTGAAAAGTTGCTGTGTTTTTTTTGATGACCAGGGTGTGTTGGGGCAGTATAGCGAAATTATTGACGTGTACAGAAGGGATTTATTGTCTATTTGCACGGCAACATGGAAGAATCAAATCGCAGAGCGAGACAAAGCAGAAGCGCTTAAAATTATGATGAGCTATTGGCCGCACAGTGACTTGATAGAATTGTTTAGCGCAAGCTGGGCAGAAATCTCTTCGCAAAAGAGTTGGGATGTTCCCTTTTATCTGTTGCCAAAAGGAGGCCGCCTCGTTCTTTATGGAGCCGGTGAAATGGGCAGCGATTACTATCGGCAAATTACAGATTCGGGCGTATGCGATATTGCTCTTTGGGTGGATAGAGATTATCTAGCTCTACAAGACTCCGGTTTGCAGGTAAGCGCACCTAATGATATTGTTAATGCTGAATTTGATTGTATTTTGATAGCTGTTCTAAAAAGTGAAGCTGCTTCAAGTATAAAACAGTTTCTTATGAAAGCCATAAATGTTCCGGAGAACTTGATAATTTGGCGAACTACGTCTGAATCTGCCCAATTTAGTTTCTCGAAGAGTAGATGAAGGAGAAATATTCTATGAAAAAAGACAACCTAATTGATATTCCTATTGTGCCCGAAGAATACGGCACAGATTGTTTTCATGGTATTGATATAATAAAAGATGACCCTAAGATGGTATTAAGTGAAATGTTCGATGTAGAGCGTAAATTCATTAACGGGCTTATTCGGTACTATGAGCCGGAGAATGTTTTAGAAGTTGGTGTCTCAGGTGGTGGGGGTTCGGCAGTTTTGCTCGATGCTATATCAGGCATTGAAAATTCGTCTTTAACAAGTATTGATATAGCAAAGCTTTGGTATAGGGATGAAAACCGCAAAGCAGGATTTGTAGTAAAGGAAGTTTTTCCTGATTTGCCCCACACACAATGGGATTTGATTTTGGGTGATGATCCTTCAAAGATTCTCCCGGTATTAAATAAACGGTTTGATTTTGCCATAATTGATACGGCTCATGTGCACCCTGTGGAGCCTTTGAACTTCTTGGCAGTTCTTCCATTTTTAAATGATGGTGCTATTGTGGTGTTGCACGATATATCGCTTAGCGCTATTTATGGGTCAAGCAGATCTTTGGCTCCGCGCTTACTGTGGTCTTCTGTTGCCGCAAATAAACTTGTGCCACGCCTAGACTATCAACCGGTTAAATATAATAAGGAATTGGTGACAACTGTATGCAACATAGGTGCGTTTCAAGTTAGCAAAGACACTAGAAAATACATTCGCAATGTGTTTGAATCGCTTATGGTTCCGTGGGAGTTGTTTCCTGATACTGTAGACACTGTAGGGGCATTTCTTGAAAGTTACTACAACACAGACTTATTAGAGATATTTAAAAAATCTGCCTGGCTCAACAAGGTATGGTTTGATTCGAAATTCACAACTAACTCTAGTTCAAAACATGTGGGTTTTAGTTGGTTGAGCGACCCTTATGAAAAATGGTTCGGTAAACCTGTTATTTTTTATGGCGCAGGTCAAAACATGCAGTATCTTCTAAGACAAATTGAACTTTGCGATATGTCTTTTGATTTCCCAATTTGGGATATAAATGCAGAATCCATAATAGAGGTCAGAGGCCATAAAGTTGTAAAACCTGATTTCGAATCCGTAGTTTCTTACGGGCATGTTGCCGTTATAACTATACAGAACAAAAGTATCGCTTCTATTGTTCGGGAGCAGTTGGAAAAAGTAGGATTCATAGTTATGTCATTGGACGGATTTTTAGGGTTATCTTGATAAAATAAATGCTTATGTCGATGATAAAAACAGATTTATGTATATAGTTAGATGTTTTTGTCAAGCAGATATTTAGATGGCAATCTTATTGATTGACAAAAACATTACAAATATAATTGGTGAATTTAACAAAAAAACCACGAAACCACCACCACCTCGAAATTAGATAAGCGACGGTTTCGTGATATTATTTGATTAAAATTGGTACTGCAATTATAGAGAATGCGTCTGCTCAATTAGAAATGCGCAGATTTCTCATGAACGTGCCTTAATTGGCGTATCTCGTATTTCTTATAAAGCGAGGTACAACAGCTTGTTCAGAGTCAATAACGTCCAAGGAAGACACTAATATACTTCTGAACTCATCGCCTGCAATATTATGCATCCCAAATGTTCCTGTGATTTCTACGTTTTCAAGTGTTTCAGGATGCTCACCATCATAAACAATTAAGAATCCAACTCCTCCGTCGGGTCCGCAACAAAGAGGGGTAAACCTAACAACAGAAGAAAAATCTCCCAGCTTTGTAAACACACCGCTGTATCTAACTGTTTTTCCCAAGTGGTCATCGAAGTTTGATTGGATATTATTCACAAATGATATCCAGTCATCATCCCCCAATGATCCGGCAGCCCAATCGTCAGCTGTTTCGACATCATACGCTGAATCGCTGCCTTGTAAGTCCTCGCCCGAAGATAAACATGCCGTAAGACCAAATAACATGCCTAAAGCGAGCATAAAACTAATAACTTTCTTCATACCTTTTCCTCCTCTTAAATAAATATACTTAATTATAGACATCTGCATTAAAGACAGTGACTAAAATTCTAAACTCAGCCACAAAGCTGGGCGGATGCCTCCAAAAATAGTGTATAAATGTTCATTGTAATGCAAACCCATATAAATCCTGCCATCATGAAGCACGTGAGAAGCTTCGAGTGAATAGCCCGGAGACCTAAGCCACCACAGTGAAGCTATGCCGGTTTCATTGTTTTCTGCAATACGGACTTCATTATATTGATCATCTATGTAAGATGCCTCACGCCTGCCGGGGTTCATCATATCCGGCACATCATTTAACTGTCCGCTGTCACCAAAATAGTTGACTACCTCCTCAACGCTCAGAAGAAACACTTTATCAATAGTGTCGTTACCGCCTGACGCGCCAAACCATAAGTTGGAATTGGTTGTTATTTGCGTTTCAACTATAAGTATTTTTTCATCTTCAATAAATGTTTCCTCGTAAAATGTTTCGTTAAGATATCGGCGGAAAGGACTTATTTCCCATGTTATGTGCGGGTCTTGCGCAACAACACGAGGCACTGAAGTGCGAAATCTTCGCTCAGAAAGGATTTTATCGCTCAAAATCAAGGCTTTTCCATCCTGAATGTCAAGTATGCGCCAATCATGTCCTCCAAAGCGGATCAAATCACCTTCTTCTATAGAGTCCATGCTGCTTTTTAATAACGCTAGCTCTTCCTGCCGTTTGTTATAGTCAATATATGCTGCGATATATTCTTCCGTATAATCTTCGGTTAAATTGAGGTCAGATTCTTCATTCAGGTAGTCCGATTCTGCCTGTAATTCATCATATTCCTCAACCGCTATACTGCGTTCTTCAATTATCGTGCCGGGCAATTCCTCGCCAGCATCCGGAGAACTATTTTGAGCACAAGCAACTAACGTAAACATAAATACTATTAATAACACATACAGCGCCGATCTTCTCATCTTAAAGACATCACTCCTTTTCGTTATGCGTAAAAATGTATAGTACTCTAAATGACAATATACCTATATTTTCACTTCATTTTCTGTTTTTAATTGCATTTTTGAATTAAATTATTTCTCATATATTTTATTGGTTAATGGCACTATTTTGTCGTAAAGTGGTATCAATATCTACTCCGTTCATAAGTTGTATCAAGCAAATGTAAGGCTTAAGTTATCAAGAAAAAACATATGTTTTTTCGAGTTTGAATTGATGAAAAGCCGCAGTATGTAAGCTGTTTTATTTTGACTTTTCGGTGCCTCTGCTTACAGCTTAAATAAGTTAAAAAGTCAAATTATTAATTTATATTTTACGGAACAAATGGATATAAAAGGTAATGCTATTATTATAAAATTTAATTTACACAATGTCAAGAGCAAGTTGCCTCAAAATTTTTCTTTTTTTTTAAAATTTTTGTTCTAAAATTTTTAATTTATTACCTAAAAAGTATTGACAGTCGATATACTAAATGTTATTATAGGGAAAATTTGAGTTAAATGTAAATTTTTATTAAATAATGTTATTTTCTGTTTAATAATGTATTTATCATAACATAAATGGAAGAGCTGTCGAAGTAATTTGGCAAAAGATTAAGTAAAAGGCTCAAGATGTGTCTTTCAGATAATGTGTCTATGCGGTCAAAAGGATGATTGAAGCATGAAAATATCTGCGATAATACCATGTCTTAATGAAGAACTTAATATTGAACTTGCGTATCAACACATTGTCAGCATTCTTTTGCACTATGATGATTATGAAATCATTTTCATTGACGACGGAAGCACAGATAATACTTTGCTAATTATAAAGACGCTCGCTGAAAGAAACGAAAAAGTTAAATACATATCTTTTATGCGAAACTTTGGAGTCGAAGCTGCAATCAGATACGGTTATTTATACGCATCGCATGAATGGTGTATACATTACGATGCTGACCTTCAATGGCCGCCGGAGGAAACTCATAAACTCACACAAAAGGCTGATTTAGGCTATGATGCAGTGTTTGGCATTCGAAAAAACAGAAATGATAAATTATACAGAATTATAGGCGCAAAAGCCCAGCAATTTATTGCAAGGAAATTATTGTCTATTGAAATTCCAAAAGGCGCATCTACTTTTCGCCTTGTTAAAACTTCAATCGCAAAAAAAGCAATTTTCTATCCGACAAAAACCCCATACTTTCTCGCCACGATACCAATTATAACCAGTAACTATACATCAGTTGAGATCAACCATAATAAAAGAATTTACGGAAAATCAAAATTCGGTCTTAGTAAAATGTTTAACCATTCTTGTGAACTTTTTTTTGGATATTCTGATAAAATGCTTAATTTCTCTGCAATTGCATTCGTTTTTGGAAGCATAGGCTTTGTCATAATACTCATTATTAGTATGATAAATCCTACGCAAGGGATTATGCCTCTAGTTATTCTTTTATGCCTTTTGTCACTCGCTCACCTTTTGTCTAAGACTATAAGTGATCAATATGCAAAATATCCTGCTAACAGCTATGTTTATCATGATACAATATTTGTACGGCAATCGAATATAGAATCCTGCATTGAAGAGCGCGTTGAAAATGAAATAGCAATACATTGACTAATAATCAAAGAGGGGTTGATTTAGTTGGGTGCAATGCTTAAAAAGGTGATGATATTGGGGGCCGGTCCCGAGCAAAGACCTATGTATGCAGCTGCAAAAAGCATGGGTCTGCATATTACGGGCGTAGACATGAATTGCTCGGCCAATTGTAAAGATTTAGCAGATTCATTTTTGAACATTTCTTCAAGAGCGCATGAGTCACTGCGATGTACACTGGGTAGTGACTGTCCTGATGCCGTTATTTCGCCAGCTTCAGATGTAGGCATAGTAACGGCGTATAGACTTGGAAACTATTACGGGCTTAACTCCAGGCTTTCTTTTCACGCATTCAAATCTTCAACGGATAAAAATTATTTCAATAATTTGATAATTAATCACGGCATTAAAGCACCTAAAAATTTTAAAGCATTATCTGCTCAAAACTTAAAGCAAATTGTTGAAGAAATAGGATATCCTTTAATTGTGAAGCCATCAGATGCTGCAGGCGGAAAAGGGATTACATATGTGGATGACGAGAAATGCTTGGAAGAAGCTTTTTGCAAGGCAATGGCCTTTTCTTTTAATCAAGAGGTTGTTATCGAAGAATTCATTAACGGTGTTCATTATTCTGCAGAGTTACTCAGATACAATAGTAAAACAGTGTTCGCTGCTGTAAGTTTAAAAACAAGTACAGGGCCTCCAAGCTTTTTAAACATGCAGCATCTCATCCCCGCACCTTTGCCTGATTATATTGATAGTGAAGTTAGGAAAACATTGGATTTATTATGTGCGATATGCGAAATTGATAATGGCCCGGTAAATTTTGATCTAATTATAAATGGAGAAGGGCTATATATCATTGAAATGTCTGCAAGAGTATCGGGCAATGGCATGTCTGTCTTGATTAAAGAAAGCTACGGAGTAGATAATTGTGTTATGGACTTACAAGTAGCAACAGGTCAACCTCTGACTGAGCTTAAAAAAGCTGAGTTTCGCGCGTATTCTGCGTTAAGAACGATAATAGCTGATTATGATGGAGTGTTCGATGGAATCAGCGGATTTGATGAAGTAAAAAGGCATCCCGCATTCAAAGATGTCAACCTCTTTGTCAAGGCCGGGGATGCTGTGCATAAATTCACACATGAAGGTCATAAATTGGGCTATGTTATACTGGCGCATTCCGATCTTGAAATGCTCAAAGACGGAATACTGTTGGTTGAAAATACTTTCAAAGTTAAGATTCTCACATAAGCTAAGGCATGTTTCAAGCCTTATTCGGCACATCCTGACTCTTCGATAATTTTTAAAAGAAAGGTTGGTTTTGAATTTGAAAAAAATTATAAATGAAATTATGAGACCTCAGAATCTGCTTACCATTATATGCGGTTTTATTGCACTGGCGACAGGCCTGTACGCAATTATTGTGATACCTCCGTCGAGGGATGTCAGTAGCTTGGGCGTGTTTTTGTTTAAGCTATTACCTTTTATCTTTGGGGCTATAACTATATCGCTGTTCAAAAAAGAATATTGTGCTTATTTAATAAAAACTAAAATTGCAATTCCAATGTTCATAATTGCATTTTTAATATACTTTGGTGCCATTGTGCCTATGGTGTTTTTTGTAATGAGTAGTTATGGCGATGGCGCTATCACTTTCCGAGAGGCTTTCGATGGCGTTTATTATTTAAGACTTATGGAAGTACCATATATAATTTTAGTAATGACTTTTGTTTTTAGAATTGCCGGAGGATCAACCTCTAATACTCTTAAGCTGTCATTTTCCCTGTTGGCAGTTATGCTTTCTGGCATAGAAGATTTAGCATTTTTTGTAGTGAACGGATTGCCTATACCTGATGAATGGACATGGGTAACTCATATGCAAGTTAGAATTGGGCGTTTTCCAACAAAATATGAAGCATATGTATTTATAACAGCTCATTTAATACTTGCGGCTGCAATTATTTTCGCTCCTTGGGAAAAGCTTAAGGTATTCAAATGGTTAAGCAGTAAGATTAATGATGAGCGTTAATAAGTTAATTTCGGCCTTAAAAAAACATAAATCTTATTTACTGCTTTTTCTTGGCAGGCTTTATTACAGATTGGCTTTTTTGGCATTGACCTTAGTTCTTAGTGTTGTTTGGGAGAGAGGCGACTTTGGCTACTATGCAGCAAAAATGGGCACTTGGATTTTAATTGATACATTGCTGATCTCAGGTATGGGTGTAAGCATACCAAAGCTTTTAACCCGGTATAGTTTGCTTAAAACAGTGCTAATAAGGCAGTCTATTTTGATAACGCTTCTTATAAGTGTTGTCGTCATCAGTGTTGTATCTGTTATTGGAGTGCTTCTTTCTCATTATCTGCGCATAGATTTTGATATGCTAGATATTATGATTATCTGTTCGTTGTTAGCCTATGCTTTTTGCGCAGTCCTACAGTGTATATTCAGAGTTGTCGGCAAAATATCTTATGATTATACTGCTTCATTTGTATCTGGAAGCTTTATGGTTATCCTTGCGATATTTAGCTTTTTCTTTGAGATGTCTCCAATGACAAATGTTATGTTTAGACTGCTATATTTTATAATCATTAATATATATTTAACAATAAAGATTTTTAAACTCTTCCCGCTAGATAGGAAATACAGCCGTAGGATTTACGAGATAAGCAGGCTCAGAATTATTAAAGAAACCATGGTTATGGGGTTTAACGGCGTTGTTGTTGATGCAAATATAAGCGTTATCAATATTGTTTTTAGATTTAATAGATTGTTTGAAGTTGCTGCTGACTTTAACATTATTCTCGCGATTGTCGGGCCTTTTCTTGCATTTTACAGATATTTCCTTTTCATTATTGTGCCTAAAATTGTAGAATTTGCCCGTTTGGGCAAGAATTATTTTATGGACAACTATGCTAAAAAAGTTTTATTCTTTGCAGCTTTAACCGTAGTTATTTCTGTTGCCGCCTTCATTTTTGTATCAACTTCAGGTTCGGGAATAATACACTTGTTCATCCTATTTCTGTGCCGAGTTCCTTTATTAATCCTTTTTGAAGCTATTTTGATATATCTTGAAGCGGCGGTTACAAAGAATCTTATATTCACGGCAAGAATTTGCTTGTCAGGCTTTATAATGTGCAGTATATCTGCATTTTTGCTTATCCCGATTTCGGGGGCAACAGGAGCTATTTTTGCGCTAGTTTTAATGGATGTTGTAACGATAACCTACTCTTTAATTTCATTCTATACTTCAAAAAAGATTGTATATTAGATTTTTCAAGATTAATAAGCGTAGTAACCCTAAGTTAAATCAGTCTAGCTATTTGCAAATAAAGGGGGCATCTGTTAGTGTTTATTAAAGAAGCTTTTTATGTTTTATTTGGTTTTTATTGGGAGAAGCGTTCTCGTGAAAAAATTGAAAAGCACCAAATAAATAAAATAAATAATTTTCTCAAAGATGCTTGTTCAAATGTGCCGTACTATATAAATAGTAAAATTTATTCCAAGCAAATAGCTTCTTTTGATGATTTTCGCAAGCTTCCTGTAATGAATAAAGATATTGTAAGAAGTTCAAGTGACAGCTTTCATAGCAAAAAATATTGCGATTTAAATAAATTAATCGCCCTTCGAACAAGCGGCACAACGGGCGAGCCAATGACTTTTTACCATGATATCAATTGCTACAGCTATTTTACTGGAGCGAATGTAAGAAAGGTAATGTCAACAAAAAAATATAAACCTTACTTTAAAGCCATTCAGATAAGCCCTCATATAAGAAAGCCTAAAATATATGAAAAATTCGGCCTGTTCCGCAGGATTACAGTTTCCGGCGATTTGCCTATTGATGAAGTTAAGAAAATTGTGATTGAAAGCAAGCCTGACTGTTTGATATCCTATCCTGTTTATCTTGGAGATTTAGTATCTTCAATGTCAGAGGAAGAGCGTAATTTATTAAGTGAGTCTGTTAAACTTATTTTTACCGAATCTGAGATGCTTACGGAAAACCTGAGAGCATATATACAAAACAGCCTAAAAACTGAAATTTTTGATGATTACGCATCCAATGAGATGCTAAGTATCACATATGAATGCTCTCATCACAGACATCATATTGTTGAGGACAGAATCTACCTCGAAGTATTAGATGACGAAGGAAATTCTTTGCCGGACAATATTGAAGGCAATATAGTCATAACTTCATACTTAGAAAAAGCAATGCCCTTGATTCGCTATTTACAAGGCGATAAAGGAATAATAAGCTCAGAGCCTTGCCCTTGTGGCAGAACATTTAAAACATTAAAGCTCACTCAAGGAAGGGCAGAGCATTGTATACAGCTTGATAATGGAAAAAAGATTTACAGTTGGATAATGATACGGCTATCCGTTTTGGTTGAAGGCGTTCGCGAAATGTATATACGGCAAGGCATGGACGGCAATATTACGGTATACTATATTCCATTTAATAAAGTCCATGCAAATAACAATGAAATAGAAAGATTTATTAAAGATTATTTTATTGACGAATTAGGTATCTGCCCTAAATTAGAGGTTACAGATTGTATACCAAGAACTAAGGGTGGAAAAGCTCAATACATATTTTCGGAGATATCTGAAAAAGAACTTATTGCTAGAGCTTGAGTATATATAGCGCTTTAACTTTTCTATAGAATAATTAGTATAGAGTAATTATATAAGGGGGGAAATTATATGTCGGTCAACATTACTTCTTACGGCGGAAGATTGGGATTTGCATTTCGCAAATATTTTCCAAAATTATCATTTTCCGGGTATTTATTATTAAATTCACTCAGAAAAAAAGAAGCTGAGGATTATATTAAAAAATGCCTGGAAACAAATGAACGCTATCAGCCAATTCTTGTACATATTGAAACTATTAACAGGTGTAATGCAACGTGCTCTTTTTGTCCTGCTAACATAAATGATGAGAAGCGCCCTTATAGTAAAATGGATTATGAGCTGTTTATGAAAATAATTAATGATCTAGCGGACATTAATTACCGCGGCATTGTGTGTTTTTTTCTTAACAATGAGCCATTTATGGATAACCGTATACCGGATATGGTTAAAGTTGCAAGAGATAAACTTCCAAATGCAACATTAACTATATATACTAATGGAACTCTTCTGACAAAAGAAAAACTAAATTCCATTGCAGGTTATGTTAATCATCTTAGAATAAATAATTATAATCACAAATATGAGCTAACAGAGTCTTCAAAAATGATTTATGAGCATGTAAAACAAAATGAAGTACATTTTAAAAATACTAAAGTAGTTATTGAGTTGAGATACAGCGGTGAGTACCTTAGCAACAGAGCGGGAAGCGCGCCTAATAAAGCGGAATCAGCAAAAGTCATGTCATCCGAATGTATCTTGCCTTTTACCGATATTAGCATTTTCCCCGATGGAACTATTGGCTTATGCAGCAGTGATGTTCATGAGAAAACGAATTTGGGCAATGTAAAAGAAAAGCATATTTTAGAAATATTTCACGATAAAAAGTTTAAAGATGTTCGTAAAATGATATATCCAAACAGAAGCGGAATAGATTTTTGTAAAAATTGTGACTTTATGGATAGAGGCGCAAGATTGTCATACTTTAAGGCTAAACTTTCAGCAAATAAATGATATTTCTCTTAAATTATGTTTGACTTTTGACAGGAGCGCCGAACGGAAATAAAAACCGGGCGGCGTTTTTTCGTAGCAGTATTTTTATTATTTGGGATAAAAAGCAAAAAACAAGCCTTTCGGAATCTCGAAAGGCTTGTTTTTTCAGCATCTGTCCTCATAAATTCGTACTATGGTTGACAGGATTCGAGTCTGCGGCCTCTATACCCCCTGTTTTATGCCATATGTAATAGTTAATCATAATTAAAAACATTTGTCGTAAGATAAACCCTGAAGCTTAGCCATTTTATTCATATTTTAAAAAAGGCATTTGAAAAGTTAAATGTATTCAATTTTCGATTCAAGATAGAATATTTTGACAAATTTTAGATATTGGCATATTTCAAATCATTTATATAGCTCCATAATATTTTATTTTACTTGCTATAATAGGATTGTAATCTTGTCCATGAAAAAATTTATCATCGCAATGATTATCAAACCACAGTATGATGCCCTCAAATTCATTGTTGTCTATACGTTTAGCCGCCGCAGCTCGTTTAATCTCCGTTGCAAATGTTTTGTCAGAAGCGCAGTTTCTAAATAAGCGGGTCACCCATCGGCATCGCCATTCTTTGCAGCTTCCTCATTTTCCTGCTTCTTTAGAGTTTCAATCCCAATACGGAAAAGCTCATTAACTGCTTGAGTCCGCGTGGGGTAGCGATTCGCATAACGAAAATCGTCAATCTCTCTTAGCATTTCATTTGTAACAGTAATGGTAAAACGTGGTTTTTCTGTTGGCATGTCAGTTCACCTCTGCACCATTATGCTTGAGTTCACCACTGATGTCAAGAAAAATATTTTTCAAAAAGGACTTGACATTTCACCAGTTCACCAGTATACTTACAGTATAGAGGTTCACCACTGACACCAGTGGTCGAGGAAGGATGATTAATATGGCAACTGATATGAAGCGGCTTACGGTTACTGTGACACCTGAAATGGAGCGAAACGTTGAGGAATTAAAGCAAAAAGAGTTCTACAACAAGCCCTATTCAGAACTTTATCGCCACATAATCAATGCGGGAGTATTGGCGATAAAGAGCGGAACACATCAACATACGAGGTAAGTTTTCGTAGAATATCGACAGGTTTAGTTAAATATTTTCTCATTTTCTGAGTCTGTGATTGAAGGAGTGTTTCGAATGAGCCGCAAAACGCGGACTGGCGAGCTTTTTGTTGCTGGAGGGTTTCTAAATGAGAAGCAGCTTCAGGAATGTTTGGATATCGTGGCCAAGACAGGCAATCGTTTAGGTGAGGTTGTTGTTGAGAAAGGATATATGTCTGAGGATGATCTGTATCACGTTCTAAGCAATCACCATAAAGTTCCATTTGTTGATTTGTATGGATTAGAAGTACCTGATGGTATAAGCAAAATTATACCTGCTGAGTTGGCGCGCAAGAATGTCTTTGTTCCTGTTAAAATTGAACGTAATGTCCTTTATATCGCTATTGAGGATCCTAAGAATTTTATGGTCTTAGAAGAAGCCCGTATTGCGTCACGCATGGAAATTCAGCCGCTTTTGGCTAGTGTGCAAAGTATAAACTATTTCTTAGATCAGGTTTATGGTGATGAGTCGGTACGTTTGGCGCTTTCGGATTATAGAAGCGAATATAAACTGGAAGACGTTGCAAAAGAAGTTCAAAATAATATTAGTTCCGATAACGTTGAAGGTGCGCCTATTGTACGCCTTGTTAATACTATTTTGGAACAAGCAGTATCCTTGCGAGCATCTGATATCCATATAGAGCCTATGCTTAAAGAAGTGCGTGTTCGTATGCGCGTAGATGGTATGATGACTGTTGTAACAACAATGCCTTTAAATACACTAAGCGCCATAGTAACTAGGATAAAAATTTTGGGTAATTTGAACATAGCTGAGAGACGCGTTCCTCAAGATGGACGCTTTAATATCACTTTAGATGGAAGGGAAATAGATATACGACTTTCCACCATATTGACTGTAAATGGCGAAAAAGTTGTTATGCGTCTTTTAGATAGGAGTAACTTCTTAATATCTAAAGAGAAGCTTGGCTTTACAGCTGAAAACCTAAAAAAGTTCGACGACATGCTCAGTGTGCCCCATGGGGTTATACTGGTAGCAGGGCCGACTGGTAGTGGAAAATCTACCACTCTATACGCCATGTTGGAGGATATTAATGAAATACATGACAATATTATAACGGTAGAAGACCCTGTGGAATATATCCTTGAAGGATTAAACCAAATGCAGATAAACCCAAAAGTAGGCGTTGATTTTGCAAACGGATTAAGAGCCATTTTACGCCAAGACCCTGATGTTATTATGGTTGGAGAAATTCGAGATGCTGAGACGGTTAATATAGCTATACGTGCAGCCATAACCGGGCATTTGGTTCTTTCCACAATACACACTAATGACGCTGTGTCTTCTGTGCTTAGGCTATCGGATATGGGAGTACCGAATTATATGATAGCAGCATCTCTTGTTGGCGTCATATCCCAACGTTTAGTAAGAATGATATGCACTAGCTGCAAAAAGGCATATGATCCAACATTGAAAGAGCTGGAAACGGCGGGGATAAGCCGGTCAGAAGCTGAGAATATTATTTTTTATAAAGGTGCGGGCTGCCGTGACTGTTCGATGATTGGCTATAAGGGTCGTACTGCTATCCATGAAGTCCTTGTTTTTGACCATGAATTTAGAGCTATGGTTCATGAGAATAGATCTGTTGATGAAATGCGTAAATATGCTATAAAAAACGGTATGAAAACAATAAAAGAATCCGCTATGGAGATGTTACAAAAGGGCGTTACGACATTGGATGAAATCGCAGAGGTAGTCCATGGGCTATAAACTACTGCGTATATGTGCTGTAAGCTATAGGAGGTGTTAATGTGCCCAAATTTACATATAATGCCATCGCATCAGATGGAAATCAATTGCAGGGAACATACATGGCGTCACAAAAAGACGATGTTGCAAAAATGCTGCATCAAAAAGGCTACTATCCGACAGACATCAAAAAAGATGGCGTTTCATGGAATGTAGAACTAACCCCCAAAAAAATGAAACTAAAGGCAGTGGCTCGCTTCTGCACACAGCTATCTTCTATGCTGCATGCCGGTGTACCAATCTCACGAGCGTTAGATATATTGAAGACTGAGACAGAGTATGAGCCATTAAGAAATATTTTAACAGATGTATATGGCTCTATCCAAACCGGAAGCAGCTTGCCGGACGCCTTTAAACCTTATAGTGAATCCTTTCCGGTATTTTTCCATAGCATGATAACTGCTGGAGTAACTTCCGGTTCTTTGGATTTGTGTTTGAAGAGAGCAGGGGAAGCTTTTACAAAATCTGCAAAGCTTAATGCCAGGATAAAAGGCGCATTAATATATCCCGGTGTTATTCTTTTCGTTATGTCGCTGCTCGTAATCATGCTGCTCACTTTCATAATACCTGAATTTTCTCAGATATACTCTGACATGGGAGCAGAATTGCCTGTATGGACATTAATTGTATTAGGGGCTAGTGACTTTTTAATTAGCAATTGGATTTTGCTGAATCTGAGCGTTGCAGCTATAGTTACAACCCTTGTTATTTATTTAAAAACAGATCACGGACGTATGCTCAAGGGTACTATTGCAATGAATTTACCGCTAATAGGTCCGTTGTCTGCAAAAATATGTGCATCACGCTTTTGCAGGACGCTTTCTTCTCTGACTTCCGCCGGCGTTGCTCTGCCGGAGGCTCTTGACATCACAGCTCGATCTGTTGTGAACGCTCATTTGGAGGAAGAAGTAAATATGATGATAAAGGATGTTTCTGACGGTAAAGATTTAAGTACCGCCATGGAGCAAAGTGAAGATTTACCTCCTTTGGTTTCCTGCGTAACTAAACTTGGAGAAGAATCCGGGACGTTGGAAGAAATGCTTTCACAGGTTGCTGATTATTATGAAGAAGAGGCCGATGTGGCTATACAGGGAATGCTTGCTCTTTTTGAACCGTTTATGATTTTGATAATGGCAGCTATTGTTGTGCCAATTCTTTTAGCAGCATTGTTACCGATGTTTAACATGATGGATGCTTTAATGTAATAGCAATATAATTTTACGTTTGTTATTTAAGTTTTATAAATTACTTTTTGGATATTAAGCGCCTTTTCTATAAATTAGTTTGACAAAAAAGGGAGGGTAGGCGCTAATTTATCATAAACTACAAAAGGATTTCTTTTCCAAACATAGTTTATGATATATATATCATTACACAATATTAAAAATTCAAAATGAAAGGTTGTTGTTTAATTATGGATTTAAAGAAAAAGAAAAAAAATAAGGGTTTCTCTTTAGTTGAGCTTGTAGTCGTTATCGCTGTTATGCTTGTATTGTCTGTTGTAGCTGTTATTGCCTTTACAAATGTAACTACTAATGCTGAAGCTGCTGCTAATCGTGCTGATGCGGCAGCATTAGCTCAAGTTGTTAATAACTATAACTCAATGTGGTCAACTACTACTGCACCGGCAGGAGAAAATAGAATTACAACAACAGGAGAACTAACAGCTGCATTAACTGCTAGTGTTGCTGGAGGAGTTAATAATACTTTCTCAAGATCTCTTACCCCGCAAGGCGGTCAAGCTATCAACTTTTTTGCAAGTATTTCTACCGATAATACTAGAAATGCTGCAACTATAGCTTTAATAACTATTGATGCTAATGGTGTTTTAAGAGTAAATTAGTCTTATAGTAAAAGGATGTTTTTTGGCTTACATAATGTTTGTAATTTTTTCTGGTTAAGCTTTACATTCATTGTTTTTCTAACTCCTTATTAGAAAGAACATTTAGGTAAAAGCTCCAAATAGGCCAATCACAACCTATAAAAAAATCATTTATATTGTTAACTAGTAATGAACAAACTTTTCCCTTCCTGGTCTAGCATTGCTAGTTAACAATAATGATTATTGAAGTCAATGTATCAAATATCAATATTCGATAAAAAACAAATAAGGGATTAATTATGACACTCTTTTACTTTACATATGCTTTTGTGATAGGTCTATGCTTTGGATCTTTCGGAAATGTTGTTATTCATAGGCTGCCAATTGGTAAATCCATTTTGTCTCCTTCTTGCTGTTCAAATTGCAATCTAAAGCTTGGGGTTTTAGATTTAATACCCGTTATAAGTTGGGTTTTTCTTAAAGGTCGTTGCAGGGGATGTAAAGGCAAAATAAGTATTAGATATCCCATCGTAGAAATAATATGCGGAATACTATTCGCTGGTATGTTGTGGTTTTATCCGTCAGTATCTGTCATTCCATTAGCGCTATTTTCGCTTATATTATTATGTACAGCTTTGATAGATTTGGATACGCAAGAGATATATGATGTGTTATTGATAATTGGCGCATTAATAGGCGTAGTTTATGTTTTGTTACCGTTTTTCGAAGCAGCTTATAGTTGGCAAGATGCTTTAGTTGGCGCTGTCGTTGGTGGGATGACTCTATTTATACTTGATAAGATTTGTTTGCTTTTTTTCAATAAAGATGGGTTTGGATACGGCGATATGAAATTAATGGCTGTGGCGGGAATCTTTTTAGGGTGGCAAAATACATTGATAGCTTTTGCACTTGCTTTTATTGCGGGGGCGGTCTGCGCAATATATCTACTGCTAAGTAAGCGCATAGAAAGAGGCGAATACTTAGCTTTTGGGCCATTTCTGTGTTTGGGTATTGTGTTTGCACTTTGGTTTGGAGATGAATTTAATCGACAGTTGGGCTTTTTCCTGTTTGGAGGATGGTGAGTATGTTACATAGTGATAGCAAAAAAAGGAACAAGAAAAACGGAGGGTTTAGCCTTATAGAGATAGTATTTGCTGTGATGGTTTTCGGAACTTTTGCTGTTGCAGTAGTTGGTGTGTTTGGAGTAAGTGCATTTCAAGCCATGGACGCCAGTAGTCGTAATATGGCATCTATAGAAGCTCAACTGCAAATGGAGCTTCTGATTGGAAGGACCTGGGAAGGTGATTTGGAAAATCCCGCAATTTGGGATACATCAGGTGTCGACAGTATATGCGGTAATTTTACGATTGTGAGGCAGTTTGCCCATATTTTGGAGATAGGAACTCCCCCGACTCCTGTATTGACAGAAGTTACTGTGAGAGTGCATCGCTTAGGAAGTGTGAGTACTGATGCCATAGCTTATCTCACCGGCGTAATTAATGTTGTTCCGGGAGGTTTTGCAATACCGTGATTTCTTATCGTGACAGAGGATTTTTTTATGACTAAAATAGACTATGTAAAAAAGAAAAATCTACTAAAACGCTCCATAATCGTTTTTTTAGGAGTGATAATTGCTATTTTAGCGATAACGAACATCATACGAATTGTTAATAATATTGAGACAAGAGAGCGGGCTGCCGAAGAGGCAAGTTTGCAAATGGAGCGCTTGCATGGGCGCAATTGGTTTGGTGATTTGGAGCATGGCCCTTTCGGGGGTGGTTGGTGGAACACTTACAACCCAAATAGGATAGAAATTAACAACTTATGGTTTGAGATAGAAATGAATGATTTTAATGTGACCCCACCCATGCTTATCCATGTAATCATTCGAGTATATGAACGAGAAATTGGAGGAAACACGATCCTTTTAATTGATGATACATTAGTCATGAGTCTGGGGGCGTAACCCTTCAGATAAATAGGGAGGAGGGTTATATGTAAAATGAATAAAAACAAGAAAAATAAAGGCTTTACATTAGTAGAAATGGTAGTCTCTATTATTGTATTAATGATTGTTGGTACCGTTTTATTGCGCGGCTTTTCGACAGCTTTTCAAACAGTATTTGTCTTTCAAGCTGAGCAGACGATTTTGGTTGAAGAGGAAACGCATGCTAGGATAGCTCTTTTAGCAATTGTGCGTGATGCGCGGCGAAGTGTAGACGCAAGCGTTGCGGAGACTTCACCGGGATCCGGCCTATATGAACTTCAATTTGTTACAACGGATGGAGTCACAATAACTTATAGCTTTAACGGTGATTTTCTTGCACGAAACGTATCATCTCCAGATATTTATGATTTTATACCTCCATCCCTAAGTCATTTTCATCCAAATATCATTGAAGATGATGATAGGTATATCTTGTATATAACGATCGAAACAGAGCGTTGGCTAGAGCTGAATACATCAATTTCTTTGCAAAGGGTGCCGGAGCGTTAGTATAGAGGCTTTAGAAAGAGGTGATGAAACGTATGACTAATAAATCAAATAATGGTTTGTCTTTACCTATTGCTATGATAATAATATCTTTACTTCTTATAGCATCGGTATCTTTACTTTCCATTACATCTACACGCAGAAATCAATCCATTATCTTGCCGGTTGTGGAGGTTTCATATTTAGCAAACTCGAGCGCTTTTCATGTAGGATTGCAAAACTTTGCCCAGTTTTTTGATGCGGCTCTCGCCGCTGATCCTAGCTTATTTTACTGGGATA
>Ga0131853_10003356_pt1 | contig 28747 bp, 23 predicted proteins | sample TergutLab28metaG_FD_92764 | JGI IMG/M metagenome (GOLD analysis project Ga0131853, IMG submission 92764) | Labiotermes labralis P1 segment gut microbial communities from Petit-Saut dam, French Guiana - Lab288 P1 (version 2) (version 2) | ecosystem: Host-associated > Arthropoda: Insects >...
AGAGAGACAGACAGACCTGAGCACACTTCTTCTTACGCTGCACGCTGAAACAAATGAAAGTGGAACCGCGCAACAGCGCTGCAGTTTCGTTAAGCCTGTGGCCTCCGGTTCTTGACCTTCTTAGCGGGGCGGACACAAAATTCCCGCAATCACAACTTAAAAATTCCTCTCATGCGTCATACGATACTTTTTCATTGTTGGCCTGTGTTACGTGTCTGCGGTTTTCCTCGCGGCCAGGCATTATACGTCATTGTTTTCAGCGCAATGTTGCCAAATTCGCAAAATTTCTCGTAGTACGCAGGTCGTACTGCCGGTCTGCAGGATGAATCGAGTGGTGAGGCAGACCTAACAGCAGGCTGTAACCTCCCGGGAGGAAAAATAAGAAATGTTATTTGTGGTGCCTGTAAGTGTAGTCTCGATGTTCAGGATTTCGACCGTTCATTATTACCCATTAACATTGTTTCGAACTTTCGTGACTGGTTCCGACGAATCAGGATGAGACCACGTGGCTGATAATTCGGCTCATCTCACTCTTCCTATTTATCAGCCCAGTCTCAGTTCAGTCCAGCAATGTATTTAATTCGGTGAGGTTGGTTAGTTTCGCGCTGTACGGAATGACACTCTCCTTCATTCATTTATTTTTCGTTGTGCCTTGTGTTTGTATTTGATTAACACAACCCGTCATTACTGTATCCTTTTACTGCTGGTGTTTCTCAGATTGCTGGAGCATGTCAGCGTTTTGCATTGCAATGGACTGTCCGCTTCATGACAGTCCTATCGGCCTCACGTAAGGCAACACGGTGCTGCCTCTGGTGTCGAACCCACGATCCAGGTGCTCATTGCATCAGCGCTGCTTGCGACATTGAAGCGCGCAAATTGTTGAAAGCCATCTTGAAAAATCTATATGCAGTGCTTCCTGAGATTTTCCATCCTATGTTTTCGTTTTTTGTGTGTCAAGTGGGTCACAATTTGTCGCGCGGGGTACAGTGCTGGCAGCGAGCCCAGGCGATACCCTGCCCCCTGAGCCCATCCCCTAGCGCAGGCGTTCTTTGCGACCTCTAGCTGACTCATACAGCCTATCTTTCGTAACTTACCATTTCCTGTAGTTATGCAACCAGAGTTCATCAACCGCAACAGAATGGTCTGCGATGGAGGCTACTCTGAGCCAATTCAATCCAATTAACTTGTGTTGTAACGTGCCATGACACAAGTCGTTGGTCGCCGGCCTTTCAATGCGGAGGCCTGAGTTCAATCCCATGTCAGTCCTTGTGCTCTTAATGGCGGGCAGAATGACTCTGGGATGGGTTTTCTTCTGAGCACTTCGGTCTCTGTCAGTGTCATTCCCTGTCAGCGTCATTCCCTGTCAATATCATTCCTTGTCAGCGTCATTCCCTGTCAGTGTCATTCCCTGTCAGCGTCATTCCCTTTCAGTATCATTCCCTGTCAGCGTCATTCCCTGTCAGCGTCATTCCCTGTCAGTATCATTCCCTGTCAGTGTCATTCCCTGTCAGTATCATTCCCTGTCAGCGTCATTCCCTGTCAGTATCATTCCCTGTCAGCGTCATTCCCTGTCAGCGTCGTTCCCTGTCAGCGTCGTTCCCTGTCAGCGTCATTCCCTGTCAACGTCATTCCCTGTCAGTATCATTCCCTGTCAGCGTCATTCCCTGTCAGCGTCATTCCCTGTCAGCGTCATTCCCTGTCAGCGTCATTCCCTGTCAGTATCATTCCCTGTCAGCGTCATTCCCTGTCAGCGTCATTCCCTGTCAGTGTCATTCCCTGTCAGTATCATTCCATGTCAGCGTCATTCCCTGTCAGTATCATTCCCTGTCAGCGTCATTCCTTGTCAGCGTCGTTCATTGTCAGCGTCGTTCCCTGTCAGCATCATTCCCTGTCAGTGTCATTCCCTGTCAGCGTCATTCCCTGTCAGTGTCATTCCCTGTCAGTGTCATTCCCTGTCAGTGTCATTCCTTGTCAGCGTCGTTCACTGTCAGCGTCGTTCCCTGTCAGCATCATTCCCTGTCAGCGTCATTCCCTGTCAGCGTCATTCCTTGTCAGCGTCGTTCACTGTCAGCGTCATTCCCTGTCAGTATCATTCCCTGTCAGCGTCATTCCCTGTCAGCGTCGTTCACTGTCAGTGTCGTTCCCTGTCAGCGTCATTCCCTGTCAGTATCATTCCCTGTCAGCGTCATTCCCTGTCAGCGTCATTCCTTGTCAGCGTCGTTCCCTGTCAGCATCATTCCCTGTCAGCGTCGTTCCCTGTCAGCATCATTCCCTGTCAGCGTCATTCCCTCTCAGTGTCATTCGCTGTCAGCGTCATTCCCTGTCAGTGTCATTACCTGTCAGCGTCATTCGACTGGTGATCCATATTTATTCATTCATCTGTCATAATTGCTGTATAACCTTAGCAATCTACAGCGTCGTTAAACAACCCACTTCCCTTTGTCTACCTTGCCATACCGACAACCACAAAGACGTTGGGTGTTGCATGTCTTTCTCATTACTTGAAGGTATGACTTCCTCCCTGCAGAAACTCTTCCAGTATTTCTTCTTTCTTAAGAGTACGGAAACTGTTACACACAGCAGCGGTTAAAACTGTGTTTCTCCTTGTGCAGAATACGACAGGAGCTTGAAATATTCATAAACACGTTCGGAAATATCTGCAGAGCCTAATACTTCGGGCACACATCTATCGCCTAGGTTAAAGGAAGAGTAGAGATATACTTTTACTCCCCCTCTGGGCCTTCGTGGCCCGTTCTAGGGTGAACTCTCCCTTTTATCTGTACATTTTCGCTCTGCTTTTGTCCATAGATTTTAAATTGCAAGAATAAATACTGTAATGGGAATATTTGTACATGTGTCTTTGAAGTTTTACATAATCTACGCTGTAAACTCTGCGAAAATGTTGGCAAGTGTTTTACAATCGATCAAAATCGATGTCTCGTACACGGCGAGACCTCGTAAACGGGGAGATTTGCAATCGATCTTGCTGGATTGTTGTGTTCGGATCGTTAAGTGTTCCACCTCAGTTCGTTGTTCGCAGAGTACATTTTGTGTCTGCCGTTACAAGGGCCAGTAACAGCGAGATTCTGTCATAACCGTTGATAAGTCTTCGTGTGAAGGTTTTGCCATTCTTTCGTAATTGTAACCAAATCTGCTACCTGTCGACATTTGTAAGTAAAAATCAGAAACACGAAAGTTTACAGCAACCGTCCGGCTGAGTTGCGCTGTACCGTGCGTACAGACGGACCAAAGGAAGGATATGAATAAGTTATCAATAAATTTGACAACGGCTTTTGCGAACGCGCCGCAATTTCGCCTGTCTTTCCGCTGTTGGTTTGCGTCTGCTTTGCTCTCAGCAGCGGCCACTGTTACACTCTTCTTTTGTTTACGACTTTTGGCTTAGTAAATGTACCTGGAAGTTGTAATGTTGGCAGTAATGACACTTATTTGTCCGACAGTCCGTACGGTTGTTCTGGCCCTTCATTTTCTCAGTTGGTAAAACAAAAAAGAAACGACGTACTTCCGGTGTTTTTTCCGGAACCGGAAACTGCGCCATTTCGTGGCCCTCGTGTTTCCTCGCAAATGCATTCAGTAGACCGTCAGAAGGTCTGCAGGAGATGGCGCTACTGCATCTTCAAATATTGCCGTACCGGCTCAGCGACCTGCATTGCCGACGTGCTTACTGTTGGACGCGTGGTTTTAATGTTGGCACTCAGGCACACCAGATAGCAATGCTTCGCTTCTTGTCGCCGACATTCGTATTAAATAGGCGCGCGTTGATTCAACGTTGCTAAGTACTGAGTTGCCAAGTTTAAGGGGAAGGCGAAGTTGAAAGTGAAGGTGAAGCTGAAGATTCAGGTTTCCTAGGATGTTACGTCATGGTCGACTGGTAAAGAGTTACCGACGGTTTTTTGAAACGTTGATAACTGTTACTGCATTATTTTACATCGCTAGATGAGAACTTAAAATGTCGTGCAGATGTCCGAGGGCGTATATAGGCGCGGAGGTTTGTGGCTGGGCACTTGAGGGTTATAAATGAACAGTTTCACGCTTCATTCGTCCACTGGGTAAAGGTAACCAGAGAAGTGCTATTAGCCCGCTGGGAACTGAACCCTGGGCCTACTGCTGCTGGTGGCCTGTGAAAACCCTGCTTACTTTATATTGTGCAGCAAGCGACAACGAAATTCTGAGTGTCGGGTCGACGACACTTCGGAAGACCAAAGCAGCGATGGAGAGGCAGGTCCAGCCGGCCTTAACACCCATGAAGTTCGTGCTCAAGATGAGTAGGATTCACAGAAGACCCCCGTGTACGCCATCTTGTAGCAACTGGATGGTATCATGGCCGTTCCCGTTAATTTCTTTGTGTTATTGGTAATACTCTTGCTTTTCGGGAGGTTCCGGGTTCAAATCTCAGTCCACAGGCTGACTGTCGTCATTGAGTGCACATGAGAGAATGGAACTGTACGTCAAAGTAGGCCACGACAGCTTCCTTTCACATCCTTACCAATTTGTTATTCACTGACCGGCAGGCAGTCTGGGGCACTGACAAGGGTACATAACCCTTTAAACCCCACTGGTCACTATATGTACCACCAGTTTAACATTCAGCAATTCTACGTTCTGCTCACACAGTGTATTTACGTGTTCTCTGTGGATCTGAGAACAAACAGCGATTATTTCCCTATACAACATTAACTGGCTGGTTTTTTTTATAACCGAGACGGAGTGTGTTTACTGCGCGGTACGGGCTGTATTTGTGACTATAATCCAGTCTAGTCCTGCTGTTGAACAGATGAATGCACGTAATCTGGACGGTTTGTAACGTCGTCTGATTGCGGTAGTCCAGATTGTTGCTGGGTTCAGTGGCTGGACGCGCAGGAATCCCGTAATGACGGTTATCACCTGATATGATGCGCCCCGCCCACTTAATGACTCAGTGAGAGCGCACAGGAATACATGTTTATATTATTACTGGAGTGGCTGACCCCAGTGTACAGTTCGTCAGAACAGAGTGGCAAAACATAAACATTCAATGCCCAATGGTCGCTATACGTACCGCCAGTTTAACATTCAGCAATTCCCGTTCTGCCCGCACAGTGTATTTATGTGTTTTGTGTGGATCTGAGAACAAACAGCGATTATTTCCCTATACAGCATTAACTGACTGGTTTTATAACCGAGATTTAACCCTCTAAAGCCCACTGGTCACTATATGTACCGCCAGTTTAACATTCAGCAATTCTACGTTCTGTCCACACAGCGTATTTTTATGTTTTGTGTGGATCTGAGAACAAACAGCGATTATTTCCCTATACAGCATTAACTGACTGGTTTTATAATAGAGATTTAACCCTTCAAGTCCCAGTGGTCACTATATGTACCGCCAGTTTAACATTCAGCAATTCTACGTTCTACACACACGGTGTATTTATGTGTTTTGTGTGGATCTGAGAACAAACAGCGATTATTTTACTATACAACATTAACTGATGGGGTTTTATAACCTAGTCGGAGTGTGTTTACTGCGCGGTATGGACTGGATTTTTTAATGTTCTGTAGGCGAACTTAAGGTTTCAAATGTCATTGTCATGTGACATCACCACACGTCGATCTGACGGCACGTGCCGGCGTCATGCGTACAGTGCTGTTTGCAGTTGTGCGTTACACTGTGCGAAGCAGTCTGGCTTCCAGTGACGGTCCTCATTCACAGCACTGCTGTGGTAACATCGCTTTATAGAAGCGAGCTGCAGTCGGCACTGCGTGGCCACTGCTAGGCTAAACCTCGAACGGCCAGGCAGTGTCAGGCCTTCTTAGAAAGCTGATGGTTTCTCACATGGTGAAAAAATTCGACCTGCAAAGTAAACAGAGCCTCTGTTCACATGATATTCTTTTTGGAACGTACTGTAGACTCTCGGTAATGTCCGCGGTATCCCCCCGTCCCTCGTGCAGCGGTCACTGCTATTCGCATTCCTTTGTTGTATAGCCGTAAATTCACGTCACAATTTCGATGTGATTCGTGACATCAGCGACATGGCGTCACGGTATCCTGAGCTGCTTTAGCGGTTTGGCTGCGTGAAGGTTCGGGCACAAGGTGATAAGCAAATTATGTGCCTGCGTGAGAAGACCCTGATTGCTGTCAAGAGGGGTGGGGAGTAACTTTGTGTGGCGGTAACCCATTAAATGTTGTTGTCGACCCACGAGAGCATCGTTGACCTTGGTGGCGCAGGGGAAGTCAGACCGTCATGCTTGTGTGCAGTGTATTACAGATAAAGACAAAATGAATTGAAATGCGTGTGCGAGTTCATAGTGTTATGTTCCAAAATAATTACCAACAAGATGACACTTATGGGCTATCCTTTATTTCAGGGTTAGTCGTCCTTCACTCTACATGTTTTGAGGACGACTAACCCTGAAATAAAGGATAGCCCATAAGTGTCATCTTGTTGGTAATTATTTTGGAACAATTATAATGATGCACGGAACAATGAATGTAAAAAAAAAATAGTGTTATGTGTTGTTGTGTCGTATGTGGTCAACAGTCAGAGCTGTGCATGAATTTGACTCTGGGCATGTTACCAACCGAACACGCGTGAAGCGAGCAGTGGGAAGTGACGCAGATTTAAATGTTCTTGCCGGATGTTCCTCCTCAAGTTTAGCCCGGAGATATGGCAACCCTTACACTGTCAAGGCCAAAGCTGTTCTCGTCAGTCTTCTGTTCGTGCAGTTTGACGGCTGAACTTTCTTACGCTCTGTGCACGTCTGTCGACCAAGTGTGACAGGCCCTGCCCAGAAGAACGCAGTTTCTCTTGTGACGATACGTCCAGCACAGTGTGGCTCCCAAATTGAGAACCGAGCCCCTGTAACAGGACAGACGAGCTTCTAACCAAGGGCCGTCGAGGACCTTCCACGTCCTTTCCAGTTCGTCATTCACTGTCGATGCTGTATAGCTCAGCTGTTATGTCTTAAATTAACCATCGTCCTCATACAGTGAATGTGATTGAGTGAGGAACATTCCGTGCTGAGACAGTGTTCTTTGTGACGAAAGCGTTGAGGCCGAAGTAAGAGTGGAATGTGCCATTTTTTAGGCGATCAGTCGCCGGCCTGTCAGCGCGAAGGTCCGGTTTCGATCCCAGGGCGGACATTTGTGGTGAACAAGATGTGAACTGGGACAGGTTGGAACAGTTCGTGTGCCAGTACTTCTGTTTCGCCTGTCAGTATTGTTCCATCTCACCAATGCATTTTGCTCATCGTCACCATACGATTACTCTTGGCACAAAAGACAAGTAGGCGAAGCCTGAGAACCTGCAGACAGTAGAGCGCTCTTTCGATATGTGGGAGCCTTGGATGGAAAATGCTTCACGGTGTGAGTCAGAGGGTGTTCTGCGTGATGGACAGGCTGAGGTTGAAGATAGAGTTGAGCATTGAGGGTGTAATACAGCGTATCACCACAAGACGGCAGCACTTCATTGACGCTTAGTGTGCTCAAAGAATGACGAATGAGAAATGAAAGAGGCCGTGGAGAAGCGTGTGAATACAATGGCAGTCATATCTCGACGTCACTTGGCTGGTGAGCCAGAAGTCCTGACAGTGTGAGATGTTTGGTCTGCAGACCGATAAGAGTTTGTGGCAGCGCCGAAAACATGCAAATGAGGTTCGGAGAACAAGCAGTCGTCCAGGAAGCAGCACATTAAGACACAAAACAGTTAATTGGTATCGGAACTGCATAAATCGCTGGCACCAGTAAGAAACAAATGAGTGAAAGAAGGCGCTGTGCCGTCTGTGTGTATTAATGATTATGGTCGCCTGGCAACCGACTCATTTGCGTTCCAAATGCGTTGCGGCAGCCTCTGTGTGACGAATTTGATACCCTGTAGGAACGAGGTGTCGAAGTCATTCATTCCGCCGAGGCTGCTGTCGACGTCGTGTCATTCCAGATTGTTGTGAGGCTGGGTCTGAACACTAACTGTTGTGAGGCTATGTCTGAACACTGTTGTGAGGCTGGGTCTGAACACTAGATGTTGTGAGGCTAGGTCTGAACACTGGCTGTTGTGAGGCTGGGTTTGAATACTGACTGTTGTGAGGCTAGTTCTGAACACTGACTTGTGAGGCCGGGTCTGAACACTGACTTGTGAGACTAGCTCTGAACACTGTTGTGAGGCTGGGTCTGAACACTAGATGTTTTGAGGCTAGGTCTGAACATTGTTGTGAGGCTGGGTTTGAACAATGGCTGTTGTGAGGCTGGGTTTGAATACTGACTGTTGTGAGGCTATGTCTGAACACTGACTTGTGAGGCTGGGTCTTACTGTTGTGAGGCTAGCTCTGAACACTGTTTTGAGGCTGGGTCTGAACACTAGATGTTTTGAGGCTAGGTCTGAACACTGTTGTGAGGCTACGTCTGAACACTGACTTGTGAGACCGGGTCTGAACACTGACTTGTGAGACTAGCTCTGAACACTGTTGTGAGGCTGGTTCTGAACACTAAATGTTTTGAGGCTAGGTCTGAACATTGTTGTGAGGCTGCGTTTGAATACTGGCTGTTGTGAGGCTATGTCTGAACACTGACTTGTGAGGCTGGGTCTTACTGTTGTGAGGCTAGCTCTGAACACTGTTTTGAGGCTGGGTCTGAGCACTAGATGTTTTGAGGCTAGGTCTGAACACTGTTGTGAGGCTATGTCTGAACACTGACTTGTGAGGCTGGGTCTGAACACTGACTGTTGTGAGGCTAGGTCTGAACACTAGATGTTGTGAGGCTAGGTCTAAACACTGGCTGTTGTGAGGCTGGGTTTGAATACTGACTGTTGTGAGGCTGGGTCTGAACACTGACTTGTGAGGCTGGGTCTGAACACTGATTGTTTTGAGGCTAGGTCTGAACACTGTTGTGAGGTTGAGTATGGAAACTGACTTGTCAGATAAAATAATTGCTGTGTTTAATTCAGTCGCACGCCGTGCTGATATTGTTATTAGATGACGGTGGTTGTTAGCTTCACCCCTCGGCCGTTTTGTCTCCGGACTGGGTGGACCCCAGAGCCGATCTCTGCCCCAGTGACAGTAACACTGTATACCGAGTGTTCCACGCATCACCTCATTGTTCCGCGTGTGTTGCAGGCTGGCTAGGGGCGCTGTCGACTGCAGTGGCCTTGTTGGTGTCTCCCGTGACGATAGCCTTCTGCAGGCGCAAGTCAACCCGCGTAACAGCCGTGCTCGGCGGGCTTGTCACCGCACTGGGGTGTCTGTTTACATCATTCGCCTCGCAGTTTCATCAACTGTTCTTCAGCTATGGGACTGTCGTAGGTGCGTCGCGGTGATATCATTTTGACGTCGCAGTGCATTTGGGCTGTGACGTCATGTAGTGTGGTAGATAGATAGCAGGTTTTTGGAGGAAGCTGCTGCCTCCATCGTCAGGTAACAGCTTCCTCTGTAACTTTGCTACAGTACCTTTCAAAGTGCAGTGTCACACCCTGCACACTTTGCCTTGATACTGATCGTAGGCAGCCAGTTGGTGAAGAAGGCAGTAGGCAGTAGGTATAAGAGAAACTTCACCATATTCAGAGTGTCATAAAATGTGCTTTTTCGAGTTTACACTAACATTCTAGGAAAAAAACACTTTATTTACAGCGAAGATGCAAATTGAGTAAACACACACCAGTGACACAAGAGCTGACTGCAAAGAGGTACTGTAACCACAGTGTTGCCAACTGTCGCAAATAAAACTGCAGAAAACTGATTTTCAGACGAACAGTTACAAAGGTCACCACATTGCAGTCAAGTATGTAGGCCAAAATCCCACGCATCTACTATCTGAATGTCTCCCGTGAGCTGTTCAGCATCTCTGTTGTATATTTTCCAGTCATCTAGCTGTTCTGTTCATGAGTGAATATATGTGACAGTGGCAGTAGGGACATTTGGCTGGTTTATACTGGTAAGAGGTGGCTGGAGGGAATACAACAGGAAGGATTATGTTTTGTGCCCACCTTCTGTGACAATTTTTTATGTGCCCTGAGTGCATTGAAGTAAAGTTTAGAATGTCCAGCTGAAAGCAGAATCTGTTTGTAAAATGTATGTTAAAGATATGAATTATATAGGGAATATTTTATAACAGGACTGCTTGCTGTACAGCAGACAGCATTCCTGGTGCATGGTGAACAATGGAGCCTCCAGTTCTGCAGTGCTCAGCCCTGCCCAATCCTGCGTTAGAAACAACAAATATTTATTTAGAATTTTGATGGGAAAATCTCTTGGAAAGTTGGCAAAATGATACGGATAATGTTAAGATTGATTGTGCCACTGTTACAGGTATTGGTGTTGGCATGACACGTGACTGCTCCACGCTTATGGTGGCCCAGTACTTCAAGAGACGCCGTGAGTTTGTGGAAATCTTTATTGTATCAGGCAGTGGTCTGGGTATCGCTGTCATGTCAGCATTCATCAAGGGGGCCATAAGGTATAATTGTTACATTTATAGTAGGATTACTTGCATAAAGTACCCATAATTTTCATACAGTTCAGATCTCACTGTCTGCCCACACACGTACAGATTACACTTGACACAATGCGCAACAGTTGTGTCTGCAAAATGACAACAGCTCCTCAGAGTCATGGTAGATTAATCTGACCTTTACCTGCCTCCACACACTCCATACAGGATGAGGAGCGACCATCAAAATGTTAGTAGTGCTATGATAATTTTGCAGTGCTATTGGCTGGCGGCTGGGGCTGCAGGCTGTTACAGCAGTGGTGTTCCTCACCTTCATCCTTGGCACCTTCTACCGCTCTGCTTCGCTGTACCACCCACAGAGACGTGCCATCTTGCACCTCAAGAACCAAAAGCGCAAGATCAAGGACAAGAATAAGATAGATGACAAGCTGCCATTCTTTGACTTCAGTACACTGCGCAGTAAGACAGTACGAATCCTGTTGGTTTCAACTGGCATCAGTTCCTTTGGCATCAACACACCAATCTTCTACCTGGTTAGTGAAATACAATCTCTTAGCTAGTGTGGAGGCTTCATGTAGGTGTGCGGAACGGTTGTGGATATTGTGAAAATTGGCACATTCTACAGAGTGTCGTTAGTAGTTCTGACTGTATAATGGACTGGTATATTGTACAGGATGTTGTTAGTAGCTCTGATTGTACATTGCAGCAGTACATTGTGCAGGGTGCTGTTAGTAACTCTTTTCTGTATATTGAAGCAGTACATTGTACAGAGTACTGTCAGTAGCTCTGACTGTAATAATGAAGCGGTACATTATACAGGGTGCTGTTAGTAACTCTTGTCTGTGTAATGAAGCGGTATATTGCACAGGGCACTGTTAATAACCCTTGTCTATATTGTCTGTACATTGAAGCGGTACATTGTACAGGATACTGTCAGTAACTCTGACTGTAATAATGAGGCGGCACATTATACAGAGTGCTCTTAGTAGCTCTTGTCTGTATAATGAAGCGGTACATTGTACAGGGTGCTGTTAGTAACTCTTGTCTATATTGAAGCGGTACATTGCACAGGGTACAGTCAGTAGCTCTGACTGTAATAATGAAGCGGTACATTATATAGGATGCTCTTAGTAGCTCTTGTCTGTATAACGTAGTACATTGTACAAGGTACTGTCAGTAGCTCTTGTCCATATAATGCAGCAGTACACAGTACAGAGTGCTGTCAGTAGCTCTTGTCTGTAAAATGCAGCAGTACATTTTACAGGGTGCTCTCAGTAGCTCTGACTCTAATAATAAACTGTTATGGCGTGATTTTAATTCCTATTTATGTAGAGGGAGTGAGGAAAGCCACAGAAAACCTCAACAAGATAGCTGGTGTTCTGACCGAGTTTCGAAACTGGCACCTCTGGATTGGTCAGAAACATCACCACTTTAGTAGCATGCTGAATACCACTTAAGCCTGCATGTTTATTATCACTTCTTAAAATTGCATCGTACTAGTCATTTGTCCATCAAATGAACTGCTACAGTATTTATACACATCTCCATTATTATTGTTAATGAGCAGTAATGATTACATATAATTAGCATCAATGTATGTTTGTGAATATCTTTTAACATCAGTGACTATGGATTACTGTCGGTTATTATCCATGGTTATTGATTATTTTTGTGGGACTCAGTCACACAAGAAGGTAAATTATTGATTGTTATCAACTGTTAATGACTGAGGTATCAGTCATTCACTCACTCACTCACTCACTGACACACACATACATACACACTAGTAATATTCATGTAGGTCTCCACAGTCTCTGTTATCTGTGTTTCTTTATTCCTAAAGATATTAAGCCTGTCCCAGTGCTGGCCTGTGCCAGTTAGAGTAAAGTGTAATCTTTACACTCATTGTGCAGCAGCATGCCATCTTGTTGCAAGATGTGACTGCTCTACTTGTCATGTCATAATATGCAGTAACTACAAGTTAATAGAAGGATAACACTCAACTTAAAATAATTAAAGTTTACAATGTAATGAAATAAATTACTGGGAATGAGATTTCAATTTGCACCCAACAACCCTTCTACATTATCTGCCCATTATTTTAACATCCATGACTACTCTACATATTGGTAAAATTAAGCTGTAATTTTGATAGCACCTTTGGGTGTTCCCTGTTCCATCCATGGTATGAAGCAGGAAATATAAGATCTACATTCTGCCTGGTACAAGACCTGCAGGTGATTGTGTGATTGAGTGAGTCACACCATAGTTGTCTTGGCAGCGATGATTAACAGTCCGTGCATTCTGTGTGAGGTATGCAGTCTTGATAAATGAAGAGTTTTTGTGGTTGAGACAGCATGTAATCAATGTGAGGTACAAGCTGAGACTGAAGAAACAGTTGAGCATCAACCATTTAATACAACAGAGCACAGACAAATGGCAGCACTCCATTTGATGAAATTAACATTTGGGCTGGGTTGAGAACACATATATGAGCAACACCAGATTCCATTGAATAGCTGTGAGTACTACAGTACCCTGTCATATGGTGGACAGTTTATATATGTATATTAGATGACAGGAAACAGCTGTGAACTAAGATTTGTTTCTTCTTAGCTCTTATGTCAGTAGTATCCAGCAGTTGTGAATGTTTTGTGAATCGTGGACCAATATAAAATGTAGTATGCTTCCAAGGACCAGGCTGCTGCCTGTCTTTCGCAATGCTGTATCAGTAATAGCTCATATAACGTTCAGCAAGTAAGATAAATATGCCACATTAATGAAATGAGAAGTCTTTACAGTGTTAACTGTTGGTAACTTGTAGCACTGAAGTATCATTATTTTCAACATAATCACAGGACTCATTGTTGTCTGTTTCCCATCTTGACACATTCCACAATTATGAGGAGTGGAAGTGGCTGTTTACGAATGGCTGCAAATGCAAGGGCCTGATTTATACCATGACAGAATTTTTAAACGCATGCCAAGATGTAAGAAATGCATCAGTGTGCTCAGGGATTATATTTTAAAAATGAGGATATTAGGTGCAATAAATGAGCTGCATGTTATTTTGTAATGACTTCTCACTTAATTTTTATGACACAGGAAACGTTTTTTATTGAAAACCCTTCATCCTTGCACATCTACTTTGTTCATTTTTATTCAAAAGTAAATGTCTGTCTGCATAATTAAAATCAAAGAAACGTTGGTGCACAAGAAAAATACTGTGCAATGTCTGGTAGGTACAGCTGTGTGTCCTCATGATCCATGGATATTGAAGCAATTGTGTATGCAGGCACACCAGGTAGAGCAGGAGGGGCTTGGTGACACGGCCATACTGTTGCAAACCTACCTGGGGCTGGCCTGGACATTGGGCTGTGCTGCCTTTGGCTTGGTGGTAGTGCAGAACTCCGTAGAGTGTCGCATCGCACGCCAGTACCTGTGCCAGGCTGCAGTGTTTATGTGTGGGCTGTCTATCATGGCATTAACAGCAGTCCATGGCAACTATCATGGCTATGTCATGTTTGCATGGATCTATGGTATCTTCTGTGGAGGGTAAGTTTATGACTCTGTCATGACAGCATGTTTATGTGGTGCTGTTTTTATGTGTTTGTGAGGTCTCAGTTTCATGATGCTGCCTGCCATGAGGTTTATCATGTGTGACCTGATTGCTTCTACAGAAATTCTGGAATAGAGCATGTAATGCCGTTCCTGGTTCCAGTCACATTCCTTCTGTTAAACCATGTTCCTACAACAAACATTCGTCATTCATGGTACTTGCCATGTCATGGAAGGTGCACTTGTGCAAATACCAGCCACTTGTCCGTGTGACATAAGTTACAAAATTACAAACATCATGGCAACACCAGAGTGGTTACATTCCCTTCTCCTCCTCCTCCTCCTTTGTCTTCTTCTCCTTCTCTTCCTCCTTCTTCTTCCTTCTCCTCCTCCTTCCCCTCCTCTACCTCCTTCTCCTCCTCCTTTTCTCCTCCTCCTTCGTCTTCTTCTCCTTCTCCCCTTCTCCTCCTCCTTCTCGTTCTCCTTCTCCTCCTCCTCATTCTGCTCCTTCCTTTCCTTCCTCTTCTCCTTCTTCTACTTCTTCTTCTTCTCCTCCTTCCTTCTTCTTCTCATCCTTCTCCTCCTATTTCTTCTTCTTCTTCTTCTTCTTCTTCTTCTCCTCCTCCTCCTCCTCCTCTTTCTTTGTCACTACAGTCCAATGCAGACCTTTGCCTCCTTAATGGACCTCTCCCAATCAGCTACTTTTTTTCCTCTCTGTCCAATTTGTAATTTTGCATTTATTAATATCTATTTGTATACAATGCAACCATCTGTTTTTTGGTCATCCTCGTAGTTGACTTCCCTGAGGATTATTGTTAAATACTTGACATACATCTCTTTACTTAGCTCAGTCGGTAGAGCGGCTGACTACAGGCTGGACGGTCCGGGATCGAATCCCGGTGGGGACGAGATTTTCCGCCCGTCCAGACCGGCCCTGGGTCCACCCAGCCTCCTGTACAATGGGTACCGGGTCTTTCCCGGGGTAAAGTGCGGTCGATGCGTGCTGCTGACCACTCACCCCCTTCTAGTGCCGCGGTCATGGAAGAGTAGAGCTATACCTCTACTCACCCTCTGGGCCAAACTGGGCCTCTAACAGGATCACTTTCCCTTTACCTTTACATCTCTTTACTATCCGTTCTGCTAACATGACCAATCCAATTCAACTGACTTATTCTGACAAATGAAACTATATCTAAATCTCCAAACAGCTGCGTTAATGCTTTATCATATCACTGTCTCCAATTTTAATTTACTTTAATTCCCCCAGACATTCTTCTTAAGCTTCTCTTTCGAAGGTAGCCAGCCATTTACTGTTGCCTTCCCACAGCTTGTTTATTTTGGCTGAATGTTTCACTCCCATCAGTCATACATTCAAGTAAACGGTAAAGTTCACCATAGAACACGCCATGATGTCCCAGAACAGCAGTAGAATTGTAGGTGTGGTCAGCATTACATGCCAGCAACTTTACCCCTGGGAAAGAGACCCTCTACCCATTGTACAGGAGGCTCGGCAGAACCCAGAGCCAGTCTCTACAGGTGCAGAACACCTCACCCCCACTGGGATTCGATCCCTGGACTGTCCAGCCCATAGCCAGTCATTGTACTAACTATACTATCCCAGCACATGTCAGTCATAGGATTCGTCAAATAAAACATTTGTGGAAACTTTGTGATGGTCGGTTCTTGGTTCCCAGTACATTTGTCAGATGCAATAGTCATGGGAATGCAGCAAAACTCTCCATCTTTCAATATGCATGTCCTTAGGATTTGTTTGAATGATGAATTCTTTCGCCATGAGGAACTTCAGACTTTCAGATGAAGTGAGTTTTGTGCTTGGTGTTTGAGCTTTGAAGCTCTCGCAGTGATGAGTGTAAAGACTGTTATGTTCTGGTGTGTGGCAGCATGATGTTTCATACATATGTGACAGTGAAGGTGTAGGCAGCAGATGTCAGATGTCTCCACTTTACTGATGCCTGTCTTCATCAGACAACATGATGTCACATTCCAGAACACTGTGATATTAGTTCTCTCTGTCCTATTCTGAAGACTGTTATAGTTTGTGCCTGTAATGTGTTATTAAACCTCACAACTGAGGACACAAGAAACAAATTCAGAATTTTTAAATTGAGGGCACAAGAAACACATACAGATTTGGCTGAAGAGAAATCACTTGTTGGCTGTGGTTTCTGTGCAGGTATCACTACTCCCTGAAGATGTACACATATGAGCGTGTGAGGGCACGCAACTTTGCTCGCACTTGGGGATTTGTGCAGTGCTCACAGGCTATCCCAATTGCCATTGGGGTCCCCATATCAGGTGAGGATCGTTGCAGTACCTGGTATTTGCCTGTAGGATATGGCTTTCAGAGCATGTCAGCCAGAGAGATGGTGGTGGTTTTCACACAATGAGTCTGTGGGGGAGACAAACAGAGCTGCACTGATTGTTGTGTTGCACGCAGTGATAGTGAGAATACATTTGTTCTGAAGGAGTGTTTAGTGAGCTGGTGGGGGCTGGTGTACAGTCAGTGTCAATTTAAATGTAATGAAGTGGAATTTTAGGGGGTGGCATCTCTATTTTTTTCTAAAATACATTATAAAATAATATAATCTGACAGTGCACAACTGTACTGTAGCAACTGTAGAGTGCTACTACATGTTTTGATTACTCCAATGTGTTCATCATTAGACTGGCCTGTTAAATAGGTTCCTTTTTACACTTTGGGTACTACCATATATAAAATAATTGCTTTTTCACACTTTTGTACTACTACACATAAAATAATTTCCTTCTTCACACTTCAGGTATACAGCCTGATGATAGTCAGTGCAGAGTAACAAAAATGTAGCTGCAATCTAAAATTGCTACATTAAAATTGCACATTGACAGATTATATTCTTCGATCATGTAATGAAGTACGCAAAGGGTCACAGTACAGGTAGCACACAGCCACATCAGTGCAACATGAGACAGATTCAAGGCCTTTAAAGAAATGTGGGATATGAACACTCAGTGCCCAACAGCAGGCATTGTCGTTACTGCCATTTGTACTGACCAGACCGACACTGCTCCGTTTCAGGTTACATTAATGTTGGCTGCGGTGGGAAGGCAGGTTACTACTTCAGCTCCACCTGTGTTCTGGTTGGCAGCCTCACACTCTTCTTTATAGACCTGCACCGGTGGAACCTGGCACGGCATAAGCACACTCGTGCCAATGGCACACAGCACCTGTGTGTCTCTGAAACCTGCCCCCAGAGGAGGCGTCTCTCGTTCAGCCAAGAACCAGATAACAATGACCCTGGGGGTGGCAACATGGCAGCTCCAGTGGTAGCACTGGGGCCTGGCCTAATGGCAGACACAGCAGCAGGAGTGCCTCTGCCAGTAGAATTGCTGGGTGGAGCTGCCAACCTGCTGCTGGCAACAGGAGACAAGCCGGAGCTGACGTGCATATCGGAAGAGGGCATCGCAGACATGGACCTTCCGGACAACTTATTGGATGATCTGGATTACATAGGAGACTGCATTACATCATGTAACAAGGTGATGCATGTGAATCTGCCAGATTATGTGACCGTCTAGTTACCACACGACATCATGTGACAATGTAATTTGCTGATGTGTAATACAAATGCTGCAACCATAGTCAGAGAGTACACTATACTGATCTAAGTAAGAGTAGTCACTACTTCACTGCATGTGCTGGCAGTCGGCTATGTGGGCAACACTAATATGATAAGCAAGCCGACAGGAAGTGACTGCTGCTAGATGTCAGATTAAATACAACCCCCACAAAGAATACACATGGAGACTGTTTACACCTTGATACAGAGTGTTGCTTTGTGATATTGTTATTGACTGATCATCCTTAATGATGTACACCACTTTTATTTGAGCTTCTCCTTCAAATATTCTTGTTGACTCACAAGAACAGCTTTGACCTTCACAGTGGTGGTGCAGCTAGGAGGTCAGACAGATGTGAAAAATAACTGGTGTTATCTGGTTAAAAATATGTTAGACTGAAGTGTAGTTGTGTTTGTGTGTGTGAGTCATTACTTTTACCTGTTTTCTTGTGTTCTACCTTGTTAGAACTGTGCACAGAATTGACTATAGGTGACCAGTGGAATGAGAAAGATGCAGTGGTAGCAGCTGGTGTTCCTTGTAGGACAGGTGAGACCAGAGGTATGTGAACCTACTCGCACCATCAAGGTCAAAGCTGTTCTCATCAGGTGAAGACAGTGCATAACATAAAATAGAATTATTGTCAGAATTTTGAATGGTTTAAAATTGGGTTGTGCAATAGCATAATAACAAAGTCAGATTCATTACAAGCCTCGTCTTCTGTCTGTGTGCATTCAACACAATAAATCTGTTCATGTTACAGGTCGAGAACTACTTGATGTTGAGTGAGTTTGAGAACAACTTGATAGCTGAGATGCCAGTAATCCTTGATAGGAAAGGTCGGCGCTGGTCTCTTGCCAGGTAAGGACAGGTGATTCTGCAATCCTGCTATCCTGTAGCTCAACACAGCCTGTTGGTTGGTGCTTATCACTGCAGACACTAATCTGTTCCCAACTGTGCAGTTACTATGATGCTCAGAAAAAGTGAATTTATTTTTCACACAAGTTTTTGAAACATTACAACTTTTGGTGTTCTGCTGTGGCATGCGCTTGAGGTCTGCCCCTGAAGATGGCACCTGTGAAGTGCACCGAAACATTCATACTGCTTCAATGTATGAGGCAACCGAATATATGTAGTTGAGGGACTACAGTTTTAACAGCACCTTACCAAATGCAGTGTGTTGGCAGGGTTTATGCAAGGATGACACAAAGAAAATTGTCAAGCTCATGCTACTTTATCAGTAAAAGAGATTTTTGTTTGTCCATAGTAAGGTCTTGTTTAACATTAAGGTTACATTCCTGGAAATGGCAAAGTAGGTTGAAACAGTGTAGAAGAGAATATTTTATACCATAAGAATTAATCAAAATATGTGCCAGGCTGACATGTAAACATAGATGGGTATGATATAGTGTTCTCCATAATGGGTATGCCACAAAGAAAACAAATATCTGCACTGGTAATTAAAGAATGAACTGGATTTAAAAATAATGTGTCAGATATGTACATTTTAGTTTTATGTCTCCAAGCATTGCAGCAGGTTTTGACTGCAGCATTACAGAGAGTCCTGGCTGATTATTACAAAGAGCTTGCTATCAACAGGCTGTATCGCCCCCTCACCTTGCCCACAGTGGTGAAGTGTTCTAAAATGAAACTTGCTCTGAACATTGGGTTGGTTCAGGAGGACACAGATTGAGCTGGTCCATTTAACTTTACCTAACACCGACTTTCCTCTGTGGGTTGTTCACATTCAATTGATGATAATGGAAGGTTGATAAAATGTAGATATTTATTAATGCCTTGAGAGTGTCAAAGTATACCATGATGAGTTAGGGCAGACTGAATCATACATATCTAGTGTTTGCACTGTTGTAAAATTCAGTGCATTACTTTAATTTGCAGTAAAGTAGTATGACTTTCATGTGTTGGTATGTTCATTTTGGGACACTATATATACAGCTTGGTTTCTGACACAAAGGGTGACGTTGCTTCATGTCACAGGCAGAACACACGATCGGTAGATGAGGCACCTCCACCTGCCGAAGTGAAGACAGATGACGGAGACGCACCAGCAGGAAAGGGGAGTCACCATGAGACACGGCGGGGTTCTCGGGAGTTGCCCACATTTCGACCAACCAACCCATGGCGCCTCATGTCAGGCCCAAAACGAGTCATCACCGTCATCGACGAGGCGTCCGTGTGACAGAACTTGCAATAAGGATGAAGGTACAAGTAGATGCTCTGACAGGCACCAAGTGTCAGTGTGGTTGCTTGCACAAGATGCCATTTGTTTGAGGGAGAAAGAGGCAAAGATGTCCACATTTATGCTTCGGGAAATGTGGGGAATTAGAGTAAGCTCTGTCACAATAGCTGATCCTGTCATATGAACCATGGTTGCTGAAGTAGGGATCATTCATGACAGAGCTAATGTGGTCAGCTATCCTTGCAAATGTGATCTGAGGTTCTCATGGTGGTGAATACAGAATTATGTGACACTGTATGGTCTGGTGGATAGGTGCCAACAGTACAGAGGAACCTGCTGCCTTCATCTGCAGTGTAGGAGCTAGAGAGGGTGTGGAGGCAGCAGTGATGTACTGGGGCCTGTCCAACAGAGTATGCTACATTACACTGCAGCAGTGACATACTGGGGCCTGTCCAACAGAGTATGCTACATACACTGCAGCAGTTACATACTGGGGCCTGTCCGACAGATTATGTTACTTCACACTGCAAAGGTGATGTACTGGGGCTTGTCCAATGCAGTACACTACATTACACTGTGAAAGTGACATATTGTGTCCTCTTCAACAAAGTATGCTACATCACACAGCAACGTTGACATACTGGGGCTTATCTAATAAGTACACTACATCACACTGTCAAGAACAAAACCTTAATATGTCATGGCAGTCTGATGCTGGGCTTTACCTAGATCATGAAATGTCAGTGTTACCTAACTAACTGCCTTCATAGATCAGGGCCTTGAAGTTAACAGTTCCTCTGATAATTGAGGATTTCCCAACATTTTTGGCACCTGTAGGTAAATCACTATATTCACAGCAGCCCGCTACTTATTCCCCCTGGGCCAGATGAATCCATCTGCACCCTCCCATCCTGTTTCTTAAAGATCATTTGTAATATTATTCTCCCATCTACATCTGGAATCTCCAATTAAGCTCTTTCCTCCAGGTTTCACCACCCAAAATCTATATGTTTTCTCTCCAGCCCCATGTATGCCATACACCCTATCTATCCAGTTGAATGCAGTCCAAACTGTCACACTGTATTTAAGATAAACTTGAATATTAACTTCTCATCCACAGCTGGGTCTATCATATGGTATATTTTCTTTAGGTTCTCTGAATAACATTGTCTGTGCCTCTGTTCTCTCCCATGCATGTTACATGGATCATCTCTCACATCTTCTCGGTTTCATGGCCAAACCTTAGTTCTTGCAACATTTTGCTGAGCAGTATAAATCATGAAGCTCCCCGTTATGTGGTGTTCTCCATTCTCCTATTACTGCCTCTCTCTTATCCAAATACTATGCTCAGAAATTACAGTGGTATCCCCCAGGGTTCATTGGGACCAATAAAACTGTCACAAACATCAAAGTAAACTTTCAATGTAAAGTGCCTGTTTGGTTCCAAGAACTTAAGAAATAGCAGCAATAAGAATGTAGAGTGACTGAGAAAATACAGAAAAGTGTGCAAATTTGTTGTCAATAGGATTCCAACACTTTCAGGCTGCATTTAACAGTTGAAGACATGTCACATTCCACAAGGCACAAAAGTGTCAATGTCACTTAATCAAAGTTGGGCCTTGACTGAGCTGAGAGTGATCTTCTCAATGGCAGGACTCAGCAGCAACGTTCATGTCCTTATTTGTTGGAATCAGTCATGGAGGGTCAAGACAGTGTTATTAAAATGTGTGATAATGAAAGATTGCAATCTTGAACATCAAGGCCTTGCTCTATCTGTGCTTACCACAAAGATAATTCAGTATTGATGATATGAGGCCTGGAAGGGCCTGGTGTCTGGCACTAGCATGTCTGCAGCTCTGTTACTAAGTGTGTCATCCAGCCTACATTTAAGTTTACAGTGTGCCACAGCTGTACAAAATGAAGTAGCAGAGCATTGCACAAAAAAAAAAAAACAATTTTGAACACAATGTAGTTTTAAATACCTTCCAAGAAGATTGCAACATGTTTCAAGCAATACCACCTATCAATGGAGAGATGCTTACAGTTCAACAAGTGGTTTTGACCCATAAACATCTTTATGGTGGTCGGTATTGATTGATCATGCTGGAGATTGTTTAAATGTTATTTAAAACATGTGTGTCTGCTGTGGTGGTGTCTCTTTGAATGTTGGTGCAATGACTCAACTGAACATTCTGCATTGTATCTGGAAGTACCTTTGGCAGTGGCCAGATAAAGACAAACAAATGCAATGTAACATAATATTGTATTTTCAAACTGGGTTTTGTTGAAATGCAAACTGTAATGTCCTTCAAGATTGTTACAAGGCTGCTGATTGTGTCTATCTGGAACATAACACTGTGTAATGTGGTTGAAATTTACAGATGTTTCAAAGTGTATTGGTGCCACCATGTTCAAGGAGAAATAATGCTCTTGATAGGCACTGCTGTGAGAACCTCAAGCTGTGCATGGAACGTCCTCATGGCACACACTGCTGTTTGGTAGCCAGGGGGCAGGTCCCTTGGTTTTGCAGCCAGTGTCATAATGTGCTGTCATTTTTATATCACAGAGCTGGTTGTGTCTGTGATTTGTTTTGTTACAGTTGTTTAGTGTGAATTCATTTTTGGGAGTAAAAGTTTTTCTATACATTGTGTATAGTATGCCTCATGTGTCCTATGTGTATGTACTTACACAATTGTTTGAATTGTACTTTTTTGTGTGGTAAATTGTCTTGCTTCCTGAATTGCTTATCTGAGTAAGCAGTTGAAACAAAGAAATGGAAGTTGTTTATCTATAATGGTGTTGTGTATTGTTAAAATTTTAAATAACAGGCAACCTGTCGGGCCACAGCTTTCTGTGCACAGCAACTCAGTCTCTCTTTTCGAGGTGCAAGAGATGAAATTGTATGTGGCACCATAGTTACATTAAAATGCAAATTTATAAGTGCCTGTAATGTTTGTCACATGTCTGTGTTTGTCTCTCTGACATAACAGATAAGATCTGAGTCAGCAGAGTTTATAGCAATATGTCAGGAGGTGTGCATTACAATTTTGTCAGGAGATGCATGTTACAACTTAGTTGTCAGCAGCAACAGTCCATTGGTGATACCAAAAAATAAAAATAGAGACTGCTGTGTTTTACTTTTTCTGCTTTATTTAGTGCTGCTGACAATGTCTAAAAGTGTTACATAGTGTCGACTGTAGGTGGATGAATGAATACAGAGTGCTGGTTATCCCACGTGTACTGTTGTGGTGAGCTGCTAGTAATTAACTGCCTAAGCTGTGGAATGGCCCACATTCTGAAGTATTTTTCTGTGTTAATCTCCTTTCCCCTCCAGTCATCTCACTACTCTGTATACAGTGTTGTTCGTAGTGATAAATACTGCGTGGTGGTTTATGTCTGCTGAAGAATAATACAGCAATGAAGGGAAGTGTTGATTGCCAACATCCATGCCACCTGTAGGACTTTGTTCCTTAGCCTTATTATAATCGAATAACACAAAATATGATACGGCAGACTGCACTTAGGTGCACACTAAAATGGCCCCCATTATCACCATACCTCCTGAACAGGAGAATATTTCTTCAGTTGTGTAAAACATATGTACTTGATCAATGCCATTTTTATGCTGGAAATGTATATAAATTCTGATTTTCTAAAGGTCTTGTGACAGTGAATTAGTTTTTGTAAGAATGCTATTTTGGAATTGCCCATTGTGCAGCTTGGACAATGGACAATATCCAATATAATGTTACAATTCTTTCTCAACAAAATATTGCTCTTAAGTAGAGGAAAACTGATAATACAGTTATCTTTTTGTGAATACAAGAATGAACCATTGTGCTGCATGACAGATTACTCTCTGCTCACACTTTATCAATTCATCACATTTGTTACAATGCAGGATTGTATAAAATGTTAAAGAATCTGCAGGAATTACTGATTTTCCTTGTGTTACATTTGTTTAGTTGTTAAGTGTTGGTCTGTTTCTTGAGCGGAGATCATTACCTTCAACTGTTATGAAACTTGTCAAATCACAGCAGCATGTAATTTAGTACCTCGGTCATTCTTTCTGTGCCAGTGACCCAATGAAGTGGATTCCCTGTGGCATAGTAAAGCCTAGAGGCTGATCTGGCAACACATGGAAGTTATTCATGCATTCAAAGCTAGCATTACCATCTCTAGAATTTGATTCTTGTTCTGTGCCCAGATATCAGCTAAGGTGACATGGTTCGCACGATCGTATGACACATCATGTCACTCTTCTGTTATTGGAAGACACACGTGTACATAAAGTTGTGTTCTGTTGATAGTAACTTATATGTTGTACTTGCTGCTTGTGAAAGGACAGGGCACTCACCATGAGTGTTATATGAGTCAAGTCATATTAAAATCTTAAGAAGTGCCAAAAATTTGGGACTCTGCTACATGGAGCTGTAAGCAAAACAAGTCATTAGCATTGCTTAGAAAGGTGTAGGTTACTGTATGGTATCTGGGATCCAACTGAACAATGAGAATATTGCAGTGAGAACAGCTGCACTAAGTTAGGTGTTAAAATATTGCAGTATCTTCATTTGACTCACCTTCATATAGTTTGACTCTGGTAAGTGCATGGGCCTTCCCAGCAGAACAAAACAGTGTGATGTGTGTGTGTGTGTGTGTATGTACCTAGTGATAAACCAAACACATGTGAAGTGGAAATTGTGTATGATAATAAGGAATCATGGCATCTGAAATGTTCTTGTTTTAGATCAGCACTTATGTCTGTCCTGATACACTGCATCACAAAATATTTTTTTATAAATAGTGGACATTTGCTAAATTGGAGACAGTGTGATAATTCTAGACCATCCTGACCAACCAGGGCCACCATTTGTCTTCTGGCCTAAATGAAGTTTTAGATACTAATACAGTGTCAGTGACCAAATAAATGTTGTATAAATTGCAATAGAAGATAATTTTATATTATATTTCACATGATGCGGAATAGGACATCACTTTTCCACCTTACTTGTGTGTAGTGTGTTGGTAACAGTTGTGATATTTACTGTGGTTTCATCTGATGAGGCACATCAGTGCACACACCAGCTTTGTGATATTAACAAACTCAAGTCTATGCTGTTGCAATGAATATCTAGTCAATAATATCAGTAGTACACAGATGGAAGTGAGGTTGGTGACATGTGACAATATAAGCAGTATCATCCATTTGTACAGTTTGTTAGGGTGTTCAGTGTCTTGGTAGTGCGTCCATCAAGTGTCACTTTATATATATATTCATATTATGTTAGCAAACATCTGTCAGAATTTGTGTTGTTGGCATAACTCTGCTTGTGGTCCTTCCAGTGCTAGCTTACAATCAGGTGGCATGTACACAGGGACAAATCACCATGATGAAGGTGACTTGTCGTCACATGAAAAGGCAAGTTGCTACCTCCTGGCCTTTCACAAGATCTTGGAAGTATCTTGCTTACAGAAGGTCTGAATGGGTTAGAAACATTGGCTTGAGTTTCGACGCATTTAAAATCATTGCATCTATTTTGTCTAATGCTGTCACACATATGTCACTGGGATTTTAAGTAAGGTGGAGTCTATAGGATCTTAAAGAAAATGGGATATGAAAATTTTAAATGGGTTTAATTGCCCAAGGATAGGAATTCAGAAGCAACTTCTGCCAAGTGCAACAATATATCCATGATCTGCGATGTGCACACAGTGGATGTGTCAATGTTGCATCACAGAGGCAGCTGTGGTGCATCATCATGTGTGATCTAGAAACCTCAAGAATGAGGAGGCCATGGCCCATTTTGGGCCACAGTGCCACAGGAAACAAAATATGAAATATAAATTGTTGCTTCTTAAATATGTGCCAGTAGAGAAAAAAATTCCTTGGCTTCAGCCAGCAGTTGACTGAGCGCATTCCTGCGCCCATCTTAAATATGTTAATGTCGGTGTATGCTATGAATGCTGACAGTATGCCCAGGTGAGCACTGTCATGTGACCAGTGCTTGTGACACAGACAGTGGCTAGCTAAGGACCCAGGAAGAGGCAGACTCTGACATTTGTGCAGTAGGACCATATGGATAATATTTTTGTAGCAACACAGTTACTATATTTGTAACAATAAAGTGTGTAGCTTTCTCTGGTCCATCAGTGACTGTCATTCAGTTTACCTGGTCCATCTGTGACTGTGATTAAGTTTACATGATTTACCTGTTGTTTTACATGGGTGTGGAACGTGGTCTTTCACATTAGGGAGGATCACTGTTGATACAATAAACCAACAAATGCACAAAGGCTGCAACAGCTTTAGTTCTGCCACATGTTTCGTTTTGTCATCAGACCATCTTCAGGGAGCCAAAATACAATAATAAATTATCATAAAATATTATGATATTTATATTCTACAGTTGTGTAAGTTATGTAATATTATACTTCTGGTACTGAAGTTTGCTGGTGGATGCAGTGAAGTCTGAAGAGCATTAGTGTCACTGATAAGTTGCATGTTTAAAATCTCTCAATATGGTCAACCGTTACAGATTAACGTACTTAGTGTTGTGTGTTATTGTGTCAGCCACTACCATTCATATATTCCATGGCACACTCAGCTGAGCATTAGCTGCTTCTGTGATGTTACACGACACATCCATGCACTGTGTACACATGACACAAGAGATGTGTCCATGTGCTGAGCATTAGCTTCCTCTGTGATGTCACACTGATGTCCACTGTGGGCACATGGCAGATCATGGATGTATCGTCATGCTCGGCAGAAGTCGTTTCTGAATTCCTATCCTAGGGCAATTAAATCCATTTTAAATTTTCACATCCTATATTCTTTAAGATCCATTCTAATATCCCTGCAGTTTTTCAAATAACTTATTTTTTAGTTGCCTGAACCATTGCAGTGATGGCTGGTGGCATTTCAAACACAGCCATAGCCAAACATTCAAGTCTTTTATGATGTTGTCCTGTATGTTGATTATGAGATCCCTAACATGTGAAGGATCGTATTGCCTTCATCTCAGAAGTCAAATAGTGGCTGTTCTTGGGTTCCTTGGCGCTGAAGATAAAAGCACTATGATCCTTGAAAGTGTCAGGAGTTACCCACCCACCAAACACAGTGTCACACCCCAGAAGACTTGAAATTTCAGCAGCACCACTGTAACGACCTCTGATCTTGCACAGATATTGCCTTAAGTAACGTGGTGAGTGTTACTTGTGAGTCACTTTTGACCAAGGAAAATATGGGCAGGTAATGCTGCGGCTGTCTTCACACTGTATCACTTCATCAGTAATGTTCCATTGAGTCATATCAGTGAGAATGCAATGTGAATGCCATGTAACATGCATATAAATGATAAAAAATTCATACAAAATACTGGTAAATAAACCTGAAGGAAAGAGACTTCTTCAGATACTGAGGCATAAGTGGAAGGATAAGTTTGAACTGAATGTTGCATGGTGAAAGAGTGAGTACAAAGTGGGAGATTTGATGTTATCACAGTGATACTGCTGGGGATTCAGTCTTCTCGGACATGATGGTGTGTTGATGGGTGTGCAGTTAATGAAGTTTGCAAGGCACTACAGTTCTTTAACTTTGCAGCAACCACACACCCAGTGGCATAGCTTCATGTCCCAGAAGCGTTGAATCTTCTTTGCAAAGTAAATTCATCTACTGAGGATAGAGTCCAATGGTGTGTTTCTCTGAACATGGAAGTGAACCTTGCAGTTCTGCATAAATCAGAGAATCCTTTGAGTTCTGAGAAACAGTTTTCTTCTGAAAGCAAACTTGTACTGGATTTTGATAGCTGTTAGAGATTTCTCCCTCTCTGACATGACATGTTTTATCACAGTTCATGCCTCTAACTGTAGGCATTTTCAGAACTTTGTTCTAAACAACCGGTCATTGAGTTTCCCTCTTTGGGGTAGGAGACCATTTATCATGACCATACATATATGCCTATACGCATATAACCGTTTATCTTAAAAGTTTCAGACCAGAATCTTTTGTCTTCGTTTTGGCTAACAGTATAACAATTACAATGCGTAGACTATAACTTTGCCTGTTTCATATGGACGCAAAACTTGGGCTGACATTTACAGACTAACGTTATATTAAAAAATACTATGCTGAGGAAATGTGCACCGAAGAGAGACGTAAGGTTGATAATTTCTGGACTAAATGAACTATCAGCTCACCAAAAAAGAACTGCTGCAAGGAATTTGTTAAGGTGTGTGTAGTATCGGGACACTGGAAAATACTGCATAATGGGTAACTTCATCATTTGCACTTCTGACCAAACGTTATTTGTTTGATCAATAAAGATGAGAATGGCGAGACCTCTGGAACGCATGCGGGGCTAACAGAAATGTACACTGGGTTTTGGTGGTAGGAACCTCACAGGACAGAGACTGCTTTCAACACTTATATGTAGATGGGTGGCAATATTAAAATGGATAAAAAGGAAAAAGAATGGGGGGGGAGGGGCGTTGGTTGGACTGACCTGTCACAAGATGGGGGAAGTGAGCTAAGAAACAGAAATGATTGTTTGGATTGAATAAGGAGCTTGAATTTGTTGACTAGCTTAGGCACTATTTAACGTCTCTGAACGACTCTCCTCCGCATACTCAACGGTAATTGATAACGAACTACCAACCATTCCCGCGCAACATCCCAGGAGTTGTACCATTTACGAGACCTGAGAAATCTCACGGATCCAATCGAGTAAAATTAGTCGATAATACAGGGTGTTTCAAAAAGAGCTTTACAACTTTGAAAGCGTATAGAAATTTATACAGAGGACATACACAACGTCTTGAACTGTCAAAATGTAGCAAAACACACCGAGTTTTACCTCGGATAGTTATGGTTCAATGTGACTTCCAATGGTAATGCGGCAGACGTCCCACCTGTAGTCAGTCTCTTGCCACACGCTACG
>Ga0131853_10003357_pt1 | contig 28739 bp, 25 predicted proteins | sample TergutLab28metaG_FD_92764 | JGI IMG/M metagenome (GOLD analysis project Ga0131853, IMG submission 92764) | Labiotermes labralis P1 segment gut microbial communities from Petit-Saut dam, French Guiana - Lab288 P1 (version 2) (version 2) | ecosystem: Host-associated > Arthropoda: Insects >...
GCAACAGTAAATCCAACAATTCTTCGTAGATTCTTTGATGGTGAAGTACCGGGTATTGAAGAAGCAATGTTAGCAAACATGCACAATGCGGTTATTGAAGGTGAAGCAATAATCCCGGGTCATGTTCAAGCACTATTTAGCGGAAACACAGGTCTTACTGTTGTAATTGATGGTGAACTTCGTGAAAATGCTTCTGTAAGTGATGTAGTATGGTCAGCAGTTCAAGGATATATTAATTTTGCAGATTTTGCTGATGATGTAAACGAATTTGCAAATCGTCAAGTTCAGCAAATGCGTGATGAAATTAATTTCATGCTTGACATGATGGGCTTTGACGAATAGAGCTTTTTAGTTTTTGTTTATAAAACTTAATGCAGTTTTTGAGGGGGTTTGTGTGGCTCCCTCAATGATTGCTACATATTAAAGTAAAGATTCTTTTGCTTTTTGGAGGTTTGACATGAAAAAAATTGGTGCGTTTTTTATCTTATGTCTTGCAAGTGTTATTTCTTTAAATGTTTTTGCTTATGAAATGGAAATAACTTATCACGCATTTTTGCAGATAGATGAAGGGCAAAGGTCTGATGCACCGGAAGGTATAGTTCTGCCCATGTCAACAGTTGGTGAAATAATTGAAATGCCGGTTGGCTCTTCAGTAACTTTTGAAGTTTATGTAAACGAGCCGGGATTTTACTTTATTTCTTTTGAGTACTTCGTCCACGGTAATGCATTAATTCTTCCGGAAGGTCGTTGGTTTCACAATGATGTACACCCATACCGTGAACTTCGTCGTGTAGTTTTTCCGGTTTTGTGGAGACAAACAGAGACTGTTTTCCGTCGTGACCGTTTTAATCATGAAATCCCACCCTCACGGGAACGCATTGAGGAGTGGCATCATGGTTTTGTTACTGACCCAACAGGGTTGCAAGCCGAACCTCTTCGTTTTTTTGCTGAATCAGGGCTTAATACTTTTACTTTGGAAATTTACACAGGTTCAATTGATATTAAAAATGTAACTCTTGTAGCTCCAAGGCGTATTCCTACATACGCACAGTATCGTGCTGCAATTTTGGCTGATGCTTCATCAATCGGTTTTATACAAACTATTGAAGCAGTACGCCCCGTTTTTCAAAACACAACAACAGTTGTTCCCGGTGCGGACAATAGTTTCCAAGCATACCCATTTGAAACACACGGTCGCCCTTTAAATATGATTAATGAGCCAACGTGGGTGCTTAATGGAGAAGCATTATTTTATGAAATAACTGTTCCGGAAGATGGATTTTACAATATATCTTTCCGTTACATGCAATCAGACAAACCAAATGTTATGGTTTTTCGCACAATTACAATAAACGGTGAAATTCCTTTCCAGGAAATGCAAGCATATGGTTTTGATTTCTCAAATCGCTGGCAAATTCATACCCTTGGAAACGAGGATGGATATTTTAATTTTTTCCTTACAGAAGGGACTCATATTTTAGGTCTTGAAGTTGATGGAAGCCCGTATGCTTTTATTTTAGGAGAACTACGACGTATGGTTTCCGACCTTACATTTATGAATGTGGAAATGAATCGTATCATCGGTCGTGAGGTAGACAATCTTCGTGATTGGCGGCTTGAAAACTACTTTCCAACTATGGAAGCCGAACTTCGTCAAATGCTTTATGAACTTCGTGACATAGAGGCTGAACTTGTTGAACTTAATAATGGAAGAACAACTTCAAACCAACAAATTTATGTAAACATAGCAATACAATCTCTTGAGCAGCTTTTACGTCGCCCAAATGAAATTCCTCGTCGTTCAAACTTGCTCATGGAAGCTGGAAACTCTGTTGGCGGTTTACTTCAAATGACAATCCAAGATATGTCACTACAAGCAATGACACTAAATTTAATTTATATCCATTCAACGGATGTCACTCCGGAGTTTGAAAGCCGTGGATTTTTTTCAGTATTTATTGAGTGGTTTAGACGTTTCCTGGCATCATTCCGGCCACCGGTTGAAGTTGAAGGTTTTGCAGATGCACACACAGAAATTGATGTGTGGGTGACACGTTCACGTTTTCATGTTGAAACGCTCCAGCGTATGGCTGATACAATGTTTACACCACAAACAGGTATACAAGTAAACTTTAATTTGATGATGAATGAACAGCGGCTTACTTTGTCTGCTATTTCCGGCACTCCACCGGATGCTGCTTTTGGGGTAGGGGTTAATATTCCATACGAAATGGGACTGCGTGGAATGCTTCACAACCTCCGTTCTTTTGATGATTTTTATGATAACATCGGCTACTTTCCACCCGGTGCACTTCTTCGTACAGTTGTAGAAGATAGAGTGTATGGTTTACCGGAAACACTTGATTTTACAGTAATTTTCTATAGGCATGATATCTTTAATCATCTTGAACTTCCCATACCGGAAACTTGGGAAGACGTTGCAAATCTTCTCCCCGAACTACACCGGAATGGTATGAACTTCCAAACAGGACTTGCAGGAGCAGGTTTAAAAGGGCTTGGAACAACAGCACCGTTTATTTGGCACCATGGTGGGGAACTTTTTACACCGGACGGAATGAGAACGGCAATTGAAGACCCGGGAGCGGTTGCCGGTATAAATATGATGACAAGGCTTTCAACCCATTTTGGACTAAGCCGTGAAATACCAAGTTTTTACCAAAGTTTTAGAAATGGTAATACTCCAATTGGTATAGCAGGGTTTGACCAATATATGGAACTTATGCTTGCTGCTCCAGAGCTTCTTGATTCGTGGTCAATTGCTCTGCCGCCCGGTGTAAGGAATGAAGATGGCTCAATTAGTCGTGAATATATGGGTGTAAGCAGTACAAATATAATATTTGCCGGTACAGGCAACGAAGAGGCTGCCTGGGAGCTAATGAAATGGTATATGTCTGATGAAGTTCAAAAAGAATTTGTATTTCAACTAGCAACAACCTATGGGATGAGATTAATTTTTAACTCAGCAAATATTGAAGCATTTAGAACAATTTCAATTAAACCGGAAGATTTAGAAATTATTTTAGAGCAATGGGAGCAAATGCGTGAAGTCCAACTTGTCCCTGGCTGGTATATGCTCGAGCGTGGGCTAAGTTTCCTATGGAATACAGTAGTTTTTGATGGTACAAGGATAATGGATGCAATACACACTACTGCTGAAACTACAAATCGTGAAATTACAAGGCGTATGCGTGAATTTGGTTTTGTTGAAGGTACAACAGTAGTACGAGACTTCCCAATTTTAACTGTTGATGAAGTAAGAAGCTGGAGGGATAACCCATGAAGCTTTTCCCAAAAAGAAATAAAAGGGATTCGGGCGGAGTAAGAAATAACCCATATCTTTTTGCCGGGCCATATATGATACTATTCTGCATTTTTATTGTGCTTCCTGTTATGGCTGCAATTGGTTTATCCCTTACAGATTTTAACTCCTTCCAGTGGCCAAACTTTATTGGTCTTAGAAACTATATTGACATACTAACTGAAGATGAAGTTTTTATGCAGCATGTTTTGCCAAACACTATAAGTTTTGCGTTAGTTGTTGGGCCTGTTGGTTATTTCCTTGCTTTTTTGCTGGCATGGTCACTTGCACAAATTTCTCCAATACCTCGTACTATTTTGGCACTTTGTATTTACTCACCGTCAATGGCAATTGGAGCTGCTATGCAAGTAGTTTGGACAATAATTTTTAGTGGGTACCAAGATGGGATTATAAACTCCTTCTTATTGCAATGGGGTTTTGTCAATGAGCCTATACAGTTTTTGCAAGAGCCGCATTGGTTGTTTCCAATTATGATTTTGGTTTCAATCTGGTCTAGTATGGGCGTTGGTTTCCTTGCTATGCTTGCAGGTGTTTTAAATATTAACCCTGAATATTATGAAGCCGCATATGTAGACGGTCTTTCAAACCGCTTCCAGGAGATTATTTATGTAACAATACCTTCCATGAAACCACAAATGCTTTTTGGTGCAGTAATGGCTCTTGTTGGTACGTTCCAAGCAGGTACGATTGGTGTAATGCTTTCTGGCTCAAACCCAACGCCCCAGTACTCAGGTCAGCTTATCATGAACCATATAGATGACTTTGGTTTTTTACGTTTTGAAATGGGTTATGCTGCTGCACTTTCTGTTGTATTGCTCTTGATGATTTATATTGCAAGCCGCTTTGTATGGAAACTACTTGGCGAAAAGCAGGAGGTGTAACATGAAAAAGCGTAGACGAAATAAATTTTCAAGTTCCAAAATAAACCCAAGTTCATTTCATATTAGCCAGTGGAAATTTTATTTATTTTTAATTCCAATGGCAATGCTAATGGTGCTTCCAATTGTGTTTGTTATAAATCATGCATTTAAGCCAATGGAAGAGCTGTTTTTGTGGCCTCCAACATTTTTTGCCCGAAGACCAACTGTTGAAAACTTTACAAATCTTTTTCGTGTTGCAACAGGAGCTACTATTCCAATCTCCAGATACCTTTTTAACACCTTTGTTGTAACTGCCGCTTCAATAATTTTAACTCTTGTAATTAGTGTTGCCGCAGGTTATGCACTAAGTAAAAAAGATTTTAGGCTAAAAAAAGTTTTGTTTGAAATAAACACAATTGCACTAATGTTTGTACCAATTGCGGTTGCTGTACCAAGATATCTTGTGCTTGTACACATGGGGCTTATAGACACATTTTCTGTAAACATTTTGCCTATGGTTGTAACCCCTGTTAGTGTGTTTCTTATAAAGCAGTTTATTGATACAAACGTACCAGACTCATTAATAGAAGCAGCAAGGATTGATGGTGCAACAGACCTTTATATTTTACGGAAAATTGTTGTCCCTCTTGCAGCTCCGGCACTTGCTACAGTTTCAATTCTGGTTTTCCAAGGTGCATGGGGATATTCAGAAGCTTCAATGCTTTATATCGACAACGAAGCTTATAGAACTTTTGCATACTTTATAGGTACAAATGTAGTAGCCGGTGGGGGTATGCGAGTTGCAACTGCTGGTATGGCAGCAGCATCTTCACTTGTTATGTTCTTTCCAAACCTGATTATTTTCATCTTTATGCAAAGCCGTATCATGAACACGATGGCACACAGTGGTATTAAATAGGAAGGGGAATAAGTTTATGATTAAAAAAGTAGCTTATTTTATGATTTTAGTTTTGTCCGCTTCTTATTTGCCTGTTTATGCTTTTGAAGATTTTGAGCAAGAGTTTAGGTTTACAGACAATCATTCACTTTTTACGACCTTTGTTGGTGGTCCTGGTTTATATACCTTTAGTTCAATGAACGCTTTTATGCCGCAGCAAAATATAAATCTTGATGTACACAACCCAGAAGATTTTTTCATCTGTCAAGAAACATATACATTTTTTGTTGCCGACACCGGCAATGGTAGGGTTCTACATTTTAATCCAAGAACTGGTGAATCAGTTTCAATTGGTGAAGGCTTACTAAGTTCCCCCTTTGGTGTATCTGTTGATGCAGCCAGAATTTACATTGCTGATGCCGGTTTAAATGAAGTAGTTGTATTAAACAGGGAAACCCATGAAGTTGAACTTCGTATAACACGTCCGGAGTCACTTGTTTTTGGACGTGCAACAGGTTTTACACCAAGGAAAATTGGTACAGATGCCCGTGGAAGTATTTATGTTGTGTCGGACAATAGTCCAAATGGTATTATGCAGTTTAACGGAAACGGAGAATTTCTTGGATTTGTCGGTGAAAACCATGCTTTTGTTGGTTTTATTTCAAGAATCCAAAGAATGTTTTTTACTCAGGCTCAACGTGACCAGCTTATTGACCTTAGGCCTCCGTCTCCAATAAATCTTCATGTGACCCATGATGGTTTATTGCTTACTACAACGGTTGGACTTGGTGATACAGGTGTTAAAAAATTCTCGACAGCGGGTTCACTTCTTACTCATTTCCCCAGCCCATGGGTCATAGATGTTGTGACAGATGCTCGTGACAATCAATTTATGATAAATCAGTTTGGTACAGTTATAGTTTTTGATTCGCAAGGGCTTTACTTATTTAGCTTTAGCACGAGTACAGTTTTTTTTGAAATGGACGGAATCACAAGAAATCCTGTAGCAATTGGAGTAGGGCCAACAGGAACAATTTATCTTCTTGACCGTGAGCTTAGTGCTTTTACAAATTATGCACCAACTTACTTTGGAAACTTAGTTTTAGATGCATCATATTACCTTGCAAGAGGTATGTTTCTTGAGGGTGAGGAGCTTTGGAGACGTGTAGTTGAGGAAACTGCTACATTTTACATTGGTCATTGGGCATTAGGGTTTGCAGAGTTTAGGCATGAAAATTTTGAAACGGCACTTGATTTATTCCGTTTGTCATATGAAACTTTGGGACATTCGAGGGTGCAATGGCATTTAAGAAATGAATGGATTCTGGCAAACCTCCAATATGTACTGCTTGCTTTAATAATTATTTATTTTGTAAACAAAGTATTTAACTTTATTTTACGCAGGAAAAAGATGCAGCATCCATTACGGATTCTTGGAAGAAAAATCGCCTCTGTTTCTCCGGAATGGCTTCGTCAGTTTGGACGTGAAATAAAAGGTGCTTTTTATTTCTTAATCCACCCGTTTGATGCTGTTTATGAAATTAAAAGAAAAGAACTTGTAAGTTTTAAAACTGCTACAGTAATTTACCTAATCTATATTTTCATTTTTGTTTTAAACAATACACAATTTACAAATTTTATATTCTGGTTTTATATGCTTTTTAGTGGATTGCCGCTTCCAATCATGATTATTGGAGGACTTTTCCCTATTGCACTTTTGGTTGTGGCAAGCTTCCTTGTTAGTGATATAAATGAAGGTGAAGCAACATTTAAACAAGTTTATACCGTTGTTGCTTGTGCTCTTATTCCTTACACTCTTTTTACATTTTCAAGGGCAATTCTTTCAAATATTCTAACCATGAACGAAGCATTTCTTCATAGGTTTATTCTTTATGTAGGGCTTGGCTGGACTGTTGTTTTAATTGTAGTTGGGCTAAAAGAAGCCTATAATTACTCTGGGCGGGAAATTTTAAAAAATCTGTTTCTTACAGCGTTTACCAGTGCTTGTATCATTGTTGTAATTGCTGTTGCTGCCATGCTTGTTACTCAAGAAATCGAGTTTTTAAGGATTTTAATGGGGGAGGTGGCATTCCGTGTTCAATCGTAAGTTAAAAAGTTTTTGTTTTGCTGTTCTTAACTATCTTAAACGGCTTGTTTTGTTTAGGCTGATACCGCTTGGAATTATTATTTTAATTGTATACGGTTTGTTTTTGTGGCAGGAAAGCAGAAATGAAGAAATTGATTTAGTAGCAGCTGCGGCAAACTTGGCAGAAGTTGAAGCCAGTTTTCTAGGTCTTACAGGTCAAGAGTTTGCTACAATTTCCAATGGTTATGTTTCTGTGACTGTAAAGAGTGAGAACTTGGCAATGTCAATTACAAATGAGCAAACAGGTTTTGTTTGGACTCATGAAATATATGATGATAACATGAATCAGGTTTGGCAGGACTTTGCACTTGCAGGTATTATAATTGACACCCATTTTAACAGTCAGTTTAACAGGCAGTTTTCGTTTAGAGGAAATGCCGTTGTAAACCAAGTTAGTGAAACAAAAATTGTTGCAGATGTATTTTTTGATGAAGCCGGTATTTTATTTCAAGTTGAATATAGTATAAGCGGTGACACAGTTTCTGTTTCAGTTTTATGGGATTCAATTGTGGAAGCAAACAGGCAATTTGAACTTCAAACAATTACTCTATACCCATTCCTTGGAGCAAGCCGTGGAGTACAAGACGGTTTTATATTCATGCCTGATGGGATTGGTGCAATAATTGATTTAAGTTATGAAACCCGTGCAAGGTCACCGTTTAGTGCAATTGTTTTTGGTGATGATTTGGGATTTTACGGCAATGCAGTAAATGCAAGAGTTTCAGATTTACGTCCGCCTCATACAGTAAGGGTTCCGGTGTTTGGAATTGGATATGATGACCTTGGTGGAAACGCTTTAATGAGTTTTATCTCAAGCGGCTATGAGCATCTTGAAATTGTAGGTTATTCTGCCGGAGTAACAACTCCATACAACTGGGCAGGAGCGACATTTAGATATCGTGATGTTCATTTGATGGCACTACTTGCAACAGGCGCACAAATGAATCAGGAGATACCAAACAAAATTGATGTAGTAATAAATTTCACAGTTTTAAGCGGTGAAAATGCAAGATATGACGGTATGGCGAGACGTTTACAAGAAAAACTTATAAACGAAGGTATTTTGACACCACTTGACTCACCTCATGGGGACATGTTTGCAACGATTTTTATTGCTGACAATGAAAATGCGTTAATTGGAAGACACACAATAGAAGTTACAACACCAGAACAAACCTTAGATATTGCAGAAGCACTAAGCTATCTTTCACCCAATGGGATAAGAATGGAAGTCTTTGGCTTCCAAGATGGCGGATTAACGGGTGAATCACCACGACTTCGAGGATTTGTAGGCAGTGACTCCAGATGGAGGAATTTAATAAATAGTTTTAGTGGAAATGATTATTTGTTTTTCCGACGTGAATATACCCGTGTTTTTAATGGTGCCGGAGGAGTAAGAAGTTGGCATTTGGCTCAAAACATTTCCGAAGAAGTAATGGGAATGCACAACGACCAAATGCGTTCAATTCCTTTGCAGTCAATGGGTGCACCAAACTACGAATATTTTAGATTCCTAAACCCAACAGCAAGCTGGAATGTATTTGAGCGTGATTTAAACCGTTTTAGAAGAATGGGAATTGAAAATATCTCTTTTGTAAACATGGGGCAGCAATTAACTTCAATTCATGGCAGACACAGGCACACAAGAGGTGAAATGATTAGTTTTTATCGTGAATTGCTCGAACATGGTCAAGACAATGGCTTGACCTATGCACTTCACAATCCAAATATGTATTTGTGGGACAAAACTAATATAATAACTTCTATGCCGGTGACAACTTCCGGGTTTACAATTTTAAGTTATTCAGTACCATTTATGCCTATTTTACTTTCCGGTCATGTTGAAACCTTTGCAACAAATGCAAACTTGCAACCGGATATGCAAACCCATAGGCTGCGTTTAGTTGAGTTTGGTTTGCGTCCTTCTTATTTATTAACTTATGAATCCCCAATAGTTTTGGTGGAAGCGGAATCAAATTGGATTCATTCATCCCAATTTAGTATATGGGAAAATAGAATTGAAGAAAATGCTGAATTTATGCAAGATTTTATAAACGCCACAATAGGTGCAAGATTTACCCATCACAACAGATTATCACCGGGGGTTTATGAATCTTTGTATAGTAACGGTGTCAGAATAATTGTAAACCATACAAACAATAATTTTACAACTTCTGATGGTTATGTCGTTCCATCAAGAAACTACATTGTGAGGTGAGCCGGGTGAAAACAAAAAGAAAAAGGCGTATAGTCACAATGAGACGAAGACATATTTTTACAGGTATGATGTTTTGTTTGCCGTGGGTTGTTGGTTTTTTAATCTTCACACTTTATCCAATGTACGACACATTTATAATGAGTATGGAACGTGTGCGTGTTACCGGTATTGGTATGTTTCGTGACCATATAGGGTTTGAAAACTACATTAATATTTTCACTCATGACACAGCTTTTATTGATGCACTAACAACCTACCTGCAAGAAACACTTTTGTTTGTTCCGCTTATACTCATTTTTTCATTAATAATAGCAATGCTTTTAAACATACCGGGGCGTTTAAGAGGATTTTTTAGGACAATATTTTTTCTTCCGGTAGTAATTTCAAGCGGCCCGGTACTTATGATTTTAGCAACCGAGGGTGCTCTTCATTTGCCGGGAAACCAAGCTGTTATACAAACTTTGTTAAACTCAAATATTTTCCCGTTTCAGGTTTTGGATATTTTAATTTATTTGATTAATTCATTTACACTGATTTTGTGGCATTCAGGTTTGCAAATTCTTATTTTCCTTGCTGCTTTACAAAAACAGGACAATGCTTTAATTGAAGCGGCACAAATTGACGGTGCTTCACGTTGGGTAGTTTTTTGGAAGCTTACACTTGTGTCATTAAATCCTATGATTGTAGTAAACGGGCTGTTTACAGTGGTTATGCTTTCGGTTTTTGACACAAATCCAATCATCACTAAAATCCGTTCCGACATGTTTAATCCGGTTTTTGGATATGGTTATGCTGCTGCTTTAACATGGGTTTATTTTATCATTCTAATCATTATCGTTGCTGCTGTGGTTCTTATTACCCGTCGCAGACCGGATAAGGTTTATGGGGGCTAATCATGAAAAATAAAAAATTCAAATTAGTTAGCCTTACAAAACTTAGGCGTACAATTCCAATTAAAGTGGTGCAATATTTTTTGCTTATTGCATTTGGTTTTGTGTATTTGTATCCAATTATTTTTATGATTGGATATTCACTTATGGATGAAGAAGCTTTGAGGAATCAAATGATACATTTCATTCCCACCAGGCTTGATTTTTCAAACTTTACCGGTGCTATTGCAGTAATGGATTATTGGCAGTCTTTGTTTACAAGTATTTATGTATCATTGCTTCCGACCCTTGCTTCTGCATTTATTGCTTGTGTGACGGCATATGGGCTTGCAAGATTTAGGTTTCCCGGACGCAGCATTTTAATGGGGCTTATAATTGCTACATTTATTGTACCTCCTGTTGTTACTATGCTTCCGCAGTTTATGCTTTTTCAGGATTTGGGGCTTATTGGTTCACCGCTTGTGTTTATTTTGCCGGCATCGCTTGGGCAGGGGATAAGAAGTTCTATTTTGATTTTAGTGTTTTATCAGGTGCTTTCGTCGATTCCTGTTTCACTTGATGAAGCGGCAAGGATTGATGGGGCAGGGGCTTTGAAGTTATTTATAAGAATTGCTTTGCCGCTGGCGGCTTCCGGTTTTGTTATTGCGTTTTTGTTCTCGTTTATATGGTATTGGAATGAAACGACAATGACTTCTCTTTATATGGGTAATGCTTTAAGTACTTTGCCTATGCAGCTTTCACGTTTTGGTGCTACTTTTAATCAAATTCATGGGCAGGTGGGTAGTAATCAAAGGACGGTTGACCAGGCTATTTATATGGCTGGTACAATGCTTAATATAATACCGTTGCTTGTTTTTTACTTTTTTACGCAGAAGCAGTTTGTGCAGAGTGTTGAGCGTAGTGGGATTACTGGTGAGTAAAGGTTTTTTAGTGTTTTGTTAAGCGTTTGACGAGAGAAGAAGGCATAGGCTGTAGGGGTGGCTGTAGTTTAAAATTTCCGCTCAAAAGTCATGATAATTTCGCCAAAATCGGGCGAAATTCTAATGCCTCAAAGCGGAAATTTTAAACTACAGCCACCCCTACAGCCTATGCTTTCTTCTCTCTAGTTGGGTGCTGTAATTAAAAAAAATTAAGAAATATAGGAGACTGTTTTACTAAAAGCTAAAAGGGTAGTCTTAAAAAACAGTGATTATTGCCTTGGCAGTTTGGCAGAAACCCCTATTTTACGGACTTCTGCAATATTGGCTAAAAAGGGAAAATTTCAAGTAGTTGCAATTAGATTCAATTTGTTTGCATTAATGTGCCATCAACTTAGGCGGCAAATATGGACGAGGGAGCATAATGAATGGATACTCAAGTTGAGAAAAAGATAGGTAGCTTCTCTGATATTGGAACTACGGAAAAATTGATAACATACTTGGAATCTTCAAGCAGACGAGATAATGTAAAGTTTCTACATCACTACACAACACTTGATGTTGTGGTTAAAGCAATACGTAATAAAAGTTGGCATATATGTTCTGCAGAAAACATGAATGATTTACTTGAATTTAATTCTGGAGATTTGTTGCGTTGGAGGAATATTCTCTTTTCTAGCTTCATGGGGGAGAGTGACGAGAGCATTGCTATGTGGAGTATGTATGGACAACCATGGAGAAGAGGTGTGAAGATTTCAATTCCAACCAAACTCGTTCATAATTGGCTGAAAAATACGAAATGCCTTAACGAAATATCAGTCAAAGATTATTCTCCAACAGGAAACACTATCAAAATAGAAAAAGGGGCACTGAAAATGATTGCCGTATCCTACTCAAACTTTCAAGATGTTGAAAGCGAGAATGCACAAGTATTATCATGGAGCAATCAAAATAATCGCAAGTATCGCATAAACTCTGGTAATATTGGTGAATTAACAGGGTATGTAAAAAACAAGGCTTGGGACTATGAAAAAGAACATCGTATGATGCTTGCGCAGGATGATGTATTTGAAAGAGGCAGTATTGATATTCCAGATGACGTTATAGAGGGATTGATACTTACTCATAGCCCACTATTTGAAGGGAATTTTTTAGACGAATTATCTAAAGCTGTTGAACTGGAGGTCAATGTTAAAGAAAGTTTGTTTTTTAACAAGTTAAATATTAGGACAAACTGTGAGAGATGTGCGTTTGGTTACAAACTTAAAACGACTTAGCTATCTTGTCTGCCATTATTCGAACTACTGAAAGCACATTTCCACAACCGTCAGTTGGCAAATCGTCGTCACGACGATTCCAGAACTACCCGCAACTCCTTGATTTCACTCGAATCTCGAGTAAATGTTCGGGCTTCTTGAAAAACGTTGTCCTTTGCCTTGGCAGTTTGGGGAAATGCACTATTTTACTGGGTTATGAAATTTGGTTGGAAAAGAGAAAATTTCAGTTAGAGTTCGTTAATTGCTATTAGATTTGATTAGAGTGTTTTAGTATGCCGTCAATTTGGGCGGCAAGCTACTATGAAGCGAAATGACATTAGCTATTTTGTGTGAGTAGCGAATGATGCCCAAAGGGGGAAATTACATGAAATTCTTAATATACGCAGATGTACATTTAGGGAGAGTACATCCATGGCTTAGAAACTATCACAGCTCTTACGTTCAGGAAGTGTTGGCACAAAATGGCGATGTTAAAGCTGAGTCTATAAAGGCACAGTCGATACTTGAGGAATATCTTGATACATTACTCGTTATCAATAGAAAAGCCAAAGAGTTAGCTGTTGACCATATAATTAACCTTGGGGACACATTTGATTTGAAGGAATTACTCTATCTATCTTCTGAACACCCGCTGTACCGTAATGTCTTGATGAGTGATAAGCCGAGGGTTGAGCCACATGAAAAATCATTCTATGAATATATAAGAAAAAGATATAATGAACGCATAAATGAATATGAGAAATTTACTAAAAAATACTCACAAAAATTCAGTGAAATCTTTAATGGACACATTGTAATAGTGGGTAACAATGACCCACTGGAAATTACGTCAAGCCTGTGTGGTATGCAGTACATTACACAACCTACCGTATTTTTAGAAGAGTATCTTTTAGTCCCGTATCAGTGTGGGTGTCAAGCAAAAACTGACTATGATATACCATTAAATTGCAAAGATCTTATCAAAGTTGCGTTCACGCATGACGATGAAGACTATAGACGTAACAAGTTTTTGCAACATATGTCAGTTGACAAAATATTCTATGGGCATAAGCATAAACGAAAACTTCCTAAAACAAAAAAGGGGCGTTTTGTTCAAGTAGGCGGTTTTAGCTATTATGAAACAGGGTTCGTTGTATATGACGATTTCTACAATATTATCATAGAGTATGATTCCAAAGGATTTCAAGGCTTAACACATCAGTATTGATGAACGTTTTTGCAACCACCAGTCGGCAAATCGTCGTCACGGGCAGTCACAGAAGTCCCACAATTTCTTGATTTCATTTGATTCTTGAACGAATGTTTGAATTTCTTGAAAAAAACGGCTGCATGGGGACGGTTCATATGTCAATTATCAATCAAACAAATTTTGTTTCGTGCATATTATTTGATATGCACGATTTCATATGATATGATAATAAAAACTGGAGGCGATGAATATGGCAAATACAATAAATGTAACAATTAGACTTGACCGGGATGTTAAAGAGCAAGCAGAAAAAATGTTTAACGATTTTGGTATGAACCTATCAACAGCGTTTAATATTTTTGCTCGTCAATCATTACGACAAGGTAAAATCCCTTTTGAGATATGCGACCCTTTCTATAGCGAAAAAAATCAGACAGAATTAAACCACCGAATAGATGAAATTGAAGCTGGAACGGCAACTTTTGTTGTTAAAACAATGAAAGAATTAGAGGCTATGGAAAATGACTAGAGAACTATCGTCTAAAGATTCTGATGTCAACTCAGATTAATAAAGAGAAATTTGAGTATAACCAAAGGGGACAACCAAATGAATATAGTCGAAAGAATGAACTACTTTAATGTACCGGGCGTTAGTATAACCTATTTTAATAATGGGGAAATAAGCTGGAGCAAGCACTTTGGAACACTTGAAAGAAGAAAGGATAAGGCGGTAGATGATAACACCATCTTTCACGCCTGTTCAATCAGCAAGATGGTTACTGCATTGTGTATTCTTAGGCTGGTGCAGGACGGAAAATTAGATTTGTATAAGGACGTAAACGAGTACCTTTCATCATGGAAAGTACCAACCAACGATTTTGTCAGTAATAAAAAAGTCACGCTTGCTAACTTATTGGCTCATCAGGCGGGGTTTTATGATTGTGATGGTAGCTTTGGTCCATATAAGAATGGTGATAGCATACCAGCAGTTATTGATATATTAAAAGGTACAACTTCGTACAACCCCGAAATAGTTCATGCGAAGTATACTCCAGAAACAGACTGCCAATATTCCGATGCGGGCTACTGCGTTATAAGCCAAGTGTTACTTGATGTTTTGGGAGAAAGCGTGCCGCAAGTTGCCAAGCAGATTATTTTTGAACCGCTTGGGCTAAAAAGTACATTCTTTTGGGAAATGGGCAAGGATTCATATGACGAGATTTCTATGCTTGACTGTGCCGATGGACATGACAATAACGGTGAAGTAGTGGAAGGAATCAGAGCCAGTTACCCAAATATTGAAGGGGCAGCTTTGTGGACAACGACAAACGAATTGGCTAGTATCGTTATTGATTTGATAAAGTCATATCACGGCAAAGGCGGCTTGATACTGAATCAAGAAATGGCTCGATTTATGTTGACACCTTATGGTTGCGGTAATAAACAAGGTATTGGTATTTTTCTTGAAAAAGATAAAAACGGCAATCCTTATTTCTTTTCTCAAGGCTGGGGCGTTGGTATGCAGTGCAAACTTCGTGCTTATTACGAAACCCAAAATGGTATTATAGTAATGACTAATTCAGAGCCAGGAATGGAACAGGATAAGGCTTTGGTTGGAGATATTATAGAAAATTTATGTTAGATAGTGTTGTATGGAGTACATTTCTTTGATGTCAATAATAAGCATTAGTTAGACCATGACAAAATAGAAAAGGGGGTAGTTTACGAATGAATCAAGAGTATTGGGTTTCAATATGGGCAAAAAGGCGGCAAGATGAAGTTATCCACACTCCCTATAACTATATTATCCACGAAGATTTTTTAAAGCATATGGATAAAGACGAGATAAAAACTTCATTTTTGGAATTAAACTCGCTATTTAGGTATATATACAGTGATATAGCAAAATATCCTAAAGAATTTGGTATGCCGCTATACTCAAAAGATGAATATCGCTTGTTTTCAAAAGAGTGGCGAGACTCAGGACAAGCTCCGTATCGCCCTTTTATATTATTGTACAATTTACTTATTTGCGGTGAGATTATTTATGGTACCGGGGTAGCCGTTTCTATTCAAAAATATAAGGCTCTAAAGCCACCGCCAAAACATTTATCAGGCATAGACCAAAAAATTAGACAGTCACAAGTTTTATTTAAAAAATTAACTGATTATGGTTTTGTTTTTGACGGTCTTAAAAACAACAAGCCCGCAACTGGTGATATAATAATCACATATCCTGATAATCCGGCAATATTGTATTTACTCAAACATCTTGTAGATAAAGCTTATTGTGCAAATTGTCTTGAAGATTTTTTGTGTTGTCATTTTCGTTTACTGCAAAATGATATTAAAACTGTAGACTACGGTACTGATGTTGATATTATATCCGACAGGGTAACAGATGAGGAAAGAAAAATTGTTTGTGCAATTGATAGTCATTTAAAAGATAGAGGATTTTTTGCAAAACCGTATGGCGGCATTGAATGTCATGGAGTAGCTTACTACCACAACGAAAAAGATGCTAACTCAAAAAAACCTTACTCATTTAGAATTACTACAAGAGGTATGGATTTTGATGTGCCTGACGATTCACTAAAAAAAATGCGACTGCAATTGCGTATTAGAAATGTGTCAAAATGTGTTGAATATGTAGAGTCATGCCCTGATTCTATAAAGCAAATTTTTACCGAATATAGTGATGACGGCTGTGGAAACCGTGAACGTAGTTCATGCAAACATGGTATCGAATATGAAATAGATAATAAAAATTATTGGCGTTGTGCTTGTTGCCATGCAGCATTTAATATAAAACCCGAGTTAGCTAATATCCCACATTATATAAAGTTGGTAGAATTAGGCGAAAAAAAATAACAAATATAAGGAGATTGTAAAAATGAAAAAGTACGAAAAACTAAAAATTTCAATCATTGGGGCAGGGAGTGTGTCCTTTTGCCCATGCACACTAAACGACATTCTAATGAGTGACGTTTTAACAGGGATTCCACTAGAAATTTCACTAATGGACATTCGTGAAGAGGCATTGCCTCCGGCTGTAAAATATGCAGAAGCATCAGCAGCATATTTAAAACGCAGCCCAAAAGTTACATCAACAACAAAACTTGAAGACTCATTAAAAGATTCAGATTTTGTTATTACAGCAATCGAAATCGACAGAAACTATTACTGGTCACAAGACTGGCATGTGTTTAAAAAATATGGATTTAGACAAGTGTTTGGTGAAAACGGTGGTCCGGGAAGTATGTTCCACACATTACGCAACATTCCGCCACTGATTCATATCGCAAAAAAAATGGAAGAACTTTGTCCCGATGCATGGCTTCTCAACTTTACAAACCCGGAAGCAAAGCTTGTTGAAACAATCTTAAAGCTTACAAAAATTAAAACAGTGGGCTTATGTCACGGCACAAACATGGGTATTGAGCAAATTGCGGATATGCTTGAAATGGATGAAGACGACATAGCAGTTGACGCATGTGGATTAAACCACTTTGGCTGGTTTCAAAAAATTACAAACGCAAAAACAGGTGAAGACCTATATCCAAAATTAAATGAACTTGAAAGGAAAATGAACTGGGTAGAAAATTGGGACGGCTGGGCACTAAGCCGTATTATGCTTCGCACCTATGGTATGCTTCCATATCCGGGGACAAGCCACATTGGCGAATATATTTCATGGGCAGCAGAGTTTGCACCATATGCCCATAGTATGTACTTCCATGACCCTGCAAGCGAAAACCCATGGGCAAAAAAAGTAGCACCTCACAGCGAGTTTAATTTTGATGAGTATGGTGGAAAAATGCCACGCTACCCGGACGAGGGCAAGACTTTTGAAGAAATGGACTTCAACCCAGCGTTTCAGTTTGACCCAAGCCAAGTTGAACCTTCCGGTGAAGTTGTAGTTGATATTATTGAAGCAATGATTACCGGTGAAAGAGTCGAAGTAACTTCTGCAAATATGATGAACAACGGGCTTATCCCAAACTTGCCGGCAGACATGGTAATTGAAGTTTCAGCATATGCTGATGCAAACGGTATACATGGTCGTCAAATGGAGCCGCTTCCGGAGTCCATTGCCGCAATGATTCGCACACAAGCAAGTATTCATCAACTAGTAATTGACGCTTACAAGGAAGAATCAAGAAATAAACTTTTGCAAGCTGTACTTCTTGACCCTACAATGTCAAATTACTACAATGCTGTAACTGCAATAAATGAAATGTGTGAATTACAGAAAGAAATTTTGCCACCGCTTAAATGGTAGTTAATTGAAAAGGGGCAAACTTAAAATCCTTACTTCTCTATTTGACGGATTTAAGTTTGCCCCTTAAAATTTACTCATATTTTTGCTATCTTCACTATTTATTGGCATCTTTTAAGCACTTCACTCATTCAAGTAATTATTCCTTATCATTTTCAAATCGTTTTTTTAATTTGCGGTAGTAATTAGTATTGCTTTTATCGCCCTCATTATCAATGAACAAACAAAAAGGCAAGCTATCAGTTTCTTTGTGCTTTATCACACAAGCACAGCATTTTTTATGGTTTAAGCAAGTTGTTTTTGGGCAAACACACTCTACAACATTCGGACAAGCCATTAGCATTTACCATTACAGCAGCATTTGGATTTTTTTGCTGCGTTTTTTGGTTTAGCTGTTGCATTATCGTCAATCATATCAATTGCGTCACCACAACATTCCTTAGCACATATCCCACACTTGATGCATTTGTTATAGTCAATAATAATTCTACCGTATGGTGTGCCACCACAATCATACAAGTTATCACCTGTATCGCTGCTACAGCCTCCTACACAATCACACCCACTGCCTTGTCCTTTTTCCGTCATAGGTGTTAAGCCTCGTGATTCACGTTCGTCACAATTACATTTTAGGATTTTGTCCATAATCGGCTCGTCTACCTCAATATAGCCGATTGCATCTACCGGGCAAAGTTTGATTGCCATACATACATCTTTACTTGCAAAACATCTTTTCATGTCTACTTTTGGTTTCATTATACAATTCCCCTTAACTTTAAACTAAACAACATTGTAAACCAAATTTACTATTAAAACAATTTTTTCTTGCAGTAGTCAACAAGGTGTGCTAAAATTCTTTCAAGACTAGCAATGCAAAAAATATGTAACAAAAAAAGCAATAAAAGAGTCGCAAGCTCATGATTGTGTTCAAAGCACTTTCATGAGGAGTGTAGATGATTTCTGACCTCACCTACAAACACAGGGGAAACCCTGCCAAGCGACATTCACAAGTATACAAGATAACCATGCCATTTTCAAGTCCGGGTTTTGCAGCCTCCAGGACGAAGATGTGGAGTAGGTGTTTTGTTTGATTTTTCTGTGGGTGTTGTGGTTTATATCTCGCTAATTAATAATAATGGCGTGTAGGTGATGATGTTTTTACGTCCTCATTTACACGCCTTTTTGTATTGCTAGTCTTATCTTTTTAATGAGGAGGAAGCAAACGTGGCAGAAAAAATAGAAGTAGTAAAAGTAGACGAGTTGGGAAGAATTAAACTCCCAAAGCATATCCGTGAAGAATTGAGAATAAAGGAAAAAAACATTTTTGAAATTTTTACTTGTGATGGCGAAATAATTTTAGTGCCGATAAAAGAAACAATTTATGAACCAACCAAAAAAGGCTGGGGCAACTGATTTATATAAGTGTCAATTTATTTTTATAAATCTAAACTGTCTACTTTATCAGTAAATAAAATCCCATCAAGATGGTCAATTTCATGATAAAAAGTAGCTGCTAAAAAATCTTCACCAATAACTGTTACCTCGTTACCAAAGCGGTCAACTGCGGAAACAGTTATTTTTTTTGGACGAGCAACGTAACCTCTTGGCGCACCTGCTGAAATTGAACCTTCAAGATTTTTTGCAGTTTCATTGCTTTCTTCAATTATTTTAGGGTTTATTAATTCAATCACACCATCTTTTTCGAGTACAACAACAGCTCGACGCAAGACACCAACATGAACTGCTGCACAGCCATAGCCCCTTACCTTAATTAAAGTGTCACGCATGTCGTCAAGCAGTACCCAAAGCCGCTCATCAAATTTAACAACTTCTTTACTTTTTTTGCGAAATAACTCGTCATTAAAATTTGTGATATTTCTTATTGCCATTCAGGTCACTCCAATTTTTTATATAAGAAGCTCTTTTGTTGTAAAGTAACTTAACTTTGCTCAATTATACTCCTCTCATATCTCTGAAACGATTATTTATTACAATATAATCTGTGAAAGGTGTAAATAACGTTACTCATGATTAAAGTAAACTTATTCTTTAATCATCTGCAATTCACTATCTGAACCTTTCGCAAAATAATTGTATTTATTATACAATCCAATTGCGTTTTTATTCAATATATCGGCTGCTAAAAAGCCCTTTGTCGCACCGCATTCAACACCGTAGCGTATTGCTTGCTCCATCAACTTTTTGCCTAATCCCATTCCTTGATGTTCAGGGTCTACCGCAATTTCTCTAATCCATAAGGTTGTGCCTTCATTGTAAATAGAAACACAGCAAAAGCCTACTATCACTGTATGCGCACGAAGAACAATTACTTTGTTTTCACGCAACCAGTTTGCAAACCATTCAGCTGTTTCACCTTCAAAACCTCTTGATTGCAGCTTGCATTTTTGTGACAAAGCGGCAACATATTCACATTCATGCTCAACCAGATAATTACAATTATCAATATTTGTTATATGAATTGCCATGGTTGCCAAATTGTCGTTCCAAAAGTCAACATATTCGCCCCATTCCGAAAAGCCCAGCTTGCTTAGCGACAATGCATACTCTTTTGGAACAAAGTGCAAGCGTAACTTCCCCGGAATGTCGACTAAGATTTTTAACAAATCATTAAAAGTATTTACAGCAAAATAGAGCATTGACGGTGATTTTGTTTTGTCATGCAATAAAATTAACTTATCGTCATTGCATATAATCGTAGCATTTTTACAATCATCAAAATCAATATAATTCATGGATGTATATTTATATTTCTTTGACCTTTCGTGAATTTCGTTAAATAAATACTCATTCAGCACTCTTTCCACCTCTATAAAATAAATTTTACGCACGTATCACGCTTGGTGGTACATAAGTGCGCCCTTCAAGTTTGACTATTCAGCCAGTAGAGTTTTTATCACACCCCGATTGTAAACTCAACAGCGTTATTTCCACCCTTCACAGCTCATATCATAAGATATCGTTTCATCTACTATGTTTTTTATTTTCTTAAGGACACTGTCATTAATTCCCTCATCAAACTTAACAAAATCATTATCTTTTATATTTTGCCCCGTAAAAAATTTATACCACAATGAAGCAATTGCAAACCGTCCAAGCCCTAAACTAAGGTGGTAAGTATCAAGGTAAATATTTTGAATACCTTCAAGCACCATTTTTTCAATTAAATCACCCGATGGGATAATCCGCTTAATACCCACCTCATTAACCGCCTTTTCCGAGGCGGCTTTTATATTTTTAAACATATCTGAATGTGCTTTATATCCAAGTTCCACGCAAAGTCTTTCGCTTCCATTTTCATAAGCCCAAGTACGGTGGAAAACCTGTTCTGCCTGTGGTGCGTGATACTTTACATATTCCGATAAATGCTTTAAAAAAGGCATATAAGTATTATAATCAGGGCTAAAATGGCTTGCTTGCTGCATAGTAACAAAATCCCACTCGTCACTTTTTAATGCTTCCTTAATCGAAACATAAAAACCCGTTGACTTCCCATTAAAATCAAGTAAATAATCCTTATTGTCATTCATCATATTTATATAGTGCGTCTCCAAAGAACAACCGCCAATAAAAAGATTTACAACTTTAATTGGTATTTTTCCGGCTATAGATATTTCGTGCAAATACCTTGTAGCATCAGACGAGAAACTATTTCCAATAGCTAAAATTTTCAAACTAATCCCTCAATTTCAAAAGTGATTCTACGCTCTTCCTCATTAACTCTTGTGATTTTTATTTTAATAGCTGCACCTTGAGTTAAATCACTTACAGCTTTTTTTCCTTTTTTATTACCTTCAAAAATATTTTTTTCTTTATTAAAACTAAACCCAAACCGTCTCAAATTTGCAACCGGTACAAGCCCCTCAACTGTATTTGGAAGTATTACAAATACGCCCCAAGAAGTTACTCCTGAAATAGTTCCATTAAACACAAAACCAACTTTGTCAGCCATAAATTGAGCTTTTTTAAGGTCAGTTACTTCACGCTCAAGAGCTTCTGCAATACGTTCAGTACGAGAGCAGATGGAACTTACATTTGGCAAAATACCTGCAAAATTAGAAAAGTTCGCATTTTCACCATTTTCCAAAAAGTATTTTATAACCCTGTGTATTTGCAAGTCTGCATAACGACGGATTGGTGAGGTGAAATGACAATATGCATCGGAAGCAAGTCCAAAGTGTGATGGATTTTCGGGTGTATAATGAGCTTGTGGCAAAGCGTGTAAAATTGCAGTAGAAACTGCTGATGCTGATGGTGTATCCTTAACTAGCTCAAGTAGTTTTTGAATAGTCATTGGATTGCCACCAATGCCTATGTTTTTTGTTAAAACCCTAAGTCCAGCCATTTTTTCTGCACTTGGCTCTTCATGGGAACGATAAACAAAAGGTATTTTTTTATCAAGAAAAAACGATGCAATTGTTTCATTGCACAAAATCATAAATTCTTCAATAATGCCTGTAGCATCGCTTCTTGGATAGGCTTCAATGGAAATTGGTTTACCATCTTCGTCAACTCTAATTTTTGCTTCCGGGAATTCAAAATCTAAAGCACCACGTTTTTCTCGTTTTGCTTTTAAAACCTCTCGCAATTTATTCATGTTGTTAAAATATTCAAACCAATTTATATCATCATTTTTGTTTTCAACACTATCAAGTATTTCTTGCACTTTATTATACGACCATTGCTTTTTACTTCGTATGATTGATTTTTTTATAATCTGGTCAGTCACATTTCCGTCTTTGTCAATAGTCATGATACAACTTAGTGTAAGCCTATCCACATCAGCAAAAAGTGAGCAAACACCGCTTGAAAGCTTGTGCGGAAGCATTGGAATAACTCTATCTGCAAGGTATATACTTGTCCCACGCAAAAGTGCAGAGTCATCAATCGCAGTTTCTTCCTTTACATAATGAGTAACATCAGCAATATGCACACCAAGTTTATATCCACCATCCGGCAACACTTCAAAAGAAACAGCATCGTCTATATCCTTTGTGTCGTCACCATCAATTGTTATAAGAAGTTCATTTCTTAAATCCAGACGATTAGTTTCTTCCCCACCAACGACCTCATTTGGAATTTTTTCAAGTTCATTTAAAACATTATCATCAAATTCATAAGGTACGCCTGCTTTAATTACAAGTGTCAGCACGTCTATGCCGGGGTCATTTGAATGACCAAGCACTTCTGTTATAAGACAATTAGCCATTTTTCCATCGTGCCGTATAAGTTTTTCAACAGAAAAAATTACTTTGTGCCCGTCAATCAACCCAAAACGAGAAATAGTTTTTGGGGGAACAAGAAATTTAAAAGGTATTTTTTTATCAACTGGTGAAACATATCCTTGGCGGTAAAATGTACCAACCATCGGCAGCCGTTTATTGATTTCTATAATTTTGCCGGACATACGAAAATTGCCGTTTTCGTCAAAATCCCGTTTTTCATCAATTTTTATAGTAACTTCGTCACCATTTAGTGCGCCAAAAGTTAAATGGGGCGGAATAAAAACATCCGCCCCATTTTCACGCACTACAAAACCAAAGCCTTTTTCATTGCCAATAAATTTTCCAACAATTTTTGGGCTTTGTTTTTGCTTTACGATTTTTTTTATTTTTTTTGCCAAAACATCAAATCTTTCTTTATGTGTTAAAAGTTTGCTTCGCAAACTTTTTAATTTGGTACTGGTTCGCCATCAAGTTCAGCGTAAAGCGCAGCTAAATCATCATCAGTGCTTGTAGCTGGTGCAAGACCCATTTCAACTTTTAATGCACTAAGTTCATCATCAAGTGCTGCACCTCCACCGTTTTTATACAAATCGGCAAGTGCTGTTGCTTCGTCTTGTGGTACTTCGTTTAAAGATGAAAGTGCACGTGCACGGTCAAGCCTGTCTTGTGCTTGCTGCTCGAAACGAGAAAATGCTTGAAGTGCGCCTTCTGCCTTTGAGCCTGCTGCGCCCATTTGGTTAACACGCTCTGTAGCTTTTGCTACTGCAATGTTTGATTTAATTGTTGCTTTGCGTGAGCGAAGCCCATTTATATCTTTAACAAGTTTATCATGCATTTGACGCATTTGAACGGCATTTTGTTGTGCAGCTTCTGCAAGCTTTTGAAGTTCAACACCTTGTGCTTCAAGCTCGTTTTTCTTGTTTAAGAAAACACGTGCATGGTCTTCATTGCCGGCTGTTAGTGCTTTGCGAGCAAGATCCATGTTCTTTTTAACCTCAGCAATGTTTGCATCTGCTTCACGTCTTGTTCTTGCTTCTTCTGCCATAACACCTGCTGTTTCTTTTTTAACTGCTGCAAGGTCGTTTGCAAGATTCCGTAAAGTTTGGTCAATCATTTTTGCTGGGTCTTCCGCTTTGTCAAGAAGTGCATTAATGTTTGCTGCCATGATGTTTTTAAATCTACCTAAAATTCCCATTGTAATTACCTCCATTAATTATTGTTGTCATCATCACTATATAAGTTTGCGAGCCTTGAGGCTTCGTCATCTCCTTGTGGGCTATCTGCAAATGTGTCAAGTGATTGACTTAATATGCGTTCTGTTTGTTCAGCTTCAAGATTTTTTTGCTCTTGTTTCTGCTTCCACCAGTTAAACAACAAAAGTGCGAGTAGTAGTATACCGGCTACAATTATAACTGTCATCCAAATTTGGCGGTTGTCTGTTGGTTGCTCCATGATACGGTCTGCTGTGCGGTCAAAAGCACGGCTAAAAGCAGCTTCAACTTGTGGAAAATTTACAAAGTCTAAATAATAAAGCTCCACAAAGTCCATTAAAATGTCTCTTGCTTCCATATCCATTACAGATTGAGCCTGAGCTCCTGCCCATGTTGCCATAGCAAACTCTTCTGCATAATTTTCAAAAAAAACTAGAAGCACATGACCGTGGTCATCAAAAAGCCTGTGATATGTTTCTTCTGCAAATTGTATAAGTTGATTATTGCTTGGCCATGCATTTCCATTTATTTCATCAACAATGTATAAATGCGGACGAACTCCTGTTGCTTGTTGGAAATTTCTCATTCCTGCTGTAAGCACAGTTTGGTTTCCAATTACATCAAGATGGTCAGTAAAAAATCCTGTTGTTTCGTTAAAAAGTCCGGAAGCTAAAGGTTCACGTACTACAGTAGAAGTTGTGATATTTCTTTCTTGAAACTGGCTATTCCAAGTTGTTGGGTTAGTATTTAAATTGGTAAAAAATGAAATTACACCAATGATTAAAACAAGCATAAAAATTGCAAGAAGGATTGTGAAACAACCACAACCACCGCCTCCACCACCGTGATGGTGTCCGCCACCGCCAGGAACTACAACAACAGGTCTTCTTCTTCGCCAGCCCCAGCCGCCACCCCAGCCCCAACCTCTGCGTCTTCTTCCGCCCATCATCATACCCATTCCCATGCCCATACCAAATGACCCTGCACGTGAACGAGGGCGTGGTGCTGCCGGTCTTGGTGTACCTCCGCCAAAGCCGGAACCTGTTGAGCTTCTCCCTCTGCCAAGCCCTCCGCTTCCTGTCGAGCCAAAACCACGGACGCTTCCACTTCCACGACCTCCGGTACGTCCAAGCCCACTACCGCCACGGCTTCCGCCTGATCTTCCACCGCCGCCTCTTCCTCTTCCCATCAAACCACCATCCCAAAAAAGTTAAAGTTTCAATTTTGTAAAAAATTTCTCTAATATTTATATCTAAAAATAAAATAATATATTCATTACCACTCACATGAACAAGAGTGTGCCAAAGGCACACTTTGTTACCAGTCGAAAAGCTGGAAACTGTTAGCAGTTTCCTAGCATTAAAAAAAGGAGCGAATATATATGACACGTTTCACAAGCGGTTTAATTGGCGGAATAGCCATGGGCGTATTGGTTGGCGCAGGCTTAACCATGACCACAGATGAAAAACAACGTCGTCGCATGATGCGAGATAGCAAACGTGCGCTACGCAAAGCCGGAAACTACTTTGAAGATATGTTTGACCGTTAGTAACTTAAACTTTTTAAATATTCACGGCTTTCTTTAATTGCTTCAATTGAAGTCATTCCTACAGCGTTGTCAAGTTCTACAACGTAGCAGTTTACGCCAATTTCTTCACCTTTTTTAAGGATAGAAGGGATATCAAGTAGACCTTTTCCAACAGGACGGTCTTCATTTCCGGTTTCAACTTTTGTGTTATCTTTAAGATGGACAAGTGGGCAACGACCTGAGTATTTTTCCATATAAGACACCGGGTCTTGCCCAGCCATCAGTACCCAGCCAAGGTCAAGTTGTAACTTAGTACCGGGTGCATCATCTACTATTTTATCAAGTATAAGTTCTCCACTTTCAAGATTTTTAATTTCAAAATCATGATTATGGTAAGCAAAGGTTATGCCAAAGTCAGCACAAAGTTTTACTGCATTTTGCATTAACTTAACTGTGCGAGCGTAATCATTGCCGTTTGGAAGTTGTTCCTCGCCAAGATATGGTACAACAAGTGCTTCACAACCAAGGGATTTGTACATTTTCACATTTTCTTCTGCATTATTTTCAAATGTTTCAAGCCCAACATGTGCGCTGTAAGCTTTAAGACCAGTTTCATCAAGCATATTTCTAAATTCGCTTCCTGTAAGACCGTATGTTCCTGCAAGTTCTACATAATCGTAGCCTGCTGCTTTAATTTGTTTTAATGTGTCTTTTACATCTTTGCTCGCAAAATCCCGAACTGTGTAAAGTTGTACTGAAATAATTGGCATAAAATTACCTCCCAAGTTTTATATACGAAAAAAATATTAGATAGTTTCTAAGAACTAGACTAAGTGATTCAATAATATGTTTTTACTACGAAAATGTCAATAATATTGATAATAATCTGTTTTAATCATTCCATTAAAGAGCTTGCGTTTGCTACGGGCTCTTTTTTTATAGGCGGTTTCAAAAAATTCATCCGGAGTTATTACATACACATTCCAACTTGTTGGATTAAAAATTCGCCCAAGGGCTGCATACAGTGCTTCGGCTTCCTTTACCTGCCCAAGCCGTTCTCCATATGGTGGATTTACTATTGCCACTCCAAAATCAGAGGGCAAAATTGTTTCATGAACCGCTCTGTTTTCAAAAATTATACAGTCATCAACACCAGCAAGTTCTGCATTTGACTTTGCCAGTTCAACAGCATTTGGGTCAATGTCGGCAGCATAAATTAGCGGTTCATTGTCCACTTTCATTGCTGCATATGCTTTTTGGCGTTCTTCTTTCCATGACAAAACTTGCTCCCATTTTTCGGATACAAAATTTTTTGCAAGCCCTGGGGCAATATTTTTTGCAACCATTGCGGCTTCAATTGGTAATGTGCCGGAGCCGCAGCATGGGTCAAGAAATGGCAAAGCTTCTCCTCTTTTAAACCCGTTAAAACGAGCAAGTTGAATTAATGCCGCTGCCATTGTTTCCTTCATTGGCGCACGTGTGGCAACGGCACGATATCCACGTTTATGAAGTCCATTTCCAACTCCTGTTGTGTCAACAGTTAGGGTCACGACATCTTTTAAAATTGAAGCCTGGATTGTAAATTCTGCACCGGTTTCTTTAAACCAATTAATCTTATATTTTTGTTTCATCTTTTCCACTACAGCTTTTTTGACAATTCCTTGAACGTCAGGTACGCTAAAGAGAGTTGAGCGTACAGACTTTCCTGTTACTGTAAACTTTCCGTCTTCCGGGATTAAGTCCGCCCACGGTAATGCTTTTGTTTGTTCAAAAAGGTCGTCAAAAGTGGTTGAAGTAAATTCACCAAATTTAAGCAACACTCTATCAGCACTTCTCAGCCATAAATTTGCGTGGGGTATAGCTTTAAATATACTTTCCGGTGTAAACTCAACTTTGCCGTCAAAAGTTTTAATATCTTTGTAGCCGAGGTTTATGACTTCTTGTTTTACAACTGATTCTAAGCCAAATGCAGCCGTTGCTATTAATGTCTTCATAGTGTCTCCTTTTAGATGGGGCGCTGCCCCAAGCCCCGCCATTCCGCTGGGTGAAACCCAGCTACATTTCCTCGCTGTGCTGCGGGCTCGTGCTTTGCACGAGAATACTAAGAAAATAATCTATGACAATAATACATTAAAATGTCGAAAACAGAAAGGAAAATAAATATGTATACAGTAAAAAAAATAAATGGTAGGGCGAAGCGAGGTACGTTTGAAACACCTCATGGGACAATTGAAACTCCCGTATTCATGAATGTGGCAACAGCAGCAGCAATAAAAGGTGCAGTTTCATCATTTGATTTAAAAGATGTTCATTGTCAAGTAGCACTTTGCAATACATATCATTTGCATTTGCGACCCGGTGAAGAGGTTGTTAAAAAAATGGGTGGGCTTCATAAATTTATGAACTGGGATAAGCCAATACTAACCGACTCCGGTGGTTTTCAAGTATTTTCGCTTGCGTCTATGCGGAAAATAAAAGAGGAAGGGGTTTATTTTTCTTCTCACATTGATGGGCGAAAGATTTTTATGGGTCCCGAGGAAAGCATGAATATCCAATCAGCACTTGCTTCAACAATTGCTATGGCATTTGACGAATGTCCTCCATTTCCTGCAACAAGAAAATACATGGTTGATTCTGTAGAACGTACAACTCGTTGGCTTAAACGCTCGAAAATTCAAATGGATAAATTAAACTTAGTGGAAGATACAATAAACAAAAAACAAATGCTCTTTGGAATTAACCA
>Ga0131853_10003358_pt1 | contig 28731 bp, 26 predicted proteins | sample TergutLab28metaG_FD_92764 | JGI IMG/M metagenome (GOLD analysis project Ga0131853, IMG submission 92764) | Labiotermes labralis P1 segment gut microbial communities from Petit-Saut dam, French Guiana - Lab288 P1 (version 2) (version 2) | ecosystem: Host-associated > Arthropoda: Insects >...
ACAACCACGAACGTATCCAGCTCAAAACAAAACTGACGCCGATTGAAAAACGACGCCAGTCTGTTTAATCTTTTCCCCTGCATCAGAGGGGCTTTGGGGTCAGTCCGTATAACTTGGGGCTGTATGGCTACAGAGGGATTTTTAATAGTGCAGAAAATCCCTAGCCTCCTTTTCCAAAGGAGGTGGCAGGCGAAGCCTAAGGTCGGATTCAATCTTGCGCAAGGCTTACAAGCGGCAATCCTCAGTCAGCTTCGCTGACAGCTCCTTTGGAAAAGGAGCCTAGGGTCAAGGGAATCATTGCTGTCCCCTACTCCTCATAAAAGCCCTTGGAAATCATCGCAATACTCAATGTCTCCGACCAGCGGAACGCGTTCACCAGCATGGCGAAAATCGGTCGCAGCGACAAAACCCCAACGGGAATCCCCCGAACTTGAAAAGCCAGCTTTGCGTTTTGATACTCCTGCCGCATATGGGGCAGCAAATGGATAGCACAAAGCATCCCATAGGCAAACTTCCGCGGAAGCTTTGCATGTCTTTGCATACTCTTGATCAGCTCATACCGATCTGTCGTCAGGGAAAACAGAAGTCCAAGTCCAACAAAAGAAAGGAGCCGTGTCGCCATGTTGAGGCCGCTTTGGGTAGATTCCGTGGAAACACTCCCAAACCGCCCATCCGCACCGCCGCCGAATAGGGTACCCATCAGAAACAAGCTCGCCGCCAAGACCATGACAGGGAGCAGGAATTTCAGTGCCCGGAGAAAGGTTCTAGGTCTCGCGCCCATGAGCAGAAGCAGCATGCTCCCGGCAAACACCCACACATTCAGCCAAAAGGAGTGAATGAATGTGATAACAGTCGTAAAGACGATGAGAAATACAAACTTATAAAATGGATTGATCTTGGATAAAAAATCACTCATGAGATGCACCCTCCAATCGGATGATCTGATGGGAAAACTGTGCCGTCAAGTGTTCGTTGTGAGTCGCGTAAAGGATCGTCAGTCCCTCCCGCGCTTTTTGGAGGAGGAGATCCATAATGGCGCAGATGTTCTCATAATCTTGCCCATAAGTCGGCTCATCCAGAAGCAAAATGTCCTGCTCTCCGGCGATCATAGAGAGCACCGCCAAACGCCGCTGTTGCCCTTGGCTCAGGAGATAGGGAGAATAGTTCCGGTAAGGCTCTAAGTGGAAGAGGGCAAGAAGTTCCCGGGTGCGCTCATCTTTCCACGCCTCACTCTGATCCCCATGCCAGCGGTTCACGCTAAAGCGGATTTCCTCCCATACATTGAGAGCCAGAAACTGATTCGCCGGGTTCTGAAACACAATGCCGCACTTGGAAAAGACAAATTTCCGGCGCATTTTCGCAAGACTTTCGCCATTCAGCAGAATCTCGCCTTGAAACTTGTGTTGTTTGACTAGGGTCTTAAAAAAGGTAGTTTTCCCCGCACCGCTTTTCCCCACAATGGCGTTCAGACTGCCCCGTTCAAAAGCCATATCAGTATAGGAAATCTCATGCACAGAGAGTCCCCGCGTTGTGAGAGTTGGCGCGGACGGAGCGGGGAGCACAGGGGTCACATCGAATACCCGGGGTTCTGTGCCGTCCAGAGAGCGGATGTGGTGATAGACCCCAGCCCAAAGAGACACATTGTGGTCAATGGCGAGCACGGTAAGAGGCAAACTTTGAATCAACGCAATGATCTCTTTGGCACTTTCGGTATCAATGTTCGCAAATGCCTCATCCAAAATGATACACTGAGAACCGATTGCAAGAATACAGCAGAGGGCGCATTTCTGTTTCTCGCCGCCGGACATTGCATGGAAACTCTGCGTCAAAAGATGCCCCACCCCGATCGCGGAGACAGCCTGCTCGATCCGTGCGGCCCGCTCCGATTCCGGGACGCCGATATTCTCCAAGCAGAAGAGCAGCTCATTCTCCAGATGGTTCATACAAAACTGCAAATCCGGATTTTGGAACATCATCGACACATAGGAAACCCGCCGATCCGGGGTGAGGGTATGGATGTTTATATCCTCCCAAAAGACCTGACCAGAGGGCAGAAAGCCACAGTTTTCCGGATAGAGTCCCGCTAACACATAGGCAAGAGTAGACTTCCCGCATCCGCTTTTTCCAGTCAGGAGAGTAATCTCTCCAGCGGGTACCTCGAAGTCGAGATCCTGGAAGACAGGTTCTTTCGCGTTTTCGAAATATTGAAAGGTGAGACCTTTGGCTCTAAGCATCCAAATCTCCCCGATATTTGGCGGCAAGGGGATAAGACTTCAAAACACCGGCCTTCGCCAAGCGGTCTGCGAGGAACTTCGAGACAAGGCCGCCAATCAAGGTGGCGCTGAGGAGACGGATCACAAAACGTGTAGCAACAAAGCCAAAAGCCAAATCCGTCCACAGCCCCCGATACCACGCGAGGATGAAGCTCGCCACGGTCATGGAGAAAGCGGCAAGGAGTACCGTGAACAGATTCCATCGCTTATACCGGAAAAGAGCAAAAATCACCTCTGCACCGAGCCCCTGCACCAGAGCAGATACCACAACCGTCCCTGAAAATGCACTACCCATGAGTACTTGGATGAATCCCGTCAGCGTACCCACGATCAGCGCAACACCGGGTTTTTGCATGATATATGCCGAGAAGAGGGCGGAGAAAAAGAAAATGCCGAAAACAAACTCAATCGCAATATCTCCAAGACCCAAAAACGCGATCAGAGGTGTAATAGCGAAAATCACAGAGTGTACAGTTGCAAAACAGATGGCAGCAAAGAGGACAGAGATGAGACTTGCCAAGATCACATCCCGCAATTGCCAAGCGTATAGATTCCACAAAGATTTTTTCATGTCAAATTCTCCCTTGTTTATCGTGATTTCGTCGGACTGTTAATCGAAAGCGTGATCTGTAAGGCATACTGGTCGAGCTGCGCATCCGCATAGGCTAAGACCTCATTGAAATAGGCAAACAAAGCCTGCACATCTCCGAAAAGTTCCGCCCCAAAGGGCAGAGCGCCTTGATACAAACCATGTTGTTCGGCAAGATCGACTATATGGTTGACGTAATTTTCATAATTTGCAACCACAAGAGGGTAGAAAGCAAATTTTCCACGTACATCAAAGTGTTTGCTTATAGCATTTCGCAAAGACTGATTCGATGTTATGTCTACTGTGTTGAAATCGGACTTAGAAAAAGTCGCTTCCATGGTGACATGGGTTTCCGCATCATTCACATGGATAAAAACTGCCTGTAGGGCATCAATCACATGAATCCGCTTTCCCCGATAGGTGGTGGAGAGTGCGTCTGTCTGGCTCCAAATCTGGTCTAAGTTCACTTGCCCGAGCGCACCGAGGATCTGCTCTGCGTAATTGTCACACATCACGGAAAGCGAAAACCGGCAATCTGTCTGCATAAAAAAATACCTCCCCTCAGATTAAAATCCCAAGGAAAAGGTATGCACACACTAACACAAGGTAGAATAAAACAATCACTCCCTACGAACTCGACCAAGGGGTCAAGCGGCTCATGAGCCGGTTCTTGCAAGGCAAAAACCTCATCGTTGGCATTATCCAAATCAGGTTAGTGGGTTAGGGCAAAAGCCCCTCTCAGCCGCAAAGCAGCACCCCAGGATTATGAACTTAGCTTAACAGATTGTGATTTGTTTGTCAAGGGTTGTGGAGAAAGACGAGGATGCACTTTGTAGGGGGCGGCGACCTCGACGCGCCGTGGCTACCACAGCCTCCTTTTCCAACTGACGCCCCAAGAGTGAAGCGATTGGTTTGGCGGAAGAGGTGCCTATGGTGCTAAAGGAGGTGGCAGGCGAAGCCTGGCGGAGAATTCAAATTCACAGAAGCTCACAACGGGTAATCCTCAGTCCGCTTCGCGGACAGCTCCTTTGGAAAAGGAGCCTAGATGCCGTTCAAAGACTATTTGTCTTTGGGCGGTATTTTTTGCATCGGTATTACACATCTCACCGCCAAAACAATCACAGAGATCGCAGATAGCCATCTAAAATCAAGCTTGCTGCCACGGCGTCTAGGACTTGCTTTTTCTTTTTGCCTCTTTTTCCGGCATTCATCAGAATGTTGTCCGCCTCTGCCGTTGTGCGGCGTTCGTCCCATAGATGTATGGGGAGCTCTGTCAAAGTTTCCAGCTTTTCCTTGAAGGCCTCACTTTTCTCCGCTCTGGGGCCTAGAGTGCCGTCCATGTTTCTGGGATAGCCTAAGGCGATTTGCCCTACGCTTCTTGCTGTGGCTTCTGCAATGATTTGCTCTGCCAGACGATCTTGATCCCGTTCTGTGATGATCCAGGCTTCTCCTGTCAGAGTCCCTGTTGGATCAGACACGGCGAGCCCTGTACGGACGTCTCCCAGATCGATAGCCATAATTCTCATAGAGGCTCCCCCTTTTTCTTTCTACCTTACCTGATCTATGGCACATCGTCAAGCGGATTGAATTTTTGTGTGATTCTATGGTATACTTTCCCTATCTATTGTGAGGTGTACTTGTATGGATAACAAATTGCAAACTTATTTGGAAACATTCCGCTCTAAGCGGGTAACAGTACTGGGCATGGGGGTAAGTAACACACCCCTGATCCGGCTCCTTGCCGGTGTGGATGCAAGTATTACGGCTTGTGATAAAATGAGCCGGGAAGATTTGGGCGAGCTTGCGAAGGAATTTGACACCCTTGGTGTCACACTCCGTCTTGGGCAGGATTATCTGACAGGACTCCCTGACACAGATTTCGTCTTCCGCTCTCCCGGGATTCGGCCGGATGTGCCGGAGATTACGGATCTTGTCCAGAGAGGTGCTGTGCTCACCAGTGAGATGGAGGCCTTCCTCTCTCTCTGCCCCTGCCCCATCATCGGTGTCACAGGGAGTGACGGCAAGACAACTACGACTACGATTATCGCAAAGCTATTGGAAGAGGCGGGGCATACCGTTTGGCTTGGGGGCAACATCGGGCGTCCACTTTTGGGCGAGGTGCCCCATATGAGGCCGACTGATATCTGTGCCTTGGAACTGAGCTCCTTCCAGCTTATGACGGCGACCACTAGTCCGCAGATTGCGGTTGTGACGAATATGTTTCCCAATCACCTCGATGTACACAAGGATATGGATGAGTATATCAGGGCGAAGGAGAACATCTATCTCCACCAAGATGCCACCGGACGGCTTATTATCAATCACGACAATGAGATCACCGTGAAGTTTGGCCCCAAAGCCCATGGGTCAGTGACCTATTTCAGCCGTCATACAAAGCTTGACGATGGCTTTTTTCTCCTAGACGGCACCCTTTGGATGGCACACGGCGGACAAGAGACAGCAATTATCCGCAGATCTGACATCAAGCTGCCGGGAATCCATAATGTAGACAACTATCTGGCGGCTTTCGCTGCGACAGAAGGGCTTGTTTCCCCTGAGATCTGGCGGAAGGTTGCGTCTGAGTTCGGCGGTGTGGAGCACAGAATCGAATTTGTGCGTACACTTCATGGGATTCGGTATTATAATGATTCTATCGCCTCTTCTCCAACGCGGACGATTGCGGGACTCAGATCTTTTGACCAGAAAGTGATCCTCATCGCCGGGGGATATGACAAGCAGATTCCCTTTGATGAGCTGGGGGAAGAACTGAATCTGCGGGTGAAACATCTGTTCCTCACAGGACACACGGCGGAAAAAATCAAAGACTGTGCGGAAAGCGCGCCGGGAGCTTCTGAGAGTACGCTTACGATTACCCTCTGTGACGACCTCGCAGCCTGTGTGAGATCGGCGGCGGAGATCGCAGAGGACTTAGATGTTGTGATCTTGTCTCCCGCTTGTGCATCTTTTGATCAGTTTAAAAATTTCGATGAGCGGGGCAAATGCTTCAAGAGGCTCGTCTTAGAATTGGAGTAGGATTTCTATGGATTTGATCTCAGTTTTAACAAAACTTTCCACAGCCCACGGCCCCGCTGGATCCGAGAGACAGGCGGCAGAGCTTGCGCGGGAATTGCTTCTACCCTATATGGATGAGGTAAGCTTTGACACCCTCGGCAGTGTGGTAGGTACCCGCCTCTGTGGGAAACAGTCTGCAAAGCGGGTACTTTGGGAGGCGCATATTGATGAGGTGGGCTTTGTGGTTACAGGGCAGAAGAATGGATTCCTCTCCCTTTCCAGTCTAGGCAGAATTGATCCGCGGCTTTTGCCGGGGACACGACTAAGAGTGCTGACAGACACACCTCTGATCGGTGTGATCGCCTTTTTGCCGCCCCATGTGCTCTCGTCTACGGAGATGGACAAGGTGACGCCTCTCTCCGACTTGGTGCTTGATTTGGGTCTCACTGAGGAGGAAGCTAAGGCTATCCCGCTCGGGACACCTGTGGTGTATGATACGGAACCTCTGGCCTTTGGGGATGGTCTCTTCTGCGGCAAGGCGATGGATAATCGAGCCTCACTCGCAACGCTGCTTTTGATGTTGGAAAAACTGCCGCGCTCCCTTGATTTCGATTTAGTAATTCTTGCCTCTGTGCAAGAGGAACTAGGTATGCGAGGTGCAATTCCCGGCGGATATGCAATTGATCCTGATGTGGCGATTGCTCTGGATGTGACCTTTGCCCACACACCAGACACCTCTCTTGATGAAACCGCGAAGCTCGGCGGTGGTGTGGCGATTGGGATTGGGCCCGTGTTAGATCGCGGCATTTCAGCTAGACTGACAGAACTCGCGCAGGCACACAGCATCCCGCATCAATTTGAGATTTTGCCGAGCCGCAGTTCTACCACGGCAGATATGCTACAAGTCAGCCGAACAGGGGTACGGACAGCGCTCATCAGCTTGCCCCTTCGGTATATGCATAGCGCAAATGAGCTTGTGAGCCTCCGAGATATGGAGGCAGCCGCCTCCCTTTTGGTCGCATTTTTGCAAGATTTCGGAGGTGATATCCATGACGCTTAAGGAACTCTCTGCCCTTCCCGGTGTTTCTGGGGATGAGGGTGCAGTGCGGGATTATATCCTAAAGATCGCCCGGGTCTGTGGAGACGTATCCACAGACGCTCTGGGTAATGTGATTGTGCGCAAGAAGGGACTTCGTGATATCGGCAAGACTGTTATGCTCTGCGCCCACATGGACGAGGTTGGGTTTTTCATCACAAATTTCACCGAAGAGGGCTATCTCCGCTTCACTGAGGTGGGTGCAATTGATCGCCGGGCGATCGTGGGCAAGCGGGTGCTCGTTGGCAAAGACAAGATTCCGGGGATCATCGGCATGAAGCCGGTGCATTTGGCGAGTAAGGACGAGCAGAGCCGTGTGCCGGAGTATTCAGCTTTGTATATTGATATCGGCGCATCTAGCAAAGAGGCGGCGATGGCGCGGGTCTCCCTTGGGGATACTGCTGTTTTTGACTCTCCTTTCTTTGATATGGGGAATCATAAGTTCATTGCGACACGGGCGATTGATGATCGGGCAGGCTGTTTGGCGATGCTTCATCTTCTGAAAGAAAATCTGCCGATTGATGTCACCTTTGTCTTTACCGTACAGGAAGAGATCGGACTGCGGGGGGCACAGGCGGCAGCTGCGTCTGTGAAGCCGGATATTGCCTTTATTCTGGAGGGTACCACGGCAGCTGATCTGCCGGGCGTGCCAGCAGAGAAACAAGTCTGCCAGCTTGGCAAGGGTGTGGTGATTCCCTTTATGGATAAAGGCACCGTGTATGATCGGGGGCTTTATGCAGAGGTTACAGCCCTTGCGGAACGGCTGAACATCCCTTGGCAGACGAAAACCCTTGTCGCTGGAGGTACGGATGCCGCTGTGATTCAGCGTTCCGGTTCCGGGGCGCGGGTTTTGGGCTTGGCAGTCCCTGTGCGGAATTTGCACACGGGATATACTGTTGCAAGGATCGACGATTGCATGCATTTCCTGAACCTCACCCGGGCAATCCTTGCTGATTTGGGGGCAAATGCATGAGTGTGTTTTCCTTTTCAGAGCGGGTACTAGAAGTCGAGCAAGAGGCCATGGCACGCTGTACACCTGCCTTTGCGCAGATTGACCGGGTTTCGGAGCAGAATACGCGGCGGGTCTTAGAGGCATTCCATCGCCATCGGGTGAATGAGATGCACTTTGCCGCCTCTACCGGCTATGGGTTGGGCGACCGGGGACGAGAAGTACTCGACGCACTCTTTGCTGACATCTTTGGCGGAGAGGCCGGGTTTGTGCGCATCGGACTGGTAAGCGGCACCCATGCCATCACTGCCGCCCTCTTTGGGATGCTCTCCCCCGGAGAGACACTTCTTTACGTGACAGGTAAACCCTATGATACCCTCCATGGGGTGATCGGGCTGACTGGTACCCACCACGGGTCTATGAAACATTACGGTATTGATTACGCACAGGTGGAACCCACTGCGGATGGTTCGCCTGATTTGGAGGCAATCCGCCTCGCTGCAGGGGATCCTAAGATTGGTGTGGTTGCCATCCAGCGTTCTCGGGGGTATTCTACGCGGAAGTCTCTCACCATTGATGAGATTGCTATGATCTGTGAGACTGTACGGGAAGTGAATCCCGATGTACCGATCTTTGTGGACAACTGCTACGGCGAGTTTGTGGAGACACGAGAACCCCTCCAAATGGGCGCTGATTTGATCGCGGGGAGTCTGATCAAAAACCCCGGCGGCGGGCTTGCACCCTCCGGCGGATACATTGTGGGACGTGCCGACTTGGTGGAAGCTGCCGCAAATAGAGCAACTGCACCGGGACTCCAAGGTGAATATGGTGCTACTTTGGGACATAACCATCTCCTCTTCCAAGGCTTATTCTTAGCTCCTCACACTGTAGCGCAGGCGCTGAAAACCGCTGTCTTCGCCTCTGCCGTGATGGAAGCACTCGGATATAAAGCCGATCCCACTCCTCTTGCGCGGCGGACGGATATTGTGCAGATGCTCAGTTTTGACAAGTCTGATGAACTCATCCGCTTCTGCCAGGGCATTCAGCAGGGTGCGCCGGTGGATGCCTATGTCATGCCAGAGCCGGGATCTATGCCGGGGTATGATTGCCCGGTTATTATGGCGGCCGGGGCTTTTCATCAGGGATCTACCATTGAGCTGTCAGCTGATGCGCCTCTCAGAGAGCCGTATTCGGCTTACTTGCAAGGCGGTTTGACCTTTGAGTCCGGCAAACTTGGGGTGCTCTCCGCCGCACAGCTTCTCTTGGAGGACTAGACCAAGCCTTCCCCCTCATAAGATGGACTTGGGGGTGATTCTATGCGGCGTTCTTATCGGGTGGGTCTGTTCCGCTCTGTTCGGGTGACACTTTCAAAGAGACAAAAGCGAGGGATTCTACTCCTTGGTATCAGCTTGATTCTGCTCATTTTCGCACTGGGTGTCAATCGCAATCTGGTGCCGGTGATGACGGAGATGGCGGTGAATGAGGCAAATGAACTTGTCACCACTGCCGTGAACAATGCGATCACCGCACGGCTTTTGGATGGGAGCCTTTCTTATGCGGAACTGATTCATCTGGAGAAAGATTCCTCCGGCAATATTACCGCCCTCACGACAGATATGGCGCAGATCAACGCCTTGCAGGCGATGATTACCAACGAGGTGCTTGCCTATGTAGGGGATCTTGGTGAGACGCGGATGCGGATCCCCCTTGGGAATATACTAGGCGGCAGCCTACTCTCCGGCAGAGGACCGGGAATCGGATTTCGAGTAGTGACTTTGGGGAATCCATCCGCCACCTTTTCCAATGAATTCCTCACCGCGGGGATCAACCAAACCAAGCACCAGATTATGCTGGAGATCTCGATTCAGGTGAACATTTTAGTCCCGGGACACGCCACACAGGAGACGATTTCCACCCAGATGCTGGTGGCGGAGACTGTTATCGTGGGGGATGTGCCGAATACCTTTGGACAATTCCACTTTTAGAGGTGAATGATGGATACAAAAGAGAGACTACAAGCTCTGCGCGAGGAAATCGCCGCTCATAGCCACAACTATTACAATCTAGACGCGCCCACAATTTCCGATCCGGAATATGACGCCCTCATGAGGGAGCTGAAAGCCTTAGAGGCTGCGCATCCAGAGCTTGTCACCCCTGCCTCCCCCACCCAGCATGTGGGGGGTGAGGCCTCTTCCTCCTTTGCGCCTGTGACGCATGAGGTGCCGCTGGAGAGTTTGAACGATGCCTTTTCGCTGGAGGAACTGGAGGATTTCCACACCCGTGTGACAAAAGTGATTGCAGAGCCCGCTTATGTGGTGGAACCGAAGATTGATGGGCTGTCTGTCGCCCTTCGGTATGAAGACGGCGTGTTCGTTCAAGGCGCCACCCGGGGCAATGGACTTGTTGGGGAGGATGTAACAGAGAACTTGAGAACTGTCACAAATCTCCCCCAGACGCTCATAAACGCGCCGCCTCATTTGGTGGTGCGGGGTGAGGTCTATATGCCGAAGCAGGTGTTTTTGGAGCTCAATGAAGAGCGGGATTTAAATGGAGAACCTCCTTTTGCCAATCCCCGGAATGTAGCCGCGGGATCCATGCGGCAGCTTGATCCCACCATCACTGCCTCTAGGCGGCTTTCACTGATTGTGTTTAATGTTCAAGCTGTCACAGGGCATAGCTTCGAGCGACATAGTGAGAGCTTGGAGTTTTTGCATGATCTAGGTTTTCCGACGGTTTATTATGATGTGTTTTCTTCTATCGACGACTGCTGGACACGGATTGAAACTCTCGGTGAAAAACGAGAAAGCCTGAAATATGAGATTGACGGCGCTGTGATCAAGATTGACCGTCTCGCAGACCGGGAGGAGCTGGGGAGCACCTCTAAAGCGCCCCGCTGGGCGGTTGCCTATAAATACCCGCCGGAGCAGAAGCAGACTGTAATTCGGGATATTGTGGTTCAAGTCGGGCGGACAGGGGTTTTGACACCGAAGGCGGTGCTTGAACCTGTCCATCTGATGGGCACTACGGTAACAAATGCAAGTTTACATAACCAAGATTATATTGACGAAAAGGATATCCGCATCGGCGACACGGTACTTGTACAAAAGGCGGGGGAGATTATTCCAGAGGTTGTGTCTGTTCTCGTGGACAAGCGGCCTGCTGATAGTGTTCCCTATCATCTGCCGGATGTCTGCCCTGCTTGCGGCGCACCTGTGCATCGGGATGTAGATGGGGTAGCCGTCCGTTGTACCAGTGCCACTTGTCCGGCGCAACTGCTGCGGAATATTACACATTTCGCCTCTCGCGGGGCGATGGATATTGAAGGACTTGGGCCGTCTATTGTGGAGCTTTTGGTAGACGCGGGACTTGTCCACTCTGTGGCTGATTTGTATACACTTGATCCCGTCAAGATTGAAGAACTCCCCCTCATGGGGCAAAAGCGGACGGCAAATCTGCTCGGCGCGATTGAGGCGAGTAAGGTACAAGACCTCTCCCGGCTGATCTTCGCCTTGGGGATCCGGCAAGTGGGGGCTTCTGCTGGTAAAAGCTTGGCTTCTCACTTTGGATCGATGGACAAACTCGCGGCGGCTTCTTTGGAAGAGCTTGTCGAGGTGGGTGATATCGGCGGGATTACGGCTGGGTTTTTGACTGAGTGGTTCGCTGATCCGAGCTCACAGACGCTCCTCGCAAGACTGAAAGAAGCTGGTTTGAATATGACTGCCGAGACCAAAGCTTCGGACGACACACGCTTTGCCGGACAGATCTTTGTCCTCACTGGAACACTCACCCAATATACACGCCAAGAGGCCGGGGCGATTATTGAGAGGTTGGGCGGTAAGGTTTCCGGTTCTGTGTCGAAGAATACAAGCTACCTCCTTGCTGGAGAGAGTGCGGGGAGTAAACTTGACAAGGCAAAAAGTCTTGGCGTCACTGTGATTAGCGAGGCTGAATTTGAACAAATGACTTCATAAGGAGACGATATATCATGCAGATTTCTATTTTAGGCAGCGGCGGTTGGGGGACGGCTCTTGGACTATTGCTCCATGAGCTTGGTCACAGGATTACCCTCTGGTCAAAGTTTCCGGAAGAGGCGGATGTCTTGCGGGAGACGCGACAAAATCGCTATCTGCCCGGTGTTGACCTGCCTGCTGATCTGATCTTCATGTCGGATCTCGCTTGTGTGGAAGAGGCGGAGCTTGTTGTCCTTGCTGTGCCCTCTTTTGTAGTCCGGGAAACCTTTGCAGCGATCTCTGGCCGACTGAAGGCAAACACGCCTGTGGTGATTGTCTCTAAGGGCATTGAGCACAGCACAAGTCAGACTTTCTTCGAAGTCGGGCGGGACGAGCTGGGTGGTGAACATCCCCTTGCGATCCTATCAGGACCCTCTCATGCGGAAGAGGTTTCTCGCGGGGTTCCAACAGCTTGCGTGGCGGCTTCTGACTCTGCCTCTGTAGCAGAGCTTGTGCAGGATACTTTTATGTGCGAACGCTTCCGGGTCTATACGAGTACAGATATCATCGGCGTAGAACTTGGCGGAGCGCTGAAGAATATCATCGCCCTAGCCGCTGGGATTTCAGACGGGCTCGGTTTTGGGGACAACACAATCGCTGCTCTCATGACCCGGGGGCTCGATGAAATGGCTACCCTTGCAGTCTCTCAAGGCGGTACGCGGGAGACTTTGGCAGGGCTCACCGGGCTTGGGGATTTGATTGTGACCTGTACATCAAAACACTCCCGCAATCGCCGGGCAGGGCAATACATTGGACAGGGGTGTACGGTGGAAGAAGCCATGGAAAAAGTCGGCGCTGTGGTGGAGGGTTACTATGCCACCGCCGCCGCGGTGGAACTTGCCCGGCCCACTGGAATATCGATTCCCATTATACAAGAGCTTTACAAGGTGTTATATGAAGGCAAATGCCCTCGCTTGGTGCTCAAAGATCTCATGAGCCGTTCGAAGCGGGCGGAGTATGGGGATTCGGCTTCAGCAAAATGGGTTTTGTCTGACGCATAGGAGGGTTTCATCATGCTGGAACTCCTTTGGATTTTCCCCCTATATTCCTTCCTCGGCTGGTGTCTTGAGGTTATATATGCCGCTGTGAAAACAGGGAAGTTTGTGAATCGGGGCTTCCTCAATGGGGGGCTTTGCCCGATTTATGGCGTAGGAGCTGTTGTCCTCATTCCGCTTCTCCAACCGATCTCCTATAGCTTGCCGCTCCTCTTTCTCGGTGCTGTGGTGGTCGCCAGCCTGTTGGAACTTGTTGGGGGCTTTCTACTCAAACAATTGTTTCACATCTCTTGGTGGGATTACTCACAGAACCGCTTCAATATCGGCGGGTATATTTGCCTCCAATTCAGCCTCATCTGGGGCGTTTTCGGTGTGATTTTGGTGCAGGTGATCCAGCCGCCTTTGGCTTATGTGGCCTCCCTCGTCCCGCTCCCCTTGCTCACTGTGATCTTGGTGCTGTTTTACATCTATTTTGTTTTAGATGTCACCATCACGGTGCTCTCTGTCCTGAAACTCAATCGGGATTTGCAGGAGATTACACGCCTTGCCCATCTGATCCGTAAGAGCGGCGATGTACTGGCAGAGGGGCTCACCCTCCCCACCCTGCAAGCGGCGGAGCGGATCCGCGCTTTGGAGCTTCCCGAAAAAGCCCGTGCCGGGCGAGGGCGTTTGCAGACACGGCTTGAGGATTTTGAGCGGCTCAATGCCCTCTTAGCCAAACGCAGTGCTGTCCGGGAGCGTTTACTTCGGGCCTTCCCGAATATGAAGAATCTGCGGCATAATGCTGCCCTCCATGAGATGCGGCAATGGATTCGGGAGCGTGTGAGTCGGCGGAAATAGGAGTATGGGAAAAGCCGCCGGAGAATCGGCGGCTTTTTGTTTGGTATATGGGATTCTTAGGCTCCTTTCGCAAAGGAGGCTTTGGCCTCTCCTTATTTTGCTCGATGAAACCTATCTAATTCGGATTTCCAGCGGTGTTTCCAGCGGTACCGTATCTGTGCCCATCCACTCCATACCAATCCATTCCACCCCTGTAATCACTAAGGTCAGATGCTCACTTTCGGTAAAAAACGCGGTCTCTAAAAAGTGATCTTCCATCCGCCAAGGGCCCTCACGCCCATCTCCTCCGGCGGGGAGATTGATGAGACCGGCTTCCGGGGCAGGTGGATCAAACCGTTCACCCCACTCGTTTACCATATGGAAGACAAGCCGCTGTAGCTGTTCTGTATTGTTCTCCCAATCCGCTTCGATATTCACGCGGGTGTGGGCAGGATTGAGTTCAACAATCGTGATCGTCAGACGCTGACCGTCTAACACAAACTCGTAGTCTACAGGGATGACCTCCTGTTGCCCGGTGAATGCCTCGTCAATTCGGATAGTAAAGCTGTATTCTCCAATGAGGCGGCCGCGAAATGCCTCGGTGCAGTTATCGGCGAACACTTCGCCCTCCCAAATAACAACGGGGGGAACCAGCTCATCAAATCCAATCGTTGTCTTGCGAGTGATGCCATTTCCTATCTGCTGGTTCAAGCCCAAAAACAGCGTTGCCCAAATCCACTCATCCTCATGTGCCTCGACAACTTCCGCGCCACGCGCACTGACACTGATCTCAAGATTGAAGGAGATTGGCGAGTCCAGTGTGTAGAAAATATGCAGTTGCTGTCCGTCTACGATGATGTGCTCAATCCGCATCACAACATCATCTATTGTATGCTCCAAACCAAGGGATTGCACAAACTCCTGCTCCACTGCCTCAGTCAGGGAGGGTGAAAAGGATACAAACTCTGTCAGTTGCTGTAGTCCCGGTATGCGCACCATCGCGGCAGCCACTGCAGGGGATAGATTTACCAGTCCCACGAAGAGTATAAATAGTGCCGCGATGGTGCCTAGGGGCATGGCAAAACCACTTCGGATAGTCTTCCGCTTTTTCGCTCTCGCCTGTGCTTTGGCAAGTACTTCTTCCAGTTCAGGGGGGGTATCAAGCGGCTCCTGTCTAAGGGCGTGGTGTTCTTGTTCACGATTCATCTGTCTGCTCCTCCAATAGCTCCAGTTTCAGTAACTTTAGGGCGCGCCGTTGCCGCGTGACTACAGTTCCTTGGGGAATGTTTAGGCTCTTTGCGGTCTCAGCTAGGGTGAAGTCCGCATAATACCGTAGAATCACCACCTCCCTGAGTTCCCCGGGTAGGGCTCGGATGGCTTCTTTGAGGGGCAGCGATTCAAAGGCTTGCTCCTCCTCTGCCGATTCGGGTATGGAGTCCAAAGCTTGCTCTCGCTTCGTACGCCGCCATGCTTTTTTACACTCGTTTATCAGAATCCGGGTCATCCATGTCTCGAAATATGCCGGCTCACGAAGTTTTTTCACGGATATTAGCCCCCGGTAAACAGTCTCGGCAACTGCGTCCAGCGCCATGGCTTCGTTCCCTGTGTGTAAAAGTGCAATGCGATATAAGCGCGGCTTGATCTGCTCAATCTGTTCGGCGTATGTTTCTTTATCCATCCACTTGCTCCTTTACCCTGTTGCCTATTAGATCCATGGAGGGGTCTTTTTGATTTCCTTTTTTGAAAAAACTTTCAAAAAAGGCATAAATCCCCAAGAATGAAAAATCATTCCGGGGGATTGTAGGGGTGCGCATTCTTGAAGCATGCTTAGTCCGCCAGAAGCGCAAGCACATGTGTAAGTAAGGGATCGTGATTGTTGATCCAGTCTTGTATGGTGTACTCTATTACTATGTGGGGCCTGAGTGTGTAAAACTCTAACTCTAGTCCAAACAGGTGGGAAGCCGACAAAAACATGTTTGGGACACTGATCTGTAAACCCGAATGGTTTAAAGTTAAATCAAAGGAGATTCCCTCTCCATCGCCGCCCTCTGCCCATTCGAGGAGTTCACGAATCGTCATGGTAACAACCTCAAAATAGGGATATCGATCTGTCCCTAAGCCTATCTCAATATAGCTATCTAAGTCTGTCAAATCTATATCTTCGGGCAGAGTAAAGTACATGCCGTCATGTGCAGAGGCGGAATGAAACCCGAAAAAATCCGTGTTTTGTCCCATGGGTTGCCCCAGGAGTGTTGCCCCAAGGCTCTTCAAGTGCGCCGCTCCTAAGAGGGAGGCCGACATAGAACCCTCATCAATAAAATGAAACAACATGCCGGGTTCGGTGTTTTGTGCAAGAAACGCAAACAGCTCTGCCAGATAGGCATTATCACCACCGGGATTATATCTCGCGTCAATGATCACGGCATCTGGGACGTGGGTTTCAAAGGCGGCTTTCACATCTTCAGCGAAGGGTGCGAATATTCCAGCTTCTGTATTTTGCATGTACAGTTCCAGCCTGATATACAAAATACTGTATTCTTCCATGAAATAGAACCAGTTATGCCCGTTTCCGTCTCGGCCTCTTATGTCCATAAATAAGGGCAGGTCGCCTTCTGCCCGCTGATCCACGGGGAAAACAGGGAAAGAAACTGCTGTGAGGGTGTCCACTGAGACTTGATCGGCAGGACTTAGTCTCATTTCAACCTGCTCTCCGTTTGCATCTTCAAACGCAAAGATAATTTGCCGCTCATCCTGTAAATTCATGGCATCCAGCAACACAGGATTGTTTAACATCCTTGCAAATGCGCTTCTGGCATTGTAGATGTTTTCTATGCTCCAAAGCGTGAGGAAGTCTGAAAATATCTCATCTAATTCCCGCCCGCTTATTGATACGAGTCTGTGGTTTAATGCGCTTTCAAATCCTTCTGCCGCTGTCAGCAGATAGAATCCGTCAGATAGCCAGCGAAAACCCAAGGGGTATATCATGGTCTCCTCTTCCGCTGCAAGCTGAGACAGTAGAATATCGAAATGATTGTCCCCTAAAACAGCCGCGGCACCTTGTAGTCCTACTATGATTTCAGAATCAGTTAAATACGGCAAGTCCAAAATCAAGGCATCTAAGGCGTCGTTAAACGCTGCCCTTGTCCCCATGCTTCGCTCTAAGCTCCCAAGGGTTTCATCCGCAAATTTGGGATGGGTTTCCAACACCAAGGCTCGAAACTGCTCCATGTCTTGTGTCCAGCGTTCACTCGGCTCATAAGAGGGGCTACAGGCTGTGGTTATGAGGAGCAAGAGAAGGCCCAAAAAGAGACATGCGCCTTTGCTTACGTTCGATAATTTGCTTGTGGTATATTTCATGTGTCTTCTCCGTCTGTATCTATATCACTAATACAGTTATATCACATAGAAAGTGTACTGTCAATAGAAAAAGGACAGCATAGCAATACGCTATGCTGTCCAGATTAGGCCCATACTACAAATATCCTGTGTTTCTATCTACCCCTACAAAATCTGTCCAATCAGCGGCATTTGTGCGCTGTCTACGTCGTCGAAGAACACAGACTCCCGTACATCGACTTTGGAGAAGTCTTCCAGTCTGCTCTCATCCAGCTCCACCCCGATGCCGGGGGCTGTGGGGAGATCCATTTTGCCGTCTATAATTTGCAGAGGCTCTTTCAGAATGTCGCCGTCTTGCAGCATGTAGTGGGTGTCATTGGCATTGACAAAGTTACAGCTTGAGGCAATGGCGTGGATTCCGGCGGCGGTGGCGATGCCGGTCTCCGCCCAGGTGCCCATGGTACACCACATACCGCAGGCGTCTGCCATGCTTGCAATCTCTCTTGCACGGGTGAGGCCGCCGGCTTCGGAGACGTAGACGACGAATACATCACAGGCCTCTTTTTTGATGTGGGCTAAGGCTCGCTCTACAGTGGAACAACCCTCGTCAGCGGCGATGGGTACGTCAACGGCACGGCGGACGGCGCGCATAGCGTCTAGGTCGTATTCGGGGACAGGTTGCTCTACGTATTGCAGGTCAAACTTGGTGAGGGCTTTGATCCACTTCACCGCCGTGGGTACACTCCAGTTCATGTTGGCATCAATGCGGATTTTCATGTCCCAGCCGATAGCACCGCGGATGGCTTCTAGAGTCTCGATATCCTGCTTGAGATTCCGCCCGACTTTGAGTTTGATCTCTCGATAGCCCGCTTCTTTGTAACCGAGGGCCAGTCTTGCGTTTTCCTCTGGTTCCGCGATGAAGAGATATCCGGCGTACTCCACCTGTTTTTTGCATGCACCGCCTAGGAGATTGTAAATCGGCGTGTTTAGATACTTCCCCTTGATATCGAGGAGCGCCATTTCGATCCCGGAGATGGCGTAGGCGCCGATTTGGGTATAGTTTCTGGCAAATTCCTCCATGCGCCGCACCAAAAGCTCTGTCCGGAGGGGATCTTGTCCGATGAGGAATTGACGGAATTCATGATTTACGATGGCCTCCACAGTCGGAATCGTGGGGCCGACACACTCGCCGAGACCGATGATGCCTTCGTCTGTGATCACTTGCAAAATCATCGCCGGGGCGGAATAGCGGGTCCCCCCTGACCATTTGACTGGGTACTTCAGGGGAATGCGAACGCGGGTGGTTTTGAGATCAATAATTTTCATTTGAAACGTCCTCTCTGCAAAATGTTAGCTTATCCAAGAGTATACTACACTTGCCATAAACTTAGCAAGCATTTTACAAAAACTTACTTGCTTTTTTGGAAAAGATGCAATATACTTTTTTTATCGTTAAATCTTGAACGAACACAGAATGGGGAATCCAATTTGAAAACCTTTCGCTTAAGCAAAATGGAGCAATATATCACCGAAAACGGAACCGTGAGCATGGAAGACCTCTGCGGGGAATTCGGCGTCTCCATGAGCACTGTGCGGCAAGATGTGGGGCTTTTGGTGGAAAAAGGTACCGTGAGTAAGGTCTATGGTGGCGTGAGCAGTGTGCGTCCGAATCAGTTGATTCCCTTTGAGGAGCGGAAAATTCGGAATTTGGCCCGGAAACAGGCCATTGGCAAAGAGGCCGCCCACCTGCTGCGTGACCGTGACATTTTATTCCTAGACTCCGGCACCACAACTATGCAGCTGATTCCGCAGATCCCACCGGAGAAGGGGGTGACGATCTTGACCCATAGCCTCTCCGCTATGCAGGCGGCACTGCCTTATCCCCACATTGAAGTCATCAGTCTGCCGGGTAAGCTTGATCGCCGGACGAATGCCTTTCTGGCGGCGGATTTGCGCTATTTGGAGCAATATAATGTTACGCTCGCCATGATGGCTGCGACAGGTGTTTCTAGGACAGGTGAGGTGACAAACTCTATCCTCTTAGAGCAGGAGATCAAACGAAAAGCGGTGGAGAAAAGTGGGCGCAGTTATCTTTTGGTAGACTCTGATAAGTTTGACCACGCCTCTCTCATTACCTATGCCCACTTGGATCAGTTTGCTGGGGTTGTAACAGATGAGGGCATTTCAGAAGCGGCGGAAAAGCTTATACTTGAGGCAAATCTTGATCTGCACATCGCTCGATTGTAAGGAGGAGATACAGCTATATGAGATTTGGAATCCATACACTAGACGACATGGAAGTCTCCGGCAAAACGGTACTCTGCCGGGTAGACATCAACCAGCCAATCGACCATGAGACAGGCGGTCTCAAAGACACGAGCCGCATTGAGGCATGTGTGCCTACTTTGCGGGAACTCAGTGACAAGGGTGCTAGGGTGGTACTCCTTGCTCACCAAGGGTCAGATATTGAATATAAGAACTTCTACACCACAAAGCCCCACAGTGAGGTGCTCACAAAGCTGCTGGGACGTGAGGTGCAATTCGTGCCGGATGTTACGGGGCCGACAGCACAAGAGGCGATCCAGAATCTGCAAGATGGCGAACTCTTACTCCTAGACAATGTGCGTTTCTGCTCCGAGGAACAGACCTTGTTCGAGTTAAAGCTGAAACTCAGTCATGAGGAACAGGCTAAGACACAGGTGGTGCAAAAACTTGCCCCACTAGCGGATCTCTATGTCTGCGACGCCTTTGCGGCGGCGCACCGGGATCAGCCGAGTCTCTGCGGATTCCAGCAAGTCCTCCCCTCTGCCATGGGACGGCTGTTTGAGGAGGAGTTCTGTGTGATCTCTGGTCTGATGGAGAATCCAGAGCGTCCCTGTGTGTTCGTCTTGGGCGGTGCGAAGATTGCAGATGCCTTTTTGATGATGCAAACTGTGCTGAATGCGCAGATTGCGGATAAAGTTCTAGCCGGAGGCTTGGTTGCAGAGGTGCTTCTCTGGGCAGAGGGCAAGGATATCGGCGCAGAAGCTCGCACTCTCATTACCCATATGGGATATGACAGTCTTTTAGACAATGCGAGAGAGTTGATTGCCAAACATCACGATACTATGCTGCTCCCGACAGATTTCGCTTATGTGAAAGACGGCACTCGGCATGCATGCAAGCTGGGTGAGATCCCCGAGGGAGCGCTGATTGTCGATATTGGCTCTGAGACCGCAGCATGTTTCCAAGAGGAGATTCGCAGGGCGAAGACTGTTTTCGTCAATGGTCCTATGGGTGTGTTTGAGGAAACGCCCAGTGAGCTTGGCACCAAGCTGGTCTGGGACGCACTGGGTGACACGGCGGCTTATACCGTCATCGGCGGCGGGGATAGTATTGCAGCGACTAACAAGTATGGTAAGAAAGAGCAAATCGACTACATCTGTACCGGGGGCGGCGCCTTGATTCGCTTTCTGACAGGCGAAGAGCTCCCGGTGGTCCGTGCTCTGCGATATGGATCAAGGAAGGATTAAGGAGGAAACATTATGGATTACGCAAAAGAAGCCATCAAGAAGCACTATGAATGGAAGGGCAAGCTGGATATTGTACCTAAAATGCCCGTTGGATCGAAACAGGATCTCTCCATCGCCTACACACCGGGTGTAGCAGCACCTTGTTTGGAGATTCAGAAGGATGTGAATCTCAGCTATGATCTAACGGGGCGGGGCAATCTTGTAGCTGTCGTCACAGACGGCACGGCAGTCCTCGGGCTCGGTGACATTGGGCCTGAGGCGGGGATGCCTGTTATGGAGGGAAAATGTGTTCTCTTCAAAGCCTTCGGCGGTGTGGATGCCATCCCTCTCTGTGTCCGCACAAAAGATGTGGATGAGATTGTGGACATGCTTGTCCTCCTATCTGGCAGCTTCGGCGGGATCAATCTGGAAGATATCTCCGCCCCTCGCTGTTTTGAGATTGAGCAGAAGCTGAAAGAGCGCTGTGATATCCCGATTTTCCATGATGATCAGCATGGTACCGCAGTTGTCACCTTGGCTGCGATGATTAATGCCATGCGTCTCTTGGGCAGAAACCTTGCAGATCAGAAAGTCGTGATCGCAGGTGCTGGGGCCGCCGGTGTTGCAACTGCGAAGATTTTGATGGCAGTGGGGCTCCGTGATATCATCCTCTGTGACCGGAAGGGTGCGATTTATGAAGGACAAGAAGGTCTCAGCGGGATTAAAGCTGAGATGGCGGCAGTTACAAACAGGGAACACAAGCAAGGGTCACTGGAAGACGTGATAAAAGGTGCGGATATCTTCATTGGGCTTTCAGGCCCCGGGATTCTCACGGAGGAAATGGTGCGCTCCATGGCGAAAGACCCGATTCTCTTCCCCATGTCAAATCCGACGCCGGAAATTATGCCGGACTTGGCGCATCATGCTGGAGCCGTAATCGTTGGGACTGGGCGGAGTGACTTCCCGAACCAGATTAATAACGTCCTTGCATTCCCCGCTATCTTCCGGGGTGCCTTTGATGTGCGGGCAAGGGATATCAATCATGAGATGAACATCGCGGCGGCTTATGCCTTGGCTGATCTCATTGATGAAACAGACCTCCGCCCGGATTACATCATTCCGGAAGCCTTTGATCCCCGGGTGCGTGATGCGGTGGCAAAAGCCGTCGCCCAGGCCGCGCGGGATACGGGCGTTGCAAGGATATAAGGCATGAAACTTGAAATTGGATTTGGTACATCTCCCCAAGAAGTCGATATTCCAGATACAAATCTGCTTGGGATTCTGACTCCCAACGAGGTGGTCGTCGGCGAAACCGGTGAATCGGCAGTGCGGGCAGCACTCGCCCAGCCCATCGGCACACAATCTCTGGGTGAGATTGTGAGACCGGGAGAAACAGTGGTTATTATCACAAGCGATATCACCCGCCCACTTCCAAGCTATCAGATTCTTCCTGCCATCCTAGATGAACTTGATGCCGCCGGTGTGCAGATGGCGGATGTAACTGTTGTTTTCGCGCTCGGTGCGCATCGTTTTCATACAGAGGCGGAGATGCGGAAGCTTGTTGGTGAAGCGGTCTTCTCTCGTGTGCGCTGTATGGACGGCGATCCCAGTGATTGTGTCAGTCTTGGCGTGACCAAGATGGGTACCCCTGTAGATATCGTCCGTATTGTGGCAGAAGCCGACCGCCGTATTGCGGTGGGGAACATTGAATACCACTACTTCGCTGGCTACTCAGGCGGGGCGAAAGCCATTATGCCGGGGGTGAGTACGAGAGATGCCATCCAGTCCAATCATAGCCGAATGGTGCTCCCGGAAGCTATGGCCGGGCGGTTGGCGGACAATCCTGTCCGCCAAGATATTGAGGAAGCTCTCGCCTATTGTCCGCTGGACTTCATTGTGAATGTTGTTCTCGACGAGAAAAAGGAAATCATCCACGCCGTAGCGGGTGACGCGATTCTGGCACACCGGGTGGGGTGTAAGTTTTTAGATACGCTCTACCAGACAGAAATCCCCGCTCGTGCGGATATCGTGATTGTAAGTCAAGGGGGAGCCCCGAAGGATTTGAACCTCTATCAGACGCAAAAGGCCTTAGACAACGCCAAACATGCAGTCAAAAAAGGCGGCGTGATTGTCTTGGTCGGCTCCTGTAAAGAAGGCCTTGGAGAAGAGGTCTTTGAGGAATGGATGACCGGGTCTGAAAGTCCTGGATCCATGGTGAAGCGGATTGCGGAAGACTTCCAATTGGGCGGTCACAAAGCGGCGGCGATTGCACTGGTGCTTGCAGATGCGGATATCTATCTGGTGAGTGAGATGGAGCCTCAGTTTGTGGAAAGCTTTTTCCTAAAACCATATGAGACTGTACAAAAAGCCTTGGACGCGGCTTTTGAGAAGATGGGTAAAGAGGCAAGTGTCTTGGTCATGCCATACGGCGGGTCAACCTTGCCAGTGATATGATAACTTTGAGGAGGAACATAGTATGATTAAAGTAGGAATCGCAGGATACGGCGTCATTGGACAACGTTTGGCAGACGGCGTTATGCTACAGGAAGACATGGAGCTTATAGGTGTGGCTGATCTCTCCCCCACCCTGAGTGTGCAGGCACTCCATGAGAGAGGCATGCCCTATGACCTCTATCTGGTAGACGGCGCAGATCAGGCGGCATTTGACGCGAAGGGCATCCCGGTTTCCGGTATATTTGCCGACTTACTCGGAAAAGTGGACGTCATGCTAGACGCCGCTCCGGGGGGTGTTGGAATTCAAAATAAGGCGCTCTATGAGAAAGCAGGCGTGAAAGCCGTGTTCCAAGGCGGCGAGAAGAATGACATTGCAGATGTATTCTTCCACGGCTATGCAAATTATGAAGACGGCCTTGGTGCAGATTACTTAAAACTCACAAGCTGTAACACCACAGGTCTGATCCGCTCGGTGGATTGCTTGGACAAAGCCTTGGGCGGCGTCACACGGGTGGCGATTACCATCATTCGCCGGGTGGCGGATCCGGGTGATTATCATCGGGGGCTGACGAATGCCCTCCAGATGGACAAAGCTCCCAGCCATCAGGCGGAGGACTTGATGACCATCATGCCCCATATCGAGGCGACAGGGATTTTGGTACATACCCCTGTGACACATGGGCATATCATTACTGTCCTCGCCAGCGGGAAAGACGGCAAGAAGATCACCAAAGAGGAAGCCCTCAAAGCCTTCCACGCCCATGACCGCATCCGTGTTGTGCGTCTAGAGGATGGCTTCCTCGGGAACGCAAGTCTCTTCCGCTATGCCCGGGATCTGGGCAATCCCCGGGGAGATATGTATGAGATTGCCATATGGGAAGATAGCATTGTGGAGAGCGGCAATGACATCATGTATGCCATCAACATTCCCCAAGAGGCGGTTACAATCCCCGAGACTCTGGATGCCGTGCGGGCGGCGATGCATATGCAGCCGGATTCTGCGTCTGCTACCGGGAAAACGAACGAGTATTTGAATATGGGGCTTTGGAAGAAGTAGGATACAAGGACTTTATATTTGATGCAGAAACCAAAGCCTCCTTTCTCAACTGACGCCCCAAGAGCGAAGCGAATGGCTCAGCGGAAGGAACGCCTGTGGTGCAAAGGAGGCGGCAGACGAAGCTTGAGGTCGGTTTTCTGTCTGTTCGCAAGGAAATTGAAAAGGGCAATCCTCAGTCCGCTTCGCGGACAGCTCCTTTGGAAAAGGAGCCTCTGAAATGTGCGCCTACAAGTTAGGCATCGGTCAACCACCTCCCTTATTACTTGACAAGTCGTGTTATAAAATGATATACTGAGAGTTAATTTACCGATGGAAAAGGAATATATGCTATGGCTTTGATGAACTGTACAGGGTGCGGTGCGAAAGTATCTGACCGGGCACGCTACTGTATTCACTGTAAAACTCCTACGACGCAAAGGGCAGACATCGCCGGATCTATCCCGCCAGGATATGATCCCCCTCTGGCTCCATCCTTTCAACACAATCCAGAGCCTCCGAAGAAAAAGCGGACGGGACTTCTTGTTGGAATCATCGTCGGGACATTTGTCCTGCTTGCCGCCGCTGTTCTCGTGTATATTTTCTATTTTGACGGGTTCTCAAACGAAGGCGCAAATGCAGCCAATGAACCACCCAATCAGGCGGAAGTGACAACACCTCCTGCAGATACCCCTCCTCCTACAGAGGAAGAATCGCCAGAAGAGACACCGGAACCGGAAGAAACGCCTGTCCCTACGCCTCCTACGGAAGAAGCGCCATCAGGAGAGGCTGCAAATCCTGAGATTGCCGCGTTTTTGGAAGAGCACCGTGTGGCGATTTACGATATGACAGCTATGATGAGAGACGGCATGGGAGCTGACGGCCGTGTTGAGATTGTGGCAGGTACCGGGAATGAACTGATCTACAGATTTTTCTACGGAAGTGAATTTGATTCTGCAGAACTTGCAGATCTCATTGCAACGACACTACTGAACATGGGATCACTCTTTGATATGCTGGCAGACTCCTTCCGCATTGAGCTGGGTCTATCACGCATGCAGGTCACAGTTTACTACTATGACCACACAGGTAACCTGATTGTGCGGGAAGTCTTTGAGAGTGTTCAGTAGTTAGCAGATATAAAGTAGGGTATCACGATTCTGTGATACCCTACTTTTGTTTGGTCTGTTGAATTGGCAATCTACACCGCCGGATTCTCCAAAATGCCCATAAACAGCGGAATCCCAAGTAACACATCATAAATCACATACAAATAAGCCGTATCAAACACAAGATCTAACTGTTCCAGATCAATGCTGGTTCTTTCAATCTCAATCGCAGTAGCGGCGGCGGCCTCGGTACCCTCTTCATCGACCAAGAGCCGTACCTTTTGCAGTACTCGTGAGATCCGCAGTGCCTCGTCTTCTTCTGTGAGACCGGAAAAATCCGCCATATCGTCGAATGCTACGACGAGACCCATACCTTGCAAGAGGTCATTGAGTTGGAAGTTAAAGGTCAAATCAAGTTTCGGCATTCGCACACGTACGCTGTCCCGTGTCTCAAGGGAGGTAAGAGTTTCGGTGAGATCAAAGTCTAGCGCAAACTGCCGGAGATCTGTGCCGTCAATTGGGCGAGCCAAGAGGAAACCGAGCCGCCCATCGTCATAGGGAAGGGAAACCACCTCGTATTGATCTGTCACAGAGACCGGGAGGGAAATCGGTCGGGTAGAGAGGAACGGAACTTCCATCTCCGTGCCGTCTGCCAGATGGAAGATGCCATCAAAGGTCGTCATCGGATGGAAAGGCTCCGCCCATTGTGCGGAGAAATAGAGTGTGTTAATCAGAAGCATCACCGCATCCCGTCCGATGGAGTCAAGGAGATCTTCTATGAGCCCATGGGTCTGTTCCGCGACCCAAGCGTTGATCTCTTGCACCGTTGCGGGGTCCGCGAAATCCAGTGATACCGCCGGCGCATCGAAATATTCCATAAGCAAATCCGCGAACGCCGGATGAATGACAAAATCTTCATCCGTGAAGACCCCGCCTGCGATATTGAGGGCAGTGTTCCCCGCGGTAGACGCGAGAGACGCAGTCAGCGTGTAGAGATCTCTGGCAAGCTCCATAGGATCTAGGCCTAAGACATTCTGGAACTCAAGGGCAGTCTCTCCCTGTGCGCCCAATGCAATCATGGCGAGTGCATAGTAAGCCGAGATAGGTGAAAACAATGGGTTCTCACCCTCAAGTGTGAGCACAGCACGGAACAGTTCTCCAGAAAAATCAAGAATCGCGCCTTGTGCTTCAGGAGACAAATGCCAAGGTGTCACGTCTTCATGAGCCTCCACACCAGGTTCCTCCTCTTCTGTCGGAATCGCAGGAGTAGGAGAATCCTCCTCCGCCGCCGGGGGACTCGGACTTACAACAGTCTCCGCCGTATTGCCGCGGCAAGCGGCAAAGAGACTGACCATTAGTGCAAAGACAATCAAAAGAGCAACAAATCGCTTCTTCATATGCGTCACCTCCGTAGGGGCGGCCACTGGCCGTCCGCTTATCTTCTATCGTATACATCAAAAAAGACGAACAGCCTGAATAAAAAGTTCCCCTTGACAGTATGCATTATTTGCATTATAATAATTAATACAAAGGAGGTGCATGACAATGATACTCTCATTAGATTATTCCAGCGATGTACCCATCTACCAACAAGTGCGCAACCAAATCGTCTTGGGGATTGCCTCAGGTGACTTAAAGCCGGAGGAAAAGCTCCCCACCATTAGAGCCCTTGCCACAGAGCTTGGGATCAACATGATGACCGTATCAAAGGCCTACCAGATCTTAAAGAGCGAAGGCTATATCCACTCTGACCGCCGAAACGGCGCATGGGTGGCGCCCCAGGCAAGCGGTGCGGCTGTCATGCATAAAGTAGAAGAAGCCCTCCGCCTCATCGTGGCAGAGGCGAGGCTCAATGGGGTAGCGGAGGAGACCATAGTGGAGCTCTGCCGTAAATTTTATCACGAAGGGGAGGAATAAGCAATGGACTGGATTTTTGCATTCGTTATGGGGGCGGTGTTATACGTGACAATTATCCCCCTCTATTTCTTCGAAGCCAACCTGCGCAAGCCGAAGAAAAATATCATACTGGGTGTCACAGTACCCCATGCTCATCAAGAAAGTGAGGCAGTACGGCAGATCACAGACGCTTATTTGAGAAAACTGCGCATTGTTACAGTGATCTTTGCAGTCCTAGGGCTTTCCATGTTTGTCGTACCTTATATGTCAATCCAGATCACGATTCTGATGGTCTTAATCCTTGGCCTCATTCTAGGGACGGGGCTGGTCTTCATCAAAGCCAATCGGGCGCTCATGGCTCTGAAGCGGCGCTCCGGCTGGCAGAAGGCAGGGAAACCCGCCATGGTTGCAGATCTCCGGGCGATGGAAGAGAAAAACAAGCCCCTACCCCGGATCTGGTTGGCGATCCCCTGTGTTATCGCGATGATCCCACTGATTCCAATTGCCATGCAGCTCATAAACGGCACACAGGACTGGATGGAGATCCTAATCTATGGCGTCACCGTCATCTGGATCCCCCTCTTCCTCGTGATGGCAGAGGCATTCAGACGGCAAAATGCGGAGATTGTAGGCGCGGTCTCTGATCTAAACGTCATCACAACCCGCATCCGCCGCAGAGCCTATATGCGTATGATGGTTTTGACTACTTGGCTTATGGCGGTCATGGGTATTGGCATATGGTTTTTACCAATTCTACTGGCACAGGCACAGATCCTGTTTGGTATTACAATCGGAATCTTATCCATTATACTGATGGTTTATGCCATCCGCGCTGAATTCGCCGTCCGCCATGCGCAGGAGCGATTCACTGAGCTAGCGGGAGACACCCTAGAGATCGACACGGACGAGTACTGGATTTGGGGCATGTTCTATTACAACAAGAACGACAAAAGAATGTTCATTAACGACCGTGTAGGCGTAAACATGCAGATGAATCTGGCAAAGCCCATCGGCATGATCAGCATGGGGCTTGCCGCTCTTGCTCTCTTGGCTATGCCGCTGATCGGCGTATGGATCATGGCGCAAGAGTTTAGCCCGATCTCATACAGTGTGGAAGGAAATGTGGTCACAGTCTCCCATCTCACGACACGCAGTTTTGATCTCGGAGACGACTTTGAGATAGAAATCCTAGACGAGTGGCCCGGCGGCATGCGCACCAACGGCACCGCCATCGGTACATTCCGCCAAGGCACTTTCCAGCTAGACGGCATCGGTACGAGCTGGGTACTGCTCCGTACGGACGATGCACCCCTGATTCTGATCACAAGACCGGGGGACAGAACCCTGCTATTTAGCTACACACCAGAACTTTCCTCTCTTGCGCGATAAGAAAAAAGAAAGCCTTTGGAGAAAACACTTGTATTTCTCCAAAGGCTATGCTATACTATCCTTCGTCAAGAAAATCTCTTGACTGTGAGCATGCGGGCGTAGTTCAATGGTAGAATGCCAGCCTTCCAAGCTGGACACGCGGGTTCGATTCCCGCCGCCCGCTCCAAACGGTAATTATCCGAACTTTTTTATCACTGCTGATACATTCGGATACACACTATATTTAGACCAGATATAAATATAGAGAAAGAGGGTAGCCCCAAGGGCCGCCCTCTTTGTG
>Ga0131853_10003360_pt1 | contig 28727 bp, 21 predicted proteins | sample TergutLab28metaG_FD_92764 | JGI IMG/M metagenome (GOLD analysis project Ga0131853, IMG submission 92764) | Labiotermes labralis P1 segment gut microbial communities from Petit-Saut dam, French Guiana - Lab288 P1 (version 2) (version 2) | ecosystem: Host-associated > Arthropoda: Insects >...
GATAATATTAGGATGGATCTCCAGGAGGTGGGATGTGGGTATATGGACTGGATTGGGCTGGCCCAGGATAGAGACAGGTGGTGGACGCTTGTGAGTGCGGTAATGAACCTTCGGGTTCCGTGATATGCGGGGAATTTCTCGACTAACTGCAAACCAGTTGAATTCTCAAGAAGGACTCTGCACCATGGAGTAAGTAAGTAAGGTGGCAGACGGTACGCGTTTATCACTTCGCCACGTGACGAACCGTACCGGGATGGATTCTACAAAACAAAAATCGCTGTGGCTCAGCTGCACCTGTTCTGTTACGCAGCACCAGCTGTTTCTACCCAGTTCCTGGCAATTTTCAGACAGGATGGCCAGTCACCGCACTGTACGGTCTAGCTAGTGACCCTAACAACGCACCCCCTGTACGTCAGCCCCTGCCGTGCTCTTCACCTGACAGACCTCGGTGCCGCCGGGGATCACTTGGTTTTACAATACGACGTCTTTTAGCTTGAACGACGAGTACCATCAGGCGCGAGGAGTATGACGCCTCCATCTTCAGAGGTTTTTCAGCTATGCATACAGAAGCCGCACATCGCTTGGTAGGAATGGTGCTTATCTACCAAGCTGTACGATGTCATCCCAGAAGCAAGAGGGCTTCATAGTCACAGCCTCAAAATGTTTCTCTGCAAAGTGCATCAGTGTACCGTAATGTGAGAACAGCGTAGGTGGTACATTGATTACCCAGCGGATGGGCGATTCGGGGTTTGATTCCGTACTTTGCCAGTAAGAACCGCCCAGAACAACTAAGGCCGACGTAGCCCCTGCTCACTGGGCACTGGGGGTTTAAGCGGCCACTAGGTATGTGAAGCTGAACACACACCGCCACCTGCTGCCGAGGTTAAAAATGTGTGGAGCTGTACTGTCTTCACGACATGCACAGGGAGAGCTTATCTTATGCCTTTACATAAGGCAGCACTTGGTCCTGCCGCACAGCCACCTGTCCTCTCATATCGCTCTGCAGTTGGTGGCAGCAGCGTTTCTGACGTGTTTCACAGGGAAGCGGTTCAAAATTTAGCAGGCCCACCGAATAACTGGATTAAGTTTTTCGTTGTCTTCCTCACTGATCATGCTTTGAGTCTCCAGCAGCAGCCAATTCTCGCTGCCGCAACGTCCGTTGCTTTACCGACAAAGCTGAATGTAAAATGTCTTTGTGCAAACCTTCAAAGCATTGAGGGGGGGGGGGTAGGAGTATACCTCCACTCATTCTTAGCCTCTGCACGGGATGGTGTGGTCAGTTTCACGCTCCGGCCACTTAAGCCCAGGAACAGGGGCTCGATGCATACTGAATAGGAGGGTGAGTGAGCCCCAGAGCCAATGTGGGCGTTTGGGATAACAAATCTCTTGCCCATGGAGGGCCCAACCCAGAGCGAAGTCACAAACCGACTGCGCTATCCGGAGTCATACCAGCTAAGGTAACGAAAATTTATAAAAACACACGTTAAATGCTATAAACACGTCCCAACCTGCAGGGCTTATGATAACAGTTCGTTTTGCTGCAGTTTGTCACCGTTAAAACTATACCATTTTGTCAAACACAGTAATTAGTTCATGCACAAGAATTTATCAGCTCAAACCGAAGAATCCTGTCGCCTGAAATGTCACGTCGCGCAGTCTATTAGGATCTTGACGGTGTTTCAGAGGCATTTGTTTCTGTTGTCTTTATCGCATTCTTCCAATTCTACCCTGATGGTGCAGGAGCAAGTTACTCCGGATCGCTGGTAAATACCAGACTGCATGGCATCACATCCCAGTAGACAGCAGAACCGTTCATAGTGACCACACATTCAGTGACAGTGTCTCCTCACTGGCCACAGGTTGCTTGTTCAATGCTAACCTTACTGTCTGTCATTTTGACAACGGTTCTACAATATGCATCCATTTTAACCATCTGAATTCCAGTGGTCACTATATGTACCTCCAGTTTAACACTCAACAATTCTACGTTCTGCCCACACACTGTATTTATGAGTTTTGTGTGGATCTCAGAACAAACAGCCATTATTTCCCTATACAACATTAACTGACTGGTTTTTATAACCGAGAGGAGTGTGTTTACTGAGCGGTACGGACTGGGTATAAAGTATAATTCGTATAATCTTAATCCTTAAATGACCAATCGTTTTATCATTCCGTGTTAAGGCCAGCCAATGGCTACAGAAGCCTAAGAATTGTCAGTAACAGAATATTGGCACCTCCATAAATGCTCATTTAGTCATTCCTGATGAAAAGCATTCAAAACTGATCGACGCCTTTGATGGTCAAACAGAGATAATGGCATTCTGCTGCTTGCGAAATTACTTTGAAACTGAAGATCAGCATTTAACGGCAGTCCCTACACAATGTTGCATGCAAAGTACAAACAACCCTTAAAAATGCATACAAACTGCCCCCTTTCTGAGTGCGTCCCGCACTGCACATTCTGTGCGTATTATCTGCCTATGAACCGCACATGGGGGGTTGCCATGGATACAGCAGGGGGGCCCACTGTAGCAGCGCCATGGAGGTGAAACGTTCTCCGTAGGCAGACTACAGATGTTTTAGAAAAACACTTTCACTTATGGAAAGTTGGTCCAGGTAACCAAATTCTTCGTCAAATTGTCCATCCGGCTGATCCCTGTTCAGTATGAATCCTGTCCAGCAGCCGAGTTCGTGGTTAACAAAGGCAAGCCTGTTTGTGTACGAAGAGACCAAAGTAACAGCAGTACGCTAGTAGTTATTACAGTACAGCTGATCAGTTATTGCACAGTGATTTGTACTGATCACCAAATGCTATGTAGGTAATCACATGAAGAAGGATGAGATGGACAGAATATGTGGCACCCACGGGGGTGAAGAGAAAGGCATAAAAGGTTTTGGTGCGGAAACCGGGAGGAACGAGACCACTTGGAAGACCTAGATGTAGATGGGAGAATAATATGAAATTTTCTCTTAAGCAGGATGGTTGTAAACTGGATTAATCAGGCTTGGGACAGTGAAAGGTGGCGGTCTCTAGGGAACACCATATTGAACCTACGGGTTCCATTAAGTGTGAGGAAGTTGACTGACGAACAGTTAGCTGCCCAAGGAAGACTCTGCTACACACGTAAAGCAGATCGTGTCCTATTTTAAAACTAAACCAGAGCAAAAGTAATGTGCAGTGAAGGTCTATTACAATATCATACTAATTTAAGGCACGTAGAACGCATAGGACAGAAGAGATATGCATACAGTTCGGGATGCCTGAAATAAGAAGAAAATCTAGGCGTAGTTGGATCAGTAATATTAAGACGGGTCTGCAATAAGTATGGTGTCAGAGGGTGAACTGGGCACAGCTGGTATGGCTGATGTTCGTGGAAAAGGATTTGATTGCCGTAGAGGCAAGAGATTTTTCGCTTCTCTAAAACGCCCAACCCGCCCTGGAGCCCACTCAGCCTCTTATGAAATTGGAAAGGATGGCTGTTTTCCCTCGGGGCTTAAGCGACCGCAGCGTTAAGCTGACCACTGGCCTCTGTCTGGTGCCGACTTAAAGAATGAGTGTAGCTGTCTGTCTTGTCACCGTGGTCAGTTGGTGGCAGAGAATGCTGCTGAATCCTCAGATGTAGCAAAGTTACAGTGTCTGGGAAGGACAGTTCAAACAAAATTACCATCCTCTTTCCGTCTCCGCCTTAGAGTCTAACAACTTTATAAAACACCCACGACAAGTTTCATGTTTTGTGTGGGTGTGAAACTTCGTGTGTTACTGTGATGTAAGAACACAGGTCGGGGGTGAAGGTCCGAGTGTTGTGGGCTGTTACTGTACACTTTTGTTGGGGTGCTGGGGGCAGTATTGGACTGCGGGTCCGGAACGACTTGCGCGGTCGGCCGCAGCGGATTGGAGCCAGTGAAGGTACGGGGGAACGTTACATCGCGGACACAGCCTGTGAAGAATGGTGTTGTGTAAGGTGGGACGGAACTGCGGTCTGCGACTGAGACACGGCTCGTGCCCAAGTGTGACAACTGCGTAACATTTGGGGTATAAAAACAATTTGGATTGCCTCACATAAAGGACATTCGTTACGTCAGAAGACGCCTAAGGAGAGGAAGTTGTATTCATGCGTTTATGCAAATGGTGCACAGGGGAAGCCACCAAACACCGTCACTCCACTTGGTGCAGCAGTGCCCAACAGTCATCCCCTTGCCCTGTCAAATTAACTGTAGAGCGCAGTGGTTTCTCTACGCACTGCTGGGCTCTGCCTACTGCATTGCATGTGTGTGTTTTGTATGTATCTTACAACAGGGATTATTTTATGCCACAAGATGAACTGGCTGGTTTCGATAGCTGAGACGGAGTGTCCAGTGCAGGGGGAGCTGGAGGTATAACTCCACACACAGTCGGCTTCCGCGCCGGCCGCTGCACCTCGGGAAAGAGACCCGGTACCCATCGTACAGGAGGCTGGGTGGGTCTCCGGGCCGGTCTGGATGGGTCCGGAAAATATGCCCCCCCTCTCTGGGGCTCCAACTCAGACCGTCCAGCCTGTGGCGAGTCGCCATGCCGACCGCGTTAGAACTGACTCTCTGAACACAATGTTAAAGGTTCATTTCCTTGTGTTTCATGTTCAGCTGGCCCCTGTTTCTCACGTACTATAGAGATGACCACAGACACAGTGCGGAGTTCGACGTCGCAGGGGTCACTGTGCCAGTCCAAATCGCTGCTGATACAGGACTGTGATTAGCATTAACCTACCTGATAGTCGTGAAGACAGAAACTTCTTTGACCCGTGACTTCAGAAAGTTCAGACGCGAGAAAGATGTTATGTAATGACGTCATGAAGCTGTTTGCACCCCACAGTATCAACTGCTTGTCTGTACATGCAGTTGTCTGCTTTCGGCATGAACAGTGTGGCTTTAACACCTGACCAAGCTTAAACCAACAAACCGACCAGCCAACCAAAACGCATCGCTGGGCTTGAGATACTGAAACCTTAAAGTGGGGTGACGCGGACACTTGACGTCGTGGCAGTACTGCTATGTCTTCCCCTGGGAGGAGGTGAAGGTAGGGTGAAATTTGGTTGGATGGCTTTCTGGAGCTTGAACCAGAGTTTGTTGATCTCGTCCACTGAAGGTGTTGGCGCCCTGGGACCTGGGGGAGTCATTTGGGCGAGGCCTAAGTGACTGCAGCGGAAGTGGACGGGGGGGGGTGAGGTGCGGACCGTGCTTCGGTTTCTGTTGGACCGTGTCATTTGTATTACAACTGAAAACAGTCATTACAGACTAAAGTGAAAAGACTTTTCTAGTATATGCCCTCCGACTTCCGAAAGAGCATTCTTTCTTTCTTTCTTTTTTATAAACGGTTCCCAGGCTTCTCCCGTTCGTCCTCATGATGAGAGCAGTATGTAGATGAAGATAAGTGTGGAGCATTGGTGAAATGATACTGACGGGGGAAAACCGAAATACTTGGAGATAAACCTATCCCAGTGCCCAGTCCACCACAAATCTCACATCTGGATTATATTTAAAGATTAATTTCGTACCGCGCTGTAAACACAGTGTCTCGGTTATAAAAATAAACCCGTTAAGTCTGTTAATCCTGTACAAGGAAATAATCGCTGTATGTTCTGAGATCAATACAGAACAGCCATAAATGCACTCCATGGGCAGAACGTAGTAGTAAACCACTGGGCTTTACGTGCCAAGCGCGTTGGCGTCTCCTTGTAGTGCACTGCCATACTGGCACAAATGAGAAGCATTGGCCGTCAAATCAGTCAGACGGCACGTGAGTAGTTTGGCGAGCTTTGTGCATCCCCTCGGCACGCGTGCTGCTTGCTGCTCATTAGGTTGAGTCAAACAATCGATACACATTCCTGTGCTGAGGAGCCAAGAGGCATTGAATCAGCTTTGCGCCATAATAGCTTTGGGTCCAAAGTATGTGGAGTAAGAAATCTGAGTGCCTGCAAGAATACAGACTTGTGCAAGCTACGTAGAGTACAGGTACAACACATCGTGTTGTACCTGTACTCATCACTTGATGTTATTTGTGAACAGTGCACAAGTAGAAATACTGGCCACCCGTCCTTTTCCCACTGGATGTCGGTAAATGCGACACAAGTGTAAGGAATTCAATCCAGACGCGTTTTGGCGTTACCAAGACCGGTGTGTACACGGTCCTTATCTGACATGGTTTTCGCTTCTTGTCGGTTCGCTTAGCACACGGAACTTTGGTTGACTCCCTGATCGACGACGACCCGCTTTCGCAGAGGTTGTTACGTCAACAGCTAGTACAATGCACAGTGTGGGGCAGTTGTCAAATACACCGGTCGTGAGAACGCGATCTTGCCAGTAAAAGGGAGAACTTCACTTACAGCGGCATTGCTTGGTATATTAATGTGCTGCTGACAATTTATTGAATTCAGTTGCAAGCTGCGGGACCTCAGGGGCCAATAGAGGGTATTTTGGTGGAAATGATGAAAGTGAAATTTGGGATCAGTGTCGTGTAAGAGGTGACACGCAGACAGATATCCCGCAGTAACTGGTGCGGCGTGATGAGAGAGAGGCCAATGGCAGTTGCAGGGAGTTCACGAGTTCTCATTCACATCGGCAGTTCCTAGAAATTAAATTTATCTGGAAGCTTGCTTCAGTTATTAATTATGTATTTGTTTTTTTTTGGGGGGGGGGCGTCATCTGTCTGTGAATATACTGATGACTGTTGCAAATAAAATTAGAAGACCTAACGTGAATCGTACCAATCACAGAGTTACGATGATGGTAACAAGGCAGGCAGTAACACTGTGGCACGTTCGCGTAACCAAGGAAGCACTGCAGTTGGGCTGTACATGTCGCTGTCAGCAATATTAAAAATGTAAAGTGCCCAATATTTTTGTTCGATTTTAACCACATCTGTATTTGCTCGACAGACTTTTGTAAGAGTCCCCGATATCACATTGCACGAAATCCGTCCAGTGTGGGATCCGCGCTGATTAATGCGGTAGACGGACAGACATGACGAAGCCAGTTGGCGCTTTTCGGAATAAATGCGAAGGCGTGAGAAAAGAAGCCCCTGCCCACGCTTTGAAGGCGTATTGGGGGAGTAGAGGTACAGCTTAACTCTTAATTTCGGCACTAACTGGTGAGTGATCACCTTCACGCCGGGGCCGCTGTACCCACGAAGACAGAACCCCCCCCCTCACCCAGGCTGGGTGGGCTTAACAGCCAGTCCACGTTTCGGAGAAGAGTCTCGTGCCACTACCGGGAATCGAACGATTCGTCCGTAGGCCAGTAACTGTATTGTACAGTGTCAAACATGGCAACAGTGCGAGCCTTTGACGTTTTGTTTAACAGGTCGAGTGAGGTACATATAACTGGTGGTGAGTTTGTATAAATTACAGTTGTGGGCTTGCAAAGCACTCCAAGTTCGGCTGTCTCAGTAACACAGGAGAAGTATGAAAACCTTGTATTAGATTTTGTTTATATTTTGTTAATATTTAAGCCATACGTTGTGGTGTTAAGTGTAAAAAACGTAAAATTAACAGAGCAACAACTTACGTTCCTATCAGTACGTAGCGGTACGTGTAACTTCTGTTTGTGAGACTGGTTGGTACGCGAGAAAAAATGTTGGAAAGTTGTACTGACGCTGTGAAGGGCGGAAGCAGAAAAAGCTTAACTGCAGGATTTCCGTGCCTGGCGTCCACCGATCGCAGAGACTTCACCTGAACTGGGGGCCGACGTCTGCGTTCATGATGCGTGCATCTGGGCACGAAATACGGACAGTTGATTGCTGGTGACGAGAGGACTTTCTGGGACGTGGGAACTCGTGAGGTACACAGGTGCCGACGTTGCAAGGAACGCACATTTCCACTGTCAGGGTAAGAAGACTTTGGAATAGCGCCGTCTGCCGAACTGCGTACAGATAACACATGGAACAAGAGGCAATGACGAAATTACCGATGCCCGTCACTGCAACACAACTGACTACGAGAAGCTAGTCAATACATTCCCCACGTTTTGTGGAAGTCGAATGTTCACTGCCGTCGGTACAATGTGATCAAGAAATGCACAGTTTTTATTTAAGTTTTGCTGACAGTGCATCGTGATGTATTCGTATAATATGAACCAACAAGATGCACTATTTTCTATTAATTTATTTCAATAATAAGCCTCTACATGCTGTTTATACGGAGTTGGTCCTGCTGATGATGAGCAGCAAACCTGCTCGACACATGTAGATCCTTGTTATTGAAATAAACTAATAGAAAATAGTGCATCTTGTTGGTTCATATTGTACGGACATTCACAGCCTTCGTTACAATTACAGTCATGCCGTAATACGTGCGTGTGAAAACATTACTGTAATTATGTTGGTCATATTGTAACAAATGAATCATAATGCACGGAATGGAAAATGTGAAGTTCTCTACCGTGTTCACAAGAGCCCATATTTTGTCCGTATGCTAAGCCGCAGTAATCCAGAGAATGCCCTGCCAGGTTATGTAAGAGCCATTGTAATTAACCTCCAGTCTGTGTCTTGGTTTTCCATGTGACCACTTTCCTTCAGGTTTACCACCAAAAACCGGCATGCATTTTTCTTCTCCCCATTGCACGATATTTGTTGAGGATACTTAAAGACAGAACAGTCTGAAACGCGGGTTAAAAATTGCTCTGACGTGCAGGGAAACTTTTAAAGGATGAAGGGTTACAGTTTAAACCACTCAGTGCCCTGCAACTCTGAACAGCGTGACATGTTAGCAGTGGCTGTGTTTGTGCCAAAGGTGTCGTTGAACTGTGTTAGTAGAAACTGTAGTTGTGATACACTTAGTTTTCGAAGCGACCTGCTGCATCGTGCTGCGCTGTCCGTCTGTACAGCATTTCAGCATACCCAGGTCCTTGCAAGAATAAGTGAAATTTTGTGCTGAACACATCATTGATAAGAAAGCACAGCGCGTGTGAAGACCATGAAGCTTTGTACACACCGCGCTGTTCACAAACTCACCCCCTGCCGTCCCCGTAAGAGGGACTGTTTGCTGCTAGACAAACACCGTCTGAACGGCCATTTTTCCCACAGAGTAGCTGCAGGAAGGGCCGCTGGCACTGCAAATCCCACTTTCCTGTTTGAATAGCAAGTTCTCCCCCCCCCCCTCGTGTTATTATCCGAGCCGCAGGTTTACATCGCTAGGGGCCCGTTTATTATACTGCGGGGGGAGGGGGGCACATGTGTACGTCACGTTGATGATCATCAGTGGCACAAAAATGTTTAACGGCGACGGTTCGAGGCAAAGTTATTGTAAAACTTCACCCTAGTTCCCAGGGTTTAATAACGGATACTCGGTGCGAGAAAGAAGGACTTAGGTGTCGTGGCATCTGCACTAGAAGCAGCACAGCACAGGGCAGTCAAGTGGACAAGATGAATTCATTTTTACAGTATGTGACAAAGAGTACAATTAGGAAAGGCACCAATAATCAAATTTACATTCAGGAAGTTCCAAGAACAGTAAATGCTTGCCATCATTCACTAGGGAGTCTTCAGTCTTCCATCCTGTTAGCAAAGATCCGTCAATATTCAACGGGATGAAAGTAATTATGTGTGTTGTTTTGTATGGGTTTGATGGATTAGGCAGAACCGCCGAGGATGCTACGAGAATACGTGGACAAAAGAGGAAGGTGGAGAAAGATGCATAAGGAGGAGTTCTGTGATGTGATTAGCTGGTGATGTGGGCGAGGTATGTGGCACGTAAGAAATGTACACAAAATCTTTGAAACGACAAGGGACGACTACATGTAACATATGTACTGTTGAAACAGATGGCATTGTGTTTGAACTGGGTGAATTTCTTGAGTAGCAACGACTGGCAGCTTCTCATTAGAACTTCATTCCATGGAGCTGTTTCATCTATCGCAGTGCTGCCATGTGTTTGTGTTATGTGGTCTGTGCTCAAGACGTGCACAGGAGTGTCCACTGTCTGAAAATATAAGACGTTTCTCTGGCCGCGGCACGTACCGCACAGAGAACCTTTGTCGTAACCATGGAATCACGGATGTGACTCAGTCACTCATTCACACCCAGGGAATTTTTAAGATTATGTTGTATATTGTTGTTAAATTAATGGCATATCTGCTGCCACGGCACTTGCTCTGTTGCTGCAGGACACTAGTAGCTCATCACAGGCTGGGTTCCACCACCATCGTGTTGGTGAATTCTGTAGCCCGTGCGCGATATTCCCTTTTTCCCATTGAAAGTACAATGCACTGTTGCTTTCTCTGCAGACGATACGCGAAAGACGCATGACAGTGTTACTTTACACTCCACTTAACGAGAAGTCCGGTGTTTGTTCTTTGCATGTCAAAACTGTAACGCCTGAAGTTAGGAACGTCAGTCAGAGCTTCAGCTCCAAGTGGGTGCGTGACGTAGAAATGTGAAGCGGTGTGCGTTCGTTGGAGGTGATTCGGCGTAGAATGTAATGTGCACAGACGGCTTAGCCCGTGCCTCAGTCTGAACCTTGTGATTTATTCGACGTCGATGTGTGTAAGATACAACGGACACAGCAGTAGCTGAGTGAAGCGATTCATTGGCAGTTCCGAAATACACTGCTCTGTCAGGTTAATTACTGTCTACAGTGCAACCGAATGTTGAGTGTAATCACCATGTAGTTTGGTAGACAGTACCTTCACAGTCTCGGCCGAAGAAACTAAACTGTGAACAAAACATTAACCTACTAACAGAACCGCTCAGAATCATCTGCTACATCGTGTCCTGTTACAAAGTTAATCAAAAATAAAATCGCCACGTTTCGACATATTCCTCAGGCGAAGGAGAATCTGATAGGTTAAGCTGCTGTCAGCGTGTGGGCAGCCGACGTCACTCGAACTGGCTGAGTAGGTTGTGTGTCTGTCTGATGTCTGGTGAAACGGGCAACAAATTGTGCTGCAAACTGTGTCCTGGACTGCGGTGGTCTGCAATCGTTGCCACGTAACCATATTTTCGTACAAACTGTACCAGTTCAATTAACGTAATCAGCCTATTGGACCCACCTGAGTAAGCCTTAACCTTATTTTTAGGCTCAGAACAGGGACTGTTCCTGTACGGAAACGTCTTGCTCCGATAATGTTTATTGCCTCGTGAGGATGGACGAAGTCCATGCAGTAGATGATACAATCCACTCTGTGAGACACCATCGGCAGACAGAGTTACGTCACTAAAAGAAACGCCTGTAATGTCCATTTAGTTGGTCTGTTCACTTCAGGTACTGTTCTGGTAAGGCGTGGCACATCGGCGTAATTTCTTGGTCGTGCGCCTGGCACCCGGACACCTATAAATTGAGTGAATGAGTGAGTGAGTGAGTGATTGCATCTAATTGAGGTGAGGTGGTTGCATTTCTTCCGCAGACTAGCGTCGCGGCCATGTGCTCGGGTGTCAGACTTCACGCGCAGGTAGCGCTGTGCCTCGTGCTGCTGGCTCCGGCGTTCGCAGAGAACAGCGTCCACATCCGCTCGAAATACAACCAGCTGGTCACATCCAGCACCCTGCAGTGGGTGGCTGGCGAACGAGGTTCTTACCCTGAGAACGCTGTGGTCGGCGCCCATCAGATCACACAAGGTATGTTGCAGTGCCACAGTGCTGCAAGATTGCAGGTAATGTAACAACTTATCATGTGGCATCTCAGGGCAGGCATAACAACATATTTATTAACTACAGACACTCCCCCACTTACGCAATTTCGTCACGTATATTTAAAAAAGTAAAAGATCAGGAATAATAATGTTGTGAAACGCGCCCTCCAACTTTCCTCGCTGGAGTGAAAGCACGATACAAAGAAGGTGGCCGAATGCCGACGGGCGATAACAGGCGGTGGGTGGGGCGTCATGCTGCGGCCGTTCAGGTGACTGCCGCAGTTTGGATATCAGCGGTACTCCTTTGTGTAAGTAAGTACACGTCTACATCATTAACCATATGTTTACTCACTTCCGACGTGCACAAAATTGAACTTGTGCCGGACCCTGAGCGGGGGGGGTGGGGGGGAGTCTGTACTAGCCATCTGGTCCGTTATTTTGCAGGACGAATAGACTGTGTCTGTTTATAATATAAAAGTTTCTGACAAACAATGCAATAATATGAACAGAGGCACAATAATAGACGAACCTTGTAGTGCCTTCTGTACATCGACAGCTCAGTCCTATGGAGGCTACAGGCTGGACGATCCGAGGTTCGATTTCGGGCAAGGGTAAGTAATTCTCCAGGACTTACAGAACGTGTGTTGGGTTCACCCACCTTTTATCCTGTGGGTACCAGGGGTTATATCCTCGAGTGTAAGGCGGCCGGGGCGTCAAGCTGGGCACGCCACCCCATCTAGTGCTGGGGTTGGAAATGACAGGGGCCACAACTCTTCTCCCCTCCGTCTTCATGGCGTGCACAGGGAAAGCTGCACCTTTAATGTGTTGTCCGTGTGTCTGCACTGTGCAGAATCTGTGCGGTAATTTTGTGTGTTTATGGATGGAGACAGTGTACAATTGGTGCTGCATTTCCTTTGCATGGGGGAAGATTATCGCAGAGACATAGCAATGGATGGTGATGTGCAGCTGACAGTTGTCAGTCAGCCCACCCATTCAGCATTTCAAGTACCGATGGTGAGCCCAGACAAGTTACAGGCGGAAGAATCTGACGTTCCTGCCGTCCTACCTGTTGGCTCGGGTACCACCACAGGACAGTGAGATGTTGAATCATGAATTGGAAAAGGATGTGAAAGGAACCGGTTGTGGCTTAATTTAAAGCACTTGGTCCTTATGTTGTCTAGAAACTACCGTTTGACGCTCCCCACCGCTCTTCCGCCACGCGCGTTGGCGGTCGAGTAGGATACGTTAAAACGACAAACGAGCCGACAGGAAGTGACAGCGTATAGTAATTACATAATATAATGTTCCTGTAATATCCCTGCACAATCGCCTGCTGGGATTGAGGAAGGCACGAAATACCCCAGCCATAAAGGTTGGTATTGTGGACGGTATTCGATCAGGGTACTTACGCATACAGATTATAAGAGTTAGTTTTTGAGCCACCTTGATAGAATAGCAGTCCAGGCGATTTCGGAAATGTTAGTCTTCCGACCAAACAGGAACCCCTTCCGCTGAATGTAATTTCATTATGGTTTTTCATATATTTCTGCGTTCTTATTTTATCCTTACGCATTATAATTTTTTTTCCTCCTATTACTTGTCTTTCTTTCCTTCTTTCGTAAGTCATGTAACGAAACAGAACAAGGGGAATGATAAATGCTAAGATGGTTGCGTACTAAAACTGCAGGCAGCTGCGTTTCGTATAAAATTGTGTCGTGTTTTATTTCTCTGCACCTCTCAAGATCGTTTGTACTTCACCGACTTTACCGAGGATTACGTGTATCTTCCGTTGTCTGTTGCATTGTGTACGCACAGAATGACTGCTCCTATCTGGTCTCGCACCGGGCCAGCAGCGGTATGCTTGCCAGCTTCTAATGGATTTTTGTCGACTAAGCTGTGTATTACGAAAGTAATTGACGTAATTTTCTATTCCTTTCTGTAGCAGACAGCGTTGATGGAGAGGAGGACGTAGTCGGTGTGCAGAAGCGACCAGTGTTCGTGTGTCGGGCAAATTATAACGGGATGTGGGTGTCCGGGGAGCTTCGCCCGGAAGATAAATCATGCATAGTGTCCTTTCTGGGCGTTAAGAAGAGCTACGAGCGATACCAGGTGCTCCAGAACGTGGATGATGGCGCCAGATTGGGTTGGTTTCGTTGGGACAAGTACCACGTGCTCCCCACGGGGGCTGTGGCGTGCGGAGACGGCGTTGAGACGTTCGTCGCACGACGTAGAAGCGGCGCCAATGAAGAAAGCAACACGGCCGACGATACTAACATTGATGGGACGATCGGCTTCACCCACCACATCGGGAAGCTAGACCCTAAAGATGGCTTTGGCAAGATTAGCATTGTAAACGAGGTAATGTTCATGCCAGTGTGTGCCTCTTTTCGCACGAACCGATTGTTGGCCCATCCGGTTCGTATTCAATCAGGCCGATCATAATAACGAACGGAATATTACTGCTACGCCCTCTTATACATGTCACGATCTGACGGGAAGATAACTTTAAAATTGTGAAACGCGAAATTTTAAGCTTTTAGAAAGCTTAAAATTTCGCGTTGCAGTTTAGGTCTTGGCTCTTCTGCGATGTTGTGCGGCATTCGTTGATAAGTGATTACCGACGTTTCAGGACAACGTACTGGTCCCACCTGCAAGAGTCAAGTAGTACGTGGTTACTGCTTGATCTTTGAGACGGCGAGACCGATGCGTTGTCCCGAAACGTCGGTAATCAACTGTAACGAGTGCTGCTCAACATCCCAGAAAAGTCAATACCTCAACTATGAAACTCTTTCGTGTTCGCCGCTCCAACGTTCATTAGGACCAATCGACTAACTAACGAACCAACTACCCTACTAGCCCACTCAACCAATGCGGCAAATCCTTGAGAAGCTAATAGTTCCGCAGCTGGTCAAAAAATTTCCCGAATGTACAATACCTTGTTGACGGCAGCGTGCCCCTCTTTTTGTCCCAAGGCTCTTCAGGCCTCTGATAATAGTGACATGATGTTGGGATGACGGCCACTGGCCAACGCCGTGTCTGCCTAGTGTTGTATTCCCGTCAGCGCCATGTGACCTACAGTATGCCAGCCGTCCCAAAGAACTGGCCGCCAGCTTTGGTGGGAACGTAGAGGCCAGACATTCTGTTGCCTTTGTATACTGTCGGATTGGGTTCTCCGTCCTAATGTTATGTACTAGTCCAATCAAAACCTCAGCGTGCTGACCGCGACTCCTATTGAGTTCGCTTGACGCCTGCTCACAATATTTCTTTTCACAGAATGGCGACGATCAGCACTTCTCGGATGGGGAGGTGCTTGTGGAGACTGAGCCTGTCCGCTATGAGTTGATGGGCCTACAATTCGAAGAGTGGAGGAAGAGGGTGTTGCGGAAACCACGAGAGTTGGCCTCAGTCGTGTTGAGTAATGCAGCAGCCACATTCCCTGTTCACGTGGACTCCGCTTTGGCGTACGACAGCGAGTATTCTCTGTACTGGGGACAGGGTAAGGCCATCTTGAGGGGCCTTCCTACCTCCGTGAGGTTTGCTAATGGCACATTGATTGGTGACTTCAAGTGGGGAATACCGGAGATGGAGCAACGCAAAGACGTCTACAGGTAACAGAGGTTGCGGGTTTCAGGAAGTCTGTGTTAGACATTTATGGTATTTTCCCGCCTGATCTGTCAACACGGTTTCAGATACGAAACTCATGTTTACTGGAATCCGAAATACGTGCCCGTTCATGTAGTCGTTATTTCAAAATGACGGAGAAGTGAAGAGCTATGACGATGATAGGCTATGTACGATACGAGACACAAAATAAACTATCCATTCAAGCAGTTCTGCATGGTATCTTTAATTCTTGGCCACTAGCGTCGTGCAGTTGGCCAATCCGATGCCCAAATACCATATACCAGTGCTTTTCAAACCTTTTTATCGCGTACAACTGGAATTATACAGAACGTACGCGTACCACTCGGTACTGCAAATATTACTGCCTCCTTTCAGGGTACTGGTCTTATTTTTGCCAGTTGGCAGTTGTAAACCTCAAATTTCACAGTTGCTACTTATAATTTAACGCAATTAGACAATAGGAGAGTCTGTATATTCGAACAAAGAAATAGTATGTTATACACTTTATAAATATTTTCTGTACGTTTTAACACACTTAAAACAATTTTACTTGTGCAATTAATTTGTCCGAATTTTAGTTATTGGAAAAAAAAAAACCTAAATTTCTTCACGTATCACCAAGTGACCCGCCGCGTTACTGCCACATAGTGTGTATCTAATGCAGTTTCTCTCCTTTATGTCGTTTCCACAGAGTGGATTTCTTGCTTGAGCCAGGCACGGCTCTCAACGTGACCCTGCACGGAAACCACACCGAGTCTGAGGTGCCCTACACCGGGAAGCTCGTGGCAGTTTACGCAGGCGACTACACCAAGGCCCGCACTATCCATGGGAGTCGGCGGGAGGTAGCAATGCTAGATGTTAAACCCTTGTTTGGACCCGTGTACTTTATTGCAAACAGCTCATTGGTACCAACCACCACCACCACCACAACTACCACCCCTACGACGACTACTACGACAACGACCGAAGCTCCAAACACCATTCCAAAAACCCTTCCTACACCACAACCGAAGGAACCTAACAATCCTTCTGCTGAAAATAGTGACCACGTGGCGAAGACCGGAGACAACACGCAGAGCATGCTGTCTGATGAGAGCGAAGCGCACTCCCTCAAGAATAAGCAAGAAAGAGGATTCACAGGTGCGGGAACTACAGACAGAGCTGTGTGTTCCGTGACGTATGTTGTCAGTGGCGCCGTACTGCTTTTCACGTACACGGGGATCACACGGAGGATAACATAGATGAGCAGAACTTGCACACAGCCCTGTTGTGAGTGTCGCATTGCATGAATGGAGATGTGAGCATGAGTACCTGTGTGTTCACTGTAAATATAACAATGGCTTAATATATTCAAACATTCCTGTAACGTCCTCTCTCTGTCCACTTGTATATATGTATAATTATGTACATAAATGTAATAAGAGTGAGGGCTTGTGGTTTTTGTAAACGAGACAGACCTTGACTGTTATAAGTAACAAATTGGCCTTTCTTCATGCTGTTCAACATCAGTATGTGATGTTCATTTGAGTATTGTATAGTGCTTTATATTGCTGAAGTGGAGAGGAACATCAGAACTAAACCTTGTGTACAACAAACTGTAAACTTTAATGAGACCAGTAGCAGTAAAATCTTCAGAACAGACCATTTGTGTATCATGTATCTACAATAGGGAGTTGTAAATTAGTAACTATATGGCTTGCTTGTTGCTGGCGAAGGGGCGAAGACGCAGACTGGTAGAGTCCGATCGCAGTCTTACGGCACTCGGGTGCGCGGGAAGCTTGCATACAGCGTGGAATGTGACAGGAGTGGGGGTCACAGCATGGGTGATGCAGGGAGTGAACATGGCTGTAGCATTTGCCCAGTCCTTCAAAAAAAACACCCGTTTGTGTTCTTCACACATCATTTTAGCTCAGAATACTTGTTACAAACATGCCCTTGTATCGTACGCGATTTCCAATCCATGATGACGGCTAACTAAGGTTTCCGAGTCCAGAGAGTAACATTGTGTAGTGCGATGTTCTTTTTCGGTTAATGGCGGGCATTGGCCTGTAACCAACTAAGCTGATACCTCTGTAGTACCAGGCACAGCCACCGAATTAGGGTCTTCGCGCAGTGCCGTAACACTGCGTTTAGACTAAGAGGGGAAGCACTGCACACGCACCACCAAGCATTTTCTGCCATCTCAGAAACAAAGAGACTGATTGGTGGATGTATTGGCAATGGAGTGCGTGTTTTTAAAAGCACTATAAAGCTACATTCCAATTCCGAGGCGATCCTAGCAACGACCTTGCCATACGGACTGCAGTTGTTGGCTGCATTCTGGAATTTGACTAGCAAGGAATCTCGTTACAACTGCGGACTGCTTATCTTCCATTCAAAAGGAAAGCTTGTGTGTTATTTACCGGTAGGTAGCCAAGATGCTACTGAATACTGTGACCTGAGTTGTGCAGATCTGCTCGGTATGGCGCGCATTGCAGCAGACACAAACGTAATGCACTGGACGAGGTGCAACTGAGAAGGGCACACAAGAACTGACACTGGCAAATCATAATAACAAAGGGGAATTTCAAAATTCCTGCTGTGTGATAATTCTAGATGACCGGCAGAAGTCTGAGTCTGAATTTAACCGAAATGTACGGCAATAAACGTAAAATTTCATATTGATTCTGGCGGTCTGAAAATTGTAACTCGTCGGAATAATGGGACGGACGTTGGGGCATTTGCGTGGTTTGGTTTGGTTTGGTGGCACTTGCCTTTTCCTGTGTGAAACGCTGTACAGTGCCAGAGGTTCATTAAATGAATACTGCAGGAGTTCACCAGTTGCCATGTTGTTACCTCAGCCTGTGAGCTGTCTGTGCATTGTAAACTGTGCATCATGTCCTCCTATTCTATTCTGTACAACACACTCACCATATCCAAGACTGACTCCAGTACAACCGGCACGGACATCAGAACCCACTGCCAATGCAAAACGCCTCTTCGTTTCCAAGCGCACAAGTTTAGTTTCAGTAAAATACGAACACTATCAGCAGCAGAGAACGAGAGTGTCAAGTCACACAAAATGCAACCAGTCGACCTCACTTTATCAATGACGGATCTTGATTGAGGTGGGAACTATCTGCGCGATAGCAGGAGGGTGGTGTAAGACGCCGCTCCAGCCATGTGCTTTCATCCCGATTCGTAGGAATCCGTCACGAAAGGTTGATATCCCGAACTGGTAGACTGTTGCACTATATAATTAATAAAGAAGTACAACAATATCACTACCGCAGTCCTTCCCCTGCCGAAACCACAAGTTCAGGTAACCGGTGACAAAAACAGTAGTCATGAAATATGATTAAAGTCACTGTGGACACGAAATAGCGACCTGAAATGAAGCTGTCAGACTTAGGTGTTCCCGCCAGTGACTCCACACGGTGTCAGTTCCTCTTGCCGCAAGAGGGGGTGGAGGGTGTGCTGCTAGCAGGAAACAACAGCAAAAAGCTCAAACCGAAGATTACGTATTTTGTACACAACTGAGACATGCAATGTAGTTGGCAGACGCTGAAATTAGCGCCGAGAGAAGTTCCGTCACACGCGAATTCCCTGTCACCTTCTTATGCACAAAACCACTAGCAGTCCCTTGCACGTCCTTGCAACAAGAACTGGCAGGTAACATTCGTGCACTAAGCCTCGAAGTCGCCACTACAGCGCACGTTTCTGGAAATGTGTTTGAGGAGTTTCTGTTGCAAAGTCGGGAGGAGTGAGTGTGCGTCATTGCTACCTAAGTGTTCGGTCAATTAGCTTATCGCAGACATCTCGTTACCCTCCCCTCACAATTTAGGAACTATGCACACAGCAATAAATGTGGACCGATCTCTCCTTTCCCCACGTTATGCTGAATTATTTTTCTCTCAGTAAATATATACTGAAATTCGGAGATCAGGTTCACTGACAACAGTAGCCAGGTAAGTAGCAACGAATAAATTAGATTTAGTGGGTGTACTGGAGGTTAGGTGGAATGAAGGGGGCACGATAAGAGCAGGGAGTTATACTTTTTTCTATGGAAAAGGAAACAAAAATCATCAATTGGGAACAGGACTTTTTGTACACCACAGAATAGTATCAGCAGTTAAGAGAGTAGAGTTTGTTAGTGGTACGATGCCATATGCAGTTCTGAGAGGTCGCTGATGTAATTTCATTGTTCTGAATGTGCATGCACCGAATGGGGAGAAAAGTGATGACTCAGGAGACAGTTTTTATGAGGAATCAGCAGGTTTTCGATCATTTGCCTAAGTACCATATGAAAAATATGTTACAAGATTTTAATGCAAAACTGGGGACAGATGACATTTTCAAACCGACAGTTGGGAATGAGAGTCTTACTTCAGGATGGTAATGATAATGACGTTAGAATAGTAAACTTTACCGCTTCAAAAAATCTAGTTAACAGCACGATGCTTCTGCACCGAAACATTCATAAATACACCTGGACCTCTCCTGGTGGGAAGACTCACAACCAGATTTATTACATATTGATAGATAGGAGATTTCATTCGGATATACTCGATGTACGATTTTTCAGGAGAGCTGACTGTGATAGCACTATCGGGTGGTTGCAAAAGTTAGGGAAACATTGGCAGTAAGTAAACAAAAAAAGAGTTTGATAAGGAGAGATTTAGTCTCAGGTAGCCACGTGAGCTGGAGGTTAGGAAACAGTATCAGATTAAGATCTCAAATAAGTTGGCAGCTTAGGAGAAATTAAATGATAGCAAGAACATAGGTAGGGCTTAGGAAAACAAAAGAGAATGTCAGAATCACAGCTAAAGAGAGTCTTAGGTCTATGAATTGAAGCAGCACAGACCATGGTTTGGTGATGAATGTTTACGATTTTAAGATCAAAGGAAGCTGGCTAAAATGCGATGGTTACAGCATCAAAACAAGAGCAATGTTTACAATCTAAACAATGCAATACGTGAAGCTAGTAGACATTCAGGAACACCTGAAAGCTAAAATTGATTAAACTAACAGATAAAAAATATCAGTCTTGTAAAGGGGCATCAATGACTTTAAGAAGGGTTACCAGCCTAGAAGTAATACAGTGATGGATGAGAAGGATGATTTGGTTACAGACTCCCACAGTATCTTGGCTAGGCGGAGGAACCACTTCTCTCAGATAGTTAATATATAAGGGGTTAGTGATGTTCAGGCAGACAAAAATACATTCAGCAGAGCCACTAGAGCCTGAGCCGAGTGCGTTTGAGGTCGAGATGGCTATTGAAAAGCTAAAAAGATAAAATCACGAGGTACTGATCAAAGTACTGATCAAATCCCAGCAAAAATGATTTCAAGCAGGGATAGAACAATTCGCTCTGAGATCCGTACACTTACTAATTCTGTTTGGAATAAGGAGGAATTGCCTGTGGAGTGGAAGGAATCGGTCATTGCACATATTTATGAGAAGGGTGATAAAACAGTCTCTAGTAAATACAGAGGTATATCACTTTTGTTAACTACGTACAAAATTTTATCCAACATCCTTCTGTCAAGATTAACTACATATAAAGAGGATATTATTGGGGATCATCAATGTGGATTTCGACGCCACAGGTCAACTACTGATCATATATTCTGCATACGTCAAATACCCGAGAATGGGAATGCAATGAAGTAGTGCATCAGCCATTTATAGTCTCCAAGAAAGCTTATGATTCACTTGCATAAAACTCACTGAGTTTGGTATCCCCATGAAACTGGAATGACTAATAAAAATGTGTCTGAATGAAACCTATAGCAAAGTCCGGGTAGGTGAACATTTGTATGACATGTTTCCTACTAATAATGGTCTGAAACCAGGGGATGCTTTACCACCATCGCTTTTCAGCTTTGCTTTAGAGCAGTGTTTCTCAACCGCCGGGCCACTGCCTGGTACGGGCCCTGGCATCAATTATACTTGTCATTTTAGTTTTCTAAGCATTCTCCACGAATAAATATTTTATAGTGGAAATGTTCTGAGGAGAATAATATTCGTGAATGTGTCGAAAAGAACGCTTAAATAACATCTGTGTAGCAAATGTCAGTGACCAAGCCGCGTATTTTTAAACATGGAAGTATTCGTGAATGATCGGGAATTTTCAGACATCGAAATCTTTCAACATTCGGGAAAGGGAATACCGCTGTTTACAACCGGTCATAAAAATTGCCTGCAAGCCGATTACAACAATGGGCGGCGTATCCTCTGTTCTCAAAACTGAACGAAATAACATCTGTGTTGCAAATGTCAATGACCAATCAGCAAGGAAGTATAAAGAAAAATTTTCCACTGAAACTGAAGATCAAGGCAGTCTGTATCCGGTTCTCAAATCTAGTAATACTAAATACTGTTTCTTCGCAAGTTCGCACTGCAGTGTGCAAGTGCTTGTTTCGAAACCCGAGTGCCGTGATTTTTTAAAATTTAATAGGTCTACAGATTTAAATTTTAATATGAATAAGAGACAAGGGACTTTGTTTAATTTTAGTGTTAAGAAATCTCGTATTGAAGCTGTTTGTGACGCAACAAATAATGATTCATCTACATCAAGCCTACAGAGCGATCTCCAAGATGTACAAAAGGAGGGGGAAACTACCAGCACACAGAAGAAAAAGTCTGCATTCACTTGTAAGCACACGGACAGCTATTTAAAATTTGGTTTCATACAATGCCCTGACACTGGCCAATTGCCACGACCTCAATGTGTCATTTTGTGCTACTGTTCTGGGAAATGAAGCTATGAAGCCATCGTGACTTATCCGACATCTCGACTCAAAACATTTCGATCTAGTAAACAAACCCATTGAATTCTTTATGCGTAAGAAGATGCACTAAAAATAGAAAATAAATTATTTCCCAAGCTTCAACCACTGACACTTCACTTCTGACGGCATCCTATTTGATATCATTACAGATAGCTAAATGTAAAAACACGCATTCCATTGGCGAAGAACTCATTAAGCCTTCTTCGATTGCTGCTTGTAATGACGTATTAGGCCAGTCTGCGGCAAACAAAATGAAAGACATCCCACTGTCGAATGATACAGTTGAAAGGCGGTTATCTGATATGGCAGAAGATACAGAAACGCAACTCATTGAAAAAATTAAAAGATCGAAATTATTTGCATTACAACTGGACAAATCTACAGATATTCAGAACAACAGCATTTTACTTACGTGTGTACGATATATTGACCATGATGAAAGTGACATGAAGGAAGATATTTTTAGTGTTTCTGAATTACCTACGCACACTACCAGCAGTGACATTTTCGAAGTCTTAAATGGTTTCATTGAAGAGAGGTCTCGAATGGAAAAATTGCGTTGGAGTTTGTACTGACGGCGCTGCCTGTCTTACAGATAGAAATTCAGGTTTAGTTACTAAAATTAAGGATATGGCGGGCAATAACGTATTGTGAACGCACTGCTACATTCATAGGCAAAACCTGGCCTCCAAAAAAATGGCACCTGAGCTTAACGAAGTCCTGTCTCAATCTGTTAAAATTATTAATTATATAAAAACAGCGATTTAAATACAAGACTGTTAAAAGCATTGTGCGATGAAATGTGGTCTGATTATCAAAATCTTCTTTTCCATTCGGAAGTTCGTTGGATGTCCTGCGGTGAAGTTCACAAGAGGTTATATGAACTCCGAAAGGAAGTTGAGCTGTTTCTAATTGATAAGAAAAGTGACCTGTCCCATTATTTCCAGGATAAGAATTGGATAGCCAGGCTGGGATATCTCAGCGACATATTTTCTTACATAAACGAGTTGAATTTAAAACTTAACGGTCCAGATACAACAATATTTAATGCTTGGAACAAAATCGAATCATTCAAGAAGAAACTCAAACTCTGGCTTAATATGATTGCAGAAGGAAACAATGAAATATTTCAGTCATACTCAGATTATATTATGGAAGTAGATTATTTCTATACACAGAATTCAGTTTCAAATATTATTGCAGCTCACTTGAAGATGCTGTCGTTTGAAAAGTATTATCCCGAACATGAGAATCCCCGGAGGCAAAATATGTGGATTGTGAACCCTTTTGTTGAACACACAGAGACAGCCTTTTCCCATGAAAAACCCTTTAACTTACTGAATTATCATCGGATAAAGGACTGGAAAGTACTTTTAATTCTATGACTAATTCGAAATTCTGGATAAGAATGAAAAATTGATACCCAAATTTACATGAAATAGCAATGGGATTTCTTCTTTGTTTTTCCACCACATGTCTTTGTGAAACTGCATTATCCGCTATGACTGTGCTTAAAACGAAACAGAGGAACCGCCTGCAACTTTCTGTCTCAGTTTGGCTATCACTTCAATTAATCACAGAATTAATAAGCTAACGGACAGAAAACATCAACAAAAATCTCACTAGCCTAAATAAAACCTTCAAAAGTTCAGTTGTAATAAAAGACACTAAGTTTAACTTATTCAATAAATTATAATTGAGGTGTTAAAGTGCTGCGTTTTTAAATTAATGATATTAATGAGTGTTGGAACTGGTGTTTAGAATTGACAGATTCATACATTTTTATTTATTACATTACACACTTTGCATATATAAATATTTGGCGTGTGTATGTGATAACAAGTGTTGACACTTGACAGTTTATATTCTTCTGCTGCTTCCCCTGCTCAGCTGACTTCTATGGTAAGTTACAATACATAAATATTTTTCTCACTACCGTTCTTTTTCAAACCAACACCATTAAAATCAATTTAATAATACAATAATCAATTTTACAATGAATAATATTATAAATTTTTGGTGATCAAAATGGGACATGTCAATGAAAATCAGCACAAATTAATTTAATTATGTTGGTCTGAGGAAACTACAATATGCCACAAGATTTCATTAGTCCAGTGAATGATAAACAATTTAAATGTAATTTTATATTTGTCAACATGCCACACCGTATACATAAGTGCACTAATACTCTTTATGATTATGCCATAATTAATTATTAATACTTATGTTAGTTTCATTTATGAACTTAAAATAACTGGAAAGGTATTTACGAGTAAATTATTGTAAATTTTTAGAAGAGGGTGCTGAGGAGAATATTCGGGCCTAAGGACGAGGTAAGAGGGGAGTGGAGTAAACTACACAATGAGGAGTTTAATAATCTGCACGCATCACCAAATATTATTGGGGCGATGAAATCGAGACGAATGAGATGGGCGGGATATGTAGCAAGTATGAGACGGGAGAGGTGCATACAGGATTTTAGTGGGGAAACCTGAGGGAAAGAGACCACTTGGAAGACCCAGGCGTAAATGGGGGGATAACATTAAGACGAATTTTCGGGAAGTGGGATGGGGGAGCATGGAGTGAATTGGTCTAGCTCAGGATAATATGGACAGGTGGCGGGCTGTTGTAAATGCCGTAATGAACTCTCGGGTTCCATACAATGCGAGGAATTTGACTAGGTGAGAAACGGTTAGCTTCTCAAGAAGGACTATGCTCCATGCAGGAAGTAATTTACACGCAGACACTGAGTTCCCTAACAACTCGCAATCCTTTATTATCGCCAGATGTCCATTAACAAGCACATCGGGATTACGATACAACAAAACTCGCAATCCGTTCTCCACCCAAACCGTTTTGCGTGACAACAGGCACAGCAGCCCTCACCGCTCTTCCAATCTGCCGTGAGTCGGTCCACGCGTGTTAGTTCATTGTACTGCACTTAAACTCTTCTGACCATGTTTAAAGAACGCGCTGAGCAGTTTACTGCGGCTAGCAGACACGTGTCGCATCTAACAAACACGCTGTTCATTGCACTTCGAAGTCTGCTGCGGTAAGCGAGCCATAGTGTCCATAGGATTGAGCCATTTTAATAAGCCTGCCGGTGTTGTACTCAGGGACGAACACACAGACTTCACCAAGGCGTTCTTTACTTTCAATATACCGTACAGTTTCACGGTATAAGTGTAAATGTAATTTCATTTACGGCCATAGGAAAAGTACGGCCTTCGCTGTCCTGTGTTCCACGAAAGAGCATTATGTGCAGCACTCGTTTCGGACAATAAATATGAACAGTATATATTGAAATTGTTTTACGCCTATAAGCTAAGTAAGGCCTTCACAAAGCAGACCTTCACGGCACTCACAGTCTTTTGTATTTCGACATCTATTATCCTGAACTGCATCAAAATGAAATGAAAATGTTAAAAATACGGGTACAAACTCATTCATGCTCTCACTACATCATGGCTTTTAAAGCACCGATTTTCAAGAAACGCACGTTCCTAGCAGTAAATTTTAGAGACATGTCCTGGAACGAATTTTATCCAAATCTCACAAAAATGTGTAGAAAATACAGAACATTTTATTTGACGCCCTAAAATACAGTATGATTATCGTTGCATCGACTTTTACGAATATCACAATGGCCCAACGGCATTATATCGAGACAGAATTTCACCAAACTCTGTCCAATGTGCAAACTGCAGGTATAAATTCATTTACGTCCGTAAGTAAAGTAAGACTCCCACTTTTACGACTTTCACGAAATTAGCGCTTGATCGACAGCTTTTTTTTGTAAAGAACGCCTGTACCTAATTTCACGAAAATCCGAAAAACTGTTAATTGCTGAACTAGGTCACAGCGAGATAAAGAGTTCTTTTCCTTACTTCGTGAATATCGCGTAAAAACGCGAATATATGGTCAGTGGAAGTCCCAGTGTCAAATTTCAGTGGTTTTACAGTTGTCATGACGATGCTAACAGGCGCCTTCTGGTGATTTTGGTTGCAAACGCACCAGGATCGAAATGTGTCTGTTTTGACATACAGCGGACCCCCCAAAAAATGCTACTTTGTGCAATAAGACGTGTAAATAAAACGTAAGTCGACCGTGAAACTGTGTTTTCGCGTCCAAGACAGTTCACACACATTACCTGTCACTGTACGGTCCACAGTCGCACGTAGTTACCGGACCCATCGACAAAACCCGTCTACCGTGCAATGTTACACTCCCATCGTAATCCGGTTTTCATCACCAAACTTCTGAATGCATTTTCCCCAGTGCAACCAATCGCAGCTTCCTGACTAGTGTTAGTCATGATGTTCCTAGTTGGCTCTCTTCAGCCCCTTCGTTTCGAGACATGTTTGACCCCTACAGAGCTGACAACATCACAGTTTTGCGATCAGTAGCACGTGTTCCCAGAAGACAGCAACGTCACACAGTAGGAAGCGGTTTTGTGTGTGTGTGTGTGTGGGGGGGGGGGCATGGGGTTAGGGTCTGCATGGGCCGAAATTATATAACTTTATAGACCGGAATCGAGAAACATTCAGTCCCACCTCGAATTATATCTTGAAACATGTCACCTACACCCGAACGAGGGCCGAAATCCTTTTATTACAGTCTGAATGAAGCCCTATCCAACTATAATCTGTTCTGGACTATAGTATCATTAATATTCATATCCTTCAATGCATAAATTTCAATAATACATCACAGAATTATTTAACGGAGCGATAAGATTGTGCTGTTATTTTCGCATCTTCGGAACGGTACGTCAAATGTGCGAATTGTCACCTCGAACTCCGCTGGACGAGGAGGCAGCTACGAAATTCCCGAAAAAATCGAGTCAGGGTTTGTGTTCGGAACCCACCGAACCCAGTTACCCCAGTTCTTTGCAACTAGTCCCAACGTTGTCACACTGCTGGCACGTAGAACTGTCAGGTCAGTTCGCAACGTACAGATAGCATCACAGCACAAGATGATGCGGATATAAATGGGTTTTTTTTTCTTTGAGAAAGCCACAACTGTTTTATACAACGCTTCAGTGGCGTCATTTGCACCAGGTCCGAAATGCTCTATACAACATTTGCACCGGCCCACGGTCCCCGTGCAGACCCTCACATTGAGGACCGTTGGAAGAATGGCGTTAACAGTGGAAATAACATTACTGTCGGGACAGACAGACAGACGTTGCTGTTTGAACATCAAGGATCGAGCCGTTCAGAAGAAACTACCGGACAGTGCGAGTTTCCGAGCAGGCAGTACCTCACACCAGGGTTATATGGCACACCGCGCACCCGTATAGATGGGATCATTACTTTATTTGACAACTGTCGGCTGTCACTTCTCGCCAACTGTGACAACCGACAGCTGCCACAGAAAAGACACTAAATACTCTCTGTGGCACTGACAGAACACTGTTCGGTGCAATGTTACCACTAACTGTGTGTCACACTGCGTGCACAGACACTAGCAACACGCGAGACATTGTAGGCCTGACAGCTAGCGGAACACAGGTATTCCGGATTGTTACGCTGAATAGCACGATCACTGATTCCCGACGTTGCGACGGACCGTACCGCCTTCGTCTTCAAAAGTCAAGGAGATATGGAAGAAGCATCAGGCATGCATAACTCCGCCACTCAGCGTAAAAACCCAAATACCTGAATTCTTAGCACCATCCCAACCCCCACAATGCCATGTAATGTGTAATTTCTAGCGATCAGCCACACAAATTCCTTCCAATATTTATTTCACGAATTGTTGTATCCCGAGTATGATGGTCGAAGTCAGGTAAGCCGGTGTTGACCGAGCGGCTGGTTCCTGAGGGAAACTGGTTCAAGGCTCGTGCTGGACACTTAAGAATTGATATTCAAGACTCCAACCACACTTTTGGAGAGTAGATAATGCTGGTTTATTTAGCTCGTTGATAGGAGAATATAATAAAATACCTGATGTAGTGCGCTGTGGTGATAAACGATGCAGCGCACTGTTAAATAATTTGTAAGTATCGCTCGTAGGGAGAACAAAGAAAATTTGGCTATGTGATCAGACAGCGATTCCTGTAGCAAGTGACGACCAAGATGTCCCCCGAGGCATCCAAACCCCTAGATTAAATAGCATCTGAATTTGGGGCCGAGTGACGTCATAGGGCGTTGGTTATACCAGACATGCTACCAAATATGGTCATAAGTCCCCGAAAATACAAGCAAAACTGCAGCTGTCTTAACGGAACATTTCAATCAAGCAACCTTAAAAGAGAGTTTTAAACAAAGGGGTAAGAAAGAAATTATCCCCAAGAACGGGTGTGTAGTTGGCGCATGTGTGTCGTTTCCTGTGGCGAATCTTGCATCTTAACCATAGCTGAGAATAAATGGTCGCTTGGCGAAATTAAAATCGCCGGACGTGACAGAATCTTGTCAAACACGCAACACACCACAAGAACTTAACATTTCCACTCCAGGTATCTCGTGGTCTAAATCTTGCCGGCACTTAATTGAGGCTCTGAATGCCATCACCCACCACCCCACCGGTATCTGCGTACCGCCCGTCCATAAAACCAACCCAGCTCAGCCATGTGGCCTTACGACGTTACTACAGTCAAACTAGCACTCTCGTTGAACTGCATTCATTTTGTTCTCGGCTTTAGGCAGAGAGACACTTATGCAAGGGTGGGGGGGGGGGGGGGGGTGGCGGGGGGTAGGGACGGGTCGCTGGCTGGTGTGTAC
>Ga0131853_10003361_pt1 | contig 28718 bp, 22 predicted proteins | sample TergutLab28metaG_FD_92764 | JGI IMG/M metagenome (GOLD analysis project Ga0131853, IMG submission 92764) | Labiotermes labralis P1 segment gut microbial communities from Petit-Saut dam, French Guiana - Lab288 P1 (version 2) (version 2) | ecosystem: Host-associated > Arthropoda: Insects >...
CATGAGCGGTGTAGCACCATATGGGTTTAAGCTAACCCCCACAATCATCAACGGCATACGGGCTAATATGTATGAGGTAGACCCAGAGGCGGCACAGCGGGTCAAGGTAATGTTTGAAATGTATGCCGAGCCGCAAATTTCTTTCGGTGATATTGTCCGTCACCTTTGCAATGACGGAACAGGGGGCAAGGAATTTTCCCGTGTTACGCTGTCGGCACTTCTTAAAAACCCGGTTTATGTACAGGCTGACCTTGATGTTTACGAATTTTTCAAAAGCCAAGGCGCAGATGTGGCAAACGATGCGGCTGACTTTGCGGGAGTAAATGGCTGTTTCCTTTTCCAAGGCCGTGATGTTGCTAAAAACAAAAGGTGCAGCTTGAAAGACCAAATCCTTGTTGTCGCACCCCATGAGGGGATTGTATCCCCAGAAACATGGCTGGCTTGCCGTAAGAAGCTGATGAACAACACGACTTTCAGAAGCGGACGCAAAGCCGCTACAACATGGATAGCCGGTAAAATCAAGTGTGGGCGTTGTGGTTCTGGTTTAACATGTATCAGAAGCCCGCTAGACGTTGTATATCTGCGTTTCCGCAGACGTGCCGACAGGAAAAGCTGTGTAGGTTGCGGCACTCTCCATGTGGTAGAGGTTGAAAAAGTCCTATACGCAGAGATGCGCAGTAAAATGGACGAATTTCAAGTATTGACGGATGCCAGCCCTACAAAAGCAAATCCGAAATTAGCGGCTCTCCACACAGAACTTGTACAAGTGGAAACGGAGATAGACAATCTGCTTAATACCTTGACAGGCGCAAACGCTGTTTTGCTGTCATATGCAAATAGCAAAATTGAGGAACTGGACGCAAAAAGGCAATCCCTTACAAGAGAGATTGCCGAAATGACCGCCGATTCGCTTAATCCTAAACAGATAAAGCAGCTTACTGGTTATTTAGGTGATTGGGATAATGTGTCGGTTCAAGATAAGCGTATTGTTCTTGATGAAATGGTTTCTAAAGTGCGCATGACTAGCGAGTGCTTTCAGATTGAGTGGAAAATCTGAGTTGATGCGTTTTTATTTTTTGTTTTTGGTTGTACATTGGATATTGATGGTGACAATAGATTGTCATATTATTGCTTATAGATAGAAAAAATTCAAATGTGGCAATAATAAGGCAACCTTCCTCAATTTCTCCTGTCTATATAAATGAAGCTAAAACGAAGGGATGCCGATAAATGTACAAATTATACTGCCGTGTATACCAAAATACTTTCCGCACTGGATCAGTAGCACTTCCTTGGCGACGGCCAAGTCGTCTTGGAGGGTACAAGGCACTGGTAGCACTATTACGTGACAGGGGAATTAACTCGGTGCTTATTGTGACGGATAAAGGTCTTACTGCCCTTGGATTACACGAGGAATTGGTACAAACCATTACCCAATCAGGTATTGCTACCTCCGTCTACGATAATACAGCCCAAAATCCTACCATTGACAATATTGAAGAAGCACTTGTCCTCTATAAAGCTGAGGAATGTACTGCAATAATAGCCCTTGGTGGTGGCTCGCCTATGGACTGCGCAAAAGGTGTAGGTGCAAGAGTAGCACGGCCCAAAAAATCTGTTGAGTCTATGCGGGGCCTATACAAGGTTCTGTTAAAAATGCCTCTGTTTATTGCGATACCCACAACCGCAGGCTCCGGCAGCGAAACTACCGTTGCCGCTGTGGTTGTAGATAGTCGTACCGGGGAAAAATTCGCAATCAATGACACCGCACTAATTCCTCATTATGTCCTTCATGACCCGCGGCTGACGATAAAATTACCGCCAGCCATTACCGCAACCACGGGTATGGACGCCCTATGTCATGCAGTTGAGGCTTACATCGGCCACAGTAATACCTGTCGGACAGAATTAGATGCAATAAAGGCTGTACGGTTAATCTTTAATAATTTACACACCGCATACCAGGATGGCAATAATCTGCAAGCCCGCACCAATATGCAAAAAGCCGCGTACTTGGCTGGAGCAGCTTTTACCCGGGCATATGTGGGAAATATCCACGCTATAAGTCATACCCTAAGCGGCCAGTACGATACCCCTCATGGCCTGGCCAATGCAGTGATAATGCCATATGTGTTGGATGTATACGGCAAAACCATAGAAAAGCGGTTATGGGAGTTGGCAATAGCCGCTGGCATAGCAGGCCTAGAAACTCCAAAAAATATAGCCTCCCGGCAGTTTATTGATACAATAAGAAAAATGAACAGGGAAATGAATATCCCCGATAAAATCACGGACTTAAAACTATACGATATCCCAAAACTGGCAAATCATGCCCTTAAGGAAGCCAATCCCCTTTATCCTGTTCCGGTAATATTCGGCTACAATGATATGGTTAGGGTGTATCACAAACTACTTGTATGAAAAGGAGCTACTTATGTACACAAGAATATTCCAGCGTCAGCAAAATCTTTTTGCCTCCGGGCGCACAAAAAATATTGCTCTGCGGATAAGCTATCTAAAAAAATTACAAAAATGGATAAAGGATAATACCTGGGCAATAATGGCGGCACTGCGCACAGATCTTAATAAGCCTCCATTCGAAGCTCAAGCTACGGAAATAGGAGTAGTAGTGGATGAACTTCGTTATGCTTTGCGCCATGTGCGTAGCTGGACACGGCCAAAATCAGTGCTTTCTAATATAAAGAATTTCCCATCATATGGACGGGTTTACCCAGAGCCGTACGGTGTTACGTTGATTATTTCCCCATGGAACTACCCCTTTATGCTTACAGTTTCGCCTTTAATATCCGCCATTGCCGCAGGCAACTGCGTAATAATAAAGCCATCGGAAATAGCCCCAGCCACCTCAGCACTGATTGCAAAAATGTGCGAAGAGGTATTTCATCCTGCTCATGTGATGACGGTTGAAGGGGGTAAAGAAACCAGTGAGGCCCTGTTGGAGCTGCCCTTCGATAAAATCTTCTACACCGGAGGCACAGCCGTAGGGCGCATAGTAATGGAAGCCGCCGCAAAAAATCTCACACCTGTAACCCTAGAATTAGGGGGTAAAAGTCCATGCATAATAGACCAAAGCGCCAATTTAAAACTTGCGGCAAAGCGTATCATATGGGGCAAGTTAATAAACGCAGGTCAAACCTGTGTGGCTCCGGATTATATACTGGCTCACAAATCCATTAAAGACAAACTAATCGAGGAAATGAAACGAGAGATATGCAAGCAGTATGGCGATGCCCCCACTGAAAATCCAAATTATCCAAAAATAATTAACTCCAGGCATTTTAAGCGTCTAAGCAGCCTGATAAATGGGGAGAATATAATATATGGAGGTAATTCTAACCCAGCAACATTGCAAATAGAGCCTACAATTATAGATGCGCCAAGCCCTTCATCGCCCATAATGAAGGAAGAAATCTTTGGCCCTATTCTGCCTATATTAACATTCTCTATGCCCCAGGAAGCTGTAAAGATAATCAGGCAGAGTCCTAAGCCCCTTGCCTTATATGTATTTACTTCCCGCAAAGCCGTAGAAAAATATTACCTGGGAAATATCTCATTCGGGGGTGGATGCATCAACGATACTGTTGTGCATTTGTCGGTACCGCGGCTACCCTTTGGTGGGGTAGGGTCAAGCGGAATGGGAAGCTGCCACGGTAAAGCAGGCTTTGACGCCTTTACCCATTACAGAAGTGTACTTCATAAGTCAAAACTGGTAGACATACCTCTTCGCTACCCTCCATACACTGACACGGCTCTAAAGCTTTTGCAATTACTGTAAACCCAACCAAGTTAATCTCCCAAGCTCAGCATGGATGTTTTCCTCCTTTCCTCCTGCTGGGCTTTTTTGTATACTATAGCGAATTAATTCGCTATATAGTGGCATGAGAGGTGAATCCCAAAATGAACATACAAATCTTTGGCAAAACCAAATGCTTTGACACAAAAAAGGCAGAGCGATATTTTAAGGAACGAGGAATAAAATTCCAATCCGTTGATATTGTGAAATATGGCCTTAGTAGAGGCGAATACCAAAGTGTAAAAAGCGCCGCTGGGGGAATGGAAAACCTGATAGACGAAAAATCCAAAGCATATGAGTCTCTTCATATAAAATATCTTGCCAACAAATCAGACATAGAAGAGCGCTTGATGGAAAATCCATCTTTATATAAAACTCCAATTGTCCGCAACGGTAAAAAATCCACGATTGGTTACCAGCCAGAAGTCTGGGCTACATGGGAGTAGGGGATAGTATGAGTAAAACACATACCGTAAGCACCAATAAAGATGAAAATCTCCTCGACTATTTGGCAAGGCATGGTATGCAAATCCCAGCCCCTTGTGGCGGCAATGGAACCTGCGGAAAATGCAAAGTCCATACATCCAAAGGTGAAAAACTATCCTGCCAAACCCCAGCCATAAATGGTATGGAGGTGTATCTTTCTAATTCAGATAATGAAATGGCCATAGTATCTTCATATGAAAGCCCGCGGCCTTTTTCCCATAATCACGGCTCAGGCCTAGGGATTGCCATTGATATCGGTACAACTACCATAGCCTTCGAGCTACTGGAAATGTCCACAGGAAGGCGATTGGCAACCCATTCCATAACCAATAACCAGCGTAGTTTAGGCGCTGATGTAGTAACTCGTATAAAACAGGCGACGGAAGGTGCGCTATCACAGCTTAATTCATATATAATAGAAGATATCCAAAAAGGGATTGCACCATGGCTTGTAAACCCTATTTCCACAGTAGCCATTGCCGGGAACACCACAATGCTGCATTTACTGCTAAATCTTCCCTGTGATACCCTTGGAGTATTTCCTTTTACCCCGGTGGATATTAATATGAGGCAGTGCAAATTTGCGGATGTTTTTGGTGGTGAACTTGATGCACATCTGATACTACTTCCAGGGATATCTACCTTCGTCGGCGCAGATATCGCAGCGGGAATCCTTTGCTGCCAGTCCGAAGACACAAAGCCTAGCTTACTAATAGACCTAGGTACCAATGGAGAAATGGCACTTTTTACCTCAGATGCAATACTGGTAACTTCCACTGCCGCGGGCCCAGCCTTTGAAGCGGGAAATATCTCAATGGGCACAGCCAGCATCCCGGGTGGGGTTGCAAAGGTGCGCTATTTACCCGAAAACAACGTATTTATATATGAAACAATTGATAACGCTCCCCCTATAGGTATTTGCGGAACCGGGGTGGTGGATATAGCTGCCGAGCTAATCCGCCATAGCCTGTCAGATGAAACGGGACGGTTAGAGGATGAGTACTTTGATGACGGTGTAGAGATTGCGCCAGGCATTATTTTCACTCAGAAGGATATGCGAGAGGTTCAACTAGCCAAATCCGCAGTGCGCTCCGGCATCGAAATCTTGCTAGATGTGGCTGGATATTGTTACAATGATATAAGTCAGGTCTTTCTGGCAGGAGGCTTTGGCCATAAAATAAATATGGACAGTGCTGTAACTTTGGGCTTAATTCCCGGGGCGCTTGCCGAGAAAGTAGCTACAGTAGGCAATACATCTCTAGGAGGTGCTGCTCACGTACTACTAAGCCTCCAAGCCGCTACAGATATCCAAGCCATAGCCACCAACGCCAAAGAAGTAAATCTATCTACCCACCCAAGATTTAACGACCTATTTATGGAGCATATGATGTTTTGTTAGGTAACGCAAAAACGTGCGGAAACCTACTTTCGAAATCATGATTTCGAAAGAGGTCTATTGATTAGGAGGAATAACAACATGTCAGACATTCGTGATACTGTATTGCAGTTTACCAAAAAAGTAACTAGCACATCTGGGGATTTACTTAAAACCACAAAGCTATCCATGTCCGTATCCACAGAGCAAAATAATCTAAAGAACCTATACTTAGAAATAGGGAAAAAAGTCCACGAAATCTACCGCTATGGCGGCAACCTAGGAAAATTTTTCGATGAAAAATACATGGAGCTGGAAGCCAGCGAGCGAAAAATAGAAGAGCTAAAAGAGCAGATAGCACAAATCAAAGGTGTAAGAGAATGTAGCAAATGCGGTAAAACCGCTGAGCGCACAGCAGAATTTTGCCCAAAATGCGGTATCCGTTTTGGTGTAATTGGAGAAGCAGCCCATACTCCGCCTCCTGAGCTTGCCCCTGCTACTGATTATGCACCTACTGCGCCGCCACTGGAAGCGTCATCTGCGCCAACGCCCCCCATTTCAATCCATTCACCAGCGCAACTTGAAGCCGCCGCCACGCCGGAGCCAGCCACTCACCGCTGCAGGGTATGTGGTATGGAAAATGATATAAATACTAAATTTTGCCTATCCTGTGGAAGGATAGTAGACTAAATTTCGGTCAAAACTTATTAATAAGGGGATTACTATGCTTTGTGAAAATTGCAAAACCAATACAGCAACCGTCCATGTAAAAGGCTTCGCTTTGGGCATGAAAGCAGAGTTGCATCTATGCCAAGAGTGCTCGCAAAATATGGCCAACATGGTCAATATGGACAATATGCCAGTATCACTGGAGAATATTTTTAAAGGGATAATGGAATCGGTGCAATCTCAAATGGGAATGCCTTTAGGCCAGCAAATCCAAAACCCACAAGTCCCTCGCAAAACACCAGGCCCCTGTGGCGTATGCGGCCTTAGCTACGATCAGTTCAAAACCACAGGGAAGCTAGGCTGCGATGAGTGTTATAAGGCCTTTCCCAAAGAAATATTAGCCTTATTTAAAAATGTCCAAGGTTCCAGCCACCACGAAGGCAAATACCCCAAGCGCTTTGGCTCACAAATCCGCCAGCAGCGGGAAGTGGATAAACTTCGCACATCATTAAAGCAGGCCATTGACGAAGAAAACTACGAAGAAGCCGCCAAAATAAGGGATCAAATCCGCCAGATGGAGGTGAACCCATGACAGGCCCATGGTATCAAGATGCCCTAACAGACCAGCGACAAATCTTATCATCCAGGGTGCGACTGGCTCGCAATTTTGAAAAGTATCGATTCAAACAGAAACTCAGCCCAGAAGACGCAAATCTAATGGTACAAGAGGCAAAAGACGCAATAACCCGTGCTGGTGAGAAGATGTTCCACCAAATGGACATACAAGCCCTGGGCGAAACAGAGCAAAAGGTCTTTTTAGAAAAGCATATAGTAAGCCCGGAATTTCTAAAGGACGGTCTGCCAAGAAGCCTACTAATCAGCGATGACCAAAACATTAGCATAATGTTAAACGAAGAAGACCATATCCGCATCCAGTCAGTGCAGCCTGGAGACAGGTTAGCCGAGGCACTTGAGGGAGCTAATCAAATAGACGATTTAATAGAAGAAAGTGTAGAATTTGCCTTCCATCCGGAATATGGTTATCTAACCGCTTGCCCAACCAACACAGGAACAGGTCTTCGCGCTTCATTTATGATCCATCTCCCATGCCTTGAACGTACAGATAGGTTGAAAAAACTACTGCCCACAATAAATAAGTTCGGAATAACTTTAAGAGGAATATACGGCGAAGGTACGGCCCCAATGGGCAGCATCTATCAAATCTCAAACCAAACAACCCTAGGTAAAAGCGAAGCGGATATAATCCAAGGCCTTCAAAACGTAACCAACACCGTAATAGAAGAAGAAAACAAAGCCATGAGTAATTTGATAGCAACAAAGCTAAGTGACACAGAAAACACGATTTACCGAGCCTACGGAACGCTGGCCTATAGCAGAAAAATAACAGCAAAAGAAGCTATGGACATGTTGAGCCTAATAAGGCTTGGGTATCTAGCCGGGCTACTGGACAAACCAAAACCTGCAAAGCAGATTTATCAAATAATGATGGAAATCCAACCCGGCCACTTAATGCGAATAGCCGGAAGGGAAATGACAGAGGAAGAACGAGACACTACAAGAGCCCAGTATTTACGGGAGATTTTCGTGTAACCTGTGGGCTGAACGCTTTCGTCATTATCATCAAAACCGCATTTGACCCCAAAATAACCCAATAAGACCAAAGAGAGGAGCTACATAAAGGTGAAAAGTCCCTTTACTGAAAAAGCACGTCAGGCAATACAATTTGCGCAGGATGTTGCACAAGCCTTGGGTAGTTCATATGTAGGAACAGAACACTTACTCATGGGGCTTAGCAAAGTCCAAGACGGTGTTGCCGCCAAAGCCCTAGAAAGCCAAGGCATTACTATCCAAGATATAGAAAAGAAAGTCCATGAAGTTGGAAACCAAACAAAGAAAAAGAACGACCCGATAGACTTCACACCTCGTACAAAAGGAATATTCGAGGCAAGCAAACGGGAAGCAATGAATATGCATGTAGGATATGTAGGCACAGAGCACTTGCTAATTGCGATACTAAAAGAACAAGAAAGCATAGCCACAAGGATGCTCGTATCCCTAGGCTGCAATATCCAAAAGTTATATGATGATATGATGACTATGATAAACAACAGCAGTACCGCACAGGCAGGGCCATCACTTAATAACCCATTCCCGATGAATTTTGGAAACATATTTCAGCAAACGGGAAACAAAGCGCAAAAAGGTACAACCCCGACATTAGACAAATTTAGCCGAGACTTTACCCAAATGGCTAAAGACAATAAGTTTGACCCCATAGTAGGCAGAACCAAGGAGACAGAACGGGTAATACAAATCCTAAGCCGACGCACCAAAAATAACCCCTGCCTTGTAGGGGATCCAGGTGTAGGAAAAACGGCTATCGCCGAGGGTCTAGCCCAGCGAATAGTAGCAGGGGATGTGCCTGTAACCGTAAAAGATAAACGGGTAGTAGCTTTGGACCTATCTGGCATGGTAGCTGGCACCAAGTACCGTGGCGAGTTCGAAGAGCGCATAAAGCGCGTGGTACAAGAAGTGATAACCAATACCAATATAATCTTATTTATAGACGAACTTCACACCCTAATAGGCGCCGGAGGAGCAGAAGGTTCCCTGGACGCCGCCAATATCCTAAAGCCATCTCTTGCTCGCGGTGAAATGCAGGTAATAGGTGCTACAACCCTAGATGAATACCGTAAGCATATAGAAAAAGACGCCGCCCTAGAGCGTAGATTTCAACCAGTAATGATAGATGAGCCGACAGAGGATGAAACAATAGAAATCTTAAAAGGCATCCGGGATAAATACGAAGCCCACCACAATGTAACCATAACAGACGATGCAGTAGAAGCAGCCGTTAAACTCTCTGCAAGATATGTAACGGACAGGTTTTTACCTGATAAAGCCATTGATCTGCTGGATGAAACTGCATCCAAGGTTCGTCTTAGATCCTACACGGCCCCTCCAAATATTAAAGCACTGGAAGAGCAAATAGCAGAGCTGGAAAAAGAAAAGGAAGCTGCGATCCATGTAGAAGAATTTGAAAAAGCCGGCCTACTAAAGCAGAAGCAAAACGAAATTAAAAAGCAATTGGAAGCCGATAATAAAGCCTGGCAAGACAACAATACCAAGTCTCACCATGTAGTAGATGGAGACGAAATAGCCGATGTGCTGGCCTCAATGACAGGAGTCCCGGTGAAACGTCTTCAACAAGAAGAAGGCCAACGATTGATGCATATGGAAGAGACGCTCCACAAGCGCATAGTAGGCCAAGAAGCTGCGGTAAAAACTATTTCCCGGGCAATACGCCGAGGCAGAGTAGGATTAAAAAACCCGGCACGCCCGATAGGTTCTTTCCTATTCCTAGGGCCAACTGGGGTAGGGAAGACCTATCTGTGTAAGGCATTGGCGGAAATCCTATTCGGGGACGAAAACGCAATTATCCGAGTAGATATGAGCGAATACATGGAAAAGCACAATATTTCCCGATTGATAGGCTCACCTCCAGGGTATGTAGGCTATGACGAAGGCGGCCAGTTAAGCGAGCGAATCCGCCGTAAGCCATACTCGGTAGTTCTCTTCGATGAAGTAGAAAAAGCTCATCCTGATGTGTTCAATATCCTGCTGCAAGTACTGGATGATGGTCATATAACCGACGCTCAAGGCCGCAAAATCAACTTCAAAAACACAGTTATAATAATGACCTCAAACCTAGGCGCCCGCTCAATAGTCAACCCAAAAAAACTAGGTTTTGTGGGAGATACCGACAAAGCGCGTTCCTACGAAGATATGAAGAAAATGGTCATGACCGAAGTAAAAGACCTCTTCAGACCGGAGTTTCTAAACCGCTTAGACGATATAATTGTATTCCACCCGCTAGATCATGAAGACGTACAAAAAATTACCCGTCTAATGCTGGAAGAAACCGTAACTCGTGTGAAAGAAAATATAGATATCACCATGACTTACACCGATGCGGTAGTTGAACACATAGCAGCAGAGGGGTATGACCAATCCTATGGTGCAAGACCACTGCGCCGTGCTATTCAAACCAAAATAGAAGACGAGCTGGCAGAAGCTATACTCCTTGGAAAGTTCGTAGAGGGTGCGGTAATTGGTATTGATTATGTAGATGGTGTGATAAATTTTAGGTAGCAGTTGGGTAATAATTTAAATATTGCAAATCAGATTTAAAAAGGCGAAGATTGCTAATTACCAATCTTCGCCTTTTTGATACACATAACACTTATTCGACAGCAGTGTCGTTAAACCCAGCAATATATCTAAGGGTAGGGGCTATCCGGCTTTGATTTATTACAAGTCGTAGGCCACTAACAGTTGTTGCTTTAAAACGACATATTTTCTTGAATCCGACTGTTGTGCCATTGTAAAGATTTTGCCATTTCCCATCTATCTCTGCAAAAATTGTAAAGGCTTCTATACGTTGACTTTCTTTTATTTGCTCACATAGGACTATATGAGTCAATGTTTTTGACTCTGGGATAGTTAGAGTAATTTCTTCACATTCTTTTGTGCCTATCCAATAGGTATCATTATCCTTCAGAACATCTTGCCCGCAACTTGCTAATGTATCGGATAGTAGATTATTGGAATAAATGCTACGGATTCGATCACCCAACTCTTTTAACCTGGTTACATCAGCGGCATTGATTTGACCCTTTGTATCCGGTGGGATGTTGAGTAGCAGAACCGCGTTTCCACCTACGCTTTTCTCATAGATATCTAAAAGATTTTCTAGGCTGCGGACCTTGCTATCTTCTGCCTGGTGATAGAACCAGCCTGGACGAATAGATACATCTACTTCAGCCGGGTACCAGCACAGTTTCCCGCCAAGTTCAAGTTCCTTAGCTAAAAGTTCCCGTGAGCCTAAATCTTCATCTTCGGATGTTATTGGCCTTTCCCTAAATGTAGTATCGTCACTCTGCTGAGAAAGAGCATGGATGGTCTCAGCTTTGCGCATCCTATCGGGCACAACAGACCACTCACTAGGGCGGGTATACCCTGCTTCGTTACCTATCCAGCGCACATCCGGGCCACACACGGTTATCACCGCGTTAGGCTGATTTTTTCGGATTACAGAATAGTATCTAGGCCAGTCATATACCTGCTTTTTGCCATTTGGTCCTTCACCGCAAGCTCCATCAAACCACAGTGAATATAGTGGCCCATACTTAGTGGTAAGTTCTTTAAGTTGCGCACAGAAAAAATCGTCATATGCTGTGCCACTGCCATAAGTTGGCGCGTTTTGATCCCATGGAGAGAGATATACGCCCATTTTAAGTCCGTACTTGGCACAAGAAGCAGAAAGTGCCGCAACCACATCCACAGGCTTTGGCGAGTGCATCACATTATGCTTTGTGTGCGCTGTATCGAACAGACAAAACCCATCATGATGCTTTGCAGTGATTATACAGGCCTTAACCCCTGCGGATACAAGGGCTTCACACCACTGGTCTGTATTTAGGCCACTGGGGTTATAGTCCATTGGGTTTTCTGTTCCGTCTCCCCATTCGCGGTTTGTAAATGTGTTGATGCCATAATGCAAAAATGCCGTGAAACCTAGAGCTTGCCAATTGACTTGATTTTCGCTTGGCTTTATAGCTGTTATCTTACTAAGAAATGAATCCATTAGATCCTCCTATATTTTACATATTTAATACCGCTCTTTTGTAAATAATAGACTTACCTCCCCATTTATGTAAATGAAAATTGCATTGGTTAAATATGCCTATAATAGCCAGAAGCATTGGTCAAAACTGATTTGACCTATCAAAATATCATTAATGAACAATAGGCATCTATTAAAACGCCAAAGAATGCCTGTTTTTTTATTGCCTTTCTCGGCATAAATAACAAATTGCTTAAAAATCCTATTAGTACAATAATACCATTACTAAGTCCAACAGGAAGGACGGTAATAAAAAATGGAAAAAATACGACCTAGAAAAAAGAAGGGTTTTGGAGCATATCTAAAAGATAATTGGGATTTATATGTAATGCTGGCCCCCGCTGTTGTCTTTATTGCTATATTCGCTTACTGGCCTATGTATGGAGTATTGATGGCGTTCCAAAACTTTAATCCGTTTCAAGGAATTTCTGGAAGTCCATGGGTAGGGCTTCAACATTTTCAGCGGTTCTTTGGAACACCAACAGCTATGCGGATTATTACAAATACCGTTGTTTTATCTGTCCAGACATTAGTTTTTACCTTTCCTGCGCCGATTATCTTAGCAATTATGCTTCATTACTGTATTAGTAAGCGTTTTTCTAGGATTGTACAAAGTGCTACATACTTTCCATTTTTTATAGCTACAGTAGTTCTTGTTGGGATGATGCATTTATTCTTTTCTCCTTCTGTTGGCTTAGTCAACCATGCAATTGAAGCCCTTGGTGGTCAGCGCATTGTATTTATGGCTGATGCGGCTTGGTTTAGACCATTATATGTAGGGTCTAGAGTGTGGCAAGGTACAGGGTTTGGGGCAATTGTGTTTATTGCAGCACTGGCAGGTGTAGATCCTACCTTGTATGAAGCAGCTACTATTGATGGAGCCAGCAAATGGAATCGAATACGTCATATAGACCTGCCGACAATTATGCCTACTATTATTATTATGCTTATCCTATCCCTTGGCTCCATTATGAGTGTAGGCTTTGAGCAGGTTTTCCTGATGCAAAACCCTCGTAACACGGAGGTTTCAGAGATTATAGCAACCTATGTATATCGAATGGGGCTGATGGAAGGACGCTTTAGTTTCGCGGCAGCGGTTGGTTTGTTTAACTCTGTTGTTAATTTCGCGTTACTGATTATCGTGAATATGGTTGCCAAGAAAGTAAGTTCAACATCATTATGGTAGTAAAGGAGGGTTTTATACATGGAGGCCAATAGGGTTACCCACAGAATGAAAAAAAATACAAAGTTTCGCATTTTTGGTTCTGACATGTCATTTGACATTATTAATACATTTTTCTTGATTCTTATATTCCTTCTTGTGCTTTATCCACTTTACTATATTATTATCGCATCTTTTAGTGCCCCTGAATTGGTTCTTAACGGGTTGGTTGCTTTATGGCCTAGAGGGTTCCAGTTGGGAAGCTATCAACGAGTATTTAATAACCCTGATGTGCTTAGAGGCTACTGGAACACTATCCAGTACACAGCGGTGGGTACATTTGTAAATATTGCTGTGACTATTCCTGCTGCTTATGCCATGTCCCGTTCTGATTTGAAAGGTCGAAAAATTTTTACTATTTTCTTTGCCTTTACTATGTTTTTTGGCGGTGGCATGATTCCTACGTTCTTAGTGGTTCAGCGTCTTGGGCTTCTTAATACGTTTTGGGCAATGATTTTCCCAAGTGCTATGAGTGTATGGAATCTGATTATCTGCCGCAACTTTTTCCAAAACAATATTCCAGGAGAACTTTTAGAGGTTTCTCAAATAGATGGCTGTACCAACAGAAGGTTCTTTGTTCAGGTAGTTTTGCCTTTATCTAAAGCTATATTAGCTGTTATGGTGCTGTTCTATGCCGTTGGCCATTGGAATTCATTCTTCAATGCCTTAATCTATTTAAGAGATGATGCCCGTATGCCATTACAAATGGTGCTGCGTCGGCTTTTGGTTTTGGCTCAACCAGATCCAGCTTTAGGCGCAGATATGATGGAAGACTGGGTGCGGATGCAAATGGAAATAGAAATGCTGAAGTATGCTTTAGTAGTAGTAGCCAGTGTACCCATTTTGATTCTTTATCCCATGATTCAAAAACATTTTGCTCAAGGGATAATGGTTGGTTCCATTAAAGGTTAATGCTAACCGGGAAACTTATACCGATCCGTCAGACATGTTTTAATTTGGAATCGGTATTAACCGGATGCATAAAAATAAAAAGGAGAGATTAGAATGAAGAAAGTATTATTGCTGTTTGTATTACTTGCTTTTGCTGCGGTTGCTTTTGTAGCTTGTAGCCGGGACAATGAACCTCAAGCGCAAGCCACGCCAACCCCTCAAGCCCAAGCAGAAGCTACCGTAACACCGGACCCAGCTGTAGCAGATGACATTCCGGAATCATGGCTGGTGCCGGAATTAACCACAATCCGTTTAGCTACATCCATGGCTCCTAACTGGGGACATCCAAGTGATGGTATGTTCTGGGAATGGATGCAAGAGTATACCAATGTAGCCATTGACTGGACTGTATTTCTTAATGCGGAAGCACCGGAGCAATTTGCCCTTATGATGGCAGCTCGTGATTTGCCTGATGCATTTATCGGTCAGCTTGGTGGAGGAACAGATAATATCCTACTATACGGTGTAGAATTAGGTGTTTACATTCCCCTCAACGACTTAATTCAAAGCTATGCCCCCAACTTCCTGCGTCGTGCCCCTGCCGCTATGCCTGATATAATGAGCATTATCACCGCTCCAGATGGCAATATCTATTCAATGCCAATGATCGGCGGCACGGCAACACGTGTATTCAATACAACAGCAATCAACCAAACATGGCTTGATAATCTAGGCCTGGAAGTACCCAGAACCATTGAAGAAGTAGAAGAAGTACTTATTGCTTTCAGAGATGGCGATCCCAATGGTGACGGCTCTCCTGTTATTCCTCTTAGTTTTATGTTTAGCTGTTGGGGTGCGGCAGATCATGGCCCATGGTTTGGTCCGTTCGGTGCGCCGCTAACCGATGCCCTTATTCTAATCGAAAACGGACAGGTAACATTCCAAGGGGCTCAGGAATATTTCCGTGACGGTGCTCGTTGGCTTGCATCTTTGTATGCGCAAGGCCTTGTAGACCTTGAAGTATTTACCTACGATGAGCCTATGTATCGCGCCCGTGCCGGTGCTGACCCTGTTGTATTTGGCATATGGTCAAGCTGGAGTGCCCATCAAGATTCCGGCACTAATAATCACCACTTTACAACCTTGCTTCCTCCAATCTACGGCCCTGCCGGTGCTCATCAGTTGTGGGAGCAAGTTGTTGGAATCAATAGAGATATGTTCTCAATAACAATTGATGCCGCTGATCCAGGCCTTCTTATGCGCTGGGTAGATGTACTGTACAGAGATCTATATACATCCTTTAGCGCCACAATGGGTATGGGTCCAGATGAAAACATGGCATGGTTTATTGATGAAAACAACTATATCCATAACGTAGACCCACTTCCAGAAGAGCATATCCGCGGTATGCAGCAGTTACCCTTCGTACCTTCTGTAACCGGCCCAGAGTTGGAAGCCAGGCAGGCACCTCCAGAAGGCCCTGGCTTACAAAGAATGAACCATCAAAATTATGTTGCCCGTCCATATGCCGAAAACTTCTTTAACGGCACGTGGAATCGCTGGCCCAACACCTTCATGTTGCCAGAGGAAGCAGATGAGCTTTCCTTCATTGAGGCCGATCTTATACCCTTTGCCAACAGAATGTTAGCGAGCTGGATAGCAGGGGAAAGAAACGTAGACGATGATTGGGAGCAATACCTTCGTGACTTAGATGCATACGGCCTACAACGCTGGTTACAAATCCGTCAGGGAGTTTATGACCGCTTTCTAGCCGGAAGCTAAACGAAACAGCATAATTACAAAGGCTGCTGCATCAAAAAATGCAGCAGCCTTTTATGCGTAGATGCGGTACAATAGACCTCTTTCGAAATCACGTTTTATGATTTCGAAAGTAGGTTTCATTATAAGTCTTTTGCTTCTTCTGAAATCACGCCTTTTGATTTCAGAAGAACTCTAATAAAAAATAATAATTTGTTATGATTACATAAAATATGGCGGAAGGGGCTACACGATAATGGATAATAGAATCCTATTTAACAGAAAAAGTGTAATTTTCAAAGTAGCAGCCGCTTTTCTCCTTTTAGTCATAATCCCCTTTAGTGTAGGCCTTGTCTATCTAAACATCGCGTATGAAGAGCAAATCCGTACAAGATGGCTGTCGGAGAACGAGGCTCGGCTTATCACTATGCAAGATGAAATAACTAATATGCACCTAGATTTAAACTCCATGCTGGTACAAATCCGCCAAGATGATGCCTTTTCTCCCCATAGAATAAGGAGAAACAGCTATCATTTGATGCTGGCGATGAAGCAACTACAACGATACCAAGCCACCAATAGCGTACTTCATGTACTGGCTTATGCGGAAATGCCTGATGGGATACTGCTTTCTAATATATCCTCTGATGATCAAGTTCATTTTGCTTCACGGTTCTTTCATATTGACAATTACACTCGAGATTTATTTTGGTACAAGGTTGGTGCAAGTGATAATAATGCATTTGCTGAGCCTTTAATGGTTATCCCTTCTGCAACTTTGAGAGGAAATGTACTTGTTTATGTGGTTAATTTAAGAGAGACTAGGATTTTTGAAACCCCAGTTTTATTGGTTCTTTTAGATGCCCTTGCAATTGAGACACAGCTATCCGGCTCCCTTCCTATGGAATCCGCGGGGTTATTAATTACAAATAGGTACGGCCATGTTTTACTTTCTGCGGGAATCCTTCCAGCGCATGTTGCAATACATACCGCACAAGAATGGAAAGACAATCAAGAATATTTATTAACTCATTCCATTGCCGCTAATGGATGGAATTACTATATGTTTTTACCTGTAACAGATTTATTGCAGGAAGTTAGAGGCGCAACCAGGCTATACGCTTTATTCGGCCTGGCCTTTGCGGGAGCCAGTATTTTATTCTTTGCACTAAGCTATAAATTCAGCTTCCTTCCATTAAGAAGATTCGTTCAGCTAGTACGCCAAAATAACCACAGTAAAATGATCCCCCCACCAAGAGGCAGCGAATACGAGCTAATCTACGCCGGATATCAAGCCCTTATCCAAAAAACAGATACTATTCAGCGACAACTAGACGATTCATACCCCATCCGCCGCAGTTCTTTACTGCACCAACTAATCTCAGGTGGCATAAGTGAAAAAGAAGGACTCAAGCAGTCAAGCGCTCTCGCCCTTAATATGGACGGAAAACGTCATTTTACAGTGGTTCTGTTGTTCACAGCAGATAGCGAACCCTTCCCGGATTCAGATATACAAGTATTTTTACAAGAGTATTTAGCAAAAAACCAACTGGGATATCTTGTAGTAAATGTACTAGACGATGCTCTAACAATTTTACTAAATCTCTCCTTTCCAGAACAAGAAGCCCACAAACTAGAAGTAATAAGGCTACAAGCAACCATTACAGATATGTACAATATTCACACGATGGCCTGTGTCGGCGGAAACCACAGTAGGCTTGGAGATATTCGTCTATCTTTCCAAGAGGCGGTGCGCACATCTCGATACCGCAATATCGCCAATACAAACAACTGCATAACCTTTTTAGAAACCGGGGAAGACAGCGCCTTCTCCCGTAGTTATCCAACAAAAATAATCCAAAGTTTCTACCATGCTTTCACAAGTGAGAAACCAGAAGCCATAGTTGAAAGATTAAGAGAAATTGCCCGCCTGATGGAAGGTTTCACTATAACTCTAAGCCGCTGTATATATTGCGACTTAGCCTTTGGTATCTTCCACCATTTCCAAGGCAAATCCCCGGTACCCCCACTAAGTACAGAACTCCTAGACGATATAACACAGGCGCTGGAGTCCCAAGAAATGCGGGAAATACAGCGCCTAATGAGCAACCTGGAAAACAATTTCCTAGACATAAAAATAGAAAAAGAAAGCATAAATCTTGCTGACAAAGTAAGGCAGTATGTAGATAATCACTTCCACGAATCCAGCTTATCAATTCTGGAAATCGCAGAAGTATTAGGGGTATCCACTGGTCACCTAAGCCGCAGCTATAAAAAAGAAACAGGTGAAACCCTGCTGAACTATATCAACACCAAACGCATAGAAAAAGCAAAAAATCTATTGCAGAGTACAGATATGCCCCTCCACGAGATCGTAAATGAAATAGGCTACCTGGATGTTTCCAGTTTTCATAGGAAGTTTAAATCTACCATAGGACTTACCACTGGTGCTTTCCGAGATAAGCATAGGCTATAGTATCTCTTTACCCAAATCCAGGGTTTTATATAAGCATCTGCTTTCATACACATCTTGATGGATAAAGCGCTCTTCGAAAACCTTACCAAAGTGGAGTATTGCTTTATCTGATTCAGACATTTCCTCTGCACCTATTACCCCTTGTAGGGCTCTTGCGTCCCCGACTTGGGCATATGCGGCGAACAGCCTGTTCGCTAAAGCCGGGTGATCTTCTCGGGTACGATCCTTTCCTATGCTATCTTTCATCAGGCGTGATAGTGATGGAAGAATATTAATAGGGGGGTAAATTCCTTGTTGGTATAGATTTCTATCCAGCACAATTTGCCCTTCGGTTATATATCCTGTTAGGTCTGCCACTGGGTGGGTGATATCATCGCTGGGCATGGTCAGTATTGGGATTTGCGTTAAGGAGCCTTGTTTTCCTTTAATTATCCCTGCCCGCTCGTAAATACTTGCAAGGTCTGAATATAAGTATCCAGGATAGCCTTTACGGCTAGGGATTTCTCCACGAGCTGAAGAAATTTCTCGTAGGGCTTCGGCATATGCAGTCATGTCTGTTAAAATTACAAGCACATCCATCCCTTGGTCAAAGGCTAGATATTCCGCGGCAGTTAGGGCAACACGTGGGGTGATAACCCGTGCCGCTGCTGGATCCTGTGCTAGATTTAAGTACATAACAACCCGCTTTGCGGCGCCACTTTCTTCAAACGAACGCCGGAAAAACTGGGCAACATCATACTTTATGCCCATAGCAGCAAAAACGACAGCAAAATTACCTGTTCCTATGTTTGCCTGACGGGTTATTTGTGCCGCAAGTAGGTCGTGAGGAAGTCCATCTCCGGAAAATATAGGTAGTTTCTGCCCTCGGATTAAAGTAGCAAGGCCATCTATTGCAGAAATACCTGTTTCGATATAATTAGTCGGGTATGTACGCAGGACTGGGTTTATGGCTTGGCCATTTATGTTCTGGCTTGTTGTACCATAAACTGAGCCAAGGCCATCAATTGGACGCCCCATTCCATCAAAAACCCGGCCTAGTATATCTCTTGAAAGTTTTAACTCCATAGGCTTGCCTGAAAAGCGGGTAGTTGTATTGGTCAATGAAAAATCTGCCGTGCCTTCGAATACAAGCACTACAGCCCTATCTTCTTCTATCTGGATTACTCGTCCTGTTCTTTTTTGTCCGGTTGGCATTTCAATTTCTACAATTTCATCGAAGGTTGGAGAGTTTATTCCTTCTAATATAACAATACTTCCGCTAATTTCATGTAGGCCTAGATACTGGGTATTCATTTTACCCCCATTTAACTCGGATGCTGGTATAATATGCACATAGCAAGTACGCAATACCGAAAGCGAAAGGCGGATTCTATGAAAACCTTAGTGATAGCAGAAAAACCCTCCGTAGGGCGAGACATAGCCAGAGTGCTAAAATGCACCAGCAAAAGTGACGGTTACCTTTATAACGATAGCTATATTGTATCCTGGGCCATAGGCCATTTGGTATCGTTAAACGACCCAGAAGATTACAATCCAGCCTTAAAACGCTGGAACCGCGGAGACCTTCCAATCTTGCCACAAACCATGGGTTTAAAACCTATCCAAAGAACCGCCCCCCAACTAAAAATCCTAAAAAAGCTGATGAATGCCCGGGACACAAGTCAAATAATTTGTGCAACAGATAGCGGAAGGGAAGGGGAGTTAATATTCCGATACATATATATGTGGGCAGGATGCAAAAAGCCTGTTAAGCGCCTATGGATATCTAGCCTTACAGACACGGCAATACAAGATGGCTTATCCAAAATGAAAGACGGAAAAGAATACGATAATCTATTTGCCTCTGCCCGCTGCCGCGCAGAAGCTGACTGGCTGGTAGGAATGAACGCAACCCGCGCCTTCACACTAAAAAATGGCGAGCTTCTTCCTGTAGGCCGCGTGCAAACCCCAACTCTAGCCATTCTTGTAAGCAGGCATAAAGAGATTGCGGCCTTTGTGCCACAAGATTATTGGGAGGTAAAGGGGACATTCTTACCTGCGTTGGAAGAAACAGACTACACAGGGCTATGGATTTCCACGGAAGGGGAGCAAAAAATACACAAAAAAGAACAGGCCGAAGCCATAGCAGCAAAAATAGCAAACCAACCAGGGATAGTAGAAAGCGTAAACACAGAAGAAAAGCGCCAACTCCCTCCCCAGCTTTTCGACCTAACAGAGCTACAGCGAGAGTGCAACCAAAAACTGCACTACCCCGCCAAGAAAACACTAGAAATAGCCCAATCCCTTTACGAAAAACACAAGCTAATCACATACCCTCGTACAGATAGCCGCTACCTGAGCAAGGACATAGAGCCGAAGCTAATGCCAACAATGCAATCAATACAAGAAGCCCCATACAATGCCCTGGCTGCCCCATTAACAAGCCTTTCCAAGCTACCAACCTCAACTCGTATAATCAACGATGCCAAAGTAACAGACCATCACGCAATAATCCCAACCGGCTCAAAAAAAGCTCTCTCCACCCTAACCGAGGAAGAGCGAGCCGTATACGATAGAATCCTTCGCAATTTTATAGCTGCCTTTTATCCGGCCTATATATACGATGTAACCAGCGTAATAACAGGTGTAGAAAATGAACGCTTCCTATCCAAAGGCCGCATGGATAAACAGCTAGGCTGGAAAGATATCTACGCCCACGAAAAACAAACAAGTAAAAAAGCTGAAGAAGAAACCCCATCCTTACCCCAGCTAATACGAGGAATAGAAGTTAAAACAACAGATGTGGAAGTACTAGAAAAAAAGACTCAGCCCCCAAAACCATATACTGAAGCAACACTACTATCAGCAATGGAACATGCTGGTCGCTTCGTAGAAGACGAAGCATTAAAAGAAGCCCTTAAAGCCTCAGGTCTAGGCACCCCCGCAACCCGCGCCGCAATAATAGAAAAGCTAATCTCCTCCCAATATGTAGAGCGTGTAAAGAAAAACCTAGTACCCACTCAAAAAGCCATGGGGCTAATAAATATGTCCCCACCAGAGTTAACCTCCCCAGAAACCACAGGAAAATGGGAACGAGGCCTAAAGCGCATAGCCCAAGGAGAACTTGACCAGCAACGGTTTATGGATAGTATTAAGCGATATGTACTCTATCTAATTGAATGGTCGGGAAATAAAAAAGAATAAAATTACCTATATAAGGCATACTAAATCCAAAAGCAAAGGATTGGTGTGCCAATATGGGTAATTTTTTTACACAATTATTAGAATACAAGCGCCGCAAGGATGAAACTCCTTCCGACCAGCAAATCGCTCCAAAAGGTAAACAAAGCCGACGTTGGAAGATGATGAATTCAACTTTCGAGTGGAAGTGCGCATTGGCTTTGTTTATCTTCCTATCTCTATTTGTGGTAAATGCTTATGCCGAGGAACCTGCCAAAAGCCCAGATGAAGCAGTGCGAGTGCCCATAATCATGTATCACTTGGTTACAGAAAATGGCAAATATATAGGCAAATACGGTATCCGCCCCTCAGAGTTAAAAAGCGATTTAGAGTACCTAAGGGACAATGGCTATACGACTATTGTAATGCAAGATTTAATTAATTTCGTAGAAAGTGGCAAATCCCTTCCCGAAAAACCAGTCGTATTAACCTTCGATGATGGCAACTCCAGTGATCACAAATATCTTCTTCCTCTACTGCAAGAGTTTAATATGAAAGCAGTAGCATCCATACTGGGCAAAACCACAGATAAAATCACAAAGGAACAGACCGAAACCCCTAACGCAAAATATCCTAACTTAACATGGGGGCAGGTTATCGAACTGCATAAATCCGGCTTAGTAGAAATACAAAGCCATAGCTTCGACCTCCATGGTAAGGCCGGCAGCGGCAAGCTAAATCGAGAATCCTCCGAGGAATACCATCAGCGCTTAAAAGCAGACCTGCAAAAGCTACAAGACCAATGCCAGGAGCATATAGGCATAAAGCCCACAACCTTTTGCTACCCATTGGGAGTAATAAGTAAAGGAAGCCAAGCCGTGCTTGAAGAGCTGGGATTTGTAGCAAGTCTATCATGTCAAGAAAGAATGAACTTTATCAGACAAGGAGATAAAGAAGGCCTGTTTAAGCTAAATCGTGTCAACCGAGCCAGCGGCAGAACCATAGGAAGCATATTAGAAAAGCTTGAAAAAGAAGTTCAAAAAGAGGCTTAAACTTGAAAGTATAAATTGTTAAACTCCTGCATAAGCCAAGATATCTCTTCAAATAGTTCATGTGCCCCGCCATCCATATTGGATATAATCACCAGCATAAATGGTGATGGGGCGTACACGATACCGGCGGTATTGAATGCCCCATTAAACCAGCCATATTTTTGGGCAATAGGATAATCCGAGTGCAGGAACTGGACATTAACATCACTGTCCCCTCCAAATCTGCCGCCTCTTGTAAAGTATGGATGTGAGTAAAGAGCTGTGTTTAGCAGGTCATCTCGTAGATAATAGCTGTAATAGCTGCCCGATTCCAGATAAGTATGTAGGGCATAAAACCACAGTGCTGTATCAGCAGCATTGGTGTTATGAGAATAGGTGCTGATAATAAAATCCGAATTTGCCCCTATTTCAGCAACAAAGTCACGATAACTAAAGGATATGCGGTTCATATATCTAGTAAGCATGCGAAATGCTACATTATCACTGTACACTATAGCGTGACGCAGAAGTTCCCGGGTTGTAAAGCGGGTTCCTGCGGGCATAAACCGTATAATGCCTGTACCACCCCAGAAATCTTCTGCTCTAAAAGTATGGACGGTATCCATGCTTATGTAGCCTCGCTCAGCAGCGATATAGGTGTATAAGGCATGTGTAGCTTTATTAAGGCTTGCGGCAAAGAACACCGTATCTGCGCCCCATGAGTAGGTAAATCCAGATTCAATATTTTTGAAGTAAACCCCGATATCCTCGCCGAATTGACTGAAGAAATCATCCAAATGATATATACAAGGTTCGATATTAGTATGTATCTCTTGCGGCGGGATTGTTGCTTCATAGGTTGCATCTGTATTTTCATTTATGGCAACGGGTCTTGTAAGCGTTAGGTTATCAGCTGTCGGTTCTTGATAGGTTTCATATTGCGGGTTACGAAGCATAATAGTGGCTGGTGTGTTCATGTCATAAAGAATAAAGGCCATTATCACCAACACCCCTATAAGAAACACACACAACATTACTTTCGTAAATGTACTGACCCCTCGGGCTTTCACAGGTCTTCGGGGGCTTTTTTTATATCTGTCCATTTTTTCACCTCATATGGATTCCAATTACTTGGAATCCGTATCAATAAAATCTCCCTGCCGGGGATGAATCAATCATAGCAGGGAGATGTTATGGACTTTCGATAAAGTTGTGTCTAAGTTGTGAAATCTACCTCAAAGGTATTAGTGATGTACTCATGTGATACCGACGCGGTCAACGCAATAATAAATCGATTAAAATACAGCACTTCATCCTCTGTAATAATCCCTGTTGTAGAGATTATTGCCGCGCCTTCATTGTCAGCAAATCGATGGCCGATTTGAGGCATTACAAATATTGGCATCAGCCATGCTTGCTCAGCTATAAGTTCTGTGTCGTGGACTCCCCACGCGCTTCCAAATACATCATCATCGTGGAATCCTATTCCCGAATTGTACATAAAAGCCGCTAAAGCTGCCTGAATTTCGTTGTTGTTTAGCTCCATTGCAAACGGCCTGGTACGGCCATTTCCTGCTGCCCTGCTTGTATTTATCTCTATCCTCCAAACCTGCCCAGTCACTGCATTTATAGTCATTAAAATTTCGGCATAGTCGTTGAAAAATCTAATATTCCAGTAGCTGTATTCCAGGGGCAGGAATTCTTCGTTATGTGATATATTTTGGCCAAGATATGCTCTTACATCGTTAAACTCTATTACATATGCAGGCAGTATTTTATAGTCGTATAAAAATACCAAGCCGGCCCTTGCCGATTCGATAGCGTGGGGCATGTCTATCTGGCCTGGCGCTGGTTCGTGTAATCGCCTTTGTACTATGGGTTCCCACTGGTGCAGTGCTTCCCAATTTCTCACGATGGATATTATTTCATGTTCTGACAGAAAAAAATTGGCATCGGGATCATTATCGTCATCATCCCCCATAAGAAGTGAGTCAAATACCGGAATATCCACAGAAAAAGACGTTGTACCTGAAAGCAGCCTCTCAGATTCCATATTGATCAGTCGGTTGGTTAAAATCCAGCCTCCAATAGCAATAAGGATAGACAGGATTATTCCTGCTGTCGTAAAAATAACCCTTCTACTCATATACATCACATCCTAATTCTATTTTCACTGTTGTACCTTCGTTTTCTTGGCTACTGATTGAAAGATTGCTACCGTGGATATCAGCTATTCTTGCCACAAGTGCCAAGCCCAGCCCTGCTCCATGTTGCCTTCGAGAACGGGATTTATCTACTGTGTAAAAGGCTTCAGTTATTCGGGTAAGTTCACTTGGGGGGATTCCTTGTCCATCATCAGTCAATCTAATGCTATATGTGTTTTCACTATACATCCCTGATATTTCAATATTTTTGCAGCCAGCTTTTACACTATTATCTATTATGTTGAACATCATGGTTTTAAATAGATCATATTCTACTTTGATGTAGGCAGGTTGTATGTCGGGGTTTAAACTTACGTTCTTATCATCAAGCATGGGTTTTAGGCTCCCAGCTATATCTAGAAATAGCTCCTGTGCATCCATTTCTTCCAGTACAAAATCCTGCCTATTTAGCACAATAAGATCCATTAGCTTCAAAGATAGCGCCTCAAGGCGCAGGCCTTCATTAAGGATATACCATGCGGCATCCTTTATATGATCGAGTGGCAGATTTTTTTGATAAATCATATCTGCATACCCTATTACTGAGGTTAATGGTGTCTTTAGCTCGTGGGCAAAGTTGGCAACGAAATCCTCTTTTTGTCTGGCATTTTCTTGCAGTTGATATATTTTTTCTTCTACCGCGTCTGCCATTAGGTTAAAGCTTTTTGATAATTCGCCGATTTCATCTCCTCTTGAAATGCCGAGGCGCTGCTGATATTGGCCTTGGGCAATTCCCGCGGCGGCTTTGTTCATTTTGTTTATGGGCTTTGTTATAAATGCAGAAAGAATTAAAATCATAGCCATACTAATCAAAAGTGTGGCGAAGTATATAGTGGAAAAACTTTGGGTCATTTGATCGCGCTGTGTTATAACAGTTGTTATATCTGTTGCGCTTAGTAAGTATATAGTGATGTCGTTTTGTGTAATTATCCCTCCTACAATGATATAGGTAGCAGCTCCAATCATTTGAAATTCCATCGTATTGGCAGTATGAGATATCTCGTTCAATAGCGAAAAATCCGTAGGCAAGTCAGAAAATATTATCTGTTTATCTTCATCAAAAAAGGCTGTCATCCCCGATAACTCGGATGAAAGCCTATGGAGTACACTGTGAGGCGTACCATCCAAAAAAAGTTCAGCATTAGAAATAATACTCGCCTGTACGGTAAATCTATCATGTTGAAACTGATTAAGAGCCCGGTCTACTTCACGATTAATAGCACTTTCATGGGAAAAGGCAATAAGCAAGTATCCCGATAAAAGAAGGGCGACACTAATAATAATTGTGGCATACAAAAAGAACTTTGCAAAAAGCCGCATCCTATCCCTCCAGCCGATATCCGATACGGAACACGGTTTTTATATATTCTTCCCATCCTAGCTTTTTACGAAGGCGCTGGATGTGGGAGTCTAGGGTTCGGGTTTCCCCGATAAATTGTTCTTGCCATACTTTTTCATAAAGCCTATCGCGGTAGAGGGCGACGTTTTTATTTCTAATAAGCTCGACCAGTAAGTCAAATTCTTTTACAGTTAGGTCAATAGTATGTCCATCTTTAATAACTTGTCTCGAATCTATATTTATTGATACATCTTTAAAAATTATTTGTTTTTCACTTTTCCCATAACGCCTTAGCACTGCTTCTACACGTGCTACCAGTTCACCAATTTGGAAAGGTTTTACCAGGTAGTCATCGGCTCCCAGTTTTAATCCTTTAATCCTATCGTCTAAACTACCCTTGGCAGTTATAAATATAACCGGGGTTCCTATGGGTTTTATATATTCAAGTAGCTCGTAGCCATCGACTTCGGGTAGCATTATGTCTAAAAGAATTAAGTCGTAATTTTCCTTTTCAATAAAATCCGCAGCTTGTTTGCCATCACTGGCACATGTACAGTGATATCCTTCTTCTACTAGGTTTACATAAATTAGGTTGCAAATAGCTTGCTCATCTTCTACTATTAGTATTTTATGCATATTTATCCCTCCCAACCTTTATTGTAACACGGAGTTGTGTTGTAGTTGTGAACTAAAATAGAATTGCCCTACCAACAACATGACATGCTATTGTCATATTTGAATGATACGATATAGAAAAACGGAGGTTTTGCCATGTCAAATATACAGGCATTTTGTCAGTACCTTGCCAAAAAAGGAAAGAAGCAAGCCTATATTGATTCATGCAAGGATGTGATTGGTAATTTTTATGATGGATGTAATGTTCCTACTCCTGAGGCTATTGACATATTTGTCAGAAGTAGATGGTGTGGCTATGTAAGCAAGGACAGAGCCACTTATCGGATATTAAACGACTATGCCATTTTTTGCGAAAAGTCTATGCCATCATTTACTGCTGCTTTTTACGAACATATCTGCAAAACATTTGAGGGCGAGGCTCGAAAGGCAATGAGAGCTTATAAGTGTACCATTGTCCCTATCCCCAAAAACACAATAGTAGACCCCTCTTTACTTAACGGGCTGTCGAATGAAGAATTTATAGAAGCGTACAGGTCTTTGCAAGGGTTTATTTATGATGTTTATAATGATATCGAGATTGGTTCGCCCTTCGGTTGGGGTTGGCCCGACTGGAAAGCCATTGCAGCAGAAGGAATTAATCATAACCGCGTAATGATGGTTATGGAGGCATTGGTAAACAGCAGCCATTTAGATGACAACTCACTTATTGTAGATAAAAAGCATTTTGGCGAATACGACATTTGCAAGCCAATTGCAAAAACAAAACTAATGCTTGAGGGTTTTATAAAAATGGGACTGCATATAAAAGGGCTAGATGATAAAAAATCAAAGTCCTTTACGGTATCATTCCCCGATGCCCCAAACCTAATCACCGTTCTTTCCGCTTATTTTAGGAAACCCGGCAAAGAGCATGTTCGTATCTTTTCATATCGCTTTGTAGAAAACCCTGACACACAGATTCGGGAAACTTTTTTCTTAGCTAAAACAGATGGCGAACCTGAACAACTACGCAAAATTTATTATTGGCTTTATGATGAAGCAGTTAAGCATGGTTTTTCACCTACAAGTTATGAATATATGGGTTGCTATCAATATAAAAAGGGTTCTAAAGACTGGTTGCTTTTAGGCAGTGGTTCGTCATATCATGAAGATGAATTTCTGCATAGTCCTAATTATACCCTGGCAGCAAAGGTTCGTTTTTATCATGTTTTTAAAACCCATCCTGACAGAATAACCAATTTGATGAAAAGGTTTCCCGATTCATTTGGGCGCCCATGGACGCAGTGTTACAAATGTAAAACTAAAGCAGATGATTGCGATAAGCGCGTTACCTTTGAAAAGAATGGCCATGACTATCATCACTGCGGCCATCATCATTACCTCTATTTTCACGATCCTAACTTCGATGACGTAAAGGCTATACTTGAATTATATAAATTAGAGAACAAAATATATCAGTAATAACAAAGAACAGTTAAAGACCAAAGCTAAGGCACATTTCTATTGAAAAGGCTCTTGAAAAAAATTGCCCCATGTCAGGTTTTGACATAGGGCAATGGGCTGGAGTTACATAATCTGTGCTACGGCTTTGTCCAGACATTCGGAGCAGATGTCTTTTTGGTTGACGCGGATTTCTCTTTCGGGTTTACCGCAGACAGCACATTTCGGTATTGAGTTTTTTTCGTGTAGGTTTAGGATTACTGTGTTGCCTTCTTGAGTGAAGGATATTGTATCAAGTGCATCCCAGTCTAGCGCTTTGCGCAGCTCCTTTGGCAGGTGCAGCCTGTTTAGGTCGTCGATTGGGCGAATAAGTTCTTGAGTCATGGTTCACCTCCTTTCCTTTGATGCTAAAGGCCAAGGGCACGAAAAAGCGCGGAGGGAGACGGTATACATATCATGCATTTGTATACCGTCATCGCTTCCGCGCTGTAATTTATTTTGCACAGCTATA
>Ga0131853_10003362_pt1 | contig 28713 bp, 13 predicted proteins | sample TergutLab28metaG_FD_92764 | JGI IMG/M metagenome (GOLD analysis project Ga0131853, IMG submission 92764) | Labiotermes labralis P1 segment gut microbial communities from Petit-Saut dam, French Guiana - Lab288 P1 (version 2) (version 2) | ecosystem: Host-associated > Arthropoda: Insects >...
CTAGACCTGGAGCCGCTACTTTTTTCATTCAAGTAGCTCCTCAATTGACCTCATGAGGCTCACGAGGCTGAGTGGACCCCGTTCCAGACCCACTACTACTCAGAAAATCTGGTAGCGCCGGGACCCGGGACCTCTGCATCTGTAGCCAGAAACTCTGACCACTAGACCACAGAGGCGGTCTGTCATGCAACAACACCATAAATAATTTACAATGGTTACTAGTTTTGGCCTTATGTTCAGGCCATCATCAGACCATGCATCATTTCAAATTAAAGAAAAACCATACAGTCGTCTCAATATAAATATGGGAATGGATGTCATTCACTGTACATAAGTTTTATAGAACTGTTGAAACATATAACACAAGTGAAACAAACAGTGTAAACTAAAAACTGAAGTATTATCATCAAATGGAGATGGTTGGCAGCTTTATTTAATAATAATAATAATAATAATAATAATACTGTTTTTTTTAGTATATGTTGTTTGTTTCACTTACTTTATATGTTGGAACATTTTTATCAAATTTGTGTAAAGGGAATGAGAGCTCTTCTTATATTTTTATTGAAATGATCGCATGGTTTTTCTTTAATTTGAAATGATGCATGGTCTGATGATGAGCTGAATATAAGGCAGAAACTAGTGACCATTGTAAAGTATTTATGGTGTTTAGGGAGGGAGTGGTGTACATCAAAACACAACTGTCTTGTATCCTACTTTATTATGCTGACGACGACATGTTTCGGCCACTGTGGGCCATCTTCAGGTCACAAAAATGTATATAGGGTATGATCATAGTATAGGCGCATATTCTAAACTTTCAATGAGATCTCGTTGTCGGTTGGATTATACATATTGAGCTAAAAGTACGTCTACTAAGTAGAGTATAAGAATTTGATGGATATACATATAATTAAGTAATATCTAGTATGTGTGTGTATATATATATATATAATTAAGTAACACCTAGGAAACATGTCGTCATCAGCGTAATAAAGTAGGATACAAGACAGTTGTGTTTTGACGTACCCCACCCCCTCCCTAATGAAACATGTCGTCATCATCATAATAAAGTAGGATACAAGACAGTTGTGTTTTGACGTACCCCACCCCCTCCCTAATTGCTTATAACACAATGGGGATGGTGCACCTAAAGATTATTGATGGTGTTGTTACATGACAACATAATTAATAAATAAATGTGAGCAGTAGTATTTAAATAATTGATGACACGTATAGTTAGTTGTTGTCCAACATGGAGATTATGGGCAAAGATCACTGCATATTGGTCAAAACTGCATTGCACAGACTTATGGAAAAAATATGGCACATGAATGCAGGAGGTTGTGGAATTTTCTTCTCCATTGCTTAAAGTATGTAAATTTTTGGATGTTACACATTTACATAATGCTTGGATAGCTGAAGCTGCCTGCTATCATGACAGTTGAATGAGTGACTGCTGGAATTTATTCACGTGTTTTTAAAATTATCAGAATTTGGGGGTTGGGGGTAATTTCCTCCCTACATTTCATGATTTGCAGCCACACACCAAGCAAAACTCCACTGGACAGAACCACACTGTTGTAAGAGGTAACTGTAATCCTTTTATGGTGCTGATATAAATTCAGATATACTTTAATGTATTGTTGCAGTTACTTAGACTGCCGAAGAGTCTGATTATTTCACTTTTATTTCATTAGATGGAAAAATTTCTCCAATACAAATTGTACATTTTAATGTGATCTACATTTTATGTTGTGTACAATGCTCAAGCTCCTTTAAGCATTTCTGGGAAAATAAGCAATATGTGAATTGAGCTCCATGTAAGGTAGATTTATTGTGAACAGTGTGGACCATAATTAAGTTCGTTTGACAACATGCACTTTGCACTTTTTAATACTGTATGTACTGTTTCAGAATTTGTTTTTTAATTTTGCTGTTGTTAGATGCTAAGAGGCTTGAATTCTCTGTTGTGTATTCATTATATTCACAGTGTTTCAGGGCCGGACTTAATTGTTTTGTATGGTAATTATGTATTCTTCTTATTTGAGATGTGCAAATATTTATTAAAGGACTTATATTTCTTAGGCACCTTCTGTACATTGGACATCTGTATCAGTCGGCTAGAAGATGTGGGGACAGTGGATGTTCGAGGTACTGTTGAGCGAATTCGTTCTCAGCGAGCGTACTCAATTCAGATGCCAGACCAGTATGTCTTCTGCCATTTAGCACTTATTGAATATGCACTTGGCAAGCAACTCATACCTCATGTTGACCTTGCTGGCTTTGACAACTTGGCTGATGATGAGTCAGAGTGAATCATAAACAATATGAAATAACGTAATGTGTCATACTCCAAGGAACTCCTTAAAGTGACACACCGCACAAGTGTGGACAGATGAGTGATAAAATTCTCAGAGTCAAAATAAATAAGCTTCCTACAATATTAACATTTTGTGCAACATTAATGTCAGTAACTGTGTAGTATAATGTTGCTTTGAAATTACACTGAGCAAGAAGGAAGCAAAACTGTTGCAGGATTTAAATGAGTATGCAGGTTATGAATTTGGCTAAATAAAATACAGGATTGTCATAAAGTCCCAATCTGTTGTGTTGTATAACTGATACATATAGAGTATCTTTCACTTGCCTGTGTTGTATATTAGACACTTACATTGTACAAGAGTTTAGGACTTTATGATCACCCAGTATGGCAAATACCTTCTTTTCATACATAACATTCTCTGCTGTGTATTTATTAAAGGAACACAGAACCATAATTGATGGACTGGTGATGTTCTGCGCTAGTGTTTCTCTAACTGTGGGCTGCAGACTACTGCCAGTATGTAAAACAATACACTGATTTATGAAGTATTAGAAGAATCAGACTCTTGTCTTCATCATGTGCTCAGTACTGCAGAAAATTATGAAGTTTTTGTTGACACAAGACAAAAATTATATTAAATTATTGTCTCACTGTCTTATTTCTACATATGCTGTGTTTCTGTGGCACTGAAGTTCAGTTTGTTAAAAACAAGGCCTGCTGGGCGGTGGTGGTGAGTAATTTTTCAAATTTATGTACTGGTCCATAGTATCAAAGAGTCTGAGAAACACTGTTCTGCAGAATTATGTTTCACAGTACATAATGCAGGATGTTATTAAATCTAGCAGGGGCCATATCAATATTAATCTTTCAAAGACCTGCATTCACATATGTGAACGCACTTAGTAAAACACCCCTAGAAATTCATTTTATGTATAGACAACAAGGAAATAAACATTTTTAAAAAATGGCAGCATTTTTTACAAATGTTTTATTCACCACAAATTGTCATTTATTTAATAATTTTACTATTTTTCTGTTCGAATACTATGTTTGTCATAAACCATGTGCTAAAATTTCAATACCCATTTCAGTACAATAAAGGTTAAACATAATGTAAATTGTGATGTTTGAAGTTAACATGATGATGAATACATCTTTGGGATGTGGTGTCATGTTGATTGGTGTATAAGTACTAATATTTTGGAGGAACCTGTCATCTTCATGGTCAAGGTTGAAGATGAAGGTAGCAGAGTCCCCCAAAACATTCATACCTATCTAACAGACAATACTGTGTCACATCCCAGTAGTCTGTACCCTTAATAACGTACATTGCTTTTCAGTGGATTCAGTTGAAGATTATAGATGCTTGATTTCTTGCAGTTCTGGATGGATTTCTCTTATAAAAGCATTATCAATCACCATATTTATTCATGATGTGATATTTATGTATTCAAAGTGAAAATATTGTGTGACACGTGTATTGATGTTGCTTTTGAGGGATGAGTGTCTTGTAATTGAAGAGAAACTGTGTGAGTCTGGACACTTTCTGTTGAGGTTTTAGTGTTGATGGATGGTGTTCCTCAGTGGGTACATGGCATTACTAGAAGAACTGACACAAAGAAGGCATTGTATTGCATTTGCAGAAAAATAAGAATTGTTGTATTCAGTGTTTCTAACCATCAGTATAGTTTAACTGTACATTATTTCTGTACATAATAATTCATATTTAATATATACATATGTATCTCCAAACAATGTGATATATAATTGAAGCTGCTACATATTTGTGAATTTTTAATCTTCATTCTCAATCATTATTACAAATACTTCCAAAACACACGTAATTTTACATTAAGAGGTAAAGGAACATATCAGTAAGTGCTGTTCAGGAGCAAGGGAATTGTAACAGCAAAACAATCTTGGACCAGATGGTTAACTTTTGATTTTAGTAAAATATCTTAAAAAGAGCTAAAACGTGGTTTAATGAATCCTAAAGGGAGGACAGTTGTATGGTGTGCTAGTATTTAGGTTTTGACAGCAGTGTATTTGGGGTCTTTGTTTTTCTGGTATATGAAACTGCATCACTGGTTTGCAGCATTTTGAGTCAATGTCTTAGGCCTGAAATGCCCAAGAAGAATGACATTCGGACATTTTGACCCTTGTAGATGAGACTGTTACATTATCATAAAACATGGGGAACCAATCACCCAACGATGCAATGTCACATTCCAGAAGAATGGTGACCTTAGTTTGTATGGTAGTTGTATATGAGCATGAATTGAGTGCCTCTTGTTTTGTATTGAGAAGTGTCCATAACAGGAGAATAAAGGAAATGAGGACTAACATTTTCAGGTAAATGTGGATGTGATTAGTTGTGGACTGTGCATGCATGTTACAACCAGTAAAAATCTCCAGCCAGCTGTTTTTTGTTAAAAATTTGTGAACACATATGCCTGTCTTTTCCAGTCTATTCATTTGAGTTACATTAGTGTTTATTTCACAGTCTTATCATGGTTTCTTACCTAAAATAATTACCTTAGTGTAATTAGGAATTAAAATCAAAGTTGAAAATCTTCTGAGGCTAAACTTTTGTGTTGATTGTGTGCTCTTGACATACATATTGGGCATTGTCCCTTTTTATTACTGTGCAAACACAACCAGTCCAGAGAGAGAGATTTTCTCCGTATGAATAGATTTCTGTTCTTTCCAGACAATAAGGGCAGAACCAGTTATGAAATTTTATGTTTCTGTAAACAATAATGAGGTGATAGACAATGTCCGATGCGTGCGTCAGTTGACAGTCTTTTATTACATTAATTTCTCAATTAGAAAATGTGCACAAAGATTGGCATAGTTGCACATATTGCCTGGAGTACTGTATTTGTGTGTGTGTGTGTGTGTGTGTGTGCGTGCGTGCACTTGCTGATTATAAAATGCAGGTAAACAGTGAATCTTGGAATAGTGAAGGCACATGTTGTATTTGTGAGGAATGCTGCACTACTGTAAAGGTTTTGTTTACTATTTATGAAGATGTGATAGTGTTTTCTACTGCTGTTTTTGTTACTATGATCAGTTCCCATATAAGACAGAACTAAACTGTTGGTTTTTATAATATAGTCACTGAAGTACATACAAAGTCTTTTTCTGGAACATGACAAGTTACACTTACTAAATAAGCTAAATTTTATGCTAATTGGAACTAATAATTGACAATAATATAATTATGTTTTTGCAGAACAAGACCAAGAAGCCAGACACAGGATTAGAATGTAATTGTACAGTGAAGTATCATAGACGGAAATTTCTGTATCAATTTATTTATTGTAATATTTTGCCTATTAGTGACATTTGAAAGGACAAATTCCCCTCTCCTCCTACCCTTAATTTTTCTATTGCTGTTACTGTTGACAAATATATTAAAATTCACCTTGAGATAAGTATATTACTGTAATTTGATTTAAATAGCATTCCGCCTGCCGCAAGTCCTTCTTGTGTAATCTTTGTAGTCTGTACACCCATTAATCTTTGTCATCTGAAAATAGGGGATTTTAAATATTACAGGACTGTTAACCTTATTTTACCACAGATTTAATGGTATTAGTGTTCAAAAACACAGTGCTGGTCTGCAGTGATGCCATTTGTACTAGCTGTTAAAAGTCAGTGGAATGGAAGAAGATTTCCCACAGTAAAATTTGTTTAATATACTTTACCATATATAAGTAACTACCCTCAGATCTTCTTGAACATTGTGCTGAAGTACTCTGTATTGAGGAACTGCTTGATTTTAGGCATTCTTGTCCAATTTTTTAAGTGTGATCTTGCTTCTCAGTACATGTTGTGCCACTGACATCAAATTATTCATTGTTTTGGTTAACATCATATGAGTCAATATTTATAAATTATGCTTCTCACTTGTTGAATGTTCATTATGAGATTATAATTTTTTAAACACAGTTGCACAAATTTGAGTATCATATAAGTTCCTTCAGTAATGTGTATTTCTATTGAAACAGTGAAAAGTTAAAACCACAGTTGCACAACTTCTTAAGACCATTACATATGACATTAAGATTTTAACTGAATCCAGATTTGATAAGTCTGAGACTGCAGAAGAGAACAGAATTGCAGGGAAGCCTGAACACAGTTCACCAGGGGTGTTAGTGGACTTTGACAGTCACAAATTCAAGAAATCCTTGTGACTGGTCAAGGCACAGGAAGTATCCTGAAACACAGCACATGACATGTGCTGCTCATAACATCATTAGGAAATATTCTGATTTGTTATGATGTGTAATACTTCTTCTTCGATGTTATACACTATGAAGGGCAGCTAGATGGCCTCAATTCCAGTGTGTGTTAACCTACGGGGCAGCATCTGTAGTGTAAAAATGTAAGTATACCTAAAATTGGCTGTAGTTATAGAATATCCAAGTTACATTTTTGTTAAATATGGAAGTGTGGTATTTAGTTAGAGGGACACAATGGTAAACATTATTGAAAACATCTACAATATTGATGTGCCCTAATATTACTTTCTTACCTGCGTGTATGATTCCCTTACGTACAAAATCCCGTCCCTGATTGCTGTCATTCTCTTTTCCATAGAAAACTTTGGTCTTCGTTGGTTCAATGCCTTTGTTGTTGACATTTGCTAATTCTCTTGTACTTGTTTTCCATGAGCATGACTTCTACAGGTACACAGCATATCCTGTCCAAGTTTTCAGGCTCTGTATAATATTTGGTAACATACTGGCTTTTCACTGTGAGGACTTGAAACTTCAACCAGCCCCTAGCTGGAGGCCATCTTCTTCACAACATATGGGCACACAACGGCATGTTGACACGGACCCATTTAACATGATGAACACACTAACGTTACATTATTTACCCTCAATTCTGCTGTGTTCTCACATCTAATATTAGCAAACCATTTTACATTGTGGCTTGTAATTGAATATCACACCAGAAAGAATTAAAATCAGAATTTGCATTCCATGGTTTCCTTCTAGTACAAGAATATGTATAATAAGGCAAATATGTTAAAAATTACATAAAAATATACATGCTACATAAGAGCTTGCAGCTTAAACAAGACAGACAATATATGTATAATGTAACATTGAGGTGTGTTTGTGCAACCATTGTTGCAGAGGAGTATCAGTAAGTATTACATATAATGAGTATGTGTTTGTAGCCTTAGGTATCCATCATCTGTGGCCTGTCCAGCTCTACAGTATTTTTCCACATTATCTCATAAACAGCACATTAAAAAAAAAGTTATTTGATGTGCATTTTGATTTCCTCTACAACTTTTGTCTGAAACATTTCTCTCTCTAAGAAGAAGTGTATCAAGATATCAAAAGTGTATACTGGTCTCCATGTAATGTACCCATTCTTCTTGTCAGATTTTAATGTCACTTGGATCTTCGTGACATATTTTTGAAAAATAATCAAATATTACATTTCAGGAAAATCCATCCAGTGGAAGCCAAGTTGTTCCATGTGGATGGACAGACAAATTATTCCATTATGAAATTCAAGGAAAATGTTACTGCCAGATTAAATAATATTTCACAAACAAGAAACAAAGGTTAATATATATACACAAAATCAGGAAAAAGAAAGTTCTTTCAGTTAGGAAACTGTGATCAGTGGAGTTCCCCAAGGCTCAATCTTGGGAACATTGTTGATCTTAATTTATATAAATGATCTCCCTTATGGTATATATCACACTGGTAAACCGGTAATATATGCAAACGATACAAGTATATTAATCACTGCTAAGAATATTAATGTGTTACAAATAAAAGCTAAGACTGTAGGACTATATGAATGAATGGTTTTTAGTTAATGGTTGAACTTTAAATATAAACAAGACAAATATAGTTAAATCTAGCTCAAAACATTTCCATGACAAACTTTCTAATTAACTATGAAAATAATTCAATAAAAGAATATACTAACACCAACTTTGTAGGGTTAATATTAGACAAACACATAAACTGGAAGAACCATATCAATAAAAATTTAAGTAATCTGAGTAGTGCATGCTTTGTTGTAATAACCATGTATTCTTACAGTAACATGTTCGCTCTTAAAATTATTTACTTTGTATGTTTTTATGCTACAGTGGAATGCGACATATTCTGGGGGAATTTGATAAATAGCAGAAAAGTCTTCCTGTAATCTTTATGTGCGTCATCCCCGTTGCGTGATATACAATTAGTGTGGCAATATATGTGCGTGGCACTTACCATCAAACAACTATTTTATTGGCTAATTATTGGATAACACACAGTAATAGGGAGAGCTCTCCAAAACACCCATTACCAATAAGTAGCATGTAATATAGCCTACTCTAGGTTCGTGATACAACCTGATGATGGCCCAGGAATAGGGCCGAAATATGTAGTTGTAAACCTTCCAATAATTAGCCAATAAAATAGTTGTGTTTGACGGTAAGTGCCACGCACATATATTGCCATACTAGTCTTCCTGTAACTTAAAAGCAAAATTAAAATTATGACTGGTTTGAGCTCTAGAATACCAAGTAAACCTTTATTTCAGATATTAGAATTATTAACCTTGTCTATGCAATACATACTGTTCCTGATGAGGTTCTTGTCACGAAACTTGGAAATTTATACATTAAATTCTACAATTCATGGTTTTAATACAAGAAATAAATTACAATTACATAAACTCTTAACCACCCTTGCAATATAACAGAAGCAAATTCTGATAGCATAAAAATCTTCAACAAATAGCCTGAATATATTGCTGAGCGGGTTCCAAGGAAAAAAATGTTTTCATCAAATTTGAAGAAATGTTTAATTGACAAAGCCTTCTACTCAGTTGAAGAAATATGAACTCTTAAAATTCTGTTTGATGTGAGGCCTCATCGGGGTTTTTTTTTAATTTTTTAATAATAAATTGTGATTTCTGGTAGTGTTTTATACCAAATCTTTTTATTATATTTAATACTGTATTATTTTTATGTATGATATTTTTTACCATATTTGCTTATGTGAAGCTGGTTTATTGTGTGACTATTGATAGCCTTCTATTAGATATATTCTTTTGATGTGCCTTATATCCTATGCAAATATGTTCTAGGGATTGATGAAAGTGAAATATCTTATGTATGTGTGTGTGTAGACAGACATGACAGAGTTAATAGTTGGTTTCTGCAGTTTAGTGAACATGCCTAAAAATTGTCAGCAGAGTGGAAAGAGTAAGCTAAAAGAGAAATTTTCATTGCTGGCTTTCTTATGTATCATAGGTTAAGACTTTAATGTTTTGTGAACAGCATTGTGTACTTTGATTTTTGCATAGTACTGCCTAGATCTGATAAACTTCAAATTTGGAATGTATTGAAGGAATGCAGGTAGTGTGGGTTGGATTTATGTTCGGCAAGACAGCATTAGTCTGCGACTATTTGTGCGAAAACATTTAATTCATATGTTCTACAGAAATCTCTTCTCTGCTCTTCTAGGACTGGTGCATTTTGGACTGGCATTTTTCATTGACTCTGAATGTAAACAGGTACTGACAAATACTCCAGACTTCCTTTTCCCTCCTGTTTTCCCTGCTTCTACACCCCATAAGTATCAATTTGTCAGTTGTTGATTGTACATACATTTCTTCTAACTATAGAGGTGAAGGTTTGGCACATGAAGGTCACGTTTGTCATGTACTTAAACTGTGCATTAATGAATTTGTTTGAAATGTTTCCCTGTTGTCAACAGTGCAAAACTAATAATAGTTATTGTCAAGGGGGAACAAGTCTCTTAATTCCCTACAAGACTCACATCTGTATTAATACACCATTAATTTTCTCAATAGGCACTGAATTCTTTTTGCTGTCAAATTTCCTAAAAAAAAAAAAGTACAGTATCAGATCCAATGTAATGGATATACGCAGATAACTGGCCATTGGGCAAAACATGTTGAAGTTTGGGGTTCAACATACTTCTGCTTGTTATTATCAATTTTCAATGAACAAGCATAGATCATGGTAGCTAATACAAAGTGCAATGCAGCATTATGAGTTTTAGGCTTCATATTAGTGATGGGACTTGTCTGGACGAAAGGTTGGGGTTTTGGTTTTCAGTAATGAAATGAGTTCATTTTTCCGTTCGTGTAGGTTGAGACTGTGACTATGGGTAATCACCACCACAGATAATCTGTAACTACCCACCTTGGCACACCGAAGAAATGTCATAGGGCAGATTAGAGCAGGTAAGAAAGCAAAGCAGAAACTGGGTTATGCTATATATTTTTGTGAAGTCTAGTAATTACAGTTCCATTCTGGGTCAAAGTCAGACGAGTTTCTACTGGAGAATAGGTTCGTCTTGTTTAAATCTCGTCCTAAAATGTTTAGTGACTCCATATTCTCTTTGTTGTGCCGCACAGAGCGGTTCCGCAATATTTGTAATACGGACTGTAAAATAAACGTTAACCCTATGTTGGCGTACGTGTCATTGTGTAGTTACGACCGCAATTTCCACTATATTTTTTTGTAATGAAAAATATTTCCACTATTTTTATTATAATGTGACGAAATGTTCTTACGACAGTTTGAAGCACTCTGTATCAACAGAATAACAAAGGTCGAATAAGCAAAAATTCAACGTGTACATGAAAAATCTTATGATTCTAACAGCAAAAATATAAGTTCTGATCGACAACAGTGCAGCTGCTGGTTTCTTTATTTGCTCTCTAACGTCGAGGTACACGCCACACATTCCTTGATTCTGTGATTCTAACGCAGAGAGAGGGTACCAGTCGTTGGTCTCTCCTTGCAATGGAAAACAACCGAAGTCCGTTAGTAAATATGGCCGACAGTGAATCCGATGGCAGTCCGCAGAGTGAACAAACTAAGACTTTGCCGATAGGCCCTCGAGTAGTGACAATTTACAAAACAGAGACCGGCTTTGGATTTAATGTCAGAGGACAAGTAAGTGAAGGTGGGCAGTTGCGTAGCATCAATGGTGAATTATATGCTCCTCTTCAGCATGTTAGCGCAGTTCTGGAAGGAGGAGCGGCTGAGAAGGCTGGAATTCGGAAAGGGGATAGGATTCTCGAAGTGTAAGTTACATGTTTAAGGAAAATATTTATTGTGTTTAGAAAAATGTGTTAAATAGGCAAACCATGTTGTTTGACTATTTGTTTGTGGATTGAACCCCACTATAGTGATTTTGAGTTGACAGGTTGTGTGTAGCCTGTAATTAACAGCAGAGTTTTCATTCGTTCAGTCATTTCAGCATGTAGTGGGTAGCTTTGTACTGTTGTGAAGACTCGAATATAATACGTATATTGCTACATCTTTCATGTATGCTGTGTTTAATCTGAGATGAGTAATAGCCCAATGCACCCCTCCTGTTGGTTTCTTTGCTGCCCAATAAATTATGCCAGTGGTTTTATACAAATACGAAATTTCAGTTTCATTGTCAAATCTGGTAAACATGTGTATCTAATAAAAACAGGAGCTCCGCTAGTCTCTCAAGTAATACGGAATTGTCTGCAATTGTATATACTCCAGCATTTGAAAGATTGTTATTTATGAAACAGAAACAAATTTATGACTGAACTATTAATATAATGAAAATATATTAACCTCCATTTTGCTCCGGAGTGAAGTTTTGTGTAATTGAAACCATATTGAAAAAGAGTGACAAGCATTTCTAATCACTGTAAAGAATATGATGATTGCTAAAGTAGGCAGGTAAGTAAGATGCACATGAAATGTAAGCATAGAAAATTTGTATCTTTGTGACTGCCCTTGTAACCCTTTCCTGCAAGTTTGTAGTGCATTGCTGAAATTTCTGTCAGTAAAATGAAACCCAAAGGCTCAACTTTGGTGGTAATATAATAAACCAGCCATGCTGGAATACAATTTGTGTTTGAAATGTACGCTGTGAAGGTACAGTACAGGTGAAGTTAATGTTGTCCATGCCATGTAGGTGTATGGGGGAGTGGATATATAGCTCCACTCATTTTTCACCTCAGCGGTAGATGGGGTTGACACTGGGACGCACAGCCCATCAGGATGCCTGGACAGGATATAAATCTGCTTCTCCTGCTGGAAATCAGATTATGACTTCTCTGACATCTGGTCTATGGTCTAGTTATACCAACTATGCTGACCCAGCTCTGCAGTTTGTGTTTTAAACCAAAAATTTAATGCTTGTTACAGAAATGAAATCTCATAGACTTTGTTTATGTTTGGTGGTTAATTGTTACTCACCGACCTCAAGGACTAAACCTTGGTGGAATATGTGTTTTTCTTTGAATTGACTTTCTGCCACTGAATTGAAACTCAGAGTTTCACCTGGTTGGATGAATGCTGTGTTATTGTGTACGTTGGTTAGATGCTACTAAAATTAAGCCTCAAAGCTTAGCTGGTGGAATAAGTGTCCCCTCCTCTTCCCTGTTTCCAATTTGAGTTTTTTCCACTAAAGCAACATCTGAAAGCTTAATTTCAGCAGAATGCTTTTTTACTGGGATTTATATTAGTGAAATGCACTCTCAAACCTTGATTGATTAAACTGCTGTTTTTAAAATGTGTGTAGTACCTGTCACTTAGGTGAAACCTCAGAGCCTTTGAAGAATAATTTTTGACTTTTTTTTTTTGTATCTGTAACAGTTTTCCAGTGTTGTTGCACTGGTTGCCGGTTTTCTGTTGCTTTTCACTTTATTTTCCTGTTTACTGCATCTTAGGTGTTAGATTTGACTTCATTTTGTGTCATTAATATAAAATCTCAAAGCCTAAACATACAACCTTGTATTTTGTATTTTAAACATATCTTATGAACCATAAATTGATTTTCTCACTAAAATGAAATGTCCAAGCCAAATGTTGGCAGATTAAACCTGATATTGGGGGGCTTTTTTTTTTTAAATATTTGACATTGTAACTTAAGGGTGTTTTACTAGCGTTGACAGGAATGTGTAATGTAGTCTGCAATATACAAGACATGAGAAATACTGAAAAGAGCGACTAAAGTATATATTGACTTACACCCTTGCCATTTTCATTAAAATAGTGTCTATTAAGAGTTGAAATCAGCACTAAGAAAATACACTGTCAGACTTATTTCCTTTGAGGTGTGATAGCTGGTGAGTTAGGTATTAGTTTTGTGGAGGAACATGTTCTTCATAGTAATTAGTGTGACCGTAGCAAATCTAAGTTCCATTTAGCATTTGCAGAATTAAATTTGTCATTCAGCTACTCATTTGATGAATTGTTAAACCTTACATCATTAACAACTGCATCTTAATGCATGAAAATGTAATCCTTGTTCTGGAGTTACTACAAGGAATTTCTAACGTGAAATGAAGTGTATTGTATTTTGGGCTTGTTTTTACTGTCATTTTCAGATAATGCTTGTATGCTGACCAGGGTGCATAGAATATAAGATTTAAGATTCTTATGACAGTGAATGTGAAGGTTGCTCTCTTCTGGGATATGATGTCAGCTTTTCTGGTGGAGATCTTTAATCCTGAAAGTGGAGGCAGTGTGTTGCCCTGAAGCATCAGTTCATTTCCACCGGACAACATAGCATCACATCCCAGAAGACAGTAATCTTCATCATTCATGATCTTTCAGTCTTGTTGAAACACTGTAATGAAACTCTCACTCTCTTGAGTTTAAAGTAGTTGTTGAAAGTAGCAAACCTGCATGTTGTTGTGGTGCTGTGTAGTTTTGTAGCCAGCAGTGGCGTACCCAGGAATTTTGTTGGCGGGGGTTCAACAAATTCAGTTGAGGACAGGACAGAGAGAATGGGGATCTGGGGGTGGTAGCCCCCTAGTCAGGGGTTCTGGAGGCAGCTGTAATTTGGTACAAGAAATTTCATTTCATATAGTAAAATTTTCTTGATTTTTGGAACATTAAGACTATTTATGATGACAACCAATTTATTTGTCATTGCTAATGTAAAACAGTTGCAAACCTGGGTAGTTTTAGAATTTTACTGCCTTTTTTCCCAAACATCTTGGGGTGTTGGCACCCTAAATTCAGCAATTTTTAACAGTTTTCACAATCGGGGTGAGTTTGACACGATTTTGGAGGACCTTCGGAATTTCGGGGGACGGGGGGTTGAACACTCCAACCCCCTCCCCTACGCCACTGGTAGCCAGATAGTACAGCTGTATAACATGTTACTGTCACCAGTAGACACCCACTTGTAATACCAGCAATGAAACTTTACCCCTTACTGCAGCCTGTTATTGTTTTCCTGAACCAATGTATACAAACATTAGGGTAGTACCTTAAAGTAGGCCATGACTGATTTCTCTAAGCTCCTCCAAACGTATCATTTGTAATTAACCGACAGTATCTTTTCTGACACAAAATGACTGCACCATTATACGAAGGTGTATCCAAAAGTCCCAGGACAATGCTCATAACACGCAAGTCGCTTGTAGTTCATGAGTTTCCCACTAGGGTGTGTTGCAGTGGTGTCTTGTGAGTGAGTGTACCGAGTGGTGTGGTTGGATGTGGAAGTGTTTGATTGTTGCACGTGTCTTTATGTGTGTATTGCATCAGCCATCTGCGATTTTCTGATATCGGCAGTATGGCGGAAGTTGACGAACAAAGGGTGTGCATCAAGTTCTGTATGAGATTGGGTAAAATGGGAAGTGAAACTTTTGAAATGTTGAAACAGGCTTTTGGTGATTCGTGCATGAGCCGTAGCCGAACTTTTGAGTGGTTTGGACGTTTCAAGAATGGCAGAACTTCATCTGCTATTGATGATCGATCAGGTCGGCCAAGCACGGCAACAACCCCCTCAGAAGTGGAACAGGTACGGGCAGCTGTCAACCAGGATCATCATCGTACCAAACATGATCTCTGTGCAGAGGTTGGAATTTGTTATGGATCTTGTCAGCGAATTCTCACAGGACAGCTGAACATGCATCGGATTGCAGCGAAGTTTGTGCCTAGAGTGTTGATCCAGGATCAGAAAGACAGTCAAGTAGCAATCTGTCAGGAACTGAAGGAAACTGTGAAAAACGATCCCACACTCCTCTTGAACGTCATCACAGGCGATGAAAGCATTGTCTGTGCTTACGACCCAGAGACGAAACTGCAATCTTCACAATGGAAGAGTCCTGGGTCTCCAAGACCGAAAAAGCACGTATGCAAAAAGGCAAATTGAAGACGATGCTCATTTGTTTCTTTGACCAAGAGGGGATCGTACAACGGGAAATTGTCCCACCTGGAATGACGGTCAATGCAGACTTCTACTGTGATGTTCTAAGAAGGTTATGTGAAAATGTGCGGCTCAAGAGGCCACAGAAATGGCAAAACCAGAACCTCATTATCCACCACGACAATGCCCTGGCTCACAGGTCCTTTAAAGTTTCGCAGTTTTTGGCCAAGAACAACATGACAGTGATCCCCCATCCCCCATAGTCACCCGATCTGGCCCCCTGTGACTTTTTCCTCTTCCTCAAGCTGAAGCTTTGGATGAAGGGTCGAACATTCGACACCATTGAAGAGATTCAAGAGGAATCGCAGTGGGTACTTGACACAATTCCAAAAAGGGACTTCCAGGGACGCATCCAAGCATGGCAGAAACACTGGGACCGCTGTATTCGTGCAAAAGGGGAGTACTTTGAAGGTGATAGAGGAATTTAACATCCAAGGTAAGCAAACTTCTTTTTACAAGTACTGTCCTGGAACTTTTGGATACACCTTTGTAAGACTGTAGTAGTGAATCAGGTGACAATCTCCACAGCAAAACAACGTGGGCTATTAAACAGCATGACAACCAGTTATCTGTATTAGAATATGCTTCAACCTGTCATGAAGGCCTCAACTTACTGATCATATTGAAATCTGAGAATGAAATGTGATAGAAATGATTATTCAGCAATTAATTTTTTATTTGAATTTCACATTAAGGTACAAAATACATTTGAGATTCTCACAGCAGTGAGTATTAAGAGTATCGTCCTCTGGGTTGCATCACCATGTAGTGTGGTGTGCAGGTAAGAATGCTTCAGGGGAACCTTCTGTTTCTGTCTTCTGCTCTGAAAATTATGACAACAGGGTTCATCTGGAACCACATGCTCTGAAAATGGAAGCAGTAGGTTGCTCTAGAATGTAGTATGTTCTACTTAAGTACTTGGTGTCATACTGCAGAGACTCATCTCAGTAAGTTAGAGAACATAATTGTTCATATGTTTGCATGGCATTATTGGTGTGTCAATATCACAGACCTTTAGCACCTGAAAACTCGAAGTACAGGCCTGCTACACACGCCCAGAGTAAAATTAAATGAAATTGTATGTATGTGTATATATATATGTGTGTGTGTGTTTGTGTTTGTTTGTTTGTTTGTGGGTGTGTGTCTATGTATGTATGTATCCCACATCAGTTAGTGTAATTGTTAAGAGCACAATGTTCTCCCCACTGAAGCATTCATAAATACACCTGGACCTTTCCTGGTGGGAAGACTCACAGTCAGGTTGATCATGTATTGATATGTAGGAGATGGCATTCGAGTATACTCGATGTACAGTCTTTCAGGAGAGCTGACTGTGGTACTGATAGTTATCTGGTAATTTGAAATGTTAGGGAAAGACTTTTGTTAAGTAAACAAGCAGTGCAGAAGTTGGATGTGGAGTTAATCTCAAGAAGCGAAGTGAGTTGGGAGTTAGGAAACAGTGTTAGATTAAAATCTCAGACAGGTCAGCAGCTTTGTTGAATATAATGATAATGAGGACATCATCAGGGCTTTGGAACAAATAAAAGAGATTGTCTAAATCTCAACAAAAATAGTCTAGGTCTGTTTGAACGGAAGTAGCATAAATTTTGGTGTGATGATGAATGTTTAAAATTTTTAGATTGAAGGAAATGGGCTAAAATGCAGTGGTTACAGTGTCCAGACCAAGGTAACATAGATGATCTGAACAATGCGATACGTGAAGCTAGTTGACGTTTCAGGAACAAAAAGAGGTAATACCTGAAACAAACAGTAGAACAGGAATATTAGAGACTTGTATGCGGGCACCAGTGACTTTCAGAAGGGTTACCAGCCTAGAACTGATATAGTAAAATATGTGAAGGGTGATCGGATTGCGGACACCCACGGTGTTGTGGGTAGGTGGAGGAACCATTTCTCTCAGTTGTTGAATGTACATGGGCCAAATGATGTTAGGCAGACTGAATTATATACAGCAAGGCCACTAGTGTTAGGCACTGGTGTAACAGGTTCAGATTGGCTATTGAAAGCTAAATAGACACAAACAACCAGATATTGATGAAATGGCAACAGAGTTCATTAAGACAGGGGGTAAGACAAGTCACTGTGAGATCCATAAAATTATTCTGTTTGGAATAAGGAGGAATTTTCTGAGGAGTGGAAGGAGTAGATCATTGTACCTATTTAAAGGAAGGGTGATAGAATAGATTGTAGTAATTATTGAGGCATACAAAATTCTATCCAACATCCTGCTCTGAACATTGACTCCATATGCTTAGGAAATTATTGGGGACCATCAATGTGTATTTTGACATAACAGGTCAACTATTTACTGTGTATTCTGTGTTCATCAAATACTTGAGAAAAAATGGGAATACAATGAGGTAGTATATCAGCCATTTACAGAATTAAAGCCTATTCAGTTTGGAGGAAGGTCCTTTATTACAGTCTGAGTGTGGTATCCCTATGAAACTAGTAAATAAATGTGTGTCTAAATGAAACCTGTAGAAGAGTCCGGGCAGGCAAATATTTGTCGAACGTGTTTCCTATTAGGAATGGTTTGAAGCAAGGAGATGCTTTATCGCCATTGCTTTTAAACTTTGCTTTAGAATATGCCATTAGGAGGGCTCAGGTAAACCAGGATGGCTTGAAGTTAAGTTTTACAGATCAGCTTTTGGTTTATGTTAATGATATTAATGTAGTGGATGAAAGCGTACATACTGCAAAGAAAACCACGGAAGGTTTAGTAGTCGTTAGTAAGGAAGGTGGTCTAGAAGTAAATGCTGAGAAAACTATGTATATGGTAGTGTCTCGAGATCAGCATGCAGGACAAAATCACGATATAAAGATAGGTAGTAAATCCTTTGCAAGGGTGGAGCAGTTCAAATTTTTTGGAGCAACCCTAAAAGGTTAGGAAAGAAAGGTAGATTTCCCTCTAGAACAGGCCATGAAGGTCCAGAGGGGGAGTAGAGGTATAGCTGCACTCTTTCTTCAACCTCGGGGCTAGATGGGGGTACGTGGTCAGCGCCACACCCCAGCAGATTTACCTCCAGGATCAGAGACCCTGTACCCATTCTACAGGAGGCTGTTGGGCTGGTCTGGACTGGTGCGGAAAATCTCACCTCTCACCGGGATTCGATCGCCGGACCGTCCAGCCCGCAGCGAGTCTGTGTACCGACTACGGTATCCCGGTTTAGAACAAACGTAACGAATCCAAATTCCATTAATGAAGAAATCAAGGGTATATTGAAGTCGGGGAATGCTTGATATCGTTTGGTGCAGAATTTTTTGTCTTCCAGTTTGCTATCAAAAAATATAAAGATCACGATATACAGAACTGTAATTTTGCCTGTTGTTTTGTATGGGCGTGAAGCTTGGTCTCTTACATCGAGGGAGGAACATAGGCTGAGGGTTTTCCAGAATAGGATGCTGAGGAAGATCTTTGGGCCTAAGAGGGACGAGGTGACAGGGAAGTGCAGAAGACTACATAACGAGGAGCTTTCAGATCTGTACTGGTCACCGAGTATTATTCGGGCGTTCCAACGAAGAATGAGGTAGGCGGGGCATGTAGCACGTATGGAGGAGGAGAGGTGCATACTGGGTGTTGGTGTGGAGGCCTGATGGAAAGAGACCATTTGGAAGACCTGGGAATAGATGGGGGATAATATTAAAATGGGTCTTCAAGAAGTTCGGTAGGGAGGCTTGGACTGGAATGCTGTGGGTAAGGACAGGGACAGGTAGCGGGCGATTGTGGGCGCAGTAATGAACTTTCGGATTCCACAAAGGGTGGGCAATTGCTTGACTACCTGAGGACCTGTTAGCTTCTCTGGAAGGTCTGTGTTCTGTGGAGTTAGTTGCACGTATGTCGACCTGTGTAAGGGAACTGACTAACGTGTTAGCCGTAACGTTCAAAATTATGTAAGAATGATGCATTAAAATTGACAGCAATACGTCTGTATGTAATTGGTTCTTAATTGAAGTCCTGTTATTAGCCCCGATTATATAATGACATCGAGCAGTAAGTTGGAAAGAATGCGAAAGACAACGCCTGTGGTCTGATTTGAGAGTCTATCACTATTTGAACAGGGGAAATGAAGAAAACAACGAAAGGCTTGAGTCAGGATAAATAGTCTTTGGACCAAGAATTGAACTCACGGCCTCCTGAATTTGAATCAGGGATTCTAAGCTTTCGATCATCGTATTCCTTAAACAAGACAGGCAATCTCCGTATAAACGTAACATTGGAGCGCGTTCGCGGAGTCATTGTTACCGTGGAAAACAATAAGTACGTATGCCAAGTGTGTGTCTGTAGCCTTAGTTATCCAGCATGCAAAGCGCATGCGCCATATCATACCGTTATCTGTGGCCTGTCTGGCTGTACCATGTTTTCCACATTATCTCATAAATGGCACGGCTTTCGGAAGAAGAAATTTATAAACGTAAAATGCGTGTCTCGATTTTTCTCTGTAAATTTTTTTGAAACATTTCTCATCCTGAGAAGAAATGAGCGAGATATCATAAATGTATTTTGATCGTCTTGTAATGTAGACGCTTTCCTTGTCATACTTTAATGAAACTTGAATTCTGCCGACATATTTTCGAAAAATACTGAAATGTCAAATTTCATGAAAATCCGCCCAGTGGGAGCCGAATTGTTCCGTGAGGACGGAAGGCTGGACAGACACATGACGAAGCTAGTAGTCGCTTTTCGCAATTTTGCAAACGCGCCTAAAAACGAAAGTAGTAGTAGTAGTAGTAGTAGTAGTAGTTGTTGTTGTTGTTATTGCTGCTGCTGTTGTGGTAGTGGTGGTTTTGGTAGAGATGGTGGTGGTGGTGGTGGTAGTAGTAGTAGTAGTACTGTGTACTGTGACCTCATTTTGGGCGCGCTTATTTCTACTAAGCAGTGTTAAGATGGAGAGTGTTGCTGTCATTTCACTGTTACTCTTATCTCTGATAATGTAATGATCTGAGCAAGTTAATCAGCATTTCAAATCTCGCATGGTATTAGCTGTCTAAAGTGCGATATCATTATCTGTTGTCACGTCGTTTGTCATTGTCTTGGTGATTTTCAGCATAAGTTGACTGCAGAGTACGGTGCCTTTTTAAGATATCGCTTACCATGAGCATCGATGCTCCTCTTTAAAAGCTAATAGTTGTTCGTCTAGTCAAGAAATTTCGCGCGTTTTGTGAAACTCGATGGTTCTTTGCCGTAGTCACGCGAACCCTCCAGTGTACCCTGTCCTGAGCCAGATGAATTCAGTCCACAACAACAATATTTATTTCAGATCCATTTTACTATTATCCTCCCATCTACACACACGTCTCTAAAGTGGTCTCTTTTTGTTCATGTTTCCCCACCAAAAAACCCTGGATGCGTTTCGCTTCTTTGCCATGTTTACTACATGCCCCCCACCCCCCCCCAACTCGTACTTCCTAAATTTGTCGTCCCGATAAAATGTGGTGAGTTGTACAAACCATGAACCTCATTATTGTATGATTTTCCCCATCCTCTCTTTACTTTCTTCCTCTTAGGCCCAAGTGTTCTCCCAGGCACTCTGTTTTTAAACACTCCCAGTCTGTTCTTCCCTTGTTGTGAGAGTCGAAGATTATCCTCCGTGAGCTCCAACAGGAAGAATAATAAATTTGTGTTAGTCTGTATTATACCACTCAATTATTATTTTGTATTGTGTTCCATACTGTTTCGCTTTATCATGTCAGTTATATATCTATCACATTATCAGTAATTTAGTTGTCAGCGCCTAATTATCCACACCTCCACATGTTTCCTCCGCCTGAGGTCATCATAAGACGGTTAAATTTTTGAACACAAAACATACATAATCTTTTCTGTTATTCATGTCCATGCATTAGTCTATAATTAGGTAAGACAACACCAACAAAATGCTCAGTATTATATAATTTTTCAGTTAAAACTCTAAAACTTCAACAGCATTATGTGTCGACCCTCTTTGGGCCGTCTTCAGTGAGTACACATCCATTATACACGAGTGAAACATAGACTTTATGTAACTAGATTAAAGTTAGGTTTTGATGTTATTAGATGGCTTGAAGACTGTAACCGAAACAAACATTTGTTGAAGTGATTTATTTTAGGTGGTTTTGTGGGTGTATAGGTTTACAACTGTTTGTGTTGCAGAAGCAGCTTGTGTGTGTGTAGTGCGACTGTAAGCAATCCTATACATATACAGCTAGACAGGCAGTGTAGGTATTACGGAACATACAGACGCGTTCGTGCTACCATTGTTGCCGTGGAAAAGCAATGAGTATTACATATTCTGAGTTTGTGTTTGTAGACTTAGGTACCCAGCATGCAATGCGCATGCACCATATAGTCCTATGAGGCCTGCCGGGCTGTACAATATTTTTCCACATTATCTCATAAACGGCACGATTTTCGAAAAAGAAAAATTTACGGGACAAAATGTACGTTTTGATTTTCTCTACAAATTCTGTCTGGAACACTTCTCATTCTAAGAAGAACTGAGCGCGATATTATTATATATGTACTCTGGTGTTTACGTAAAGTACCCGTTACTCTTCTCAGATTTTAATTAGCATTGAATTTTCAGGACTGGTTTTCGAAGAACACAGAGATATGAGATTTCATAAAAATCCGTCGAGTGGGAGCTGAGTTGTTCCATGCGGACGGACGGACGGACACACCGACACGTGGAAGCTTTTTTTCGCAGTTTTGCATAGCGCCTATAAACCGCCTCATATGAAGCACTTCATCGTGTGTCTACTACAGCCTTCCAGTCATTTAAGAACATCAAATACTAATTTTAGCTTAATTTATTTACACAGAATCTTTGCTTTACACATATATGTTTAATTTGTACCCTCTGAAGATGACACAGAGAGGGTCGAAACATGCTGAAGCTGAAGTTCTAGTGTTTTGATTGTAAAATTATGTGTTACAATATTGTGCATTTTGTTGATGTTTTCGTATCTAATTCATGATCTTGTTAACATTTTTCGTGAACATGTACAAATAGGTTAATATGTTATATTGGTAATACAGTTACTAACGTAATGGACATACATGCAGTTAAAATGTGATCATATCTCCTTTCTTCAGGCTTTAAACCGCTGTAAATACGGAACGTTTCAGACAGTTACTTACCCATATGGACTGTACAATCGTCTTCATTTAAATACGTTTAAATTCGTTACGGCTGTGTGTTGATTGAACGTAACTTTGGCCCTCTGAAGGTCATGCGTTATTGTGTGTGCAACCTACGTATTTTGGCCTTAAAGAACTTCACATTCTCTCACACATTATACCTGTTCAACCGTGATTCGGAAAATAACCAAGTGACTGGTGTTGCTGTACTTTCCCTAACCTTTCCTATGTAGCCTGCTGTTCAGTGTATATCAGGGACGCTTTCTTCGGGGGTAAAGAGGCTGGGGCGTGATAGCCATCACTCACCTGCATGCAGTGTCGAGATTAATGATTGGAGCTATACCTCAACTGTCCCATATGCATTCATGGCGTGTACAGAGACCACTTTGCCTTTACCTTCACCATCTTACCCTTAACAAAAGGACGAGCGGGCACTGCTTGTGAACCCTCAGAGCTAAACATTTTCCGTCGGTTGTCCGTTTGTAATAAATGTTGTGTCACACTGCCTCACCACCTCTGCTCTCTGTTCTGTTTCTCTCTTCCTCTTCTTGAGGAATATGGGATTCATATGCATTGTAGTGACTGGCAATGGATAGCCGCGTAGTGTCTCAATTTTGGGTGTGTGGGGTTTTGTTATCGTGTCCGCTCTCTCTCTCTCTCTCTCTCTCTCTCATGTACTGGTAGAGTAAAGCATGGTATCGATCCGTGAGCTACTAGGAGAGAGGGAGATTGCCCTTGCAGTTTGCGTAGACACCGTGCCGCTCGTTCTTACTTTTAGCCCGTGTTAAACGCGTTCTCTTCTTCCACCCGCAACCATTACACGCCATTCTGAGAGGCAGAAGAGGCTGCAATGACCTCTCTTCCTCTCTGTGTACACCTGTGCGTGCTTCTGAGCTGTCCGTTTTTCTGGGATGTGGTGCCGCGTCGTTTGGAGATTTGTCCTCGACGCTTCGAGACAGCATGGTGGTCTCACCGTCAAGGGTCGAAACGCATCGGAAGAACTGAGAGACCTCAACTGCACCGCAGAGGAAGAAGCCCGAGAGCTCGTGCAACTTGTTGCCAATCATGATGACAGGCCCTGCTGTGACTTCGTACAGTCCTTCTTGAGGAAGTTAGTCGTTCTCAGATAGTCGAGAAATTTCCCATATTATGGATTCTGAATTTTCATGATCGTGCTCACAAGAGTCTACCACTTGGCCGTATCCTGAGCCAGATTAATCCATCGCATCATATTTGCGTAATATCAGTGTTATTAATATCTTCCCATCTATGCGTAGGTCTCGCAAGTGGTCCTTTTTTAGGTTTCCCCACCAAAAGCATGTATACATTACTTTGTTTCTTTTTTCTCCCCTGCCTACCAATTTATTTTCCTTAATTCGAACACCTTAATAGTACTTGAGACATCCCCGTCCCCAGTAAAACGTCACAACACGGTGGTCTAGCGAAAGATCTGACCCATTTGTTTTCGTTCCGTTTTCAAGTGCCACTCCCCGCTTGCTTATTGGTTTCTCAGCTTAGATTGCGGTGAAATATGATGGCTATGCTACAGGCTGGATGAATGGGGGACGTCGGGATTGGGATTCGATTCCCGGCAGGGTCAGAGATTTATCCTCTCCACAGCGCAACCAGATCGGCTTTGGGGCCCACCTAGTAGCTTCGTATTCGATGGGTATTCGGAGCTTACGGCCGGGGTACGAAGCGGGCCTCTCACATCTACAGCCCAGTTCTCGTATCTTTACACTTTGGAAGGTATGTATGGAATGCGGGCAGGGAAGGAAGGATATTCGCCTGCCGAGGCTATCGGATACCACTGTGCACCTCCCTCTTCCTTCATCTTTCACCACTTCCTCGCCCCGAATGTTACAAGATACCGGAACTGGACTGTATCTGGTGCTGAGGTTAACACTGTATGGATTCGTACCTCTGCTCCTTCATTAAGTACGCGTGATGTGGTGCTGAAATAAGCACAAGAAAACTTCACTGTATATACTGCATGAACGAGCGCTTGAACCACTGCTACAGCACGATGTTCGTAACGTGGATGGTTTGCTTTTCGACTGACATTGTAGCTTTTCAGCTGGGCTACGGCCAGTGTACGTGCCCGCGTGTTGAAGTCAAATCTGGTGATGCGTGGAGATGCGCTTGAACTCTTCGCATGCCTCTGCATGGCAGTTTGCTTACTGAAGCCCGCTGACGAAGTACACATATACTGTGCTTGGAAATAACTACGTGGTTTTCCTGATAGCTTCGTATTGCTGGTGGTGACAGTGCCGCGTTAGTGATGGTCATCATTTTAGCACTGCAGGCCTACAGACTCCATGAATCCTAGTTTGTACCGCTGGCAAATTACCCACCCATCCCGTTTACCTCTGTTCGAGTTGGTGCTTAATAATGTAGACTCACCATTAAACGAGGTTTGGTATGTAACGAAGAGGACCCGCAGCTGTATACACGGTGGTGCAGATGTGGCACTGCATTTTTTAGTTGGGGATATAAGCCCAGTCGTGACATTGTTAATTTTATCAATTTAGATGCATTTTTCAAAACAGCCGCAGGATTCGCGGTTGTGGTCTTACTGCATGTGTGCCGTCTTTTGTAATGGTAGACCCTGAGAAGGTTATTTAGAAAAATGCATGTGAATTGTATGAAATTGACATTGCTAAGATAGGACTTGCCCACTCTCCTTAAGTCAGTTGTGAGTTACCATGACAACTAGCTTTTCCAGGTTTGCGCGTCAGGGCATGAGTAAGCAGTAATTAGTGTTTTGGCCTTGACCAAAGTGTCTGTGAAGTGATCTGTGTGTCCACCACGGCTGTCTCCAGTTTGAAGAATTTTTAGAATGAGTTCACATTAATATGGAGGGAGTCTTAGACTGTTGTGCTGCTTTCGTCCCAGCGCGTAGATAAGTAAGGACTTAACTTTAAGCCCATCCAGAAATATTTGCCGAATTTTGGCTTAACATAAATGCAGACATCTAGAACAGGGATACACAAATTTCGGGCACCTGGTCGCCCATGTGGCTACAGTTTGTATGGTGGCGCATAATAATTTCAACGCAATTATTGCATTTTTTCCCCCTTACATAGGAACAAGTTTTTCGGTACTAATGCACCGACCTGAAAAAGGCAGGTAACAGTAAGGTTCACAGATCATTCCAGAAGCGTGGGCCCTGTGGAACTTTTTTTCCCTGTCTCCCTTCTGGCGCTTAGAAATTGAAGATGACTCCTAGATTTTTGGAAGATTTGTGGATCTGCGGTCCTTGCGCCAGTTTTGAAGTTTTAAGTCCTGGTTTATTCTTGATACTTAAATTAAAAATAACCTTACAACTTCTCTCGTAAGACTGCATTTTTAGTGAATTTGCGTAGAATTCAGTTGTGGGGTCAAAGTCTTTAAGGCATACGTGAATCCACTCTTAATTGCAGTAATGTTTTTGCAGATGTATGCCGGTACTTGTAAAATGAAAGTGAATTGGTTGAAAGTAATTGAAGTTTCACTCTACGAACGTTTCTCGCAGCATCTTCCCTGCAAGCAACAGCATTCATTCCTAAATTCTAAGAAGTACGAGTGGCGTTCCGGGAACTCAATCCTCTGTACAGATGGCGCTTAGCCACGCACTCACAAAAGTTTCGCATTCCTGAAAGCACAGTAGTTACAGTATGTAGAGTCCAATTGAAATGCGATGGCACACGGCGACGCACGGGAGGGGAAGTGAAGGGGAAACTGGCGAATGGAGTGGGTAGCCAGTACCCTTCACACTACCTCGGAACATGGTGTATCCAGCATTACTACCGCTAATGCTTACACCTCGGCTGACAGTAGTCGACTGAACTGACGCCCCCCGCCGATTTAAATGGACTCATCCGTTTCGCCGAAAGACGATATCTGGTTTCTGCGCGTGTGCCATCACATTTCAAACGCAGTCTAGCTTGAAAGACTCTGCAGCAATTATTATCCTCAATCGATTGAACCATTTGTGTCTGTAACGGAGAAACAGTGTCGTGCGTGAGGTAGGAGCTTAGTTGAAAATATTATGTAGACGAATTTGTGCCACGATGGTTAAAAGACGGGACAAGTGCTTACTAAAATTCGACTAAAATATTTTATTTCGGATGACGTATGCTGTGTGTATGCCCTATGTGGGGTTAATTTACTAGTTAATGCTCGAGATATTGAAAGTTCAAAAAGTACCTGTAATGGGGGTTTAGGGTTCTAGTTCCGGCCGTGAAGTACACCTGTAGAAAGTTCGAGTATGTAACATTAGTGGTAGTTGTAAAGTTTGTGGGATAAATTAAACCCGTTACACATTTTATTAGTGTGCCGTGTATTGGCCAGTTTCTCTTGAATCAATCAAATGTTGCTAAAAGAAATTAACGCACGTAAAATACAGTCCGTTTTCTATCGATGATCGATATTTTAATGATAAGTTCAAAGTCCTTGTGTTTTGGTGGTTGCCTTGAAACAGTAAGTGTGGGCAGATTACCCAATTATTTATTTATTTATTTATCAGCTAACAGATTGTATAATCAATCTATAATCTAATTTGCTATCTTGTTTTGTTTACATGGTCGGGTGCCCATCCAGCGATGACACCTCTGTCTTGAAGGTCGGAGGTCCAACGTTTTTAGCCTTCTGTTTCTCATTGGTTGTGTTAGTGTTGTCACTAGTGGGTTGGGATGGGATACTAGTTTGTTGAGGTGTTTGTCAATTCTTTCCTTGACGACCTCACTTTACATAGGGGATGTTGAGGTCTGTATGGGGTGTGTGATTTGATACAAACCATGGAGCATTTGCTATGGTTCTTAGGATTTTTGATTGTGATCTCTATATAACTGCTGCATTGGATTTGCTGGCGCATCCCCACAGTTCTATTCCGTATGTCCGTATGGGTTTGATCACAAAAAATGTGTGTGTAGTTGACAGTTACGTCGTCACACGGCTGTCTTGATACAAAAAGTGATGTAATTATTATAGCACGAGGCCGTGATGAGAGATATCCTGACTACAGTAACGTTGACCGAAGTTTTTCTCAAACTTATTTTGCTCGTCTGTCCTCTCTGACCTTGATTTATCTGTGTGTCCCCCACGCCCCACCCACCCCACCCTTGGCAGCCGCAGTTAATTATGAAAAAAATTTACTTTATTTGAGCATTTCCACGCTGTTGATTGAGATGTTAGACTTTATTTCGGTGCCGGTCCCAATGGCCATCCGGTCTAACGCGTGGGTCTGCGACCGCTCGCCTGCTGAGATTATGGGATCGAATCCCGCCGGCGGCATGGATGTTTGTCTGTTGTTAATATTGTGTGTTGTAAGGTAGAGGTCTATGAGACGAGCTGATCACTCGTCCAGAGAGGTCTTACCGACTGTGGTGCGTCTTTTGTGTGATCTAGAAACCTCAAGAATGAGGAAGCCCTGGCCCGCGTTGGGCGCAGCGCCATGGGAAAAAAATAAATTTGTATTTTATATGACTTTTATTTGCAATATTGTATTATTTTTTAAGTATTTTGTTTGTGTATAATGCATTGTTGTTCTGTTAATAAGTGACACTATTGTCAGTGTGTTCCTTGGGCCTGATGAGCACATAGCAACTTTTGAATGTCTGGATGCATTGTACAATGGGTACCGGCTCTCTTTCCCGGGGTTAAAGCGGCCGGGGATATAGAATTATAATTTTGCCGGTTGTTTTGTATGGGTGTGAAACTTGGTCGCTGACATTACGGGAGGAAAGGAAGCTGAGGGTTTTTGAGAACATGGTGCTGAGGAGAATATTTGGACCTAGGAATGACGAGGTAACGGGGGAATGGAGGAGATTGCATAACAAGGAGCTAAATGATTTGTACACCTCACTCAATATTGTGCGGGTGATAAAATCGAGAAGAATGAGATGGGCTGGGCATGTGGCGCGTATGGCTGAGGAGAGGGGGGTGTATAGGGTCTTGGTGGGGAAACCGGAGGGAAAGAGACCACTGGGGAGACCTAGGCGTAGATGGGTGGATAATATTAGGATGGATCTGCAGGAGGTGGGATGTGGGTA
>Ga0131853_10003363_pt1 | contig 28713 bp, 26 predicted proteins | sample TergutLab28metaG_FD_92764 | JGI IMG/M metagenome (GOLD analysis project Ga0131853, IMG submission 92764) | Labiotermes labralis P1 segment gut microbial communities from Petit-Saut dam, French Guiana - Lab288 P1 (version 2) (version 2) | ecosystem: Host-associated > Arthropoda: Insects >...
AATGCATGAGTACAAAATGAGAAATATTGAAATAGTGAGTTGTGAGTGGTGGAGGTGTGGGGTGGGGTGGGGGGGGGGGAGGGTGTGTGTGAATTATTTTATTTTTTTTATTTGAACAATATTATCACGATATGAAACAACATAATCAAATCTCCCCCCATTCTTAGTAACAATACAGGGGGTATTTTCATCTTCACCTGCTGTAAGGTAGTGAATATTTGCAGAAAACCTACAACACAGGTCCTTAAAAATGTGCCAAAAGATTAAAATGAATGACAGACTTGACAAGAATGCAATATTGTCAAATACTGTCAAAATGACAAGCCTGACATCCTGGAAAGCAATAATTATCACAGTGCGTGGCATAATGGGCAGAGGGACTGTTCCACAGATATGCACAGTTAGTCATAACATTCAATGCAACACAGGAGTTCAGTGAAAAATCATGTCAGATTCCATTTGTCATCACAAGTGATGCCTGATGTTGTATGTAATAGGTGTCGCATTAAGTATCATATCAGGGCCTACTGATTATAGAGCTTTTGAATTATAACTGCAACAGTAAATACACTGTTTTGTAACTCTTTCCTTCCTGATGGCACAATGTGTAAACAATTTGTGTTAAACAGGATGTTGACACCGACCCCTGTACTAATAACCACCATTTTACGCTTTTTAGTGAAGCAGCACCAGAGGAAGAATATTCTGTACAGAAAGCAGTGAAAGGTAAGTAGTCTGCAGGTATAAAAACTCCCAGCACATTACCCACACCCCTCTTCACTTCGAAATGCTAAAGGAGTCCATGCTGGACTCCACTACGCATTAGGAGTTGAGAATGTCAACCACTGTCCTTGCTGAGGCAGCTGTACCAGGATTGGTACCTGTATCCACTATCCGAAAATGGCAGAACCTCATTACTAAATGGTCAGTGGGCATGGATACAACACTGAATTTTCATTCCATTCTTTTAACGTCCCTTCACAATATTTCCTCACACAAAAATATTCATTAAACAATTCTTCTTCAACCACAGTAAAAATCTGTGACAACCATTTTAATGAAACTAAATTATTGCAATCAGGCACCTTCTTCAAACTCATCCAGTCCACAGACTGAAGAGGAGCAAGAAATTGAACACACAGTTCTTGTATGTACTCAATTCAAGCTTCATAGAAGTGAGCGCAGTAGCTTTTAAAACCTTCATAACTTATTTGATTCTCTTCCTCTATTTCTTTTAGCTGTTCTTGAACAACACACATAGAGAAACTCTCATATTTTCTACGCCCTGACTTCAGCAACAGTTTATTTCACTTTTCACTTTAAGTATACTTGAGCTTTGCTGTTCAATATTCTATGTGGCACAGAAAAAAAATTCTTTGCTGACTAACACATACATGAAAGATGGTAAGTGCAGGCAGGTTGTCAATAACAATTCTTAAGAGTAACAAAACAATTTTTCAAGAGAAAGGCAGTATGATTTCAAAGCAAAAAATAAAAATCTACAGTCATTTCAACTGCTGGTAAGAGGGATAACTGCTTTACCTTGCTATGTCCTAGAATAGCCTCATATTCCCTGTCTGTGAATTCACAGGCCTCTAGGGCTTCAACATGTACAGCGTGAATGTGAGTGGCGGTGGATTTTTCCCATGACCGAATACCAACTGGTAAACAGCCAGAAGCTGTATGAACAGCATTTTGCACAATATGAGAACATCCAACACTCATCAAATGGTTGGCTGTTTCTTCTTGAAAGGTACAAATTACTCTTTCCCCTCCTCATCTTAGCTTCAACATCTGTAGTTGTGTTATCTGCAGTGTTTTTTGTCATTATGTGTGAAGCATTTTTGGAGTCTCCATAAGGAGACATGGGTGCTTTTGGAAACAAAATGTAAAACGCCAGAAAAATGTGATGATAGTAACTTGGTTCAAGATTTGGCATTTATGGTACGTATTATGGGGCAATTAAATGACTTATATTTAAAACTTTAAGTGAAACAGGTTGTTATTTCAATGTATGATGCTATCAAGGCTTTTAAAACAAAGCTTAGGCTTTGGGAACGACAACTGCATAGTGGCAAATGGACTCATTTTAATATGTACCAGGAGCACCAGAAGACAAAGAGTAACTCTAATTCAGTTGGTAAAGCCACAACATTAAGAACCTACTTTCTGATTTTCACAACAGGTTTAAAGATTTCAAATCACTTAAGGACGGTTTCTCTGTGTTCATGACCCATTCACCTTTGGTGTACAGAAGGCAAATCGTAATATTCCAACAGAACTTACTAAATTTAAGTGTGATTTTGTGTTGAAAAAACACACAATGAAGTTGCGATCCCTCAATTTTATTATTATTGGCCAAGCCACTATTCTGAAACACACTAGTCTGCTGTGAGAATATTAGTCATGCTGAGTTCTACATGTTTGTGAGCAGCTGTTTTCACTTGTGAAGGGAAATAAATTGGCTCAAAAATTAAGACTTACAACCAAATATTCATCCTACAAATTAAAAATCTTATCTTCACAAAATCAAAAGCCTGACATCAAAAAACTTGTTTCATGAAAAAGATGTCACACTAGTAGCAAAATCCCACAACACAAAATATAAGGCAGTGCTGTGGTTTGTTCATTTTACCATTTCCATGATAACAATAAATTTCATGTTCTCAAAAATGTGTAGTTCACAGTAGAGTTAAACAGTATGAATGTTACGTTTAAGACATTTAGTGATGTTTTCCAATACATATTCAATGTATGAGTGTTGTATATAAATAAATATGAAATGATACAATTCAAATCCTACATTTTCAACCCAGCATTTCAAAAGGCAATATATTCTTGTAAAACAATAACTGTGACACAATTTAATTCCTCATTCTAGAAAACTGCTATGGTCAGAAAACCTTTCCATTTTGAAGTGCAACCCTTTGGCTTTGCCACATTGAGTGGAGCAGCATTGTGCAGAAACAGAGTTTGACACAACTTGTTTAAAGAGTACTGTGCCAAGAATGGAACAGAAGATTATGTCCCGTGAAGAGAATAATGAAGAAAACCCTTCTTCTTGTGATGAAAATGGTTACAGTGACTTGTTACCTATGTACGGTATTTCTAACTATTTACTACAACAGTACTCTAATATTTTAATTCCAATGATTAATTAATCCCAGAATATTAGGCACACAAACACTGACATAAAAAATCCTAGGTCACATAAATAGACACATTTTTCTGAAAACTGAAGAGAGTGAAGGTGGATTGTCTTATTTGCATGTCATATCTGGGTAAATACTACACTAACCATACTCAAAAAGTGTTGCAAATAAAAACTGTAGATCTTAACAATGTTTATATTTTACACCTAGTAACAACTTTTGTTATGACAGTGGTTTTAAAGAAAATCAATTACAATCAATGCCATGTAAGTTAGGAAGTGACAGAAACCAATGTGAAATGTGTCTCTCCATTCCTACCAAAAACACTATCAATCCAAACTGAATTTAAATCTGTCAACAGTTTTTGACAAAAAACATGTACACAAACAGAGAAAAATTTCCTGATTATGCATGCAATTCCCTCATTTTGTGCAGAGAACACAAGCACCATGAAAAATTTGCCACACTAGCTGGGTTTGATGAACTTAAAACATTTTCAGATCAAAAGATATTTAGTGCAAACACACTCATTTTCTTACATGGTAATAACTTCACCAACTCATTGCAAAGAGGAGCACAAATGATGGACAAACACATACCAATTAATTTACGTCCTCCCCATATATAAGATAATAAGTACCAAACATGTAGTTACTAGTTACAGGGTAAGACAAAAATAACTATGACACAAGTGAAAGAGGACTAGATACATGACAGCAAGCAACAGACGATAGGCAAATATTATACATTTCTGCTCTGCTGGCAAGATTACAATGATGAAGCACATTTTATTTTTTGAAGGGCCTGCAAGTGAATCTGGAGTGTGGATTCATTTATCAGTAGGTTCTTCCCCCATATGAGAACCACAACGTGGTATAATTATAGGGCTCGGACTGGAATAAGTAGGCAGTCCTAAATTTGTGTTGGCACTGGTGTAAGAACAGCCTATGACAGAATCAGACAGGGGAGAGAACTGGGCGTGGTTAGTTTATAGCTCAGTTGCGGCTGCACAAATCTCTATCGCTCAGGACACCTCTGCGCATATGACACAGTTCATTTTTTTCTACAGCCTAGGACCCACCACAGATGTTTAGAAGACTGGTCTTAACTTAGTTTCTATTGCTATACTTGTAACTTGGTTGTGGAGAACTGTGCATACCAGTCCTCAATAGGCAAGACACAAAGCACTGGAAAATAAACAACTAGGAAGACATGGTGCAAATCCTATCTGTGTTATTAGTTGAGGATTTAGTAAAAGCGTTATCTTTCATTGAGAGAAGTGCTTGAGTATTAAGAATGGAATCCAAAAACAGAGGGCAGCTTCCCCACTGAACAAGTGCTTACTGAAGTTGCCTTTTAATCACATTTAATGCATATGGAGTGAATGCGCCCTGCAAAGTCTAACATAAGGTTTTCAAGAAGTCAGGTATATAAGCAGCATGTTCTATTCCTCTATTGTAAATCTGTCATACACTTGGTCTATACATTTTTCACGAAAATGTTCAGCCCCACAGCATGGTGTCACTAAGTGACTCAACAACATGGGACCACAAACTGCTCTTCTGATCACAGTCATAACAAGTCAGTTCAAAAGATCATGATGCAAACATACCACAGGAAAACCCAGGAATTAGGCTATAGTGAACTGTCAGACATCAAACTAAGAAAGTTCTACTGGATACAGACAAAAGCCAAACACATCTCCTCTTTTCACAGCACTGCTTTTGCAATGCATGACAGTAAAGTACAAATGCTAGTATGTGATTAACAATCTGTAGCAAACAACACAAATGATTTTCCTTTACATATATATTTATTATTCAACTGCTGGAGCTTCTTTTAAGTCTCACTAAGCATACATTCTCTTAGTTCCTCCTCCCTTTGGGCAAAGGCCTCTTACATTCTGAACAGTCTCCAAAGAAGAAACATTCAGGCATTCAATGTTTTCTACAGTTGCACATCTAGCACAGTTACAGTCAATACACGAGTGTAAAAAAAGACGAACAGAAACCTGTATTCCAGTGGTTAGTATATTAAAATAATCTCCAGACCATGCAGAACATTTAAAAACCTAGGAAAAAGCAAACGTGTCTTATGATTCAAAATACCATTTCATCAAACATAAACGTACTGTACAACGTAATCTAATCATAAGAAATATTTCTAAATTCCTGACATAAATCTGTATGTAAGTTCAGCATATATGCAAGCAAGAATAACATCAGAAGGATGGAACTTCTAAAGAAATAAAATTTTCTAGACAGTCAGTACTAATACTAATAATAATTAGCTTCTGTATTCAAGAATACTTTATGTATGATCTATCAAGGCAGCTGACTGTGATATTGATCACTATCTGGTGGCTGCAAATGTTATGGAATGATTGGTGGTAAGTAAAGAGCAGTAAAAAAGTCTGATGTGGAAAGATTTTATCTCATGATGCTAAGTGAGTTGGAGGTTAGGAGACTATCAGATTGACGTTATAAACAGGTTTACAGCTTTGGATAACTAAATGATAGGGAGGTCATAAATAGGACTTAGGAAAACATTAAAGAGAATATCAAAACCTCAGCTAAAGAGAGTCTAGGTCTGTGTGAAGTGAAGCAGCATAAACCATGGTTTGATAAAGAATGTTTACAATTTTTAGATCAGAGGAAGCAGGCTAAAATGCAGTGGTTAAAGGATCAAACCAAAGCAATATAATCTAAACAGTATAAGACATAAAGATAGTAGACATTTCAGGAACAAAATGAAGGAATATCTGAAAGCTAAATTTGATGAACTTGAAACCTACAGTAAGATAAAAAATATCAGAGACTTGTAGAGGGGCATTAGTGACTTTAAGGAGGGTTACCAGCCTAGAACTAATGATGTAAAGAATGAGAAGGGTGATTTGGTTACAGACTCCTACAGTATTTTGGTTAGGTGGAGGAACCATGTCTATCAGCTACTGAATGTACATAAGGTACATGATGTTAGACAGAAATACATACAGCAGAGCCACTAGTGCCTAAGTCCAGTGCCTTTGAGATTGAGAGGGATACTGAAGAGCAAAAAAGACACAAATCACCAGGTACTGATCAAATCCCAACAGAATTTCTTAAAGTAGGGGGTAGGACAATTCGCTCTAAGATCCATATAGGTGAAAACAAAGAGTGGTTGGCACTGTGACAGTTATTTACATATTTTCATTCTTTTGTGCCATAATAAGGTTTTGAGCTGTAATGGTGCCATCTATGAATGATATTCGGATGCATGGATGTTTGGTCTTTTATGTGGTACCTGAGTCACCAACAAGTAGCTCTTTACTTTATGTCATAATTGCCTGAAATCAAATGTTATTGAGGACATGAGCAAAGAAAAGGCAATTTCTTATGACTTAAGCAAATTACTCTCCAATTCCTGAATTTTATTTTGTATGGGACATGATAGCTATATGAAACTTACACATATTATTTTCCTGCAGAGTTGCTCTATATGATCTGATGTAAATTTCGAAGTGTTAACCATTACTGTCAAAAAAGGAAAAGTGCCAACAACTGCAATAAAAAATACAAAATTTTAGTCATCATACTATGCCAATAACTGTATACAACTGCCATGTGTTCTTCAGTTATGTTTTTTTACCTTTAACTTTGCCTTATTGATCAACACATCACTAGTTTAAATCTCATACCATTATAATGAAATTTAACAGTAGTTGGCATAGGGTATCAAATCACTATGAGGTGTGCCAACTGCTGTCAATCATATAAAGCAGTCCCATTACAGGCCTGGACAGGCCCAGAGGGTTCCAGGAAGTTAAGGCTCCCAGATTTCGTGACAACGGCACAGGATGGTGGTAAGGTTGTCAGCCTTACGCACCGGCCACTTTTACCCCCAGGAAATTCTCCTGGTACTCATTTGTGTTCGAGGCTGTCGACCCCAGGGCCATAGTGTGATCGGAAGGATTTTATGTCAATGAAAAATCCACTGACACCAGCTGGGATCGAACCAGTGACCTTCTGATTTGTAGCACAGCACCTTAACCACTGTGCTACCATGGACTGTCGATCATATAGCTAATGGAAATTACAAAAATGTTACCTGATTATATTTTCCTATTCTTATATTCATCAACATGAGTAGGATTACATCTGGGAGGATTACGAAGAAAGCAGGGAAAAAAAATTGTTTACAACCCTATGGCTTCAAAGGGGTATAGAAGAAAAAAACAGCAGCAAGAAAGTAAAATATCCCAAGGTCCACCTTACAGTTTCCCTTACATATCAATGTAGCAAATTTTCAAAATTTTTCATGGTACATCTGCCAGAAGAACAAGGTTTAGTCACGCGGATAACTGACTGTTCCCGAAAAGGACTTCCTCAAAGGTGGCAGTGTGTCCTCTGGTCTATTAATGAATTCCCCAACTGTAAACCAGAGAAACACCTTTTAAACATAATATGCCTAGAAATGGACGATTTCAAGCATTCCTTTGCTGTTTTCCTATGTTATCCACTTATACTAGTGAACTGTAACCTTTCCCAGTGCCACACTAGGTAAGGCAGATATCAGAAAATTGCAAACAAACTATTACTTACTGTGAATTTCTTAGGTAGCCAGTGCTTTCCAACATAACATATTTTTGCAATTATAGGCTTCAGAAGGTTGAAGATGCTATACAACAAGAAAAATAGCTTGACATTTTTCAGGACCCAATTAAAACTCTCAACAGTGATAAATCAAGTTGCCATTTTTTCTCAAAGAATGGAGAAGTCTTAGCATGTAGAGGGAACAAAAATGTGTACAAAGTTGATAGACACCTTGCAAAAGTGACCATAACAGCCGTGTTCATTCTGTGCTTCTGGAATGATGTGCCCACCCATGCTGATATATCCAAAAAAAAAAAATACCATCTGAAAATACAGAGTGAGCTCCTGGTAACTGGAGTGTGAACAAAACATACAAAACTTTTGAAGAAATTGTGGGAAGTCAACTTATAACACAACTCAAAATAAGTGACTGAAAAACAAGGCAGAACTTGTAATCAACAGATGGAATGATGCATTACAAGAAACACCATCAAAGAAATAGAACTTCCAGGTAGCAAGATTGTAACAACACAGAATCAAGAAATATAGGTCAGGAACAGACAAACATCCGATCTTGACATGGCAGAGATTACTCCAAGCACTCTGGATAAATATCCTGGCACAAGTACAGCCATACATACAAGATCAGAAAACAGGCTTAATTAAAAACACATTCCTCCCTACCAAGAAGTTTTGCAACAGCCAAACACAACAAAAAGCAAGTTGAAGAGAAATACAGAGAGGATGCCATTTAAGGTAACATGTACAGCATGGAAAGGTTTATTTCAAGAAAAATAAAACACCAGAAAAGAGAACTGGCTATACTGGAAAGAAAGAATGCAAGAAAAAATGAAATGAAATAGGACACAGCAGGTAAATCTAACACGGAAAAAACCAGTGATAAAAGGGGAATGTGTTGTAACTGCACCAAAAGAGTTAAACTGACAGACGTAGCATGCTCATTATGCAAAAACTTTTCCATACGAAAGGTGTTCCACGTCGTCATAAAATGCACATACCTGAAGACAAAGAAAAAATACCTATGTCTGCCACATTTTCAGTGTGCTGACAGTTCCCTGACATGGCTATGGATGATTCTGAATAGGCATAACTTTCCAAATCACGTTACTCTAGTGAGTGCCAATAACTTTACAGCTTGGTGGCAATAACTACATATGTGAGTGCCAATGGATGTTTCCCAGTATTTTTTACTTAACATTTCTTCTTAACGAAACAAATGTTACAGAAAATTTTAAATAATATATATTTATAATCCTTCAACTGTCCTTATTGTAAGTCCATGGTCAAAATAAGTGATACCATCATGGAGTTATGTACAATGATAAAAGAAAAAAGGAAGATGTCTTAATGGTGCCAACCAGTCTATGTTTTCCCCTCCTTATTAATTCTATTTGAAATAAGGAGGAAGTGCATATGGAGCGAAAGGAGTCGATCATTGTACCTATTTATACGAAGAGTGATAATACAGGCATATCACTTTTGTCAACTACCAAATTTTATCCAACATCCTGCCGCCAAGGTTAAATCCATATGCAGAGTAAAGTACTGGGGGATTGGGGGACCATCAACGTGGCTTTCAATGCAGCAGGTCAACTACTGATCATATATTCTGCTTTCATCAAATACTTGAAAAGAAAATGGGAATACAATGAAAGCAGTGCATCAGCTATTTATAAACCTCAAGAAAGCCCATGATTCAGTTAGACGAGAGGTATTGTACAATAATCTCGGGTTTGGTATACCCATGAAACTGGTAAGGTTAATAAAAATGTGTCTGCATGAAACCTATAGCAGAATTCAGGTAGGCTAACATTTGTCTGACATGTTTCCTATTAAGAATGGTTTGAAACAAGGTGATGCTTTACTGCCATTGCTTTTCAACTTCCTTTACAGTAAGCCATTAGTAGGGTTCAGGTAAATCAAGATGGCTTGAAATTAATGGTTTATGCTGATGTTAATATATTGGGCAGAAGCATACATACTATGAAGAAAAACACAGAAACTTTAGTAGTTGCTAGTAAAGGGCTTGGAGTAGAAGTAAATGATGATAAAACAAAGTAAATGTTCATGTCTCAAGATGAGAATGCAGGACAGTCACAATACAAAGAATGATAACACTGTACAACAAATTTTGATTTAGTTCTTGCTTTGGAGATTAAATATGTTTCCTGTGACAGATTTTGGGATGCTGAACATGAAAATGGTTATTAACAGTCTTGACTGACTACAGTTTCCAAGAAAATTTGACAAACTTGCATGATGCATGTCTTACACACTATATCCATGATGCAGTGTATATACCGACTGGCTTGCTACCTCTTCACCTGCCACTTTTAAACAAGTCCAGGAAAATCTCTTGTTACTATCCAGCAATATTCCGCCAACATTGGTGAACTCCATTTGCCCTGATATTTCTTCTCCATTGCTGAGATATAATGAAAACATTCACCATGCTCACTGCTCAATGTCCCACAGATTTCTGGAAAAATATCTTGGTGATAATTTAGAAAAAGGATCTTCAAAGACATAATGCGGCCTAATTCATAACAGGACAACAGTAAGTTTTCCACAAGTTTGTTGTAGTTGTCAGCCTTGTTATTTGCCAGAAAGTTTGTTGCTAAAAGCTGGAAATCATTCCACCTGCTCTTTTCGTTGCCACTGAGAATTCAGTTGAACTGATTACCTCTGAAAGTTTGTGGATATGTGGACCAAATAAAACAACCCTCTTTGATTTTTACAGTACTGATTCCTGGGAATTTCTCAGCAAACTACATGACACTGGCCCTGTCTGATCCATAGCCTTAACAAAATTCTTCATTAGTTGATATGCAGAGGTGGCAGCAAAATGTTTCTGGATTCTACAAGCAGAAGGTGCTGTACAAACTTTATTCTCAGCTCCAGTGACTGTTGGGATAGCCAGTACCTCTTCTTATATTGAAAGTCTTCGCTCAACTGTCTCTTTCACACAATAAACAGCAAATCTTTATGTATCCCTGCTGCAGTCCTAAAAATATAGCAGCAAACTTAGAGCCTCCACAAATTTGCCATTGGTATTTCTTGCAGTTTATGCAATTCAGAATTTTCATTCTGTAATATGATTTATTCTTATTGATTGCAGGTCAAACTGTAACTGATTGCAACACTTTGCTATAATGTGGCAGAACAGCTTTTAAATTTAACGTTGATGAGTCTAAAAAGAGTCTACACCCCTCAAGATTATAGTTAATATTCAAGGCTGTTACTAGAAGATGAAAACTGTTACAGTCAACAGGGGTATCTTCCATCTGCTCTTGTTACACCAATGGTAGAGCAAAAGGCATTCAAAGCCTTTTGTGACTCGGCTTCGAAGGTTTACTGCACACATACTGCAACACATACGTTGGTCCCAGCCCCTGTCCTGGACCCCAGTCTGGCAGCCAAAATAAAGATGATAGATTTTCCTGATTAACGGAGTCATGGCACACTTTTGTGATTAAAAAAAGTCACCTCCCCATCAACATAACAGAAATTATCGGAACTTTTCACACCAATTCTGCTGCGTTCTTGTGGAGGTTCGGCCAAGAAACAACTGTATGACACACTCAGGTAATTTACAAAAAGACTTTACAGTGCAAAAGAAGGCTTTCTGACATGAGCAACCCTGGTGTGCACAATGCAGCTCCCTGCAAGGAAATGAATGTAACAAGTTGGTTGTTTCACTGTCTGGGTGCTCAATGCCTCATCCACTGCTTCACCCTTCTGATGAACAGCAAGTAGGCTAATGCAATGCCTGGATGCTGACTGTGTCATCCACGTCACACTAAGGGTTGCCAGATCATTGTTTAAAGCTACTAAAAGCTAAAACAGTGAAAAATGTACAAACTGGGACCCACCCCATATCTTCTAAAGTAGTGCACTTAAAAATTTTAACTGCCATATTCGTGCTCAGCGCCCAAAAACTGGCAATGATTTGCTAATTTAACCTCCGAAGCATTCTGACTGTTGATAAGTGTAACAGTTCCTTTGGAAAGGTGGAACATTTCAAACAACTGGGAACAACCCAGACAAATCAAAATTAAATTCAGGACAAAATTAAGAGCAGACTGAAGTTTGGCAATATTTGCTATCATTTGATGCAGTTTTCTATCCAAAAAAATAAAGATTCCAGTATACAGAACGATAATTTCGACTGTTGTTTTGTATGGGTATGAAACTTTGTTGCTCAGACTGAGGGAGGAATGTAGGCTGAGGATATTTGAGAACAGGGTACCGAGGAGAATATTTGGCCCTAAGAGGGACAAGGTAACAGGGGAGTGAAGAAAATTAAATAGTGAGGAGCTTATTGATCTGTATGCCTCATCCAATATTGTTCACGTGATTAAATCAAGGAGATAGGCTGGGCATGTAGCAAGTATGGGGCAGAGGAGAGGTGTATACAGGGTTTTGGTAGGGAAACATGAGGGAAAGAGACCACTTGGAAGACCCAGGTGTATAGGAGGAAAATATTAAGATGGATCTTCAGGAACTGGGATGGGGAGGCATGGACTGGATTGATCTGGCTCAGGATATGGACAGGTGGTGGGCTCTCATAAATGTGGTAATGAACCTTTGGGTTTCATAAAATGCAGGGAATTTCTTCACTAGCTGAGAACCAGTTATCTTTTAAAGAATGACTGCTCCATGCAGTTAGTAAATATGTAAAGAGTATTAGCTTCTGCGGCATGCTTTCTTCTGCGGTTAGGCTTGGTAAATAAGTTGAGAAATATCACGTGGGAATAGGAATTATAAATTTAGTAGTGCGAAGTATTAGTTAACATTTAGAAGGCACTGAAACATAAAAGAAAGATTTATACAATGAAATATCTGTTGCAGTGCAATCTCACCTCCGGGAAGAAGTCTTGAGGGAACTTCGCCTTTTCCTTCGTGCTGACAGCTTCAATATTCCCAGAATGAACTTCTTTTCCTTTGGCAGGTACAAAACACATTGCTGCAATTTAGAAGCACAATAAACCAATGGTATAAATTAATATACACTTTTAGTTCATTATAAATTTTATCCTTGATAATGCTGCATGCCACTTACCTGAAAAGTCCCATACCAGTACTTCTGACAGAGATTCATGTATAAAGTAGAAATTCCCTAATGCCTGAAAATATAGAGAAAGAATACATAATGCAAAAATTCCTTCATGATTGTATTGTGGAAGTTTCTTAACGGACAAAACAAGCACTTTTAACCTGATGCAGGCCTACACTGAATTAGAAATACATCATAGGCTACAAAACAAGTGTACAAAAACATTCATCTACATCCACTTTCTTTAGACATTTCTCAATGCACCGACAGGATTACCAGATTTAAAATTATGATATCCCTATCTTTAATTCCATGGCACAACAGCCCCTAGTGGGCCAGCGTCTCCTCAGTACAAGGGGCTACCCAACATTTCCAAGAATCTGCTTGTAATAACATCAATACTTACTTTAAGTCCTAATTCCCACCATCACCTTCGAAGTAGTCACCTTGGGCTGGTATACAATGATCCCAGTGATTTTGCCATTTTTGGAAGCACTTATTGAAGTCTGCGGACGTAGTGTGTTTAGTACCTGTTGCGATTCTGCTTGGATCTCTTCAATGTACACAAAATGCTGCCCTTTCAACTGGAGTTTCATTTTAGGGAACACGCAGAAATTGCAGGGGGCCAGGTCAGGTGAGCAGGCAGGGTGGGAAACAGTGGTCATGTTATTTTTTGTCAGGAATTTCCTCACGAGCGAGGTGTGTGCAGGCACATCGTCATGGTGCAACAACCAGTCTTCCACATCTCAGGCCGTTTGTGCCCCACATTTTCCCTCAGTAGTCTCAAAACCTCGCAGTAAAAAATTCCCATTGACAGTCTGACCAGATGGAACAAACTTCTTATGCACAATTCCTTGAATTTAAAAAAAAAAGATCAGCATTGACTTGATGTTGCTGTGACCTTGGTGCACTTTTTCGGTCATGGAGAGGACGGCGTCTTCCATTGCGAAGACTGCTGCTTTGTTTCCTGGTCATAATTGTACAGCCATGATTCATCACCAGTTATGACCCTAGACAGGAAGTTAGGATCATGTCTAACTGCTTTTTGCAGCTCAGTGCACACCTGAACGCAATGGTCTCGCTGGTCATTGTTCAAGAGACAAGGAACAAACTTTGCTGCAATTCATCTCATGTTCAGTTCATCCACTATAATGCACTGACATGACCTGTATGACAGTCCAACACCATTACAAACATCGCGGATGGTCTGTCTTCTGTCTTCTAGGATAACTTCACTCACTTTTGCAATCACTGCCGGAGTTGTGCATGTGGACAGTCGACCAGAATGTTAACGATCTTCCACAGATTCCCGGCCATCTTTGAAATGCTTAAACCACTCAAATGTTCTTGCTTGGCTTAAAGTTTGCTCACCAAAGGCCTCCTTTAGCAATCGGTGGGTTTCAGCTGCAGTTTTGTTGAACTTGAAGCAAAATTTAATGCAAATTCTTTGCTCCTTAACATCCGCCATTTCGATATTAGCAGACATACGTGACAGCCAAAACTCAGACACACGTGCACTTATAAAGAAGCAAGTTGGCTGACTAGCAGTTGAGAGATACAGCAAGAGGCCCCTAGCGGTGCTTCGTAGTGCTAATGGTTTGCACAGTATATTCAAATTCTTGGAAATTTTGGGTAGCGCCTCGTATCGTAGCCTCACAATCACACTCAGACACACCACACTCAGTAGGACTGCACTGGATGAGTGGCCAGCTCACTGCTGAAACCTCTACCTGACAACATACAACACTCACAAGAGTAAAAGAATCCATGCCTCTGGCAGGACACACTCCCACCAAGCAAAAAGCACAGACCCACACCTTAGACAACACGGCCACTGGGACCGGCTGTCTGTAATAATATTTCTAAATATACTTTTATATAATAATTCCTCAGTCACCATTTGTCCCTTTCAATTACACCTACTACATGTTCCAGTAGTTACCTTATTACAGTAAGCAGTAAACACAATCAACTGCCCATACTGTAAACACATACAGAACACACTCCCTTTGACATGATCCAAGGAAGTAAAGCCCTTCAGTGAGCTTTGTAATTAGGACTTTGAACAAGGTTGGCTTTAATTGTAAGCCAGATGGTCACCCAGGATGTCAAGCTGTAGGAGCACCAAAGCAACTTTGGAATACTCTATAATGAAAAACTGAAAATACATTCTTCTTAACACTAAGTGAAGCACGAAGTAAAATGCAAAACTGTGTGACTGTGGTTTTAACTTCATGATAACCACTTCTTATTACGTGATTCAGTCAACACAACCATATAAATTAATAGCATTGGTTACAGCAACATGTTTCGACTTGTAAAGTTATCATCAGGCTAAGCTAAGAACCACAGAGTTTTTTACAATGTGGCCGTGCGAATTTGGGATCCCAGATGGCTTACAACGTGTGTTGCGATTGGCAACATGTATATATATACTGATCAGTAAGTAATGTACTATGCACCTATGTTTAGAATTAGGGGTTCTAAGCATGTAATGTGTGTTGGTGTTTTACTTCAGGTTGTGGTTCCCTGATTAGATTCCTGGTTACTCTGTTTGTTGTGGTTGTATTAGTAGCTGGTTCCTTCTGTATTTAGATTTCTTCGGGGGGTGGGTGGGTGGGAGGGTGTGTCTGCTTGTTCCTTTTTATGGTCTGCTACTGTTTTCTTGTGTCCTGTCTAGTTCTGTAATTGCAGAATCATATTTGTTATGTCTTGTTGTACTAATTTTGAGCACTGCAGCATGCGTAGTTGTATAAAGTTCCATTACTTACGGTTTTCTTCTTATTTGTGCAGTGATTACTGGCTTTTTTTTTAGCAGTAGTGAAGGGGCTTCTGTCCCTGTGTAACTTTCACTTCCTGCAGGGGTGAATGGCTTCCCACAACTGAATTCTGCTAGTTGCTCAGCTGCGATGGAGCCGAGCGCCCCTTGTAAGGTTCTTCTTGTATTGTGGTTTCGAATATTGCATTTTCTTTGGCCATTAGTCTGTCATTGATTTGGTTGCCGGCCATAGTTTCTTTGTAAATGTGGAAGCATTCAAGTGTGTCCACGCACACAAGAAAACAGTAGCAGACCATAAAAAGGAACAAGCGGACAAGCCCACCCCCAAAGAAATCTAAATACAGAAGGAACCAGCTACTAATACAACCACAATGAATAGAGTAACAAGGAATCTAATCAGGAAACCACAACCTAAAGTAACACATATTACATACTTACAAACCCTAATTCTAAACATAGGTGCATCGTACATTACTTCATTACTTACTGATCAGTATATACACGCTGCCAATCACAACACACGATGTAAGCCATCTGGGATCCCAAATGCACACAGCCATGTTGCAAAAAAAACTCCACGGTTCTTAGCCTGATGATGACTTGTCAAAACATGTCACTGTAACCAATGCTATTAAATTATATGGTTGTGTTGACTGAATCACATAATAAAAAGTGGTTATATTGAATCTTTACACAACAGGATGACTTCTTGCAAATTTAACTTCATGAGCTTCACAGACATGCCCATTCCTGAAATTTGCCACTGTGTAAGCCCACATGGGTTTTGCAAGAAGTTCAGTCATAATAGTTTGAACACTGGTAGCACTAAACTTGTATGCAGCAGGGGCCTGGTTCAAGCCCTGGCCCAAACACCAGCTATCCTGAGGTTTTTATGTTTTTCCCAGTCCCTTCAGGAAAATTCTGGGAGACTACTTCAAAACCACAACCTCTTCATTCACCATCCTTTCCAGTTCACCAACCATCAATCGCCTTATCATTTGACACTACACTCACCAAAGTTGACAGTATCATCAAATAACTCACTGAGAAAGAGAGAGAGAGACCGAGCAAGAACATCATTATAAACTGCTTACGTAAGCTATGAAAGTAATTCACATTTGTCTCTGACTGCTAACCATTAACCCCATATTCTATATGGCTACACATATTCCTTTGGTTCAGTTTCAATTCATTACAGATGCCTTTATGTGATGCTCGACAACATCCATAACTATAACAATTATTACAATTTATAACTATTAATGAATTATAATTGTACTGTACACTTTTTAATCATCATCATCACCATCACCACCACCATCACCATCACCATCATCATCAATTGCCATGCCAGAACCTGCAAAATAATGGAAGTAACCAGACAGGTTACCATCAACATTTTGCAATCACTTTCTGATCATCTTTCCAGCAGTCATTTTCAACCTGACATGTAACAGCAGCAGGATAGACGATGCTTCCATAGAAGGTAAGGACACACTCCAATGCATGCATGCACATGTGCCCAGACACTTTTGTGTGCATGCACATGCGTGCGCATGCGCACACACACATACACAAAGGGAGGTTTAATAGAAACAGTGTGATAATTTATACCTACAGTAAAGTTTTCAGCAGAAGAATAATCCTCATCAAGGTACACCCGTACTTTGTCAAACAATCTAAGCTCTTCACTTGACATGAGTAACCTGAAATAAAACAATTTTCCATACACTAACACTGTGGTAGCATCATTCGAAGGCCCAACACTGCACAATTAAAGCCTGCCACGATACAAAAACCCAACTAGTTCATCCACCTCCAATTCTTGTAACCTGTCTCCCAAAAACCCTTCTTAACCTTCAGCCAATAAGGGTGGGTATTTAAATTTTAGGGTACGGTTTATGAAAAATGTATTATAAAACAAAACAAAAAAAGATAAAATTATGCAATAAGTAGCATTTTGTAGAAAATAAACCAGAGGTTATGCAGCAAGCCTTAGAAATACAGTACATTTCCTTGTCTGAATACGTAAAATGAATTTCTAGGGGGTGTTTTCCTATTGGCAATGCAGATTAATACTATCATTCAATCACCTTCTCACCTGCCAAGTGGAATTTCCAAACGGTTTACTCTCCAATATTCTACATGCCTCAGTTTTACCCATCATAACATGGCCAACCCACCGAAGCCATTGACACAACATAAGGTCACTTCTAAAATTTATAAAGTTCCCCATCATGTAAGAACACACACTGCTCAGCTAACACCTGCAATCTATGCTCTGTTCTATGCTGTGTCCTCAAAGAAAGAAGTAAAGTTTCACACCCACCAACATAAGTGATAAAATGACTACCTTCTGTATTCTGATCACCATTCTGCACAGAAACACGAGTATATAGTACGATACCGATCCTTTTTACTAAACAGTAACAATAATTCCACATTTCATTCTTCTCAAAATCCCACCAGAAATTGCATATGTACGTGTTGATGTTCCCAGATACTTAAATCTGGAAACACTCTATGATTACTTAGTTATATATATTATGACACTATTACTGAGTTTGGTTTCACATAATGTTCCTACACTTAATTCCACCTCCATTGAGCTCTATACCACATTCTTTGCTCGTCTTAAAGAAATCTGTTAAGCTAGTCTTCATGTCATTTACGTTCATCACAGATCAACATCAGCATAACAAGCATATATAAGCCATTCACTTCCAGCCCATCCTGATGTACTTGAACGTTAATGTAGGCATAGTGCAGACAAAATTACAAAGCAGTGGGAATAATGTGTCCCCTTGTTTAGTCTACTGTGACATCAAAAATGTTTATCAACAGGAAAACTAATACATACCAATCACTTGTCTAATACTCTCTGCAGAAAAGTGAATCTCCTCTGCACTGAACTTGTCAAACATCTCAAATATCACACAAAATATGTAAAGAACAAAAATCAGAATGGCCCAACATGTTCATGTTTTCTGACTGTCAACTATAAGATGCAGAACTGAAATTGAGGCAAATTCTTGGTACATCATGAAATAATATAAAGTGGGGTTTTGTCAGTAAAGTGAAATATGAAAATGTTCAAACAACGAAGTGGTCAACAGATAGATCTGCAGGAAGTGAATCTAAACTCTAATATATTGTAGCGGAATACAGCAACGCCTAGTACCATGGTGACCCATGAAGCCTCTGATGTCAGACGACCATGCATGCATCTATGCTAAACCCCTCTGGAATGACAGGCACGCAAACAGACCCTTCCACAATGTTCTAGAATGGGCCAGCTGAAAAGGAGTAGATTATTTGAGAACTGCGAAACAAGGCATACAAGGCAACTGACCAGTCTGAGGAGAGTTAGTTGTGGCGAAGCTACTTGTGTGTGTGTGTGTGAGAGAGAGAGAGAGAGAGAGAGAGAGAGAGAGTGTTGAATAACACAGCAAAGGGATGACTGTGGCTGTGGAATTGTGTAGTGTGTGAGTTATGTGGTGTAGTACTGTGATCAAGACCTGTGTCATAGCCACTAAGGAAGTGTCAACAGTGGACAGCTGTGAATTAGCAAATAAATGACCAGTGCTGTGAACAACAGGAGGAAAAGAAGTGAAAAAATGTGAATAGGGCATATGGGCCCAGAGTACCAAGTTCATATATATGTGCAGTGTGATTTGTTGTGAACAATCCTCTAAATTCTTGACAAGATTCTTTCTCAATTACCAAATCGTGTAATTCTCTGAACTGTAGTATCAAAAAACATTGTTAATTTGGGAACCCATCAGCTTATCCATCGTAATGTCTCTTTTGTGTAAGTTAATAAGATCTTAAGCAATACTCTGGGCTAACAGCATATAAGTTCAGCACTGAGACAGGAAAAAAGTTAGCATATATTACAAGGTGAAGCAGACAATAGCATGTGTTGATATAAGACAATTTCCATTTACTAAAGATTATGGAACAACAAGAAGTTCCAAGCAAAACTAAATGCCTATTTTTCTAATGAACAAATGCGTAATTCTACATTCCTGTTACGATTTTCTACTTTATTTTTTAGATTAACAATATTTTTGAGCAGATTTGGCATAAATTAAAATTTCTCAGATACAACCTCAAAGTTTTACATCATCACTACGCTTGTAGTTGTTCCTCCACATATGTGTAGGTAAATTTATGATCTACAACCCATATTTCACACATCAGCTCCAACAGTTTATTAGTTACCACCATCAAACCACATGCTGTAAAGTTTTAACACAGATGTCATCTTGTTATTTTATATTCTCAAAAAAAAAATATTAAACCAAAAAATGTCATATTTTTTCCACAATCTATTATCACACACCATGTCAGGACCTAAAGATTGGGGTGTTAGGGTTGTCTCCCACTCAACACTTGTATGCTGGGCAAGTTACCTTCAACTGTGGGAAATTTAAAAGCACAACCCTGCTCAACCTTCTAGGTGATGCAGGTAAATTTAAAAATTTGATGTGCATTCAGGCATCATGAAATTCAATACCAGTACACAAAGAATGAAAAGTATATATACTATTATATATAATTTGCCTATGTATGTATGTATGTATGTATGTATGTATGTATGTGTGTGTGTGTGTGTGTGTGTGTGTATGTGAGTACATGTGTATACACACACACACATACACACACACACACACCATGTTCAATAAAATTGTATTGACAATAAGAGGAAAACTGTATTACAAAACAAGTGCTATGTCACTACAGCATTTGTATAGTATAGCTGTATTATGTGCGTCCACAAACAGCTTAAAAGTTTACAAAAGATTTTCAGCTCTCTACAGCGGATTTTCCACGAAAAGAGTTGAAATACATTTTCTCACGTCAACTGTCTCCACGGGAAACAATACTGTGTCTGCAGCATCATGTTGCACACAAGCAACAGGCTGAATGGACTGGACACAGGTTATCACCGAAAGACACGAGGTTGATACCATGTTTTGTGAGAATTGGTCAACCATTTCAAAAATTGAAACAGACATGCACTCATGCACACATAAGATACATGGTGCTGTCAAAAGATCACTTTTACAATTTTCAAACAAAAGTAGGCTAAAAAATGAAAGCTGGTATAGAGAATAATTGTTCAGTGCAAATGCTGTGGCAAAATGCATTACATATCAGTGAGAAAAGTTAACAAACATGACTGCTGTGAAGATTAAAGGCAACTGTGAATATCTAATGGCTTATAAACAATACAATTATAGCTATGATATACAGAATGTACAAAAATTCTGGAACCACAGAAAACAGGTTCAAATTAATTATAAGCATTGTTCCTCTCTTTTAGGTGTTTGTGAATAATGCTGTTAAATTTACAATAGCAAATATCAAATATCCTTCTCTGTGGAAATGATGGCTGATCCAATACAGGTGTGGCAGAAGAATCCAACAGGTGTCACCCTGAAGGCAACCCAGCAATACATAACAAGGTAGGAAAATTTAAGAAGTTTCAAGTAAATAGTTCGGCTGCAGACCTGCCACATTCAGGTCATCGCAATACCTCCAAAGAAGATGGTGAGAATACCATAGCTAAATAATCTGCTACTCTTAGAAAGTAACCGAGACATTGCACCTTGGAACTTGGAATACCTAAAAGTAGCAAGCATGACATTCTGAAGAAGGAAAACATTCGCCAATATCTACCGCAGCTATTGCAACATGTCACAAAAGATAATCCCAATCAGTAATTAAAAATGTGTCATGGTTCTTTAATAACACTGAGCACATGTTTATAAGAACTGAGAAGTTAACACACACAGAATGTCAGATACTGGTTGAAAGATAATCCACACTAGTTCTTCATAAGTAAACGACAAAGAGCTGAGACAACAATGTTGCGGTGCAGGACTTGGGATATGTGTTTAATGTGGGCACTGTAACTGGGTTCATTCACTTTCAGATGGTAGAAGATAAGTTAATGCCAGAGCTTGATATCCTTACAATTAAGACAGAATGCTTCTATGCACAACAAGTTTGTCACTGGCAGGAGCAAATATTTTCCAAGATGAACAACAGATCACCAGATTTAAAATCCACTTAACTATGCTTTTTTGCTATCTGAATTGCAAGTTTACAGTATCAAAATTACTAGTATAGCTGTCTCCAACAAGAAAGAGAGGGCTGCCAATTCATTATAGCAGACATGCTGCAAAAATTCAAGACACACATTATGTCTACAAATATGTCTTAGGATTGGGAGGTGACGGGGTGAAGTATATGTTGAACAGATTTTGTGAATGATTTTACAGGTAAGGGTATTTCCACTAAGCTTCCAAGCACTTCAGATATCACATACAATAACTAAGCAGAGAGGCAATGTCATTGTGGCACTTGGCACCATTGTTGCAATTGGAACACAAGAAAGAATTATGTGTGTGTTGTTGAGCTACATGTCACTGTCTACTACAAAAATATTGACTGTTGCAAAACTATGCTAATTTATGTCACTGGTACAATATATGTAGGCCTTCATGTATAGTGCCCAATGCTGCATTGAAACAAAAGAATGTTTCTTGAAACACGAGACACAATTTGCAAAAATGAGATCTCATTTCTAGCATCGGCAATTTTTATAAATTTTTAAATTTACTAACATTACCCTGATGATGACTTTATAAGGTTAAAACATGTAGCTACTTCAAAGCATATTAAGGTGTAGTCGTCTTCAACAGTGTTATTTTATTTCATCTATTAAAAAAAAGAATGTTTGTTTACTCACACCCTATGTACAATTTTCCAAAACAAGACCATAATGCCTTATTTATCCTGCATGCCAATTGCATCTACTCTGCACATTATATTGTCATTTGTGGCCTGTCTGGCTCTACCATATTTTCCACATTATCTCATAAACGGTATAATTTTCAGGAGAAAGTTTTTGAACATAAAATTCTCGTTTGATTTTCTCCACAAATTTGTCTGAAAAACTTCTCACTGTAAGAAGAATTCAGTGAGATATTATCATGAAAGTACATAAGTCTTCGCGTAAAGTACCCATTACTTTTGTCAGATTGAAACCAACTTGAATTTTCTTGAGAAATCTTCAAAAAATCCTCAAGTATCAAATTTCATGAAAATCTGTCCAGTCAGAGCAGAGTTTTCCGTGCAGACAGGCAGGCATAATGAAGTTAACATTTACTTCTGAGATTTTGGATGTGCCTAAAATATGAAAAAAATATGGTTCATGATTTTCCTTTAACACTATTTTACAACAGCAGCTGGGGTACATAGACTAGGCTGTGGGATTAATTACACAGAAACGACCGTCCAATTTCTGCCAGGAGTAAAAGACTTGTCTTTTCTCCAAATCATCCAGACTGGCTGTGGAGCCCACCCAGCCTCCTATTCGATGGATAATGAGAGTGCTTTCTTTGGGTGTTAAAGCAGCTGTGGTGTAACCCTGACCAATCACCTGCATGCAGCGAACAGATTATGAAAATATGGCAGAACAAATTTTACCTTCCCCTGTCCACAATAATGTATAATACATTATTAAGAAACACTGGAATAGCACTGGTTATAACAATAAAATTCAGAGTACAAGAAATGTTTAGGTTTTCAGGTTTTAGTATGCAACAGCTTTTGGCCTACAGATACAGAGGATTACAATACTGTAGCCAGTTAAAACACAATTAAATAAGTGGCTGTCCTAACTAAGTCAATAAATACATAACGTATTCTAGCATTTCCGTGCCAGCACTTACAGTTTGTGGGTTCGATTCCCAATGGGGTCACTGGAATCATCATAGAGTTTCCAAGTCTTCAGTGCAATATATTAAAGACTCTATGTACCAGACCAGCTAAAAATGTGACAAGGATGTTCTATTCAGCAGCAGCATCACCTCATGTATTTGTTATGTAGGAGTTTAATTACTGCAGAATTTTCATGCCAGGAATGTATAAATACATCTGGTCTCAAAGGTTTTCCTTGGATACATAAAAGTATAAATTATATAGACACAATAACGTCACTCTTAATGAAATCTGATTTTTGTTTCCGAGAGAGTTCAAGTGTAGTATGAAATCATACACAGAGTCAGCCTGCCATTGGTTTACTAATTTTACTGTCTGCAACATGTGCTCCTTTAGTTGCTGCGTCATGTTTGACATGGATAATAGATGGCAACGCTGGGTTTTGGACCATCACAGTCAAAGTACCATATGCCTCTACCCAGTAGTGCTTCTGCACTGAAATGAAAGTGGTGATGGTTACCAGCGCCAAACAAGAGGACTCCACAGTGAAGAATGTCATCCTGAGCTCCACGTACATCTTCACCCACATCACGTCATCTTCTTCAATAACTCTCAGGCTGTAATACATGTCTTGGGTTATAATTCACCCAAAGAATACCGGCTTACCCAGATATGCAAAGAAAAGCTCTCCTGACTGGCTTCTGACAGATAAAGAGCCATCTCCAGCAGACCTGGCAACAAGTAAGCTGACACCCTGGCAAAAACGGAAAAACCCAGCCACAACAACAAATCAACATAATACCTACTTCTTCAAAAACATCATCAGCATTGTAATGAGGAACAGTTTCCAAGCCCTCCACAAACAAGTCTGCATATGCAAATCATATAGACACCTCACCATGCCACCCTACCTGCCATGGCAGTTCGCCATGACCAAATTCAGGCTCACCTCAGGTCCATGACTACCTAGAAGCACACTTTCAAAAGCATGAAGTAGACACAAATGAATGACAAAAAACAATGGCAAGATGGATACAAGGGTTCTTCATGCGTGCATGTGCACATGTGTGTGTGTGTGTGTGTGTGTGTGTGTGTGTGTACACGTGTGCAACTTCATGTACACCAGTGATTTCAAATGTAGGAAAACATCAGCAGCAAGCATCCTGGCACCTGCAGGAAAAACCGCCATGAACAGGCAAGAGACCACCGCCACCGCCACTGCCGCCACAACCACAACCACCACCACCACCACCACCACCACCACCACCTTCATCATCAACTAGATGGGGAGAAGGAGAGAGGAGCAGAAGCAGACAAGATTAAGAACAAAATGAGGGTGCAGGGGAAACATTTCCTAATTTTCATACTCATATGCTACAGGTACTCAATGGTCGTTGTCCAGATCAGTGGGAGGGTTGAAATGTGGAACTGCATGGCCACCTAGCTCTAAGATTTAACCCTACAAGACCTCATTCTGTTGAATTTTTAAAGGACAAAGTCTCCCCACCTTCACCAAGAAACAATAGTAATCCAAAAATACATGATCAGTTAATCAGATTTCATGGGCTGATACCCCACACCATGCCTGGGATAAGATTATAAATAGGACATCCATCACGTTACAAGGGGAAGCCACATAAGCACATAGTTGCTACTAATAAAACTTCATGTGTCTATGATACCACATAACTTATTTATTAGCTGTGTATCATGTCAGTGCCTATCCATGTCCTGTGAAAGATGTGAAGTTACTTTATGCTTATTGTGTATTGTCTTTCACCAGCATATTAATTTTTGCAACAAGTGCATATAAACTCATAAACATAGGCATAACTTGGCTAATAATACTGGGGGAGGGGCAGAATTGACCATGGTTATTAGAAACTTCAACTCAGTAGCCAAAAAAAAAAACTATTCATAGGTATAATAAAATATTGGAGGGAAATTTGCCCCCCCACCCCCCACCCCCACCTCCAAATTACGCCCATACTCCTAAAGGAGATACTGTACACTTTACTATTAATTCTGGAACTAAAGCTAGGTCCTCTTATCTCACACACACACACACACAGACAAGGGCAACAGTGTGTTGCACAGTGCTGCCACTTAGATGATATTAACTGGCCTAGAACAAAATTTTAGATTACCAAAAAAATGCTGTAAGAAACTCTAAGTAAGTTTAGTGAATCATTAAATTTGAAAACTAAATTCAGATTCCCCATTACAATTTTTCAAGTGCCAAAAATACGCTGCATATTGGAAAGAAATACAACAATCCTTTCATAAAAACTGGGACCAGCCACACAACACAAAAGGCAACAATCACCAAGAGTGTCACAACAACATCACAGTTCAATAATCAGTAGTAAGACAGTCCAGATTGGACTTTTAATCCAAAAGGTAGCTAATCTGACTCAGGGTCTCATGTGTTCCAGCAAATGCTGGTATACTAATATACAACAGGCCATGATCACTTCCACCCACTCAGAGGTCAAGTTATTATGTCCACTAGTGTAGCAAAACATGAACTCTGCATACATCACCTTGTTTCCTAACCCAGTGGCTATATTACTGCCACTGATAACTGTGTGGCAAAGATGGACACTTGCTTCTGAAGTCATCACTTATCAACATATGTACCCCACGTGGTCTTAGTATGTTTGTGAAATTTATTCACTCGAACTCTGAACAAAGAGAGTTCATTTACAGCTTGCAAGAGTTCTGCAAAGTACACTGCATCTTCAATAAGTAAGGTTCCTTAACCAGTAATGTTTGTCTTAATTAGGCATTTTATTTTTTGTACGACGTAGCACTTGGAGTAGAAATAACATGCAATATATGTCATAAGAGTCAGTCAGATAATTTGGTTTTTATGGGTGAAATATGTTTCTCCCATTAAAATTCACCAACTCCAGAGACATAATAAGTGCACAGCATGTCAGAAAACAGTGCAATGAGTTCAAAAATAGTTTCACAAACATCCAAGATGATGATCATGCTGGTTTGTGTAGCACATCAAGGATGGAAGTAAACACAGCACAAGAGAAGAATATGATTTTGTAAAAATGACAATAAAATTCAAGATTTATCCAATGCACCAGAGTTGTCTACTTGAACTATAAACAACTCTGTCCAGGAAGAACTAGGATAACACAAAATGTGCACACCCTGCATACCAATGCATCTGACAGAAGAGCACTACAATAAATTTTCACAGCCTGATGAAGGAAAAGAAGTTTTTGGAATCCAAATTTGTGTGCCCACCTTTATGGTATTTTACAATGAGATGGCACACACCTTTCTGATTGGGTATGTAGGCCTACAAAAGATCCGATTTAAGTTTTCAGGAAATTACTTGATGGGCCAGAAGGAAGTAAGCCCCTACCTAACCAGCTGTTTCACCGTTTTCTTTCCGTAGTATCTTACCAAAGGAGAAACAGACATCGCTGGTAAAACTTGTGATCAAGTAAAACACCAGGCTGTGCCTCTCCAACCATATTACGATTAAGTACAGACAAGTGTGTGTGTGTGTGTGTGTGTGTGTGTGTGTGCAATTTCTTGGTAGATGGTTCCAAAGTTTCAATGAATGAAGTTACAAATTTATAAGCAGATCCCCTACCCACTCTCAAGCCACATCCAACTGGCCCTGCCAGAAGGGTGTCTGTAGGCCCACTGATGTTAATTTGGTGAATCTTCAGTTGCATAATGATAGCGACAGGATACACCACCTCACTCCTCAAACAAAACTAGCAGGAAACCAGAACAACACCCAACTTCTCCAACAGCGAAAAAATTCAGTATTTCAGACAGCTAAAAAGTTACAGCACTTGTATTCCAGAATGCAGAAGTCACCCACGCTGATTATGTGGATCTGGGTACAACAATCAATGGAAACACCTTATGTGACATGGTGTAACAATTCACAAGAAGACAGTGAGGATGCATTTTGCAAGGTGTGATCTTTTCAGCATGAAAATGCAACACACACACACCATACAGAGGCCACATGAGTTGCTGCAGTAATTTCAGTGGGAATTTGTGGACCATCTACCTTATAGTCCCAAATTTGCCCCACTGGATTGTCATCTATTTGGGCCACTGATGCCAAACTGTAAGGTCACCAATTTGACAATAATGAGGAAGAAGAAATGACTGTTCTTGAATGATCACAAATGTAAGAGCATTATTAGTATCACAGTGGACTAAACTGAGACAACAGTACCAATGTTCCCAGGAACTACACTGCAAAATAATGACAATTCAGACTTCAGTGGAATAAATAGGCAACATTCAATATTGTGATAACTTCTCTTAATATTATAACCTAGGAAACCTAACTTAATAAGTTTCCATCACACACATCATGGCAGAAACACAGTCAACTTTCTTTTTAATATCCCCACCAACAGTAGACAGTAAAATAATAATGTAGAAAAGACAAAAAAATTTTAGAAATATGGATTCTGTACTGGACAAAAGGTATTTGTTCATACAATGGATTCTGTACCTAATTTTTTTTTTAATTCAAACTAAAACTAAGTTAACAGACTAAATGACCACATAAAATAATCCTCACAAATCCTTACTGTCTGTACAAAGAGGAAACAATGTTATGCATAATGTCAAAATTCACATTAAAAGGTCATCATATATTTCATCACTGAGGTATAAAAACAGAGGAAACAAAATCACATACCTAACAAAATATTCCACGTGCTTCATGCTGCATTCATAGTTCTTCCCTCCAACTTCCTGACAATGCAAAGCTATAAATTTTGGGTCCAGTCTTGATACTGTCTGTAAAAAGAAACTAATTTCATGTACTACATAATAATTATTTGCAGTAATAACAATAACTACATGACAACTAGCTAAATTCACATTTTCTAGCAGAACAACAAGCTGGCAGTATATCCTCTGAAATACAGCATCTGATTTGACCCATTTCACATAAGACTATGCTACACGGTAACAGTGGATGGTGACATCTGAATGTGCTATGAATTTGGTCAACTAAGTGAAGGTTTGGAGGTTAACAGTGGAAAAGAGTACCCTCTTGCAATTCACTTATTTTGCAAGTACAAACAGGGTGCAGCAGATATAGCGAACTAACTAACTGTACACCTGAACAACATTTTACCAAAAGTAATGAATATCCAATTTAGCATGTTACAATTTACTGCTGTGCTTAAATTGTTTTTAAATTCTTTCACTTTGTGTGTACAACGTCTTTTACGTGGTCACCACCCTCCTGAATGCACAGGTGCACACGAGTCAAGAAGCTGCAATAACATCTTGAATGCACAGGTGCACACGAGTCGAGAAGCTGCAATAACATCTTGAATGCACAGGTGCACACGAGTCGAGAAGCTGCAATAACATCTTGAATGCACAGGTGCA